>OMJG01001665.1_pt1 | contig 12306 bp, 6 predicted proteins | sample 1646431 | NCBI WGS metagenome assembly OMJG01 (sample SAMN03771674, study PRJEB25209) | food metagenome | isolation source: Cotija cheese | place: Mexico:Jalisco,Michoacan | collected 2011-12-12 | reverse complement strand
GAGGCATGACCATGTCGGTGCCCTCCGGCAGCTTCACGACGCCGGTGACGTCGGTGGTCCGGAAGTAGAACTGCGGACGGTAGTTGTCGAAGAACGGGGTGTGGCGGCCGCCCTCGTCCTTGGACAGGATGTAGACGGAGCCCTCGAACTCGGTGTGCGGGGTGTAGGCGCCCGGCTTGGCGATAACCTGGCCACGCTCGACGTCCTCGCGCTTCAGACCACGCAGCAGCAGGGCGGCGTTGTCGCCGGCCTCAGCGGAGTCCAGCAGCTTGTTGAACATCTCGATGGAGGTGACGGTGGTCTTGGTCGACTTCTCGCGGATGCCGATGATCTCGATCTCGTCGTTGAGGTTCAGCTGGCCACGCTCGACACGGCCGGTGACGACGGTGCCGCGCCCGGTGATGGTGAAGATGTCCTCGACCGGCATCAGGAACGGCTTGTCGGTCTCGCGCTCCGGGTCCGGGATGGAGTCGTCGCAAGCCTGCATGAGCTCGACGACCTTCTCGGTCCACTTCGGGTCGCCCTCGAGCGCCTTCAGAGCGGAGATGTGGACGATCGGGGCCTCTTCGTCGTAGTCCTGCTCGGCCAGCAGTTCGCGGACCTCCATCTCGACGAGCTCGATCAGGTCCTCATCCTCGACCATGTCGCACTTGTTCAGGGCGACGAGGATGTAGGGGACGCCAACCTGGCGGGCCAGGAGGACGTGCTCACGGGTCTGCGGCATCGGGCCGTCGGTGGCGGCGACAACGAGGATCGCACCGTCCATCTGAGCAGCACCGGTGATCATGTTCTTGATGTAGTCGGCGTGACCCGGGGCATCCACGTGGGCGTAGTGGCGCTTCTCGGTCTGGTACTCCACGTGGGAGATGTTGATCGTGATGCCGCGCTCACGCTCTTCCGGCGCCTTGTCGATGGCGTCGAAGGCGAAGGCCTGGTTCAGGTCCGGGTAGGTGTCAGCCAGAACCTTGGTGATGGCAGCGGTCGTCGTGGTCTTGCCGTGGTCGACGTGACCGATGGTGCCGATGTTAACGTGGGGCTTCGTGCGCTCGAACTTAGCCTTCGCCACTTTTGTCCTCCTGGACTTCTCGGTGGCCACGACTCTCGCGACCACTTGTTGTGTATCTCCCGTAACAGGGAGTCACCGCCGGATGCGGTGGCCTGTCCCGGGCCTTACTTACGCCGGTAACAGCATCAGACAGTGTGATTGCCGGGCGGGGTTCACCCACTCCATCCGGACGGACCGAGGTCGGTCGGCCGGACACACTGCGGCTGGGTAACGGCCAGCACCCAGCATCCTAACGCACAAACCCCGTCGGTGAAAACCGGGCCTGACATGAGGGATACGGAGTGCTGACCCCTACCCCCGCGAAGTCCCTCCGATGAACAGCTGTTCACCGGACGGGCACCGCGGATGGTGGGGTGCCGGGTGCTAGGCGTTGCCGTTGCGCTCGGCGATGATCTCCTGGGCCACGGAAGAGGGAACCTCACCGTAGGAGTCGAAGATCATGGTGTAGTTGGCGCGGCCCTGGGTCTTGGAACGCAGGTCGCCGACGTAGCCGAACATCTCGGACAGCGGGACCTTGCCCTTCACGACCTTGGCACCGGAGCGGTCCTCCATGGAGGCGATCTGACCACGGCGAGAGTTGATGTCGCCGATGACCTCACCCATGTACTCCTCGGGCGTGGTGACCTCGACGGCCATCAGCGGCTCGAGCAGGACGGGCTTCGCCTTGGCGACACCCTCCTTCAGAGCCTGGGAGCCGGCGATCTTGAAGGCCATCTCCGAGGAGTCCACCTCGTGGTAGGCGCCGTCGAGGAGGGTGCACTTGAGATCCTCCATCGGGTAGCCCGCGAGGACGCCGAACTGCATCGCGTCCTGCACGCCGGCGTCGACCGAGGGGATGTACTCCTTGGGGATGCGGCCGCCGGTCACGGCGTTGACGAACTCGTAGCCGGTGCCGGGCTCGGTCGGCTCGATCGAGATGATCACGCGGGCGAACTGGCCGGAACCACCGGTCTGCTTCTTGTGCGTGTACTCGTACTTGTCGACCTTCTTGTGGATGGTCTCGCGGTAGGCCACCTGCGGCTTGCCAATATTGGCCTCGACGTGGAACTCGCGCTTCATCCGGTCGATGAACACGTCCAGGTGCAGCTCGCCCATGCCGGCGATGATGGTCTGGCCGGTCTCCTCGTCGGTGTGGACGCGGAAGGTCGGGTCCTCCTCGACGAGACGCTGGATGGCGACACCCAGCTTCTCCTGGTCGGCCTTCGACTTCGGCTCGATGGCCTGCTCGATGACCGGGTTCGGGAAGTCCATGGACTCCAGCACGATCGGGGCGTTGGGGTCGCACAGGGTCTCACCGGTGGTGGTGTCCTTGAGGCCCATCACGGCGCCGATCATGCCGGCGCCCATCTCGTCGACCTCCTGACGCTTGTTGGCGTGCATGAGGTAGATCTTGCCGATCCGCTCCTTCTTGCCCTTCGTGGCGTTGAGCACCTGCTCGCCGGCCTTGAGGACTCCGGAGTAGACGCGCACATAGGTCAGCTTGCCCAGGTGCGGGTCGGAGGCGATCTTGAAGGCCAGGACCGACAGCGGCTCGTCCTCGGTGGGCTTGCGCTCCAGCTCGACCGACTCGTCGCCGGGCTTGAAGCCCTCGATGGCCGGGACGTCCTCGGGCGAGGGCAGGTAGTCGACGATGGCGTCGAGCAGGGGCTGGACGCCCTTGTTCTTGAAGGAGGTGCCGCAGGTCACGGCGGTGAAGGCGTTGGCCAGCACACCGCGACGGATCGCTGCCTTCATCTGATCGTTGGTGATCGAGTCGGGATCGTCGAGGTAGAGCTCCATGAACTCCTCGTCGTTCTCGGCGACGGTCTCCATCATCTCGGCGCGGGCGGCCTCGGCGGCGTCCTTGAGCTCGGCCGGGATCGCCTCGGTCTCGTAGTGCTGCCCGAGCTCGGTCTCGCCGCGCCAGGTCTTCGCGTTCATCTCGATGAGATCGATGATGCCGAGGAAGTTCTCCTCGGCGCCGATCGGCAGCTGCAGCAGCACCGGGATGGCGTGCAGACGCTCCTTGATGGTGGTGACGCAGTGCTCGAAGGAGGCGCCGGTGCGGTCCATCTTGTTGACGTAACAGATGCGCGGGACGCCGTACCGGGTGGCCTGACGCCACACGGTCATCGACTGCGGCTCGACTCCGGCGACGCCGTCGAAGACGGCCACGGCACCGTCGAGGACGCGCAGTGCGCGCTCCACCTCGACGGTGAAGTCGACGTGCCCGGGGGTGTCGATGATGTTGATCTGGACGTCGTGCCAGAAGGTGGTGGTCGCGGCCGAGGTGATGGTGATCCCTCGCTCCTGCTCCTGCTCCATCCAGTCCATGGTGGCGGCCCCGTCGTGGACCTCGCCGATCTTGTAGGACTTTCCGGTGTAGTAGAGGATGCGCTCGGTCGTGGTGGTCTTACCGGCGTCGATGTGGGCCATGATGCCGATGTTGCGGACGTTGTGCAGGTCTATGGTCTTGGCCACAGTGGTCAACCTCAAATTCTCTGTTGAGTGGTCTGGGCGGGGATGGTGCTCGACGCAGGAGCCCGAGGTGTACCTGTAACCGGGACCCGCGTGGGAAGTATCCGGGATCCGCCGGCCGGCCGAAGGCGGCCCGGGCCGGCGGGATCCTCAGAACATGATCGTGCCCCCTCACCTGCTGGCGAGGGGGCGCGCGATCACCAGCGGTAGTGGGCGAAGGCCCTGTTGGCCTCAGCCATCTTGTGGGTGTCCTCGCGCCGCTTGACGGAGGCACCGAGACCGTTCGACGCGTCGAGGATCTCATTCATGAGCCGCTCGGCCATGGTCTTCTCGCGACGCTCGCGGGAGAAGGCGACCAGCCAGCGCATCGACAGGGTCGTGGCGCGGGCGGGCTTGACCTCGACCGGCACCTGGTAGGTGGCGCCGCCGACACGGCGGGACTTGACCTCCAGGGAGGGCTTGATGTTGTCGAGAGCGCGCTTGAGGGTCTGCACCGGATCGGTGTTCGTCTTGGCGCGGCAGCCCTCGAGGGCGCCGTACACGATGTCCTGGGCGACGGTCTTCTTGCCGTCCTTGAGGATCTTGCTCACCAGCTGGGAGACGATCGGGGACCCGTAGACGGGGTCGACCATGATGGGGCGCTTGGGCGCCGGTCCCTTACGAGGCATGGCTCACTTCTCCTTCTTGGCGCCGTAGCGGCTACGGGCCTGCTTGCGACCCTTGACACCCTGGGTGTCCAGGGAGCCGCGGACGATCTTGTAACGGACACCGGGGAGATCCTTGACTCGACCACCGCGCACCAGCACCATCGAGTGCTCCTGCAGGTTGTGGCCGATGCCGGGGATGTAGGCCGTGACCTCAATGCCCGAGGAGAGGCGAACACGAGCGACCTTGCGAAGAGCCGAGTTCGGCTTCTTCGGGGTGGTGGTGTACACGCGGGTGCACACTCCACGACGCTGCGGGGAACCCTTAAGGGCGGGTGTGCTGTTCTTACTGAGCTTGTCAGTGCGGCCCTTGCGGACCAACTGCTGGATTGTAGGCACCGGCTGGTATCTCTTTCCGTTGGGTATTCGGATCCCTGGCTTGCGCACCTGCGGCCACCGGCGTCGGGATCACCGCTGTCCCTCGCTCTGGCGCTGCAGATACCGTACGAACTCCGCACTGACGGACCGTCTCGCAGCAACTCAAGAGGTCTGACTCGTCATGCCAGGGCACGCACATAGTGTCCGGACGCACCAGACACGGTATTAGAGGATATCCTCTAGCCCGTCAAGAGGCAAAGAGACGACTCCTTGCGACCTCGAACAGTGCCTTCAACGGAGGGGACGACCCCTCCGCGCTCGCGCGGGCGCTCTCTGCCTCCCCGAGCGGGGTCACGTCCACAGGTCCGCGATTCCGCTCTGCGTGACGCCTTGCCTCGTAGGCTTCCGGCATGATCGGCCTCGCCACCATCGGCACCAGCACCATCACCCGCAATCTCCTCGACGCCGTCGCCGAGGATCCCCGGGTGCGCCACACCGTCGTCTGCTCACGCGACGCCGCCCGCGGCGCCGCATTCGCCGCCCGGTCCCCCACTCGGGCCGACTCCCCGCGCGTGGTCACCACCATCGACGATCTCGTGGCCGCCGACGTCGACGCCGTCTACGTCGCCAGCCCCAATATCGCCCATCACTCCCAGGCCCTCGCGGCCCTGGAGGCCGGCAAGCACGTCCTGGTCGAGAAGTCCGCCTGCGTCACCGCAGCCGGCTGGCAACAGCTCGTCGATGCCGCCGGCCGTCACGGCGTCGCCCTCCTGGAGGCCAACCGGAACTCGATCTGGCACCCCGGGACCGCCGAACTCCGCGACGCGCTGCCGCGGATCGGCAGGGTCCGGATGTCCCAGTTGTCCTACTGCCAGCGCTCCAGCCGCTATGACCGCTTCCTGGCCGGCCAGCTGCCGGGGATCTTCGATCCGCGGATGGCGGCGGGAGCCCTGATGGACATCGGCACCTACCCCCTGGAGACGATGGTCGAGCTGTTCGGCGTGCCGGAGGCCCTCAGCACCGACGCGGTGCGGCTGCGCAACGGGATCGACGGCGCCGGCAGCCTGCTGGCCCGCTACGACGGCCACCTGTGCTCGGTCGTCTGGTCCAAGATCAGCGACTCCCCCGGCCCCAGTGTCATCCAGGGCGAGGACGGCACCATCACCGTCGACGCCGTCGAGGATCCCGGCGTCATCGAGGTGCGTACCGCCGGGACCGTCCGCACCACCCGGATCCCCCACCGGCGGGTCCGTGACATGGCCCACGAACTCTCGGCCTTCATCGAGGCCACCGAGAGTCCCACCCGGTGCGCACTGCCCCACCGCTGGACCTCCGAGCGCCTCGTGCTGATGGAGCAGATCCGCGAACGCATCGGTGTGGAGCTGCCGGGCCGCTGAGACCGCCGGACGGATCTGTGGGGCGCCCCTGCCGGGACGCCCCACAGCTTCAGATGGTCGGTCTCAGATGATCAGACGCCGGTGCTCGGCAGGCCGGGACGGTCGCCGTAGTGGGCCGGAGCCTTCGGGTTGGTGCCGGGCTTGCCGCCGCCGTTGCCGTCCGAATCCGGGCTCTGCCAGTAGAACACCGAGCTGCGCACCTTGCCCGACTGCGAACCGGTCATGGTGATGTCGTAGTTGCCGGCCGGGCCGGTGGGCAGCACCACATTGCTGAACACGTTCTTGCGCTCATCGCCGGAGGCGCTGGCGGTACGGGCAGTGTTCCAGTAGACCTTGCCGGTCTTCTGGTGGACCACCTTGATCCGGACGCTCTCACCGGCCTGGAAGCCGTAGGTGGTCAGCGTGAGGGCCTGGCCCTGGGTCCATGATGTCGGGGAGAAGTCGATCCCCTTCGGGTAGGCGAAGAAGCTCGCCTTGTTGCTGGGATCACTGACCTGCTGGCCCTTGGTGGTGCAGACTGCCTGGGCCGCGTACCAGCCAGCGACGCCGGTCTTCACTGTCTGAGATCCGCTGAGGGACGCGATCTTGTAATCGGTCCTCTTGCCGTTCGCGTCCTGCACCCGCAGCAGGATCCCGTCGGCCGGAGCGGTGCAGCCGCTGACCTTGATCGTCACCGACTGGCCGACGTCGACGTTCCCGCTCGCGCTCAACGACGGAGCGGCGACCTTCGTCGCCGGGGCCGAAGTGGTGTCCGAGGACGACGGAGCCGGGGCCGAAGTGGTGTCCGAGGACGACGGAGCCGGGGCCGAGGTGGTGTCCGAGGACGACGGAGCCGGCGTCTGGGTATCCGTGGGCGTCGGGGTGTCCGTGGGCGTCGGCGTGTCCGTGGGCGTCGAGGTGTCCGAAGGAGTCGACGTCGGAGAACTCGCGGCAGGAGACGGCGTGGGTGCAGCATGGGCACTCATGCCGGCCAGCGGGGTGATGATCAGCGCCAGGGCGGCCACTCCGCCGAGGAGAGACTTGGATCGCATCATTGACTTCGGCCTTTCGGGGTTCTCGGAAGCTAATGGCACGCTAAGCGACCCCGGTGTCACAGCATCCGGATATCTCAGAAATTGACGCTGCACCTTTGCCGCACAGACCCGCATCTGTTGGGCGGCCCAGCCTCGAACCGCCCGAGAACCCACACCTGACAGGCACGGATATCACTCCATCGAGGTGACAGGCACGGACATGACGAAGGGTCCGCCTCCTGGTGGAGGCGGACCCTTCGGTCATCGGAACGGGGCGATCAGCCCATGTCGCCGAAGTCGAGGTCATCCAGCGGCACCGCCGCAGAGCTCGATCCGAAATCGTAGTCGAACGGATCGTAGTTCATCGTGAAGGCCGCGGCCTTCGCCTCGGCGGTCGGCTCGACGCGCATATTGCGGTAGCGCTCCAGGCCGGTGCCGGCCGGGATGAGCTTTCCGAGGATGACATTCTCCTTCAGGCCGACGAGGGTGTCGGTCTTGCCGTTGATCGCCGCATCGGTGAGCACCTTGGTGGTCTCCTGGAAGGAGGCCGCCGACAGCCAGGACTCGGTGGCCAGCGACGCCTTCGTGATGCCCATCAGCACCGGACGGCCCTCTGCGGGACGCCCGCCCTCGGCCACGGCCTTGCGGTTCGCGGCCTCGTAGTGAGGACGATCGGCCAGCTCGCCGGGCATCATCGGGGTGTCGCCGGACTCGATGACGGTGATCCGCCTCATCATCTGGCGGATGATGATCTCGATGTGCTTCTCGTGGATGCCGGCGCCCTGGGTGTTGTACACCTTCTGCACCTCGGCCACCAGATGCTCCTCGACCCTGCGCACGCCGAGGATCCGCAGCACGTCCTGAGGGTCGGGGGTACCGCCCATCAGCTGCTCGCCGGCCTCGACGCGCACCCCGTCACGGATGACGTGGTGGGTGTTGTCGACGTCGAACTCGAGTCGGGCGCGCCTCGGCACCGGGTACTCGACGTCCTCCTCACCGTCGTCGCGCACCAGCACCAGCTTGCGGCGGTGCTCGGCCTCCTCGACCCGGATGACTCCGGCGGCCTCGGCGATCGGCGACTTGCCCTTCGGGGTGCGGGCCTCGAAGAGCTCGACGACACGCGGCAGACCCTGAGTGATGTCGTCACCGGCCACACCACCGGTGTGGAAGGTACGCATCGTCAGCTGGGTTCCCGGCTCACCGATCGACTGGGCGGCGATGATGCCGACGGCCTCGCCGACGTCCACCACATGTCCGGTCGACAGGGATCGGCCGTAGCACCGGGCGCAGCAGCCCTGGGTCGCCACGCAGGTGAGCACCGAGCGCACCTTGATCCGGCTGATGCCGTGGGCGATCATCTTCTTGATCTCGGCGTCGCCCAGGTCGGAGTTGGCCTCGACGACCACCTCACCCTTCTCGTCGACCGCGTCGGCGGCCAGGCAGCGGGCGTAGACCGAGGTCTCCAGCTCCTTGGCGGGCACCAGGTTCCCGGCGCCGTCGTCGACGGCGATCGTCTTGAAGATGCCGCGGGTCGTGCCGCAGTCCTCCTCGCGGACGATGACGTCCTGGGAGACGTCGACCAGACGACGGGTCAGGTAGCCCGAGTCGGCGGTCCGCAGAGCGGTGTCGGCCTGGCCCTTCCGGCCGCCGTGGGTCGAGATGAAGTACTCCAGAACCGTCAGGCCCTCGCGGAAGTTCGACTTGATCGGGCGGGGGATGATCTCGCCCTTCGGGTCTGCCACCAGGCCTCGCATGGCGGCGATCTGACGCATCTGGGTCATATTCCCTCGTGCGCCCGAGTGCACCATCATGTAGATCGGGTTGGTCTGGGTGAAGTTGGCCTCCATGGCGGCGGTCAGCTCGGCGGTGGCCTCGGTCCAGATCTGGATGAGGTCCTGACGACGCTCCTCGCCGGTCACGGCGCCGCGGTCGTACTCCTTGTCCACCTTGGCGGCCCGACGCTCGTAGCCGGCGAGGATCTCCGGCTTGTTCGGCGGGGTCTGGACGTCACCGATGGACACGGTGACGCCGGACAGCGAACCCCACCTGAAGCCGACGTCCTTGAGACGGTCGAGGATCTCGGCCACCTCCAGCTGGCTCCGCTCCTCGGCGAGGGTGTTGACGATCCGCCCGATCTCCTTCTTGCCGACCAGGAAGTCGACGAAGGGGTAGTCGGCGGGCAGCACCTCGTTGAACAGGGCCTGACCCAGAGTCGTGTCGAGGATCACCGACCCGTCGGCGCGCACCGTCTCGCCGTGCGGCGGGATGACGCCGTGCAGGCGCAGCTTGATCTTCGCGCCGATCTCCAGCTCGCCAGCGTCGTGGGCCATGATCGCCTCGGAGACCGAGGAGAAGGCCCGGCCCTCGCCCTTGAGCCCGTCCAGGGCCATGGTGAGGAAGTAGGCGCCGATGATCATCTCGTGGCTGGGCAGGGCGACCGGGCGGCCGTCAGCCGGCTTGAGAATGTTGTTGGTCGACAGCATCAGCACCCGCGCCTCGGCCTGGGCCTCGGCGGACAGGGGCAGGTGCACGGCCATCTGGTCGCCGTCGAAGTCGGCGTTGAAGGCCGAGCAGACCAGCGGGTGAAGCTGGATGGCCTTGCCCTCGATCAGCTGGGGCTCGAAGGCCTGGATGCCCAGACGGTGCAGGGTGGGTGCGCGGTTCAGCAGCACCGGGTGCTCCTTGATGACCTCTTCGAGGACATCCCAGACCACCGGACGCTGACGCTCCACCATCCGCTTGGCGGACTTCACATTCTGGGCGTGCTCCAGATCGGCCAGACGCTTCATGACGAAGGGCTTGAAGAGCTCCAGGGCCATCGTCTTCGGCAGACCGCACTGATGCATCTTGAGCTGCGGGCCGACCACGATGACCGAACGGCCCGAGTAGTCGACGCGCTTGCCGAGCAGGTTCTGACGGAAACGGCCCTGCTTGCCCTTCAGCATGTCGGAGAGCGACTTCAGCGGACGGTTGCCGGGCCCGGAGACCGGGCGGCCGCGACGGCCGTTGTCGAACAGCGAGTCGACAGCCTCCTGCAGCATCCGCTTCTCGTTGTTGACGATGATCTCGGGGGCGCCCAGATCCAGCAGTCGCTTCAGCCGGTTGTTGCGGTTGATGACGCGGCGGTACAGGTCGTTGAGGTCGGAGGTCGCGAACCGGCCGCCGTCCAGCTGCACCATCGGGCGCAGATCCGGGGGGATGACCGGCACGGCGTCCAGCACCATGCCCTCCGGGGAGTTCCCGGAATCGATGAAGGGCTGGACGACCTTCAGCCTCTTGAGAGCGCGGGTCTTCTTCTGGCCCTTGCCGTTCTTGATGATGTCCCGCAGGGACTCCGACTCGGCCACCAGGTCGAAGTCGTGGAGGCGGCGCTTGACGGCCTCGGCCCCCATGAACCCCTCGAAGTACTTGCCGAAGCGGCTCTTCATCTCGCGGTAGAGCACCTCGTCGCCCTCGAGGTCCTGGACCTTGAGGTTCTTGAAGCGGTCCCACACGGCCGTGATGCGGTCGATCTCGGCGTCGTACTTCTTGCGGATCTGGGCCTGCTCGCGCTCGGCGGAGTCACGGACCTTGCGCTTGGCGTCGGCCTTGGCCCCCTCCTCCTCGAGCTTGGCGAGGTCCTGCTCGGCGGAGACGGCGCGGTCGTTGATCGCCGCGTCGCGCTCCTTCTCGAGCTCGCGGATCTCCAGGTCGTGACGGGCCTGCAGGTCCGGCATGTCCTCGTGGCGCGCGTCGGCGTCCACGGCGGTGATCATGTACGCCGCGAAGTAGATGACCTTCTCGAGGTCCTTGGGCGCGAGGTCCAGGAGGTAGCCCAGGCGGCTGGGCACGCCCTTGAAGTACCAGATGTGGGTGACCGGGGCGGCCAGCTCCACGTGCCCCATGCGCTCGCGGCGCACGTTGGACTTGGTGACCTCCACGCCGCAGCGCTCGCAGACGATGCCCTTGAAGCGGACGCGCTTGTACTTGCCGCAGTAGCACTCCCAGTCCCGGGTGGGGCCGAAGATGCGCTCGCAGAACAGGCCGTCCATCTCGGGCTTCAGGGTGCGGTAGTTGATGGTCTCGGGCTTCTTGACCTCGCCGTGGCTCCAGGCGCGGATGTCATCGGCGGTGGCGAGCCCGATGCGGAGCTCGTCGAAGGTGTTGACGTCGAGCACAGATGTCCTTCTCTCGAATCGAAAATCTCGTAGGTCTGATGGATCTCAGGTCGCGGGGCCGCCCCGCGCCCGCCGTTCGCCCGAGGGCGGTGCAGGGCGCGGAGCGGATCCGTCAGACCTCTTCGATGGAGCCGACGCCCTCGTGCGGACGGCGGGACAGATCGATGCCGAGCTCCTCGGCGGCGCGGAAGACGTCCTCATCGGCCTCCCGGACCTCCATGCTCTGACCGTCGGAGGACAGGACCTCGACGTTCAGGCACAGCGACTGCATCTCCTTGAGCAGCACGCGGAAGGACTCCGGGATGCCCGGCTCGGGCACGTTCTCGCCCTTGACGATCGCCTCGTACACCTTCACGCGGCCGGAGATGTCGTCCGACTTGATGGTCAGCAGCTCCTGCAGCGCGTACGCGGCGCCGTAGGCCTCCAGGGCCCACACCTCCATCTCGCCGAAGCGCTGGCCGCCGAACTGGGCCTTACCGCCCAGCGGCTGCTGCGTGATCATCGAGTACGGGCCCGTCGAGCGCGCGTGCAGCTTGTCGTCCACGAGGTGGTGGAGCTTGAGGATGTACATGTAGCCCACCGAGATCGGCTCCGGGAACGGCTCGCCGGAGCGGCCGTCGAACAGGCGCGCCTTGCCATCGGGGCGGACCATGCGGTCGCCATCGCGGTTGGGCGTGTGGTTGGCGATGAGCTCGTTGAGCTCCTCCCCCGACAGGCCGTCGAAGACCGGGACGGCCACGGGGGTGCCCGGCTCGCCCTTCAGCGCGGACTCGGGCAGGTCCTTGGCGACCTCGGAGCCCGTCAGGTCCCAGCCGTTCTTGGCGACGTAGCCGAGGTGGGTCTCCATCACCTGTCCGATGTTCATGCGCCCGGGCACGCCCATCGGGTTGAGGATGATGTCGACCGGGGTGCCGTCCTCGAGGAACGGCATGTCCTCGACCGGGTTGATCTTCGCGATGACGCCCTTGTTGCCGTGGCGACCGGCCAGCTTGTCGCCGTCGGTGATCTTGCGCTTCTGGGCGATGTAGACGCGGACCATCTCGTTGACGCCCGTGGGCAGGATGTCGCCCTCGTCGTCCTCGGTGAAGACCTGCACGCCGATGACGGTGCCGGACTCGCCGTGGGGCACGCGCAGCGACGTGTCGCGGACCTCGCGGGCCTTCTCGCCGAAGATGGCACGCAGCAGGCGCTCCT
>OMJG01001664.1_pt1 | contig 12308 bp, 11 predicted proteins | sample 1646431 | NCBI WGS metagenome assembly OMJG01 (sample SAMN03771674, study PRJEB25209) | food metagenome | isolation source: Cotija cheese | place: Mexico:Jalisco,Michoacan | collected 2011-12-12 | reverse complement strand
ACTGCTCTTCGTCGTGATAGTATTTTGGAAAAGCAACGGTCTTATTATCTTATAATAGATAGGAAAGCTCTGGAAGTTATGGCCAATTCAGATTTTTAAATGTTACATATTACACAAAATACCCTAAATTTGAGAAAAACACTCGATTTTTAGATGTCCTAATGCTAATATAGCTACATTCAATAGATTAAAATATGATTAAACGCCACGGAGGAATCTAATGTTATGAAGGAAAAAGTCATCTTAGCCTATTCGGGTGGGCTAGATACCTCAGTCTCAATCAAGTGGTTAACAGATGAAGGATATGATGTTGTTGCCTGTTGTTTGGATATTGGAGAAGGAAAAGATACAGCGTTCATTAAGCAAAAAGCACTAGAAGTTGGTGCGATCGAGTCTTATGCCATAGATGCTAAGGAAGAGTTTGCCAAGGATTTTGTCCTACCTGCTCTTTACGGCAATTTATATTATGAGGGTATTTACCCATTGGTCTCTGCCCTATCTCGCCCTATCATTTCCAAAAAACTGGTTGAATTAGCTCATAAAACCAATGCCACAACTGTTGCTCATGGGTGTACAGGTAAGGGAAACGATCAGGTTCGTTTTGAAGTTTCGATTGCCGCCCTCGACCCAGCTTTAAAAGTCATCGATCCTGTCAGAGAATGGAAATGGTCAAGGGAAGAAGAAATCACGTATGCCGTTAAAAAAGAGGTACCGATTCCTGCTGATTTAGAGAACCCTTATTCAATCGACCAAAATCTTTGGGGACGTGCGTGTGAATGTGGTGTATTAGAAGACCCATGGGCCACACCTCCTAAAGGCGCGTATGCTCTTACAAACGAGCTCGAAAAAACACCAGATACACCTACGATTATCGAGATTAGTTTTAAAAAAGGCATTCCATCCGCTCTTAATGGTGAGGAATTGCCGCTCTCTCAATTGATTTTGAAACTGAACACTATTGCCGGGGAACACGGCGTTGGTCGGATCGACCACGTTGAAAACCGTTTAGTTGGTATCAAGTCTCGGGAGGTCTACGAATGTCCGGGAGCTGAGGTGTTATTAAAAGCTCATAAAGCATTAGAAGATCTCACTTTCGTTCGGGAGCTCGCTCATTTTAAACCCGTGATTGAACAACAACTCGCTCAATTGATCTATGATGGCTTATGGTTCAATCCAGCAACTGATGCCTTAATTGCTTATCTAAAGCAAACACAAGAAGTCGTTAGTGGCGACTTACGGGTCAAACTCTTTAAAGGCAATGTGATCATTGAAGGCAGAAAATCAGAAAATAGCTTGTATGATAAGAACTTAGCAACCTATACCTCATCTGACACCTTCGATCAAGCGGCCGCTGTTGGCTTTATCAAACTGTGGGGGCTCCCAACAAAAGTAAATGCAGAGATTGCTGCCAAGAATAAAACAAAATAGGATGAGGTGACGGGATGGCAAAATTATGGGGAGGCCGTTTCGACGGTAAAAATGAAGACTGGATCGATGCATTCGGTGCTTCTATCTCCTTTGACCAACAACTTGCAAAAGAAGATATTAAAGGAAGCCTTGCACACGTCGCAATGCTCAAAAAGACCGGTATTTTAAGTGCTGCTGATGCCGATCAACTCACTGCCGGTCTAAAGACACTCGCCAAAAAAAGTGAGAATGGCGAATTACAGTACAGCATTGAAAATGAAGACATTCATTTGAATTTGGAAAAGATGCTCTTTGATGAGATTGGACCAGTCGCTGGCAAAATACATACGGCTCGTAGTCGGAATGACCAAGTAGCGACTGATATCCATTTATACCTTAAAACTGAGGTCCAAGAGATCATCACCAAGATCCATGCTTTTCGAGAGGTTCTTGTGAGGAAGGCAGAACAGCATGTCGAGACAATTATGCCTGGCTATACCCACCTTCAACATGCACAACCCATCACCTTTGCCCATCATTTGATGGCTTACTATGGGATGCTACGCAGAGATCAAGAACGGTTTACTGAAAGTCTCAAAAGAATTGATATTTCACCACTAGGTAGTGCTGCTTTAGCAGGAACCACTTTCCCAATCGATAGATGTTATGCTGCGATGGAACTTGGTTTCAAAGACGTTTATGATAATAGTTTAGATGCTGTTAGCGACCGAGACTTTGCCTTAGAGTTCTTGAGCAATAGCTCAATCATGATGATGCACCTTTCGCGTTTTTGCGAAGAGATTATCCTATGGTGTAGTCACGAGTTTCAATTTGTCGAGTTGACAGATACCTATTCAACGGGTAGCTCAATCATGCCACAAAAGAAAAATCCTGATATGGCAGAATTGATTCGCGGAAAAAGTGGTCGCGTCTATGGCAACCTCATGGGGCTACTAACAACCATGAAGGGACTACCTCTAGCCTACAATAAAGACCTGCAGGAAGATAAAGAACCCCTATTTGATACGGTTCATACGACGATCTCCTGTTTAGAAATCATGGCTGGCATGGTCGATACCATGATGGTCAACAAAAAAGTGATGCACGATGCCACTGAAAAAGACTTTTCAAATGCGACGGAATTAGCTGATTACCTCGCAAATAAAGGAATCCCCTTCCGAAAGGCGCATGAGATTGTCGGTAAACTAGTCCTTGACTGTACTAAGAAAGGACGCCATCTCAGCGATGTGCCACTGAAAGAGTATCAAGCCATCACACCAGTCATTGAAGAAGATATCTATGATACCTTATCCTCTAGATCTGCAGTCGCTAGAAGACATTCCTACGGGAGTACAGGCTTTGACCAAGTCATTGCCCAACTTAAAAAAGCAAAAGAAGAACTTGAGGCTTAAGGCCCAAGTTCTTCTTTGGTTTGTAGTGCTATTGCGTATTAGAGTTATTTTGAGTATTAGAGTTATTTCATCAATTGGAACACTATTCTTACGGATAGGATTCGATTCCCCCGTCAATGCTGATTGGTTCACTTAGAATGAAATTATAGGTCAACACCCGTCCAACGTTTTGAGTCAACAGGTAGAGAAGCTTGTACTCTATCGGTGTCAAATGGACTTTCTCTCCTGCCACCCAAACTGTATTGGATGGATAATCAACTGTCAACCAGCCATTTTCAAATCTGCTCTTTTCTTCTTCTTGAAAATGACTACTGGCTGTCAAACGCCTTAAAGCCACTCGGATTCTTGCTAGCAATTCATCAACACTGAATGGTTTTGTAATATAGTCATCAGCACCAGCATCAAGGGCTTCTATCTTATCGCGGTCCTCACCTCTAACACTCACTACGATGATTGGTATCAATGAATAGCTCCTTACTTTTTCAATGATAGTCACACCATCCATATCAGGCAGGCCCAAGTCGAGTATGATCACATCTGGCTTATGGGAAAGTATCGCCATCATTCCCTCTTGACCATTCTTAACCGTTTCATAGTTATAGCCATGTGTCTCTAAAGTGATTGCCATCAGTTGATAATTGTCCATTCTCTTTCTGACCGACATACAATGCCGTAAAATCGGCATTAAAGGCCTTAGCCATGCGGGCAGCAGACCGAATTACATGGGCATTTGTAGGAGAAGCGGATACACAGACTAAAATATGTTCTTGCGGTTTCTGAGTGACATCATCATCGTTCACGTAAATAGCTTGATGAAAAACTTGGTCTGCTGCCTTTCTAAGGGCAATCTCCCTGAGTGCAATCAGTTTGTTTTGGTTCATATAGCGATCGATCTGACGCCTTTTGATGATTTTGGAGCGAATCATTTGGTCATAGCGTTTCAACAAAGCAGACGGATCGATATCAACCAGTTCGATTTGGTCCGCTCGATCAAATAGTCGATCCGGCACACCCTCTCTAGAAGATGATTCAAGAATCAATTCAACTGCTTTTTTTGAGACTTTGAACACTTTCGATATTTAAAGTCGTATAGACAGAAATACCTTCCGCTAACAAGTATTCGATATCTTGATACCGCTTATCATGAAGACTGATACTCGGATTGTCATCAGCCATATTATCTAGAATAACAAGATCAGGACGTCTCTTACTAACTGCTAACACATCAAACGCTCGTGTCTCCCCATGATTTCCTGTCTTAGATAATGATGGTATCCATTCGAATTAATCCTGATAAGCCGACTGAATACTTTCATCATAACTATCCAACCAACCAATGACTACATCACTACCACTATTTTTTTCATCCAATGCATCAGACATCATCGCCTTGGACTTACCAACAGCTGGCGCATACCCCAAATAGATCCTCAGTTGCCCCTTTTGACTGGTTGCTTTTGACTGCCGGTACGCTAAATCTTTTGATGACACCTGTATTCCATGATCCATATAAATCACCCACTCCCTTAGCAAACTTACTAAGATATAGCTTATCACACTATTCTTATAGCTGTTAGGAAACTTTTGAAGACAATAGGGTATTTTTTGAAGACAATACAGAAACTTTTGAAGACAATATAGTTTTGGGACAGTATAGTTTTAAGACAGTATAGATAAATGCTTATTCACTTTTGACACAAATAGCACTGTCACGTAAATCAAAAAAACAAGGTTAGGAAGATTTAGCACTCTTCCTAACCATGTGGGTTATTTCTTCTATTTTTTGGTATTCGGTCTTTAACTAATGGATTCTGGTGCATAACTAGTAGCATATAACGATGTGAAACATGATTAGTGCCAGTTTTGTGTCTCAAATTGATCCAATAGCGTTCTAACATCATCTGTGGTCGTTGTTTCCATTAGGCTGATTCTGAGGTCATTCGCACCAGGGAATGACCGAACGTAGATTTTAAAGAAGCGACGCAATGGTTTGAAGAGACGAGGGTTATTTGAAGCATAGTCATCAAATAGGTCTAAGTGTACACGTAATAAATCCAATAATTCTTTTGGTGTATGTTCCTTCTTCTCTTTTTCAAATGCAAATGGATCATGGAAAACACCTCTTCCAATCATCACACCATCCGCACCGTATTCTTCAATCAAACGAAGTCCTGTTTCTCGGTTAGGAACATCACCATTGATTGTAATCAATGTCTCTGGCGCTATTTCATCACGCAAGCGACAAATTTCTGGAATCAAATCCCAATGAGCGGGAACTTGACTCATTTCCACTTTTGTTCTCAAATGAATGGATAAATTAGCTATATCTTGTGACAGAACATGTTTTAACCACTCTTGCCATTCTGCCACTTTAGCATGACCTAGTCGGGTTTTAACACTAACCGGTAGGCCTCCTGCTTTAGCGGCTTGGATTAATTCCGCTGCCACTGCTGGTCGGCGTATCAGACCAGCCCCACGACCGTGTTTAAACACATTAGGTGCTGGGCAACCCATATTAAGATCGACTCCCGAAAAGCCCATCTCTGCCATCCCAATACTCATACGGCTAAAATACTCCGGTTTATCTCCCCAAATATGAGCGACAATTGGTTGCTCATCAGGTGTGAAAGTCAACCGACCTCTCACACTCTCGATACCATCAGGATGACAGTAACTTTCACTATTAGTAAACTCAGTAAAATAAACATCCGGAGCTGCAGCTTTCGCAATCACGTGACGGAAAACCACATCAGTCACATCTTCCATCGGCGCTAATACAAAATACGGCTTTGGTAGTTCTTTCCAAAAATTCTTACTCATTATTGTTCTTTGAATCCTTTCATTACTCTATTCATCTTGGTTTACAGCGTTACTTGCCAAGAGTCACCTATTAAGAGTCACTTATCAAGAGTCACCTATCAGTAGAAAAGAAAGCAGAAGTTCTTCTGCTTTCTTTTCTGAGTCATTGACCATCACTGTTTATAGCTGTATTACATTGTACCAAAATTCTAGGAGAATGAAACATTTTTGCTTAAATCACTTTTCTATGAGTCCTTTTCCTGAGTCCTATTGTGGATGAGAGCACCCTCTTTTACTTGTTATTGTACTGAGTTTTTTGTAAAAATGTTACTAAGTTAGTATCATGATGATACTTTTCAGCTGCTTCCTTTTCGTTCTATTTCAAATCATTTTACAACAAACGTTGAGTAGTTATCCTATCTGTTTTTCGCTTTATAGTCGTTTGTTTTCACTCACTTGAGAACTAAAAATAGCTGAGAAGCACATAAGGAAATGGTAAACATACCAAAGCCTAGAATAACCTGTATCGTCTCAAATGCTGACAAAATTATATATAATCATTTTTATTGGTTATTTTTCTGATTTTCATACTATATCAATCTCCTAATACTGATTGAACAAAAAAGATATTGACAATCTTCTCGCAAAATCATGGTACATCTATCATCTATAATGTACTTTTATATTCCTTAAATTTTATGATAATATGACTGTATAAGATAATAATTGCATTAGATACACAACAGTCTAACATAAAGGTTTTATAGCCAACTTAAAGGAAGTGATAGTGTGAAAAAAGTAGGATTACTTTATTGTTTTGCAGTTTCTGTATTAATGCTTTATGGATGCGCTACTAGTAAAGAGAACGAGGAATCTCAACAACCTCAGACGAATACACCAACTGAAGAACAGACCAGCCAAAATAATGAAGAAGAAGCTCAACAAGACACCACTCTTATGGAGTTTGGTAAAGAGTTTCAACCACCACATTTCCAAGTCGAAAAGTTTAATGTTGCTAAGACAACAGAAGGAAACCTGGAAATAACTATTGACTATGTTTTTGATCAAGAGCTTTTCGAATTTTTAAAATCAAAACCGATAGAGTATTACTATGTCGTTCACTATCCTACTCAATTGGCTGAGAGCACCAATGTTACTGAAAGCAATATTATTAAAGGTGAAACTATAAGCGACTCTACTACCCAAATGAACTATAGTATTCAAATAAACCAGGATATTCCTGAAAACTTTGATATTGACTCATTGGTGAATGAACCAGTTGGCTTTCAGTTATATGTTTTAGATAAAAACAAAGACCCTGAGTTTATTATTGATGACATTTATCACTACTCTGATTTGAGCTCGACAGTTCTTCTCGACTTACAATAGAATAAACACGTAATCTTTGACAACAGGAAAAATTAGGTATTGACTTTCAACTACTGTTTCATTTATTATGAGAACATTATTAGAGAAGGAGCTCTTCAATATGCCATTAACGCCATCAATGACACGATTTTATTACTTTGCTTATTATAGATAAGGTTTGTATTCTACCTAGATGCAAACCCACACCATGTGTTTGTATCTATGAGGAGCAGTAATTTGTGTCGCCTACATAGATGATGAGATCTAATGTAGGTAAATTGAGTTAATGGTGGTCAGTAGCCCCTTAAACCGTTTTGAGCGACATTAGATCTTGTATCTAACTTGTCGCTTTTTTAATGCTCAAAATTGGTATTTATGTCAGATATATATATATATCAGATGTCTATCTCAGTTATCTATATCAGTTGGAACATTCAATTAGTACACTGATATGATCAAAGGTAATACTCCTTATTGCCCATCGTAAGGCTTTTGAACGAACTCCAATTTCAAAGTCCGGTTTTATAAAAGAAAGGTGAGAGTTATGGATCAACTTAGTCGAAAGCGATCAACGTTATTAGTAATACTAACTACCCTAATAGTAACTTGTATTTACTTTATAACTTCCGTTACAACTGCTCATGCAGCAGAAACTGTCAAAGTCGGAATTTCAGCCCAATCAAAGCCTTATAACTACCATGATGATAATGGTGAATTGACAGGATTTGAGATTGAAGTATTGGAGGAGGTCGATCAGCGTCTAGACGATTATTCGTTTACTTATGACACCACTGAATTTGCCTCATTGTTTGCCGGTCTTGATGCCGGAAAATTCGACGTGATTGCCAACAACATTGGTGAAAAAGATGAACGTCGTGAGAAATACTTATTTTCACTCTATCCCTATGTCATTACCCATAACGTCATTATTACAAACTCTGAAAATGGTAAAACAGTTACCTTATCTGATTTAGCTGGAAAAACGATGGGGATTGTCGCGGGGTCTGCTCAGGCTGTCTTCATGGAGAAGTACAACGAGGAGAATCCAGATCAGGCTGTAGTCCTACAGTACGTTGATGCTGATGCTGCGACTATTATTTCGGATGTTCATTCTGGCCGATATGATGCCACCATCTACTCAACAACTTATGTTAAAGATGTGGAAGATACTTACGGAATTACCCTGACTGAGTCGCCCATCGCAGACGAGGATGCGATTCAACCACCAGGTGCTTACCTGCTTTATCGAAAAGATGAAAAGAGCTTAGCACTGCGCAATGCCATCGATGGTGTCTTAGCTGATATGAGAGAAGATGGGACGTTAAAGACCATCAGCGAAAAATACTTTAGTGAGGACCAAACAGTGTTGGATGAGGCCATCATAGCTAAAAATGACGCCTTGAATCAATCTAACAACACAACGGATCGTGTTGTCATTGTTGGAACCTCTGGTCAAACAAAGCCAATGGACTACTTTGACGATAACAATCAACTGACAGGGTTTGAAATTGACGTGCTATCAGAGATTGAAAAACGTGTCGAAGGTATCAGCTTTAAGTATGAAACAGCCGAGTTTGCTTCTCTTTTTGCTGGGCTCGATTCTGAAAAATTTGATGTCCTAGCAAACAACTTAGGCGAAAGTGGCGACCGACGTGAGAAGTATCTTTTTTCTCTCTACCCTTATGTTGTCACTCATAATGTTCTGATTACCGCAAGTGATAACCCTGATCAAACAGACGATCTGACCTTTGACGACATGGCTGGTAAAAGTTTCGGGGTCGTACCCGCTTCGCCACAATCACAATTTTTAGAAGCGTGGAATGAGGAAAATCCTGACAAAGCGGTTGATATTCAGTATGTCGATTCAGATCCTTCACAAATCATTCGGGATGTCCATAGTGGCCGTTTTGATGCGACCATCTATGCAACGACTTACCTACATGATGTCGAGCAAACGTTTGGTATAGAACTCAAAGCATCTCCAATTGCAGATGAAGATGCTATCAGACCACCTGGCTCCTACTTTATCTACCGGCAAAATGATGTTGAATTGAGAGATCAAATGGATAAAGCACTAGCTGAAATGCGCGAAGATGGCACTCTAGCTGAGATAAGTCAAAAATACCTTGGTCAGGACGATACTATTTTATCACCAGAACTGATAGCCAAAAACGATGCTATTGAAGCAGAACGAAAAGGTACTGATAAAGAAACTTCGAGTACTGATGGTAAGATTTTCGCACCAGAGATGATTCCAGGGATCATCAAACAAATCATACCGCGTTTACCAATCACTACCTTAATGACCTTAGTGTCTGCTATGATTGGGCTAATTCTCGGCTTTTTGATTGCCATCGTCAAGATTAGGAAGATTCCAGTTTTATCTCAATTTTTCTCTGTCTTTGTTTCTTTCATGCGTGGCACTCCTCAGCTCGTCCAGTTATTTTTGGCTTTCTATGGTTTCCCTCTGATCGTCCAATGGTTCAACCAACGGCTGTCGCTGAATTGGGATTCAAACGCTATCCCTGCTCTCGTTTACGTCTTCATCGCCTTTGGCCTGAATGAAGCAGCTTACAATTCTGAAACGTTTAGAGCAGCTATCTTGTCGGTCAATACCAGTGAGATTGAAGCTGCCCGTTCGATTGGTTTAACCAACCGACAAACAATGATGCGTATTATCTTACCAAGTGCCCTGATAGTTGCCATCCCTAATTTAGGAAATAGTATTATCAGCTTACTGAAGGGAACGTCCCTCGCTTTCACGGTAACCGTAATTGATATCATGGGACGTGCTCGAATCATCGCTGGTTCCAACCTTCGTTTCTTTGAGGCTTACATCTCTGTTGCATTGATCTACTGGGTCTTCTGTATCGTGATTGAGCGATTCGTTAAGTGGGTCGAAAAACGATTGAATGTCGACCAAGCTGAATCAACTGATGATGGTCGTTTAGACGTTGACCAAACACAAGTATAAAGGAGGACTCAACCATGCTGAAATTAGAAAACTGGACAAAATCATTCAAAAATAACTTAGTTCTAAAGCAGATTGACCTTGAAGTTGGCACTGGAAACGTCTTAACGATCATTGGATCAAGTGGCTCTGGTAAATCGACCTTGCTCCGCACGATCAACTTCTTAGAACCGGCTGACTCGGGAATGATCACGATTGGCGATATTACTCGTGATGTTTCAAAAGTCAGTAAACAGGATATCCTTGCGGTTAGACGAAAGACTGCTATGGTATTCCAAAACTATGCCTTATTCTCCAAAAAAACAGCGAAAGAAAATGTCATGGAATCGCTATTGATGGTCCAAGGCTTGAAACGAAAAGAAGCAGAAGAAGAGGCAGAATACTATCTAGAGAAAGTCGGTATGGCGACTCGGATGAACTACTACCCTAATAAACTATCTGGTGGCCAGCAACAACGCGTCGGGATTGCCCGTGCCCTAGCCATTAAGCCGGAAGTTATTCTGTTTGATGAGCCAACATCAGCGCTTGATCCCGAGCTGGTTTCTGGCATTTTAGATGTGATCCAACAAGTAGCTCATCAACAAACCACTATGATCCTAGTGACTCACGAAATGAATTTTGCCAAGCAGGTCTCAGACCATGTCATCTTTCTAGATAAAGGCTCTATCTTAGAAGAAGGTTCACCAGATGAACTCTTCAACCATCCAAAAGAAGAGCGAACAAAACAATTTATACAGGGATTCCAACACATTTAAAACCATTATGACGAGGAGAATTGTGATGAAAATTGGCTATCAAGGCATTCCAGGCTCGTACAGTGAGGCAGCATTAGAACACTATCTACGATCAGCACGTTCAAACGGGCTAGACATGCCATCTGACATTTCGGCAATCGGTTATGACAACTTCAAAACTATCGTCACTGATTTAGTCTCTGAAGAATTGGAGGCGGCCATTTTACCAGTTGAAAACTCAACAACAGGATTGATTACACGAACTTTAGATCTTTTGCGTTACCAAGCTGTTGTTGCGACACATGAGATTTATCAGCCTATTCATCATACCCTGTGGGGGATAAAGGGTACTAGCATGCAAACCATCACCAAGGTTTACTCTAACCCAGAGGCTTTGTCACAATGTGCAAGCTTGTTTGACCAACATCCGCATATGATGCCATTACCAAACAGTGATACTGCACAGGCTGCTTTATTTGTAAAAGAACAACATGACACCTCACTTGGCGCTTTATCAAGCACACGTGCCGGTAAACTGTATGGTTTAACAGCAATCGAAAGCAATGTCCAATCTGAAGACCAAAATATGACAAGATTTTTTGTGGTGAAACGTATTATGACTGAAAAAAAAGACATGGCAAACTTAGTTCAGTCTTGGCGCAAAACTCACCCAAATCGCAGTAGATGGATGCTTTACATCGAGACAGCTCACAAACCAGGAGCTTTAGCCAAGATTTTAAATACCATTGAATTATTCGACTGTAATATGGAAGGGTTAGATGCTAGGCCGATTAAAGATAAACCATTTCACTATGGTTTTATAATAGAAGTTGATGTCTCAAATTTACGAGAAGAAACTAAAACTTTCTGGCAAACGTTAGGCTACGCCAGTAGTTATCTTCAACTTATAGGATGCTTTGAACCAACCAATATGTTGATGGACCATCTGGCGTCTTAACTGCTACATTTTGACTATCATAATTAAAATTTTTATCTCTATTTTATCATTATAAGGAGGAGAGCTTCCATGACGTTAACAGTTGCGATTGTGGGGTTAGGAGTCGTCGGTGGTTCCTATGCAAAAGCCCTAAAAAAACAAACCAAGATTGAAGTAACTGTCCTTGGTATCGACCAAGATCAAACGACGCTTGATGCGGCTTTAACTGATGGGGTCATCAGTTACGGAGAGACACATAATCGTACTGTTCTACAACAAGCGGATTTGGTCATCATTGCCCTCTATCCCTTAAGTATTGTGTCTTTCATTAAAACCCATCAACACGACTTTAAAAAGGGAACTATCGTCACTGACACCGTTGGGGTTAAAGGAAACTTGATGGTCACCATTAAAGCTGCCCTCCCTGATACAGTGATATATATATCAGGCCACCCCATGGCAGGTAAAGAGAATAAAGGTTATGCCTATGCTAGCTGGCAAGTTTTTCAAGATGCAAACTACTTACTAACCCCTACACCCGATAATAACAGCGAGGACATTGAATTCCTGATACGATTTATCAAAACTCTAGGGTTTAAACGTGTAACATGCGTTTCCTCAAACGTCCATGATGAAATGATTGCCTATACAAGTCAGCTACCACATGCAATCGCAGTAGC
>OMJG01001662.1_pt1 | contig 12329 bp, 7 predicted proteins | sample 1646431 | NCBI WGS metagenome assembly OMJG01 (sample SAMN03771674, study PRJEB25209) | food metagenome | isolation source: Cotija cheese | place: Mexico:Jalisco,Michoacan | collected 2011-12-12 | reverse complement strand
AAATTCGGTTTCTCGTCCTATTCGCTTATACAGAGGCTAGTTATGTCACAGCCTCGTTTTATGGTGTTTGCAGTAACTGACAATGATGGATAATGTCGGTCATTGTATAGTTTAGATAATAAAAATGATGAATAAATACTGACTAATGATTATATGCAGTCTTCTCAGACGATTACTTCCGTATTATCTGATTAACGGGTTCAGGAATGAGACTAAGGTTTAACCTATAAATGTATGATGCTGGTACCTAAAAATAGTTAGATAGGGCGTAATGCTAATTGATAAAAAGCGTATACTTATTATTAATATAAAACGTATTATTAGTTAATATAAAAATAATGTGGTTTACGGCCATTAATCCGCTATGAATTATGCTAAATAATAACTAGTGGCACGCGTAAAAGTGATAAGTATGGCTGCTTTTTGAGGTGATTAAAGATGCAGAAACGGCGCTTGCAACAAGCTCGTTTGGTTGAGAAACGAACTTATAAAATGTATAAGAAGGGACGGCTGTGGTTAGTTGCTGGGCTCAGCACCCTAACAATTGGGACGGGACTAGCTCAGCTTCAAGTGAAGGCGGATACAACTAGTACTGCCACGAGCCAGACCGAAACGACAGAAGTCACTGGGACTAGTGCCACGTTAACAACTAAAGCTACGGTCAGCACGAGTACTGCTAGTACTGAATCGGACACGGCGACTAAACAGAATGATAGTAGTGATGGAACGCAAACAACGAGTACCGATTCTAACAATAACGTTGCAACGACTTCAGCTAATTCGGTGTCTGTTGCTGCGGAAGGTGACGCAAGCTCAACGACTAGTCATGCGAACACGGCTACTAAGTCCAGTGTTGCAAATGCGAGTGCAGCTACAACAGCCAGTACGGCAGCCGCTGCTACGACTAGTAGTTCGACAAAAACTAGTGGTGCTGCGATTAGTGAGACAAATCCTGATACGACGGCAACGCTTATCAAAACAAGGACTAAAACTAATGTGGCGGAGACGGTCAGTGTGGCTAGTTTTTCGGCCGCAATTGCTAGTCCGTCAAGCACGTCCCGAGCGGCTGTTACAACGGTTGCAACAGTTAATTCAGCTACGAAAACATATGACGGTAAGACCGATACACCAAATCGTTATACGGTTACGTTGGCTGATGGAACTAAGGCGCCTGCAGATTGGGCAGCGACGAATACGGCCAATGTTTATACAGTGACGGACTTAGCAGATGTTGATACGGCTAAGTTCAGTTCAGAAATCGGGACATATACAATCGCACTTTCGACAACTGGTATTACTAAGTTATCGGAAGCTAATAACAGCGCAGATATTACAGCTGCTAATGTGGTGACGGGGACATTAACTATTGAGCAGGCTCCGGTACCAAGTGCGATAATCACGATTGGCTCAGCCAGTATTAATTATGGTGATGCCATCCCCAGTGCGTATACGATCACGGTACCTAGTCAGTATAAGGTGCCGAGTGCGTGGGCGCTAGCTAGCTCGGCTACAGATGGCACAACTAATACGTACATGATAGCCAGTGACAGTGGGGATATTGTGGTTCCCACAGCAACGGAATCTGGAACTTACCAGTTAACCTTGTCAAATCAGGGACTGGTAGCTTTGCAGCAGGCTAATCCGAATGACGCGATTACTGCCGATGCGATTATTACTGGTCAGTTAGTGATTGCTGCCCATGATCTTATTACAATGGGCGCGACAACGGTGATGGTGAACAAGACGCTTAATGTCGTTCAAGCGACTGTTAATAGTCGTGCCCTTGTAGTTCCAGCTGATTGGACAATTAGTTATGATGATACGCAGACTGATGCAATTGTGTATAATGTACCAATTGCATACACGACATATTCAGAAGTCGTTAATTCTGGCGTTGTGGGTAAATACACTATTACTTTAACTGATGCTGCGATGACGACTTTATCTGATCTTAATAATACGACCTTTGCTAGTACGACTGTTGGTGATGGGGTGGTGTTGGTCAAGACTAGCACCGCGGTCATTTTATCGCCCGCAAATTATGGGGCGCAAGCTAGCGTTGAGACCCCAATTTCAGTGTTGACGATTTCTCATGCCCGAACAAGGGGAATTGATTTATCGTATGGTCAGGCGTTGTACTTGATTTTGCCGCTTCTTAATATCAGTCAATCAGAAACGGCAGTGAACAATCTTACTGAGTATATTATTGTGCCATCAGGCTTTAAAGTTGCTACTACGGCCAGTAATGGGGCTGCTCAAGTCGCAACTGATCCGGTTAGTACTTTAACGGCTGCTATTGAAACGATGATGACCCAAAACAACGTGACTTATCAGGGATTAGTGGTCACTCAACTTACCGATTATAATGACCGCCAAGCATTTCAGGTTCATTTTGATCAAACGAGTGTTTATAATGGTGGTTCATTTTCGACGTTGAAATATACACTATTGCCGGTCATTGCTGTTCAAAGTAGTGGGGTGACCAGTGGCTTAATTGGTAACCAAGTTTCCAGTCCTGACTCGGCAGTTGTGTATGTGACTGATGATCCTAATGAAACTGATGGTAGCTATTCGTTAAGTCTACAAAATTATACTAATATTGATCGTGTTGCGGATGCCCTAGGTATTGCGGATGCGGTTACGATTGGTAGTGGTTTTACGGATTATTTATATCATTACACATTATCAGCTAAGACTATTACTGATACTTATCAGTTAGTCGGGAACGATGGTGCGGCGTTAGGCACGGTGACCTATACGGGAGATAGTGGTGCAACGTATGTCCCAATGACTAAGTTGCCAACGACAATTACACAAGATGGTGTGACATACTATCTGAATACTAACACGGTGGCATCAACGCAGAACTATTCTGGTGATGAGAATACGGTGTACACGGTCACTTATCAGCGCTACGTTACTACCAGTACGGATGCTACGGCTCGAATAACCATCGCACCGGCTTCAAAGGTCTACGACAACGATGCAACGACTGATCCAAGTAGTTACACGGTGTACTTGCCTACAGAATACGTGGCTCCTAGCAACTGGACCATTGATGACACTGCAGTGGTTGTGAGTGGCACAACGGCGTATCATGTTTCGACGAATTATCTCGATACCACAACAATCGATCAAAATGTGGGAACGTACGCGGTGACGCTGAATGTGGCTGGAATGGCTGCTTTAGCTGCCGCTAATCCAAACTTGCTAATCGCAGGCAATGTTAATGTTGGTGGGACGTTAACGATTACTAAACGGCCAGTGACTATCGCCTTGCCAGATACGATTCTGTGGGCCAACGGTCAGGAGCAGAATATTATACCAGTCATTACCGGTGTCGTTGCGGGGCAGACAATCGGTTACACGTTAACATCGGGGCTAACGGATCCCGGTACGAAAATGATTAAGGTAACTTTAACGAGTGCGGCGGTCAATAATAATTATGAGATAACTAATCCGGCTAGTGGTGAGCTGACGGTTGGCGCTGTGACGGTTGTTTATAACTATGGGTACCAAGCGGCAGACGGCACTTTTAAGCTGACATCAACAATCAGCGGAACTGCGACGCACGGTGTGAATATCAACGCTACCGATTATTTGAACTATACAACGAGTGATACCGCGGCTGCTCACAATAAAATTGGCTATACCTTGCAACCAGGAAGTACCGGTTATCAAGCGAATGGCACTTTAACCGATGTTGGTGGGCAAGTCGTTTACACCTATCTGGCAAATACAGAAAATATCACTGTGGTTTACGTTGATCAGGATCAAAATAACGCGACTTTAAAGCGGGTGCCGCTCAGTGGTAGCTTTAGTACGTCGGTAAATTATACGACGGCTAATGACATTGAGGCGTATGAAGAATTAGGCTACGTCTTAGTTTCGGATCAAGTCCCAACGTCGATTCGTTTTGATCAAGATACTGAACAGACCTACTATGTGTACTTGACGCATGGAACAACCACGGTCACGGTCGATCATCCAGGTAGCTTGACGGTTAGTGACTTAACGACCACTAGTCAGCGGATAATTAATTACGTCTATGCCGACCAAACACCAACTGGATTAGATAATGTGATTCAAACAGTGGGGTATACTCGTACGGCGATAGTCGATGCGGTAGATGGGACATTGCTTTCATATGGTAACTGGACAACGAGTGCGACTGGTGGCTATCCAGTCGTTGTTTCGCCAATCATTACTGGTTACACGGCAGATACAGCGACGGTTGCCGCGGCAATGCCCGCTAGTGTTGGTGAAGTCATGACGAAGACGGTGATCTATACCGTCAATCCCGAAACGATTAAGATTCAATTTATTGATGAAACCACCGGCAATCAAGTTTTAGCGACCGTTGAGCTTCGTGGAAATTATGGTGATTCAGCTAACTATACGGCTACTGCTGATATTGCAAAGTATGAAAAGTTAGGCTATGAATTAGCCAGTTCGGATTTACCTAATCAGCTGACATATAATCAGGATGACCCGACTTATAGGATTACACTAGTACATCGCCGGGTAACGGTCAGCGTTGACTATCCGGGACAGCCCGGTCAGCCCATCGATACTAATTATCCAAGTGGACCTAAATATCCGGCTGATACCGGCCGTGATTCATTGCAGCAAACGGTGACGCGCACCATCATGTACCAGTATGCGACTGGCAAGTTAGCAGCGGCTGCTGTTAACCAGTCGGTCACTTTTGAGCGGACAGCGACTTTTGATATGGTGACTGGCAAACAGTTGATCTATAGTGATTGGGTGGTCGCACCTGGTCAGACTGCATCGTTGGCTGTGGTCACGTCACCGACGATTACTGGCTATCAGGCCAGTGCTGCTGAAGTTGGTGCAATCACGGTCACTAGCCAAAGTGAGCTACAACCAGTCGTGATTACGTATACAGCTAAACCAGAGGTGGCGTCCATTGTATTTGTTGATGTGACGAGTGGCGATACGTTAGCAACGAGATTGGTGACTGGTGATTATGACACCGTTAGTGACTATTCACCGGCTTCGCAGATTGCGGCTTATAAAAGCTTAGGCTATCAATTAACTTCGAACAATGTTCCAATAACCGGAATTAGCTTTGACCAGGATGATGTGATGAAAGTCTATACGGTCAAACTAACGCATCAGTTGACGACCGTCACTCCAACTAAGCCTGGGGAACCAGGTCAGCCGATTGATCCAACTAACCCGGATGGGCCTAAATATCCGGTTGGGACCGGGATTGAGGATCTAACGACTCGCTCTAAGCGCATCATCAATTACGTTTATGGTGATGGACAAAACGCTGCCCCAACTGTGGCACAAACAGTGATCTTCCATCGAACGGCAACCTTTGACCAAGTAACGAAGAAAGTCACGTATACGGATTGGGATACAGCTGAATCCACCGTGACGGGTGCATACGCGACCATCGATTCACCAATCATTACAGGTTATACTCCGAGCGCTGTCCGCGTCGATGGTATAACGGTCAAGGCTGGTGATGCTGATGTACAACAAACAGTTGTTTACCAAGCGAATATCGAAACGGCGATGGTCACTTATATCGATGTCACAGTGGGGCATCAACTGGGAGCTAGCGTTACGCTGACTGGATTGTTCGGCACTCAAGCGGGATTATCAACCAGCGTCAGTGATTGCACAATACGTTAAAGCTGGTTACGTCTTGATGAGTAATGACTATCCATCAATGGGGGCTGTCTTCAATCAAGATGGCGTTGTTCAGAGATATACGGTGTATTTGGCGCATAATAAGCTAGCGATTACCGACCAAGATCAACTCACTAAAACGGTGACACAAACGGTGCACTATCAGGATCAATCTGGGCAGATGCTTCAAGCCGATACAATCCGGGCACTAACATTTACACGTTCCGGCATTGAAGACGCGGTGACTGGCGTGGCGACGTATCGCGATTGGGAACCGACCGTGCTGAACTTCACGGCCTTGACTGCCCCAACGATTGCGAAGTACTATGCGTTGACAGCAACTACGCAGGCTGTAACAATTACGGCTGATAGTGTTGATGATGTCCAAACGTTAACCTATGCGTTGGATAACCTAACACCGACAGAACCGACAAAGCCAATCGAACCGACAAAGCCAATCGAACCGACAAAACCAGTAGAACCATTAAAGCCATTAAAGCCAGTAAAACCGGCAAAACCAACAGGCGCGGATGATTTGCTTAAGCCAGCGCAGTCGACTACACCGGCAAAATTAGTTCATTTATTGCAACCAACAAAGCCAACGACAATCGTGAAGGCTGATCACGTCACAACTAGCAATCAATTATCTGCACTTGAACCGTCACAAATGGCAATAACCAGTCGTGCTAACGCTGTAAAGGCGACCCCGATAATTAAAGCGGCAAGCGAAACAACAGTGCAGACTAATAAGACTAGAGCAGCTACGTCGAGACAATTACCGCAAACCAGTGAAAGTCGCCGGTCCGAATTGATGACTGAAATACTAGGGGTAACCTTAGCGACGTTATTGTTGGGCTTTGGTAAATTAAAACGCAAGCACTATGAGAAGTAATGAATTTGTCTAACGATAGCACACAAAAAACGCTTAACATCCTAGTATTGGTAAGAATACTGTTACTAGGATATTAGGCGTTTTGTTTATACTTTAAACATTAGTGGAATGATTTTCAAAATAGTCGATTTTAGTAGCCAATAACTGATCGATTGTTTTCAAATGTTGAAGACGACCATGAATAATTTGCTGGTACTGTTTGAAGGCGGCTGCTTTTGCTTGGTTGTCCATTGCTAGGTTAGCCGGTGTTAATAGGCTTAAATCAAGGTCTAAGGTACGAAAGATTTTGATGAGTTGGAGTGCTTCCAAGTTTTTGTAAGAATATTGGCGGTAATTGTGTAGGTCTCGCTGAACGTCAGGTAGAATGCCAAGGTGCTCATAGTATCGTAAAGCATCTTTAAGTCATTCCAGTAATCGTGGTGACTTCCTTAGTAGTGAAGTAAGCCTGTTGTTCAGGAATTTTAAACGTTAATATAATCGTCTCCCTAATATTGAGAACTAATTCGCCATAAATCGTTGGCCTTGGAATGAGAGTACTGCTTAGACAATCGAACTTGACGTAGGCGATCATCGTAGAAGTGTCCACTTATGTGAGTGAGTTCGGGAGCAGTAGCTAACCATGCACCAATCGGAGAATTCTTGCGGGAGAAACTTTCACCCAGTATCCGACCAGCCAAGCGACTCATCCAACTACCGCCAGCGCCAAAGTTAGAATCCGGGACATAACCAGGATGAAAAATATTGATCGTCACGTTGGTTGCTGCCAGGCGCTCACTGAGGGTTAGTGTGAGTAGTACGCGTGCAGCCGTAGCATGAGCCGTGACGGACATGGCATTGTACTTGGATGTGGCCGGGGCGTCAAAGTCTGGAAGGCTAACTTTAGCATGGTTAATCACGAATGGCAGGGCTCCCACTAATAGAATGCGCGCCTGGTCACTGTGCTTTAGCAACGGTAATAGGGCTTGAATGGTCCAAAAATGAGTGAGGTAATTTAAAACCAAGTTCAAATCATAACCGTCTGCTGATAAATACCGTTCAGGCAACATCACGCCAATACTATTGAGCAAAATATCGATGTGATCGGTCATGGATGCAAGCTGATCAGCGAGCTGTTGCACGCCCACTTTGGTGCTCAGGTCGGCTAAGACTAATTGGACAGCCTGATTACCAGTTGCTCGACTAATATCGGCCCGGGCTTGTTGTCCCTTGCTAGCCTTACTGCCGACGATAATTACATGATAGTTTTGGTTGGCAAGGTCGATTGCAGTGTGTTTACCGACGCCAGAAGTCCCCCCGATAATAACGGCTAATTGTGATTGCATGCTAGTTACTCCTTTAATTTAATAAGTATGCGCAAGTATAAACTATGGGGTCGACCCGATAGCAAGCATTAAATTAAGCGTGACGTAATGAGACTGATTATAGTGGACCGTCATAGCTGACTAAGCCGACCATGATTGTAAAGGCTAATCAAGCTGCAACTGACAGTCAGGACCCTTTGTTACAGGAGACGAGGGCTAACTAAGGCCGGTGAAGCAACCCCGGTACCAGCAGTCCCAACACAAGTGCTGACAGCCAGCTTAGTTGCTTGAATTTTAATGTGTTAATCGAGTAAGCTAGGATTAAGAGGAGGTGGAAGCATGGCGACTATTTTTGATGTTGCGAAGCTTGCCCAAACATCAAAGTCAACGGTTTCACGAGTTGTCAGTGGGCACGGTTATGTTAGCGCATCGGTCCGAAAACGTGTGTTAGCAGCGATGCGCGATGTTAATTATGTTCCCAACCAATTGGCGCGCCAATTGAAGGCTCAGCGAACCAAAACAATTGGTTTTTTAGTTAATGAATATGCACCGGTGATGGGCGATTTAATTAATTATTTTACGCAGATTGCTCAAAGTGACGGTTACCGAGTTAACATGTATCAAACAACCAATGCGGCGGATGAATTACATGTTTTGAATCAATTGATGACTCATGAATTGGATGCGGTTTATATTGCAGTACGCCATAATCGTTGGGATAAGATTGAACCATATACTAAATACGGGCCCATTGCCACTTGGCAGCGAATAGATTCAAATGAAATCTATTCTTCATACATTGATCATTATCCCTTGTATCTTCAAATTCTGACTTATTTGGTCAACCAAGGATATACCCGGATTGGCCACGTGTTAAACAATAAGCGGGCAAGCAATACCCAGGCACGGTTGCACGCAATCGCAGCTTTTAAACGAAAATATCCTCAAATTGATCAGGAATGGCAACAAGCACACCAACATCAACAACATGCTGGTGAGCAAGCGGCTTTAACTTGGTTACAAACGCCTAATCCACCTCAGGTCGTAGTATTGTACGCAGATTATGTCGCTGCCGAGTTTATTGCAACATTGCGGTTGCATGGTAAACGCGTTCCAGAAGATTGCCGAGTGTTTGGTTTTGATAATAGCGAATTTGGACGATTGATGGCGATTACAACGGTTGATGCTCAGCTTCAAGGTCAAGCACAAAATGCCTATACTTATTTGATTAATCGGATTCAACAGACCAGTCGGCCGTATCAACAACTAACACCACGGCTGATTTTTCGATCCTCGTGTTAACTTATGACTTGACATGGGAACATTCCCACAATTTATACTAACCGTGTTAAACAATATAACTTTAATACGGAGGTCAGCTTATGTCACACGATGCATTGAAATTAGTTACCATTGGTGGTGGGTCGAGTTACACCCCTGAATTGATTGAGGGCTATATTAAACGGCGCGAGCAATTGCCAATTAAGGAAATTTGGTTAGTGGATATTGAAGCGGGGATGGAAAAGCTAAAAATTGTCGGTGCGATGGCTCAACGGATGGTCAAAGCGGCTGGGCTGGATTGGGAGGTACGCTTAACCTTGGATCGGCAGGCGGCATTGAAGGGCGCAGACTTTGTTTCCACTCAATTTCGAGTAGGGCGGTTACCTGCACGTATTAAAGATGAACGCATTCCCAATTATTATGGATTGATTGGTCAAGAAACTAATGGGGCTGGTGGGATATTTAAAGCTTTTCGGACGGTACCGGTAATCTTAGACATTGTGGCCGATATGAAGAGATTGTGTCCGCAAGCCTGGCTGATTAACTTTACGAATCCTAGCGGCATGATTACAGAAGCAATCAGGACATACGGCCATTGGGACCGGGTTATTGGATTATGTAACGTCCCAGTGATGGCAATGTTGAGTGAGCCAGAATTGATTGGTAAGACATTAGATCAGCTCACGTATAAATTTGCTGGTATTGATCATTTTCATTGGCACCGCGTTTGGGATGAATCGGATCAAGAAGTAACAATGACGATTATCGACAAATTATTTGGTGATAATGATGCCGGACTGCCGACTAATATTTTTGATGTGCCATTTTTCAAAGACCAATTAGCTGCGATGCGGATGATTCCGTGTGGTTATCATCGCTATTATTACCGACAGGAAGAAATGACCGCGCACGGGTTAGCTGAGTATCGTGAGAATAAGACGCGAGCACAGCAAGTGACTCAAATTGAAGAGGAATTGTTCGAGTTATATCGTGATCCTGAATTGGATTATAAACCTAAGCAATTAGCTGAACGGGGTGGTGCGCACTATTCCGATGCGGCCTGTGAGGCCATTGCGTCGATTTACCGAGATAAGAAGACCCATATGGTGGTTTCGACCTTGAATCAAGGGAGCGTGCCAGACTTACCGAGTGATCATGTTGTGGAAGTTTCGGCACAGATTGGTGCTGCTGGGGCCGTTCCAATGGCGTTTGGTCATTTTCAACCAGCTGAACGCGGCTGGCTACAATTAATGAAAAATATGGAGTTAGTGATCGTTGAAGCGGCCGTTACCGGTGACTATGGCCTTGCACTGCAAGCCTTCACAATGAATCCACTAATTCCGAGTGGTGCAACTGCCAAGCGAGTGTTAGATGAACTCTTGATTGCGCATCAGGCTTATTTACCACAATTTGCTGATAAGATTCAAGCGTTAATTGCTGCTGGCATAATGGTTCAAGATGAAGTGGCTGCCGAGTTATCAGAGGTCACTCAAGTTATATCAGATGAAGTAGGCTTGGCATGGGCGTAACCGCATAACGATGGTTATCGTTAGTAAAGGCGTTACCATGCCAAGTATCAAAGTTAATGAAGTGTTCTGGAATCTTCGAAAAGATTATGGAACGCTTTTTTAATACTCGAGTCATCAGAAATCGAACGATTATGCTTTTTCACTATACATAATTATTAATTATAAGTATTTAACATATTTGCTTTAGACCCGTATACTGAGTTTAATTCATGAGGGAGGGTGACATCATCACACCAAAGTATTTAGATCAGGCTTATTTACAAGCTATTCAGCCAATCGTGGACGCGAATCAGCAGCGGATTCAACAATTAAATGCGACGAACCAGCCTAGTAAAATGCGACAGTTATTAGCCGCAATCACGGGCCAATCGATTGATGACTCTGTAGAAGTTCGCGTCCCATTGTGGACGGATTATGGGCGTAATTTAAAGATTGGTAACCGCGTCTTCATTAATGACAATGTTCAGATTACTGATCTAGGCGGGATTGAACTGGCAGATGACGTGTTGATTGGTCCGGGGGCGATGTTACTATCCGTCAATCACCCGTTAGATCCTGCTAAGCGGCACGCAGTTGAAGTTCAACCAATTCACATTGGGCGAAATGCCTGGATTGGGGCGGGAGCCAAGGTCTTAGCCGGGGTCACAGTTGGTGAAAATGCCGTTGTGGGTGCTGGTGCGGTCGTGACAAAATCGGTGCCTGCAAATACTGTAGTGGCGGGAGTTCCTGCTAAGGTGATTAAAACAATTGATTAAGCAAGTTAACGGAGGTTATTAACAAATGAGTATTGATAATAAAGTTGTCGTTATTACGGGTGCGTCTAGTGGTATTGGCGCGGCAACCGCTAAGTTACTAGCAGCTAAGGGTGCCAAAGTCGTTTTGGGCGCCCGTCGAGAAGACCGGCTACAAGCTTTGAGCCAGACAATTGGCGATAACGCAGTCTATCAAGTAACTGACGTGACGGATCGCCAACAAGTTCGGGCATTGATTGACTTAGCCGTTGCCAAGTTTGGGCGCGTCGATGTGCTATACAACAACGCTGGTACGATGCCGCAAGGTAATTTGAGTGACCGGGATTATGATAAGTGGCAGATGATGCTCAACGTCAATATCATGGGTATTTTGAATGGCATCGGAGAAGTCTTACCAATCATGCAAAAACAACACGATGGGTTGATTATTGCAACAGATTCAGTAGCCGGTCATGTCGTTTATCCCGCATCGGCTGTGTATAATGGAACCAAATATGCGGTGCGAGCTATTATGGAAGGTTTACGCCAAGAAGAAAAGGGTCACGGGATCCGGTCAACCATCGTGTCACCCGGTGCAGTGCGAACTGAGTTAGTCAATACGATTGGCAATACACAAATTCAGGCGGGCATTAGCGAGCTAATGAATGCGGATGACAGTCAAGGATTGGCCTTGAATCCAGAAGACATTGCCAACGCTGTCTTATTTGCGATTGACCAGCCTAAGCACGTTGCGATTAGCGAAGTGTTGGTACGGCCAGCCCAGCAAGAAGTGTGATGACCCATCATCTGTCAGCAGGGTAAGCCAGCTTAAAGTGATTTGACTTTAAAAATAACCACCGTCAACTTATCAGATTATGACCTATACCCCCAAAGTTAAAGTAAAAGCTTTAGCTTTGGAGGTATTTTTTAT
>OMJG01001661.1_pt1 | contig 12335 bp, 8 predicted proteins | sample 1646431 | NCBI WGS metagenome assembly OMJG01 (sample SAMN03771674, study PRJEB25209) | food metagenome | isolation source: Cotija cheese | place: Mexico:Jalisco,Michoacan | collected 2011-12-12 | reverse complement strand
CGGCACGGATCAGCGACTGATATTTACTACTCCTGATGATTCCATGCACACAATTCCACTGATATTTACTACTCCTGAAACTGATACCTACTACTCCGAAACCAGATATTTACTACTCCTGAGACTGATATTTACTACTCCGCCTTTTTTTAAGAGCCTACATTGCAGTAGTGCTGAGACATATTTTTCTAAGGTACTCATAATACTCATAGTCATAAAAACTCATAGGCTTGTTCAATCTTTAGTTATCCACATTTTGTATTCTCTCCAAGAGTGTAGTATATTGCAAGATACTATCAAGAGGAGAGTTTGCAATGACAGACAAGTCCACTCACGGCCAACAGCAGCAACCTGAACAGCTTCCCTCATTACCTAGCGAGCTAGTTCGTCTCAATGAAAAGGGTAGACAGGTTGAAAAGGTATTTTCTACAGCAAAAACTGAGACGGGACGCGGATACGCTCATTCTCTTATCACAGGCACGCTATTCCCCGTATCACCTATTGAGAAAGGGAAGAACTCGTACACTGTTGAGAGGAAGGGCGATGCCACATATCTTCTGGTAGCAGGTACGGATGCCGTTACGAACGAAATTATGATGCCTAGCGGTATCTATCCGCGACTAATTATGTGCTGGATTGCCGAACAAATTCGGGACGCGACTTATGGCCCTACAGAAACGTGTGATCCTGAAACACGAACAATCACAGTCCCCTCGATCAACAGAATGATGAAAGACCTCAGAATTAGCATTGGCGGGCCGAGCAGCAAGCGATTCATGAGCCAACTATATGCACTTCTCACGAGCAGCATCCTTATCGTAAGACATGTTGATGATCCAGAAAATCCTAAAGAGAAGCACGACAGACCCGAGCCTATCGCGACAAACGCTATTATTCCCAGGCCGGAAAATCCCAGCAGCTACGCCAATTGCTCTTTTGTTCTTAACAGCGCCATTTTTGATGTTCTCGCAGAAAAATCAATGCCATATATCAAAGCAGTAATGGAGCATCTGATTAGCAAAGGCGGATCAGTGATGCGATTTGACATGTATTTGTGGCTATCGGAAACAGCCCCACGACTCCAATGGCCTCTGCCTATGAAATGGCAGGAACTCTACCAACGGTTTGGTAGAAATTACTCAGACCAGAAAAACTTCCGCAAACTCTTTCGCAAGGCTCTTAACGAAATTGCGTTTATTTATCCTACTCTGCGTTATGAAACAAATGAACGAGGCATTGTCGTACACCCATCACCAAAGCAAATACGGAGAAATAACACTTTGAATTTGGAGCCGAAGGATAATTCATGATGTCCAAGACTCTGTTAGCCCACCCGATAATTACGGGCAGTGTATTTCCAGTAAGAGCGAATACAAAACAGCCAGCGATAAGAGACTTATCAGGCGGCGTATACCGGTTGCTTTCGGAATCCGGTGAGACACCATCAGGACTGCTTGCCAGGATACTGACCATGACGATTGCCACCAGGATGATAGAGGAACACTCGATGACCGTCCGATGGGATAATCTCAACCGTCTGTTTGATGATATGAATACACGTGTCAGTGGTTCAAGTATCAGAACATTCCATAGGAACCTAGAGCTATTTAACACAATGATCTGTTCGACACCGAAGGGTAATTGGGAGCTTCATGCAGACTCTAGCGGAAGAGAACTCTCATTTTCCGCATCCCCTCTTTTTCTGGAAATCATGCAGAGCCAAGGAGTGGAAGTCGATAAGCACACCGTGCAGCTCCTCAGAGGTACCGGTGTCGGCGGAGTTCCAATAGACATGTATGTCTGGCTTGTATCAATATCAGAGATGCCAGGATTCGAGCGCATCTTCCCCTGGGCTGAGCTTGAGACCATGAGTGCACTAACCGGAAATTCAAATTTCCCGTTGTACTTCACCAAAAGCCTCTACGAAGTGAGCGATGTCTTTCACGGTATCCATGCTGATCCACTTGAGGACGGATTACATGTTCGCGTCTCATAACAGGGTCTACCGAAGCATAGTGATAGTAAACAGCAAACTTAATGACGGGAGTCTGTATGCCGCAGGTCTCATATGGAGATGCTCTGATAGATGTAGAGCAAGGAGACATACCCCTGCTCATAGCATCACTCGCAGTAGCATCTAATCCAACCAATCCGCAGCAGTCTCTAGACGAAGCCAGCTTGCGAATACCTGAATTCGCAGATGAGAGGGAAACCCTCTACGGGTGTCAGGCAGACGACGAAGATGCTCGTACGAGTACGATTAATTGAGGTTGACCAAGAAAGGAAGAACATGAAGGATTCTCACAAGAAATTCGGGGCGGTGGTAGGGAGCTTGGCGTCTGTTGCGACTTTAGGAGCAGGGCTAATAGTTCCCTCGGCAGCTTTCGCCGCAGACGCCGGAACCGGTACTCAGAGCAGTGCAACGACCACAGGCGCAGAGACTACTGCAAACATTACTCGGAACGTCGTGGTGGGAGGAATAAATACCGCTTTCAGTGAGAGTTCGAGTGCATTCACCGCAACCGCAAGCATGACAACCGAGCCACCATCTACGCTGAGTGCCACACGGACCGTGAGCAACAGTGATGGAACGACATCGCAAAGCACTTACACGCTCACGAAGGGTACACCAAACGAAGAGACAAGCGCACCGGCCCTGGGACAGGTGAAGCATGCAGGAACAGTCTCTTATGCCGGTACGGGTAATGACGATACAAAACCCTCAGAACTGGTAGTTAATTACACCTACACCACCGGTTCACCAACCACGCTAGAAGGTGGGGCGAATTCGGGAGCCTTCACACTCAACGGAGACACGTGGAAGGCGACACTCGATGGAGTCACCCTCAACTCGGCGAATGATCCATCGGTTTCGCAGGCAAAGCTCTCGGACGGCGAGACGGTATCGCTGACATGGGGACAGGTCCAGGCAGGAACCGGCAACACCGTGTCCAGGCAGGGCACCGGCAGCGGAACAAACACTCTGGGACAGAAATTCACGGTTTCGGCAACCGCAAGCAGGGCAGCGGCCTCCACCGGGACTACTTACTCATATTCGACAACCGTTAACGGAAAGACGTATGAGGGACTTACCCCGGCAGATGCGTTGCCGGAAGGCGTGAAACCCGATGACAGCATCACGGTAAAGACAACCAAGACGCAAACCTTCGAGTCAGGTGATCCAGTAGTTTCCACAAGTGAGAAGAACATTCAGGCGAAACTCGAAGACTCAACAGTGACCCGACCTGGCAACATTGAAGAACGAGTGCACAATGGAACCGCAACCTACACTGGTAGCGTTGACGGTGGAGCGACGTATACGGCAACCTTCTCGTACACATATACGCAGGCCGTCGCGTATCATCTCCTCATCAACGGGAAAAGCGTTCCCTTCACCAAAGCGGCTAATGGGAGTTATACGATAGCCGATTCAGACAAGCCGACTCTCAAACTCGCGGCAGGCACATCCAATAAACTCTCGGGCAGCATCTCCCTCATCTCCGACGACACGGAGACAAACGTAACTCCCGGAAATTGGGGGACGCTGAGCTATACCGGTGACGGATTCACCGCGAGCAACACCTTCGTCATCAGTGGATCAATCGACGGAGCTGATTGGTCAGCAACATTGACAGCCACCCGCCCGGCAGAAAAAACCCGACAACGATCGCAGCGTGAGCGTCAACGGCAAAGATGTGGCACTCGTGAAAAATGCAGCTGGAACGTGGGGCGTGGAGGAGCAGCATCTTTCTACAGACCCCGCAAAGGTCCTGACGGTAACACGAGTTCAGCATCAACTCTACGAGAATGGAAAATACAAAGAGAGCGAAGACAAGACAAGCACATATGAACTGAATGCCGGAAGCCGAAAGGATTCCGCATCTTATCCTCATTTCGGCATCACCCATCATGATGGAGCGCTGACCTATGAAGGATCGAATGAAAAGGATGACCAGGCTACCACGGTGCCTGTAAGCTATGCTTACGATGATGGCTCAGAGTGGACCGTCTCAGACGGCTCTGGTTCTCAGATGTTGCCGGTCGGTGAAGGTTCTGCCAATGCTGATTCGCAATGGACAACGGGTGATGGATATTCCCTGAACTACGATGATCTGACCACTTCCAACAAGCTCAGTGATGCAGATACGTTCACATTCACCAACGGCAAAGACACCAAAACCATTAAGGTCCTCGACAAGACAGTCTCCGTCTCCTATAAGAAGACAGAAGTGGTTGACACAACCAGTGGCGCAAGCGTCGTGAGAGTGACTGGAACAGTTGCAGGTAGTGTGGATACCGGCGAAGGAGGGAAGTTCAACTATTTGATTCCCTTTACCGCGAACCGCGTATACAACGATTCTGTAAGTGCGCTTCGCGTTACGGAAACAGCCAGTGATGGAACCACTTACACCTATGACCAAACGCTTGCCGCAGCCAAGAAGACCGGAAACAACAGCTATTCCTATACGTTGAGCAAGTTGGCCTACAGCCACCTTAGCAACTCGTTCGCAATCAGCGGTGTCGATGTCGGAACTGACGCAACTGTGACTACCAGCGCACCACAGCGGAACACGGATGGCAGCATAACGTTCACTGTTCTCATTGCCAGCCCTAAATACACCAACACCTACCAGGTGACCATACCGTTTGCTGAGGCACCAATTGTTCCCGACTCTTCTGCTGCTCACCTGCAAGGCATAACGGTCAACGGATCTCCCATCAAGGACGTTAATGGAAACACGTTCAACGAGGACAGATATTCGTACACCGTCAGCGCATCAGCAACAGAGAAAGTCTATATTCTCCCACAGGCTGGGAGCGGCGTCTTCGTGAGCGCGGGAGATGTTACGCAGAATGCAAGCGCGTCAACGTACCGGTGGGTTGTCACGCAATCCGGTAAGCATGCCAGCGTTTACAGCGTTACCGTGCTGAGGGAAAGAGACTGGAAGACCGCAGACGAAGCATTCTCTCCAAAGACAGCAGTAAAGCAGGATGGCACCGTGATCGCCGGAGACAACGATACGGAACTGCAATCACATGGTTACGTCGATGTCAATGGAAGGTATGTGACAGTAGGCGCGGACACCTACGATATTCCAAATGGAGGTACATTCTCATACCAGCCTAAGACCGGTCAGGTTGTCGTTGTGACCGTCGCAAAGGTTAAGGGAATGACTTACCGATATACGGTCAATGTCGCGGCTCCTAATGATCTGAAGCACTTTGTGCAGCATGTGTTTGAGGTGACATACATAACGCCGTCTACTCAAATCGCCGCATTGGAAGGCATCAAGGTTAACGGCAAAGCGGTTCCTGGATTTACGGCAGACAAGTACCAGTACACAGTCGCCGTGGCGAGAATCGACCAGTGGACGATAGTCCCCCAGTTTGATGAAAAAAGCGGTATGACCGTTACCACTCATAAGGACGGGGCAGACGCGACCATTGAAACCACAAGTGCTGATGGCCTGGTCAAGCAGACCTACAAAGTGCATGTCGTCGCTCAGCAAGGCGGCTCTGGTGCCGGAAGCACGGGAGTCCTCGCTCAAACCGGCAGCAACGTCTCATACCTGCTTACAGGGGCAGTCCTGGCGCTTGTGGCAGGTGCGGGCGCATTCATCGCCAGCAAAAGAAAGCGTACTGACTCGGCAGACAAGTAGTTAGTACATAACAAAGTATCTGGGGACCCCACAGCGTGTCAGTAGTACGCCATGCTGTGGGGTTTCTTGTATTTCCATTCGCCCCTCACCAGATGCAGAAGGTGTGTTATCAGGAATTCAGAATATTGCACGGTGATACTCTGCAAAAAGATGAGGAGGGAACATGGGAGTAGATGAAGCAGCGATGGTCATAAACGTGCTGAACGAACGAAGGTACCTGCTGCTCACTACCCTTAAAAAAGGCCAGCCAATGACGCAGAAACAACTTCGAGGAGTTACCGGGGCGACCAGCATAGTGCAGAAGGATCTCAAGGTTATGGAGAGACAAGGGATCGTGCTATCTGATACTTGCCCAGAACTGCGTGTGAGTGGACACCCAGTGTATTACACAGTGAACACCAATCTACTTGAGAAGGCATTCTCGCAGGCTATCAGTGATCTCAGCATCGAAAACAGAGTAAAGGGAAAGATGGAGGAGAAGTGAGAGAGAGCAAGGATGAAGTCAATGCCGACCAGACCGAACCGTTGCCTGCTGTCCATGAAGAGAGTTCAAGCGATCTACAGGCATCAGACGGCAACATCGCAGAGAAAGGGCCTAACAAGAAGCGTCACCTTCGCGTAAGGATGGTGTCAATCCTATTGGCCGCTGTAGTGGTATTGGCTGGTATTGGCGGATACTGGCTCTGGGATGTTAAAAGGACCCAGCAGGCGTTAAACGACTGCATTTCATCAGTGACTACGGTAGAGTCAAGCAAAGCCAAGTTGGATGAAGCCCTGGAATCAGCGAAAAGCACCCTGTCAGTCAAAACTCAGGATGTCAAAGACCCCTCAACGGTTCAGGCGCTCTCTTCAAGCGTAGACAAGGCAAAGGATCTCTCTTCAACGAGTAAGAAGAACTGCTCGAATGAGACGAGTTATACCGCCCTGTCCTCCGCTATTCAGACAAATCAGCAGCAGCAGAGCAATCTTGAAAAACAAGCGAAAGTAGTAGTCGCTGACACCCAATCAGTTATTACGTCAAAGGCCCAGAAGGAATCGGAAACAGCAAAGCAAGAGCTAGGCAAAAAGCTCGATGATGCAACAGGTCTCATGTCGAGTAGTGACGGGCAAGTCGCTGATAATGGCACGAGGGAAACACTGCAAAAAGCAATAGATTCCGGAAAGGCAGTGGAGAGCAAAACACCCTTGCAAGATGCAAAGGTCTACACCGAGCAGAGCGGTAAGCTTGATAGCGCGATGAACGGGGTGAAGCAATCAGAAGAGAAGCACAGCGCAGACATACAAGCGGCCAATGCAGCGGCAGCAGACGCGGCAGCAAAAGCAAAAGCAACGTCGCAAGGATCTACGTCGAGCAACACCAAGCGCAGTACCTCATCGGGGAGCACAGGCTCCGGAACCTCGTCAAACCAGTACCGCAAATCCTCAGGCAGTTCCGGTTCGCCCGGTGGCACAGGAACATCAAACTCCGGTTCATCCGGTTCATCAGGTTCGGGTTCCAACAGCGGAGGAAACTCCTCAGGAACGTCCAGCGGTGGCAACAGTGGCGGTGGTCTCTCGCAACACGACAAGGATCTTATATCGCAATGCTCAGTTTCACCGGCACCCGACTGGTGCGGGTGAATGAGCATCAATGAGTTTCCAGAAGAAAGAAATCAGAGGAAGGAAAGTAATGGCCCGCAACAACAAGCGTAAAACACGCAGCAGCAAGCTGTTCGCGCGCTTCATCGCAATGATTGTGGCAGCAGTCACTCTCATAGGCGGAGGAGCGGTAACGGCGGCAACAGCGTTCGCCGATTCAGGTGGAGCATCTGGTGATTCCGGTGGCATGGGAGGAAACAGCGGATCAGGTTGGGAATATCGGTTCTGGGCATATGACAATGCCGACAGAAGTGGTTCCGCACTCAATACCATGTATGGATGGAACCAGTTCAGTGCTTGGGAACTGGCGAACACTGTCAAGCCAAAGATGGATGCGTTGTGCACGGCGGCTACCAACAATGCAATAGCTCAGTATGGCGGCAGTGCCGGTGACTACCGCACTGTTCTTGTGGGCAGTTTTGTTGGGAATTCCAACTCTGGGGGGAAAACGCTCTACAACGGAGCGCCTGGCGCAAACGCACTTACCAACGCACTTGACGCACAGTGGGCAGCACTGTCCGCGCAGCTAAATGCCGCGACATCAAATACAGGTCTGTACCGAGACTACGTGAAAGCTCTCGCACACTCGGCTATGGTTGATCCCCAGACCAACAAGGTGTGTGTTGTCCTTAAGCACGATCAGCCCGCGCCTCCGAACTACACCCTTTCAGTCACCACCAAGCAGGCCAATGGATTCTCGGTATCAGGTGGCACGCAAGCGATTCATGATGTTGTGACCACATCGAACAACGGTTCTTCAATCAGCGAGAACGTCAATGCGAGGGTCATCGCTCATTGGGATGGCTACCCTTCGGACAATACCAGCGACAAGCAGGCTGCCAAAAGCTTCACCATCGGCAACAACACCAGTGCCAACTCGCCCAGCTTCGTACCGTCAGACTTCGGTTGGTCCATGTGGCCTGCCGGGCGCATCTGGTTCGATGTCCAGGTAGACAAGCAAGGGGCGATGGATGGCGCTGTGGACACCCCTGACCGTGAAGCGTCAGAACAGTTTACCTCAACACCTCCGGCTCCTGAAAAGTCACTGTACAAGGAAGATGGAAGCACCCCCATATCGTCAAGCGACGTGCTTTCGTCAGCCATGCCATATGTGGCAAAGATCAAAGCACAGTCCGCAGGCTCAACGAACTTCTGGCTCTATGACATCATCGACACCAAAGATGCCTGGATCGGCGGGTCTGAGGCAGACGATCTTTCCAAAGTCACAGTGACGGACTCCTCAGGGAAAACAACATCCGCAAAAATCTCTATTGACGACTCCCAGGACGGGAAGCGCATCGTAAAGGCAGCTCTCGCGAATCCCACGGTTGGCGTTTACACCTTGAACGTTCCAACAGCTCCCAAGCCAACCATGAAGAACTACACCATAAAGGATGATTCCAAGGCATGCTGGAATGGCGATGGCAACACCTGCCAGTCCGGTGATTCCAAGGAAATCAACAAAGTGACGCCCGCGCCAAATAAAGTCTGGGTGTTGGACGAGAACGGAGGTTTGCAGTATTCGGATGAGGGCCAGACCAATGCCGTCGGTGCCGACAACAAGGTATTCACCCCAGGCGATTACGTTGGCGCAGTGGTAAATGGTTCGTTCCCCAAGAACCTCGCATCCGACCTTGATAGCTACAGCATCACGGATGACTGGACAGATGCGGCCAAGTATGTTGACTTCAACGATACGTCGCTGGCAAAGGTATTTGTTGACGGCAAGGATGTCACCAGCGAATTCGATATTGCCCGTAACGGGACAAAGACCATCGCAACGGCGAAGCCCTCTATCTTGAAGGGAACGGCAGGGCTGAGCACCGCAAAGGTCGTCAAGTTGTACATCGCGGGCAGGTTCATAACCTCGACGGACACCAATGGCAACACCATTAAGTTGACAAACGCCGGTTCCGAGAAATGGAACAACGAAACGATCTCAACGAACGTGCCTCCGGTCTATGTGTGGACGCCTGATCCGACAAAGGATGTATACGGTGCACTCAGCCAGGACGGAGCCAATGGTGATACCAGCATCAACAAGATGGATGTGTTCGCAGGGCAGGCACTCAAGTACAACATCGGCATTGATATGAACACTCCGAATACTGGTGATCGCGCTTACGACTACACCAAGTTCGGCGTTGAAGACAACTATGACGTGAACTTCACGCCAGACTGGTCTTCCATCACCATCGTGGATAACCGCGATGGTTCTAAACCGGTTGCACGCAAGTATTACACCATTCAGAAGGATGTGGCTAACCATAAGTTCACCATCCTGTTCGATACCGATTGGATCAAGCAGTATGCTTCAAATTCTGAGCATGTCAACGATTCAGCGCAGAACAAGACGCAGTGGCTCTCATTGCAATTCAGCGGGAAGGTCAACTCTGACACACCTGCCGGTACGGAAGTGCGCAACCAGGCGTTCCAGATAGTGAATGATTCGCGTACGGCCACTGAGGTACCTGTGGTAAACATCCCTTCCACCAAACCGACGAAGGAGGATCTGAACACTAACGGTGACGACATCGACTCCAAAACGGTTTTGGAGGGAGACACCCTCGTTTACCGGTTGACTCTCGATGCTTCCCCGACGCAGGAGCAGTTGGCATATTATGTACACAAGCTGGGCATGGTTGACGATTATGATGACGAATACCTTGCTCTCGATGCTTCCGGCGTGAAGGTTCTCGACCAGTCTGATGGCTCTGATGTCACCGCGAAATTCAATATCCAGGTCACGAATGGTGTGGCTTACGTCTTCGCCAAACAGGTTGACCACACGAACATCAATGGCGACCTCATCAAGGGAGATCCTCAACCATCTGATCTGAAGGCATACGATACAGCCGACATCGACCCATTGAATGGCGCTACCATTGACCAGTCGCTCATGGGGCACAAGTACTGGATTGTCCTGAACACCAAGGTTAAGAAGTCCACCGACGGTTATGTAATCAAGAATCAAGCAATTCAGAATCTTGAGAACATGAGGCAGGCAACCAATATCGTATCCAACCCTCTCAAGGAGTTGAACCCAGTAAAGGATGTAACCGTTGACGTGGGCGGTAAGTCGATAGATCAGGCCACTGTAAAGCTCAATAGCCTGTTCAATTACAAGCTGTCATCATCCGTCATTCTAGCCAATCGTGCCTACAAAACCGCACAGTGGGGCATCACGGATCAGTTCAACACCAAGATGGACAGGTATACCGGCCAGTGGGTGGTTGTTGCTGACAGAGACATATACAACGGTTCAGACCTGGTGTACAAGAAAGGCGATACCATCGCCACTTCATCGAGCACTGATCTATCCAAGTATCTCTCGTACGATGCCTCGGCCGAGACGGTCACGTTTAAGTCGGCGCACTTCAACGCCTCTGCGCCCGCCGCATCTTCCGAAGAATCAGAGGAAAAGAGCGACACGATCTCCATTGCGGCTCTCGTCGCCGATGGAAAAGTGTCTGTCACTGATAAATCGGGTGTCAAATACCTGACTCTCGGTGAGGATCTTGTTGATGCAGAAGGAAAGACCATAGCCAAGAAGGGCCTCGCTGTTGACCTGGCCAACATGACTGCGGCAGATGCGTCACCACTGTTCACCTTCACATACACGGATGGCAAGCTCAGCGTTGACGCAACGGATGCATATATGCAGCTCATCAACACCCGACTTGATCTCGAACAAGGGTGGACGGCCTACGCACAGATGGAGCGCATAAATGTAGGCTCTGTCGACAACACCTTCACGGAGACCTATAACGATGCCGTCAAGGTATCGAACAAGGTCACCACGAAGACTCCAGAAAACCCGGCCATCACCCTCGAAAAATGGGATGATGCGTCAGGAAGAGAGAAAGGCGACAGGAATTCCGAGTCTGACGCACTCACGGTAACCGAGGACAGCAAAATCAACTTCACCTTCAAGAACACCGGAGATGTACCGCTCACGGATGTGAAGCTCTCGGACAAGACCGTCAAGGGAACCGGAACCGTCGAGGATATTACCTGCCCGTCAACGTTTACCGGGAAACTCGCGGTAGGCGAAGAAGTAACATGCTCTGGAACCCTAAAGGGAGTCAAGGCAGGAGATGTCCACACCGACACTGCTTCGGTAATCGGAAAGTCCATCTATACCGGCAAAGAGGTAAAGGCGTCGGATGATTGGAACGGCAAGACACCGGCGGCACCGGTTCTGGCTGTCGCCAAGCATCTTGCAAAGACAGGTAGCTCGGTTGACATCCTGCTGATCGCAGCGCTCGTTGCCCTCGGCTCCGGTTTGGGCTTCACTGCTCTGCGCAAACGCCGCACATCCACCATGTAGAGCAAGCGGCAGTTGTCAATAACTAAACCGGCAGGGCCTTCCACTCATGTGGAAGGCCCTGCTCTTGTATGCGTACACAAGGAAGACGGTAAGCTGACACGCTAGGTATTCAAGCCTCAGAGAGCACGCTCAGCGGCCCGCAGCTCCTCGGGTGTAAAAACCCCAAGGGGAACCTATTTAGTGGCGTCATGCCCAGTTTTCTGCATGTTTCGCCATATGTAATGCTGCGACTAACGGCTACGAGCGTAAATGACTGAGAACTTTCCGCGAACTTTGAGAGCCTGATCCAGGGGAACGGCCTCGTCGTCGTCTTTAACGTATTTCCATGCTGGGAAGTTGGTGGTGTAAATTACGACGTTGTCGAGTTTCACCCAAAACTTGCTCCCGGTTCCTGCAAATGCTGAAATTGGCTGGTATGGTTCCTCGGACGGGGAAGGCCAGATGTCGGGAGAATAGGATTGTCCCGCGCCTGCCACATCTCCTATCAGAGCACTGCCATCACTGGCATACAGTACGAACTTGTCACAGTGGGCCACGTGGTCTGACGAGATCCTTGCATCACTTTTCAGCAGAACTCTGCCATTGTTCGCCAAAGCCTTGTTTGCGAATGCTCCCAGGAGTTCGTTAGTTTCCATTCGGGGCGTCCCAGAAGCCGCGTCGGCATCAATCGCGGTCCCCTTCAATATGCAACATTTCATGTTATGTCT
>OMJG01001660.1_pt1 | contig 12342 bp, 10 predicted proteins | sample 1646431 | NCBI WGS metagenome assembly OMJG01 (sample SAMN03771674, study PRJEB25209) | food metagenome | isolation source: Cotija cheese | place: Mexico:Jalisco,Michoacan | collected 2011-12-12 | reverse complement strand
TTGTTATTCTAATGTTAGAAACGAATAGTGTCAACTTAAAGTCTTATGGCAACCGGTCTTCCCGTGCAGATTTTGACTCGAAACAAGCCAAATATGTACATAAAACGTCCAAAATAATTATTTTGGACGTTTTATAACTAACTATTTATTTTTCGGTTGGCTGGTCATCAAGTTCTAGCGCTGTCTCAGTAGGTCCCGCTTTGGGTGTCTTACCTTGGCCCTTGCTAGCACTCTTAGCCGTGGCCTTATCCTTGGCTTGATCATTAGTTTCAGTCGCTTCTTCATCACCAGTTTGGTCCATGCCATACGCGTCCCGAACCTTTTGCCGAATTTCCGTCATGATATCAGGATGTTCGTCCAAGTATTTCTTCGCATTTTCACGACCTTGACCAATCCGATCGTCGCCGTATGAATACCAAGAACCACTCTTCTTCACAATATCCTTTTCAGCAGCCATGTCGACAATTTCACCAGTTTGTGAAATACCATGACCATACATAATATCTACTTCAGCTCGCTTAAATGGTGGCGCCACCTTGTTTTTAACAACTTTGATTCGAACACGGTTACCAATAATATTGGTTCCCTCTTTAATTTGTTCAGCCCGCCGAACTTCCAACCGAATTGTCGCGTAGAATTTCAACGCCCGACCACCCGGAGTCGTCTCGGGATTACCAAACATCACCCCGACTTTTTCACGAATTTGATTAATAAATAATGCAATCGTCTTAGTCTTGTTCAACGTTCCGGATAGTTTTCGTAATGCCTGTGACATGAGTCGAGCTTGTAACCCAACGTGCGCGTCACCCATTTCACCTTCAATTTCGGCCCGTGGAACTAAAGCCGCAACTGAGTCAACAACCAAAATATCAACGGCACCACTAGAAACTAAGGCATCTGCGATTTCAAGCCCCTGTTCACCAGTATCCGGTTGCGAGAGCAATAGATCATCGATATTAACGCCCAAATGCTCCGCATAAATAGGGTCTAAGGCATTTTCAGCATCAATATAAGCTGCCGTGCCACCTTGCTTTTGAACTTCAGCCACCGCGTGTAACGCAACGGTCGTTTTACCTGAACTTTCAGGACCATAGATTTCTACGATCCGGCCACGTGGGTAGCCGCCAACACCCAACGCATCATCTAAGGCCAACGATCCACTTGAAATCGTTGAAATCGTCGTCTGGGCAGCATCACCCATCCGCATAATCGCCCCTTTACCAAAGTTCTTTTCGATCTTTTTTAGGGCAGTATCTAGTGCTGCTTTCCGTGCATCAGCCAAATTATTTCCTCCTTTGGTGCTCGTTTCTAACTCTTAATATCATAGCTGTTCAAAGTTAGAATTGCAAGCAAAAAGCGAACAAAAGTTCGTATTATTTTTTTAAGTCCATATCCGCGTTTAAAGCATGCCGCAATAAGTCTAAACCAGCCATCACACTGCGCTCACGGATCTGTTGACGGTTACCAGCAAAATGATACTGGTGAGCAACAACGGGTTGATTGCGATAGGCTAAGCCGATCCAGACGGTCCCAGCAACTTGACCTTCAAGTGTCCCCGGCCCCGCAACACCAGTAAAGCTCACGCCCACTGCAGTATTTAATTGTTTTTTGGCCCCCACTGCCATGGCTTGAGCAGTCGTTTTAGAAACTACCCCATCGGTATCAATAATTGCTTGCGGCACATTGACTAACTGATGCTTAGCTTCATTGGCATACGTGACAAAGCCACCCGGAAAGATTGCTGAGACACCGGCTACACTACCGATCGTACTCTGAAATAGTCCGGCCGTTAAACTTTCCGCAGCCGTAAGACTCAACTTAGCCGCAATCATTTGCTTAATAACCGTTGTCACTAACGAATTATCATCACCATAACCGTAAAAGAAGGTCCCCACACAAGCTTTAATTTGCTGGTCCACCGTATCAATCATCGTCTTGGCTACCCTCTCAGTCACTGCTTGGGCACTCAGGCGTAACGTCACCTCTTTAGTCTTGGCATACGGTGCGATTGTCACTTTAGTCTGGCCATCAATCAATGGCTGCAACTTAGTAACCAGTTCAGACTCACTGATACCATAAAAGCGCATCACTCGCGAATAAATTTGTGCCTGTCGCCCGTATGCCGCGGCCAATTTCGGCTTAGCTTCAGTATCAAACATCATAGTCAATTCGCGGGGCGGTCCCGGCAGCAACAAGAAATCAGCACTATCCACAGACTGATAAAAAGCCCCAACCGCCATCCCATTGTGATTAGTCAACGGCACCGCACCATCAGGATATAATGCTTGTAACCGGTTATTAGCAGTCATTGTCTTACCATTAGTTGCAAACCAAGCCGTAATCTTTTGCATCGCTGAGGGCGACTCAACCAACGCCACGTTTAAATATTGTGCGAGGGTCTGTTTGGTTAAATCATCTTTCGTTGGTCCTAGTCCCCCCGTCAAAATGACGAGATCATTCCGTTGGGCCGCAATTTCAATCACGGCCGATAACCGTTGCGAATTGTCACCGACCACCGTCTGATAATAACTATCAATTCCTAATTCAGCCAATCCTTGTGCGATATAAGTACTATTCGTATTTGTAATCTGTCCCAGTAAAATCTCGGTACCAACCGCGATTATTTCTGCTTGCATGCCAAAAGCCTCCCCGTAATCATATCGATTACATCCAATATGGGCGCGGTTAACAACGTCCTACAATTAGTATATACGAAAACAACGGGCGACCCCATTAAAAAGATTGCACGTTTTACCTCAGTAATCCAATCCTAATCGTGAGTAAAAGCGCCACCCTAAGCGCAATGCTCAGGGTGGCGCTTACTATTAACTTTATTTAAACCCATCTGCAAAAACGTCACGATTCTGAACAAAATAATCAACGCCAGAATATATCACAAAGAATAAGCAGATATATAACATAATTAAGGCAAATGGAACGTGAATAGCCGCAAACAACACATTGTTCAATAACAAGAAGATAATTGCAATCATTTGTGTGGTTGTTTTAATCTTCCCAGGCATCGCAGCCGCCATCACTTGACCATTGTTTTCAACGATTAATAGGCGTAATCCCGTCACAGCTAATTCCCGACACATAATAATCGCCACGACCCAATCAGGGGCTGCATTCATCCGCACTAGTATGATAAAGGCGGTCATCACTAACATCTTATCCGCCAGTGGATCCGCAAACTTCCCAAAGTTAGTCACTAAATGTTGGCCCCGCGCGATTTTGCCATCCGCTAAATCAGTTAATGAAGCAATCGCAAAAATAACTGTTGCCACCACTTGGGTAACTGGAATCGTTGTCCCAGCCCACACAACTTGCCCCCAATTAAGGGGTAGCACCATAATAAGAATAAAAACTGGAATCAGAATAATCCGAAACACCGTTAGTTTATTAGGTAAATTCAAAGTACCAGCCTCCTCCGCAACGTTATTTGATGGTTAAAGTAATCGTCCGAACTTGTGACGTACTGTTTTTCGGATTAAAGTTGAACGTCTTACCATTGATGGTTACGGTCGTGGCAGTTGCGTTCCCAAACTGGAACTTAACCGTCTTAGCATTGCTTGGTAACGTTAGCGTATGTGACCCATCCGCCTTCAACGTTCCTTGCCAAGTTTGTGTTCCATTAGTGGTGACGGAGGTCCAAGCAGCCTTAGTAGACTTGATCACCACTTTATTCTTATCCGCCCCATTCGTCAAAGTAAAGGCTGTATCGCTACTACCGTCAGCTTTAATGCTTTGTTCCTTGGTAGAAGTAGCTTTAGAACTAGTTTTAGCTGACGAGCTAGCTTTCGATGAACTTGATTTCTTTTTAGAGCTCGAAACTTGTACCGAAGAGTTGTCGGCACTCGTACTAGAACTCGAACCAGCGTGGGTCCGGACCGCCATAAACCAAATAAATAACAAGATCAAAACCACGATAGCTGTGACAATGATTGTTGGTAAATAGTTGCGCACCCGACTAGCTGGTGAAGTGGGCTGTTCACGACTCGCAACCCGGGTAGGTTGAACTTCATCAACATTTTCAACGATGTTTTCAGCGTGAACACTTGGTAATTGGTCACGATATTCCTCTAACAAGGCGTTACCATCCAAATCAACAGTATCTGCATATTGTTTAACAAACGCCCGCACATAAAAATCACCTGGCAACTTATCAAACTGTTCATCTTCGATTGCAATCAAGTAACGCTTCTGAATCTTGGTGATTTGTTGCAAATCATCAATGGTCAGGCCTTTCGCTGTCCGAGCAGCCTTTAAGCGCGCCCCAATCGTTGTTGTTTCTTCGTTATTTTCACTCATTGACTTTTTCTCCACCCTAAGTCTATTTTCAAAATCTTACGGTTAATAGTATATCACAGCAACTAAATTTAGCAGCCCCGTGACCATTAAATTTCAGATTTCCTTAACTCTTTGCCTGTGGTCGAATTTGATACTCACTAATAGCTTGAGAAGTCAGTAATTGTTCAGCAACCGTCTGCAAATCGGCCAGCGTTAAGTGATCAATTACGGCTGGCTCATCAAAAATAGTGGCCGTCCCAAATAATCGTTGATCATACCGGTTCGCGATAGCTTCTAAGGAGTTCGCCATGAAGACAATGCGGCCAATCATTTCCTTTTTCACTAATGCCAACGTTGCTTCTTGATCAACAACGGCTGTCCGCCAATTTTCCAACACGTCAATGATGGCCGCATCAAATTTTGCGGGATCATCCGTCTCACCACTAAAGGTCACAAAATTAAAGCCGGACTGTAATTCGAAATCATACCCAAACGTATCATCAATGATTCCTTGATCATATAAGCGTAAATAATCGGCCGAAGTATCACCAAATAATAACTCTAGTAAAACATTGACCGCTGCGCGATACTTTAAGGCCGCTGCGCCCGCTTCGATCGGCACTAATCCCTTGACACCAACGATTGATTTGGCCCGATTGACCGGCATATCAATCGTTCGGTAAGGAATAATATCATGCCCATCCGTAACGGTTTCAGGAATTTTACGTGCAATCGGTTGAAAGGCCGTAAAATTCTTCGCTGCTTGATTAGTCTTGATCCACCCTAATACTTCATCCGGGTCAAAATGGCCAACCACAAACAACGTCATGTTCTCGGGATGATAAAATGTCCGATACGCCGCGTACAAGTCATCAGCTGTAATCTTAGCAATTGAATCCGTAGTCCCCGCAATATCGTACTGCAGTGGATGGTTCGGATATAAATTGCCAATCATGCCAAAATACAACCGCCAACTTGGATCATCATCATACATCTCAATTTCTTGCCCAATAATACCTTTTTCCTTATCAACCGTTGCTGGTGTAAAGTATGGATCCTGAACAAAATCCAGTAAGGTCATGAGATTGGCTTGCAAGTGACGGGTTGCCGAAAATAAATAACTCGTCTTCGTAAAACTCGTAAAAGCGTTTGCGCTCGCACCATACTGACCAAAAGTTTGAAAGGCATCATGATCTTCCTTTTCAAACATCTTATGTTCCAAAAAATGGGCAATACCATCCGGGAAACGTTGCATTTCAGTGCTACCCGCCGGTACAAAGGTATTGTCGATCGAGCCATAATTCGTTGTAAAGGTGGCGTACGTCTTATGATAGCCAGCCTTAGGTAATAACGTGACGGTCAACCCGTTGTCTAACTTGGCTTGATAACAGCTTTCATTAAATTGATCATATTTTTTTACTTTCATGCGGTTACCCCACTCAAGAAGAACCCATTATTCAGGGTCACCATCTTTGCGACTGCAATAATCTGCTCACGCGTAACATTTTGAATCTGCGTTAACCATTCAGTATCCGTGACATGCTGTTGCGTTAAATCATCGATTAATGCCTGAACTGCGAATGTCCGCTGACTATCTAAGCTCGATTCAAAATCATTAATCAAGCCCAGTTTAAGTTGCGCTACTAAATCATCTGTAAAATCGCCAGTCTGAATCGCCGTCAGTTGGGCCGCAATAATTGCCAGTACTTGATCATGATTCTTACCATCAATCCCAGCTTGCACCTTGAGAACACCACGGAAGGTATCTAACGAACTGCTAGCATAGTACGCGAGACTTGCTTTCTCACGTACATTCATGAACAGCTTAGATAGTGGGGACCCACCGAATAATTCGTTAAAGACCAAGGCCGCGTAATAATGATTACCACGATAAAAGACTGGTAAGTCATAACCTAAATTCAGTTTGGCCTGACTAAGCGCTTGTTGTTCGCTTACTTCAACGTATTGCTTTGTATTATGATGTTGATAAAATGGCCGGGGCCGTCCAGTCGGGCGGTCTTCAAAGCCAGCCTGTTGCCACTGCGTCAAAATAGCTGCCTCATCAATATCACCCGTTACAATAATATCAATTTGATCATCTTGAATCATCATTTGATAGTAATTATATAAGCTGTAAGCATTAATTGCTGTCAAATCATTAACTGTGCCGTAACTTGGAACTTGTTGAGCTGGTTCATCAGCAAACAGTGCTGCATTGAGCTGTTGGGCAGCATAATACTGTTTGTCATCCGCAACCGACTTAATAGCCGCTTCCAAGTTCGTCTTTTGACGATCAAACGTTGCTTGGTCAAATTGGCCACCAGCAGCCAGCGGTCGTAAAATGACCCGTTGCAAAAATTGAATGGCTTGATTCGTCAACGGCTGATCAGTCGCCAAATAGCGTTCATTAGCAACGGTAATGGCTAATTGTAAATTATGTGTTGGTCCCTTACGACTAACACCCGCACCAAACGCAGCGCCATACATGGCAGCCAATGCATTGGCTAACGCCCGTTGATCCGGATAATCGGCAGCGCTCGTTTCTAATAAGTTCGATAGTAACGCCCGCTGGGTAATTGTCTCACGCGCAAGCGGTGCGCGGAAATTAATAATAATTTGGTTGGTTTTAAATTGATGACTCTTAACCGTCGTCAATTGGACCCCTTTTGCTAACTGAGTTTGCAACATGTTTCCTCCTTGCATATGTAATAAATAATAAGCGAAAGGCCGGATTGACGCAACTTTCCGTCCTATTGTTTTTTAAATTTAAGCATTCTGGTCAGTAAATGATCTATTCTCGCAATTAAATTAAATTCTCGTGAGTGGCAAATATCATTGCCAAGTCGCGTTTTGTCTGCTATTCTTTTCATTATTGATTAAATTAAGGAGCGGTTAATGTGAAAGTAATTAAATTTGGTGGCAGTTCACTCGCTAGTAGTCAACAACTGCAAAAAGTCCTCTCAATCGTCGAAGCTGATCAACAACGTAAATATGTAATTGTGTCAGCACCAGGTAAACGGTTCGATGGCGACACCAAGGTCACCGATTTGCTTATTCAATATGCGCGTCAAACGATTCATCATCAGGATACACAGGCAGTCGTTGCGTCCATCATTGACCGTTATGCCGAAATTGGCCACGGCTTTAACGTGCCCGAAACCCAATTGACCCCAATTTTTGAAACCATTCGTAATTTACCGAAGCAAACATACGCTGATAATACCTATTTAATGGCCACTTTCAAGGCGCATGGTGAACGGCTCAACGCGCAACTGGTCGCCGCCGTCTTTCAGCGAAGCGGCCTCAACGCGCGCTATCTTGATCCTAAAGAAGCTGGCATGGTAGTCACTGATGTTCCCGACGATGCTCAGATTATCAAGAGTAGCTATGACCAACTCGCTAAGTGGGCCGACAGTGAACAGATTTTAGTAATTCCTGGTTTCTTCGCTTACAATCGCAACGGCCAAATTTGTACTTTTTCACGTGGTGGCTCCGATATTACCGGTGCGATCGTTGCCCGGGGGGTTCACGCCGAACGTTACGAGAATTTTACCGATGTCGATGCAATATACGCAGTCAATCCTAACTTGGTCGCTAAGCCAGCAGCCATTAATGAAATGACGTTTACCGAAATGCGTGAGCTATCCTATGCCGGCTTTTCCGTTTTTCACGATGAAGCCTTGATTCCTGCTATCGAAGGTAACATTACTGTCAATGTCAAAAATACAAATCATCCTGAGGCGCCAGGAACTTTGATTAAATCAACTCGTGAACCCAATCCCCACTACCCCGTCACAGGGATCGCCAGTTCCTCTAGCTTTTGTTCACTATACTTACGTAAGTATTTATTAAATAAAGAAGTTGGCCTGGGCCGTAAAATTCTGACAATTTTAGAAAACCATCATATCAGTTATGAACACATGCCATCTGGGATTGATGATTTAACCATTATTTTTGATGAACACCAGTTAACACCTGAATTAGAAAAAACACTAGTTGCCGAAATTTCAGCGGCAATTAATCCTGATGAAATCTACTTTAACCACGACTATTCAATCTTGATGTTGGTTGGGGAAAACATGCGTAACCGTGTCGGCATTATGTCACGTGCCGCAACTGCATTAGCCAACGATAACATTAAATTGATTATGGTCAACCAAGGTGCTTCCGAAATTTCCATTATGTTCGGGGTCCACGATAACGATGCTAATCAGGCCGTAATTGCGTTATACAAAGAATTTTTTAATTAATTCATCATAAATAAAATATCCGACTGGCAATTGCTAGCCGGATATTTTTTGTCATCATATTTTAACCATTAGTCATTGTTAAGGGCGGCCTGTGAGTTAGATTGTTATTCCTCAGCAATGATTCGGCTATTTCGACTTCCAGGACTAGGTGGCAAATGGGTTAGGCCTTGAATATTAGTCCGTTGTCGTAGCAAGCACGGGGACATTAACACCAAACAAGTTGTGATTGCCACACGAATGGCTACTGAATGGCCACTACTAGCGATATCGATTGGTCGAGCAAACATCTGAACAAACGTCCAAATAGGCTTTCCAAGAACCTGCTACATTCTTAGAAAGCCCATTCACATTGCTGTTAAGAACCCAATGTTAGCTTTTTGACTCATACCGGTTGCACTTAACAACTGTTACCACCCATGGTTATTAATTCTCAACCTTCTGATTTCCAAACCATTTCTTATTAATTTTATCTAACGTTCCGTTAGCCTTCAATTTTTTTAAGCCCGCATTGATTTTACGCTGCATCGTTTTATCACCCTTACGCATTCCGACTGCAAAATCTTCCGACTTAAAAGTTCCCTGGGTTTCTTGGTAATCTGCCGAGTTAGCTTCATGTTTAATGTAATAGTTCGCATAAACACTATCAATCAAAAGTCCTTTGATTCGGCCCGCATTCAGATCGAGAAACGCATTCGTGAAGGTATCATATTGAACCGGTGTCTTTTTGGCAATCTTATCCTTCAACAATTTGGGATTGTTTTCCAGTGACTCATAGCCTGAAGAACCTGACTGAACCCCCAGCGTCTTACCCGTCATATCATTAAATGAACTAATATGATTTTTCTTTAAAGAAACGAGTACCTGCTTATTCTTTAAATAAGTATTACTAAATGCTACAACTTTTTCCCGCTGCGGATTTTTCGTATAACCATTCCAAATCAAATCAATCGTGCCATTACGTAGCTCAGTTGCATTCATGGACCAATCAATTGTTTGGAAACTGACCTTAATACCGTATTGTTTAAAGACTGCCCGAGCAAGGTCGATATCATAACCGACCAGCTTACCAGATTTCTCTCGGAACCCCATCGGTACAAAGCTATCGTCCAAACCAACCACCACGTAGCCCCGTTTTTTGATCTTAGCCCACGTATCTTGTGTGTCAGCTCGCTTGGTCACACTTTGACCACAGCCACTTAACGTCGTTGTCATCCCTAAGAGCATCACGACAAGCAGACTTAGTACGAATAATCTTTTCTTCATCCTGACGCCCCCTACTGCTTATTGGTTGGTTCAACGTGGAACATTTCATCCGCAATATTTTCAGCAAAGGTCAAATCATGAGTGACCACGATTTGGGTCATACCATCAGCTTTTAAACCTAAGATCAACTTTTCAACTTCTTGCCGTAAGTTCGGATCAAGTGCCGAGGTTGGCTCATCATAACATAAAACATTCGGCTTCATTGCTAACGCTCGGGCAATGGCGACTCGCTGCTTTTGCCCCCCAGATAGCTGATATGGATACTGGTCAGCATGATCACCTAAGTCCAACCGGTCTAATAGCGTCTGAGCCTGTTCTTTGGCCGCCACAGCCGACTGCTTTAATACCGTTGTTGGTGCCAAGGTAATATTTTGCATCACCGTTAAATTTGGAAACAGTTCAAAATTTTGAAAAACGACGCCGATAACACTATCGTTGCTCCGATTAGTATACGGGTCAAATGGTTGCCCATCGACTAAAAATTCACCGGCATTGACCTTTTCAAGTCCCGTAATACAACGCAATAACGTCGTCTTACCTGCACCAGAAGGACCCACAATACTCAGAATCTCACCATCTTTTACGGTCAAATTCAAATTTTTAATAATCGTTCGCGTACCAAAACTTTTTGTAATATTTTTGAGTTCTAACATGTGATGGCCTCCCTATTTCCAGTAACTGTAGTGTTTTTCAACTCGTCCAAGGACAAACGTTGTCACGGCTGTCAGTGCTAAGTAAATGACCCCAACTAGCACTAAGGGTACTAAGGTGACGTCTCGCGCTGTCGCTACGTTACCAGCTCGTAATAAGTCCCCTAAACCAATGACATAAACTAACGAAGAATCTTTGACTAAGTTAATCACTTCATTACCCACTGACGGTAAAACAATTTTAATCACTTGGGGAATTACGATCTTACGAATAGTTTGCCAATAACTCAACCGCAAAACCCGGGCACTTTCATACTGACCGTTATCAATTGACTGTAAGCCCCCCCGGAAGATTTCCGCAAAGTAAGCCGCGTAGTTTAAGATAAATGCGAACAACGCCGCGTAATAACGAGGAAAGACAATTCCAATCAACGGTAAACCATAAAAAACGAAAATCAATTGTAGCAGTAACGGCGTCCCCCGCATTAACCACACGTAGAAGTGCAACAACCATTGCAGTGGTTTGAAATTAGACATTAGTCCGAGACCAACAACTAACCCTAACGGTAGTGACCCAATCAAGGTCCAAATAAAGATTTTTAGTGTCATAATGGCACCTGATAGTAATGATGGCAAAATTTCTAAAATATAGTGCATGTGCTTTCCCTCCCAAATTTACAGTTCACATGATGCTGCGTCCACTAATCCGTCATGATCCGCCCCAACAAAAAAGTCCCCTTGAGTCGAATACTCAAGAGGACGGTTATCCGTGGTGCCACCTCACTTCGTAATAACTTCACAGTTATTACCTCAGGGAGTTTTGTGATAATAAAAAAATCGTCCTTAGGCCAGCATGCCTAAGAGGACGATTTAATCGCGGTTCCACCTCATATTCACTAGTTGCTCACACAACTAATCTCAACGAGTTTATCACTAAACTCCGCCGCTAACGAGGCCAACCGGAACAGCTTACTAACTTCAGCCATTCAACTCACAGATGTGGTTCGTTGTAAACCTTGGTTATCTTTCCATCACCGATAACTCGCTAGACAAGATCTTCACAACTACTCTTCTGTTCCCTGTTTTTTTATGTTGCATTCATACTAATCGAAAATGAAGCAACCGTCAAGGCTTTTTTTATTTATTACGGTGAAAAATTCCAGCAATCCGCGACCATACCCCTGGTTTAGGGGTATCTAAATTCATTAATGGCACCGTTTCGCCTTCAATGCGTCGCGCAATATTTCGGTAGCCTTGTGACGCCGGATTTTTAGGATCCAAGACAATCGGTTCCCCGTTATTCGAAGTCCGAATCACGGCATCATCATCAAAAACGATCCCTAGCAAGTCGATCGACAGGTGATGCGTAATTTCATCAATATCCATCGTCTCACCGTCTTGCATCATGCGCGTCCGAATTCGGTTAATTACTAATTTGGGCGCTTCCGCTAACGGATACTGTTCTAACAAGCCGACGACCCGATCCGCATCTCGAATAGCTGAGATTTCGGGTGTCGAAACGATAATGGCCGCATCAGCCCCCGCAATCGCATTCATGAAGCCTTGTTCGATCCCCGCTGGACAATCTAGCAAGACATAGTCAAAATCTGGTTTCAACTCGTCTACAATAGTCCGTACTTGGTCTGGATTAAGCGAATCTTTATCCGCATTTTGAGCAGCTGGCAATAGGAACAATAAGTCATCAAACCGCTTATCTTTTACTAAAGCTTGTCGTAACTGAGCTCGACCGGCAACTACATCCACAATATCATAGAGGATCCGGTTGTCGAGGCCTAAAATAACATCCAAATTTCGTAATCCAATATCTAAATCTACTAAGCAAACTTTCTTGCCCATCAAAGCAAGGGCCGTCCCTAAATTGGCCGTAG
>OMJG01001659.1_pt1 | contig 12349 bp, 12 predicted proteins | sample 1646431 | NCBI WGS metagenome assembly OMJG01 (sample SAMN03771674, study PRJEB25209) | food metagenome | isolation source: Cotija cheese | place: Mexico:Jalisco,Michoacan | collected 2011-12-12 | reverse complement strand
GTCATCTCGTCGAGCCAGGGCATGAGCATTCCGGCCCTGGCTTCGCCGAGGTGGAGGATTTGGGCGGGGTCGGAGTAGATCGTGTCGGTGAAGTCGTACGCATCGAGGCGGTCGGCAATCAAGTTGGCGTGCCGCCAAAACACGAGGTCCACGACATAATCGGTGTCGACATAGAGGGTCGTGGTCGTGAAGTGTCCCTCGGGCTCCGCGCCGCAAAGGACATTCGCGCCGAGCAGGATTACGTCCCCGACGTTCACGGGTTGCTGTCCGAACTCGCTGAGTAGGAACGCCGAGCCACTGCGCATGACGATGATCTGTACGCAGTCGTAGGCGACTGGTGCGTAGGGGCGATGCGCGGTGCAGCTGCGCGCAACAACAGGCTGAAACGAGGTCATCGCCGTAACGAACCCGCGTTAAATGCAATCTGCACTCGCCAGGGGGCTCACAGGGTTATGACGATCTTGCCGTCCAGTCCACCGCGTTCGGCCCTTCGGTGTGCCGCTTCGATACTGCTGAGTGGATAAATCCTTGCGACGCGAAGCGTGAGGGTGCCGTCGTCGACGAGGGTGGAGAGTTTTCGGAGCCGCTCGGGGTCGTGTTGGACGTAATTGTGTACCGCGCTGGAGGCTCGCTGTTCCAGTTCGGCGGGGATAGTGTCGTCGCTGACCGTGACGAACCTGCCGCCTTCGCGGAGCAACCGCGGATCGAAGATTCCAGCGGTGTCGAAGATCGCGTCGAAGTCGCCGACGTTCTCGATAGAAGAGTATGCGGAGTCCGCGCCCAGGCCGAGCACTGTGGATTCGTGCTCGGGCTGAGAAACCAGGCCCGTCACCTCGATGCCCAGAATTACGGCGAGTTGCACGGCCATGCCACCGACACTGCCCGCGGCACCCGTGACAAGCAGCCGGTCGCCCGTGTGCAGTTCGAGGCGTTGCAGAGCTTGATTCGCCGTAAGAGCTGCCAGGGGCAGAGTGGCCACGGTGGGCAGGTCAACGGTTCTCGGCGCTGGCGCGAGCAGGTTGGTCGGGATTGCGACGTACTGCTGCCAGCTGCCCGACCCGTCCTGTCCGGGCGGGTTCATCGCGATCACCCGGTCGCCCGGCATCCAGCCGGAATCCTTCGGGGCGCTGATGACGATCCCGGCAACATCCCATCCGAGTACCGCGGGGAACTGGCTCACCTGCTGTGGGGTGCTCGGGGTGCGGGTCTTTAGATCGACGGGGTTAATCGTGGAGGCGACTACGGCGATAAGGGCTTCACCTTCCCCGGGTGTTGGAATCGGCATGTCGTGGATGGTGAGGACCTCAGGGCTGCCGTATGTAGTGATGGCTGCGCTCTTCATCAGATCGTCTCCTTCGATTCTTGATCTGTCGTGGTGGTGTCTGGTTGTGGGGTGGCGCGGAGTGCGAGGGCTGTGAGGATGAGGCCGAGGATCGCGAAGACTGCGCCTCCGAACCCGCCCCAGTGCAGCAGGCCGGCGGCGACACCGATGCCGCCGAGTGCGGAGCCGATCGCGTTGGCGAGGTTGAACGCACCGACGTTTACGGCAAGCGACAAGGTCGGTGCGGCACCCGCGTGGCGGAGGACGAGTGACTGCAAGGGTGCGATCGTCGCCGTTGAGAGCAGCCCGAGGATCAGCACGAGGCCGACCATCGGGATCGGATACGTTGCGATGAGCGGGAACGCTGCCAGTGTGATGATCAGGGCGAGGAACACGCCCACGAGGGTCTTGCCGAGTGAGAGGTCTGCCAGCCTGCCCGCGACGAGGTTCCCGATGAACCCGCCGATGCCGTAGGCCAGCAGCAGGGCTGGTATCAGCGCACTGGCGATTCCCGTGACGTTCGAGAGCAGCGGGACGAGGTAGGTGAAGACGATGCTGACCCCGGCGAACCCGATGACGGTAGTCGCAACCGCCAGGAGCACTGGCCCGCGCAGCAGCGTGCGAATCTCATCACCCACGCCGGTTGTGGGCGCGGGCGTTCTTGGCATTGAGAAGGCCAGAAGTAGTACGCCGAGGGTGGCGGCTGCTGCGACGATGACGAACGGGAGGCGCCAGCTCGTCGTTCCGCCCAGTAGCGCACCCAAGGGGACGCCGAGCACGGTTGCCACCGTGAGCCCGGAGGAGACGATCGCGATCGCCTGCCCTTGCTTCGCCGGGCCCATTGTCGCTGCGGCCGTCGTCAATCCGATCGCGAACAGCGTCGCTTGGCTACATGCCGAGATGACCCGGCCGACGATCACCCACGCATACGATGGAGCCAACACGGTCAGCACTGTCCCTGCGATGAACATGACACCAAGGCCAAGAGCGAGGCCTTTGCGGGGCAGGCGTGCAGTGAGGACGGTGACGATCGGGCCGCCGATCGCAACGCCAAGTGCATACGCGGTCACGACCTGCCCTGCCGTCGCGACACTCACCGAGAGGTCGGCGGCAAGCCCGGGCAAGACACCGGCGACGAGGTATTCGGCGGTGCCGGTGCAGAACACCAGCAGGACGAACCCGGTGAGCACCAGGATCGGCCGGGAGCGGGGCATGGGCGAGGACTGTTGAGCCTTCATGCTGCTAGGATCAACCTTGACATCAATGTGAAGGCAAATCTGAGCGAGGGAGGCTCCGGTCACATGCGAATCTCCGAGGTCGAAGACTGTACCGGCATCCCGGCACGCCTGCTGCGCTACTACGAGGAACAACACCTGCTCGTGCCAGATCGTAATGCCTCCGGGTATCGCGCCTACAGCGACCAGGACGTCGAAGTCGCGCGCCGTATCCGCCAGCTCCTCGACGCCGGGCTCAGCACGGCCACGATCCGCACAGTCCTGCCGTGTCTGACTGAACGTGCCGGACGACTGACCCCGATCTGCACCGACACGATCGAAGATCTCAAGCGCGAGCAAGCCCGCATCGAAGCCTCCATTGAGGCTCTCACCGCTTCTCGGGATGCCATCAACCAAGTCGTCCAAGCAGGACAACCAGTAGAGGCATAGAACAGGCCGCTACGCGCTACTACACCCCACGTAGAACCCCGTGGGCCTGCAAAGGTAGTTCCGTCTGCTTCCGCGTGTTTTCGCGGCTCCCAGTCTATATTGCTCGGGGTTGATCATGCGGGCCTCCCGCACGGTACTCGGCCGGGGTGACCCCGATGCAGGTCTTGAACGCTTCGCTGGCGCGGTTGCGGCTCTGCCACCCGACTTGGTGGGCGATGTCGCTGATCGGCAGGTTGGTTTCACGTATGAGCTTGGCCATCTCCTGTACTCGCAGCATGGTCAGGTACGCCAGTGGAGTCTTCCCGTAGGCGTCGGCGAACATCGCTGTGAGCTGCCTGGTCGATAGGAACACCATGTCGGCCAGCTTTGGGAGGTGCCAGGTTCGGTGCGGGTCGGCGTGGAGCGCGTCGTGCACCGTTCTTGCCTCGTCCCGTAGCGGGGCGAAGCGTCGGCCTCGCGGCCAGGTCGGGCGTGAACGTGCGCGCTGTGATTTCGAGACGCGCACGGGCGAGACATGCACGTGGGGGTCGATGACGTCGAGGATCGCAAACCAGAGTGCTTGCATCCGATGGAATCTGGTGCGCACTCCGTCCTCAATGCTCAGTCCGGCGAGTTCGTCCAGCCAGGGCATGAGTCTTTCGATGCGTGCGGCGCCCAGGTGGAGCAGTTGGGCGGCATCAGAGTACAACGTGCAGACAAGTTCACGGGCTTCCAAGCGGTCGGAGAAACGGTCGGCGTACCGCCAAAACAGTTCATCGACAACGTAGTCGGGGTCGAGGTAGACCGTAGTCACTGTGATGTGCCCCTCGGGTTCTCCACCCCAGAGAACGTTCGCGCCAAACAGGAGTACGTCGCCCTCGCGTGCGAAGCGCTGCCCGAACTCGCTGTGCACGATTGCAGAGCCGTCGCGGATCACGATGACCTTCACGCAGTCGTACGCGGCAAGCTTCAGCGTTCGATGCACTGTGCGTGTCCTTGCGAACAGCGGGGAGAACATCCAGCGTTCGCCTGCCCTCCTGTGGCCTGCACCTCTGCTGGTGATCCAGTCCCTAGCAGCCACGGATCGGGCCAGAGGTCCATGGGAAAGAGAAGCTATGCAGTCCACGGTCGGGCAGGGCGATGCCTGAACCATGCTGGCTCCCTCGCATTACGTTACAGTCCATGACACAGCTACAGGCATCGCTCCGCAGACATCAGCACTCTGCCAAGGGTCCGAGCTTGGAGGTAGTGTTACACCATGGTATCTAATGGCGGTGGGAGACGGAACGACCCGGCGATCAGTCAGGCACTGTTCCAAGCAGCCGAGCGGTGGATGGAGACCGATGGCTTCGCCAGCCTGACGGTGGACGGCCTCGTCACTGAGGTCGGCACGAGCCGTCCAGCGTTCTATCGCCGCTACCGAAGCATCGGGGAACTCGCTTTCCAGGTCATCACCGACCGCTTCGGCGACAACGAGCCGCCAGCTTCGCGGGCGCTCGAAGCGGACTTGCTGCACATGCAGCGCAATGAGGTCGCGATGATGACGAGCGCCCTGATGCGCCAGAACCTCCCGAGCCTGCTCGAACTTATCCGGCAGGAAGAGGAACTCCGCCAGCTCTACCTCGACCGCTTCATTCTCCCTCGTCGATCGAGTGTTGCCCGCGTCGTGTCCACCGCGAGAGATCGCGGAGAACCCGTCAGAGACGACGTCGATCTCGACTACGTATGCGACCTCCTCATCGGGCCACTGCTCGCCCGATTGCTACTGCCGACCGGTCTACCCGTCGACGACTCCCTGGCCCGCCGGACCGTCCGATCCGCACTGGACGAAATACGCCCATGAGTACGGAACCACCGGTGCAGTCCAGACGTTCGTTGGTGATGATCCTCGTAGCGTTGTTCAGCGGCGAGTTCATCGCGATCTTCGACGTGTCGGTTGCCAACGTGCTCCTGCCAACGATTCAAGGCGAACTCCATGCCGCGCAGACGCAGTCGTTTCTTGTGGTCGCCGCCTACGGCGCTGTATACGCGACTATGGTCGTCGCATCCGGTCGCCTTGGAGATGCCTACGGCTTCGACCGAGTCTTCCGCACGGGAGTGGTGGTCTTCGGTGTCGCATCGTTGGTCTGCGCGGTCGCCCCAGCCTTGTGGCGGCTAGTCGTCGCTCGCGCGGTGCAGGGCTTGGGGGCGGCGTTGTTGTTCCCACAAGTGCTCGCCGGTGTGCAGACGGTGATCCCACGGACGTGGCGACCGATGGCCACCGGTTTGTTCGGAGCGATCCTCGGCATTGGGTCGACGCTCGGGCAACTCGGCGGCGCTTGGCTGGGCGACCTCGGACTGTGGGGGTCGGGATGGCGTGCTGCGTTCGTCGTCAACGTGCCCCTGTGTGCCGCGATTTGGCTCATCGCGCGCCTCGTCCTTCCGCACCCGCAGGCACATCCTCGACGGATTGACCTTCCCGGTGTTGCCCTCACTGCCACGGCGCTCGGGCTCCTTGTGCTCGGTCTCACACTGACCGGCACATCTGCGCCCGCCTTAGCGTGGGGCTTGTGTCTAGCGGGGTCACTCGTGCTTGGCGTGTGTCTCGTCGTCTGGGAGCGTCGCTTGTGGTCCCGGGGGCGCGACGCGCTCCTCGGCCCCGACCTGTTCAGGTCATCGACATTCGTTCGGGGCCTCGTACTGGCGCTGTGCTTCTACACCACTCAGGTGCCGTTCTACGTGATGCTTACCCAGATGGCCCAGCGCGGCGCGGGCCTGACCGTTATCGAATCGGCCAACCTCTACGCGATCCTCGGCATCTGCTTCCTCGTCTCATCCATCGTGACCGGTCGCTCTTCCCGCCTCCGCATGCCCACGGTGGTCGCGAGTTCTGCTGCGGTGCTAATCCTGACGTTCGCCGGGCTCTGGCTGCTCCCGCCCGAGCAGATGCGCCCCACGAATCTCGTCTGCCTGCTACTGCTCGGGATCAACGGGCTCGCCGGAGGCATCATCGCGCCCACGATTGTCGGGTTTGCTCTGACCGACGTGCCCGGCTCGCGTGCCGGGGTGGCCTCCGGTCTTGTCTCGATGGCGCAGCAGATCGCGAACTCCGCAGGCGTCGCACTGACCGCCCTCATCCTCGCCGGACAAGCACCGTACGGTGTTCACGCAGGGTTCCGGGGCACACTTGTCCTCTTCACCGTTGCCGCAGTTATAGTCGGCGGACTCGTGCTCAGCTTCCGTGCCGCGTCCCGCCGCACGCGCGCCTAACCTTGCGATCCGGTAGTCAGCGGTTGCCTCGTGACCGCCACCAGCCGATATGGTGACGCGCCGAGGCCAGTTGCAGTGGCAGCGTTGCCAGGCCCGCCAGATGCCCTACTATCGCAGCCGGACGACGCTGTGCCACAGCCATACCAAGAGCGACGGTCGAAGTCGAAGCTGCCGTCAGCAGGGCCGCGTTGTAGGTCGGGAGCGCCCGCTGCGGCAACCCCTCGGCCTCGGTCAGCACCGGCACGCCCTTCCTGAACCGCCACGGCCAGTCGACGTAGTGCTGTACCGCCAGCGCCTGATACGCCCCGTTCGCGAATCCCGCCAGGGCATCACGCGCCGAGCCCCGCCTGCGCAGCAGTAACAAGTTCGCTGCAAACAGCCCTGTCCAGGCAGCCGCGGCAACCTTCCGGCCCAGATACGGTTCACCGGGCAGTCCTAGCCCGGCAGCAGTCTCGATGCCATGATGCGCAGCAATCGCCCCGATCGTCACCGTCTCAAACGCACATCGCATGCAGCCATTATCCCTCGCGTCCTGTGCGCCGGAAAGGCGCCGACACGACCGGGAGCCACTGACGCTCATCCCCATCGACCCTGCTCAGAATCACATGGGGACACGTGCGCCACACAACCGTAGGATGCATCAGCGTACGTAGCTAACTACCTGGAAGATGCGACCCCGTGGGCCTGCAAAGGTAGTTCCGTCTACTTCCGCGTGATTACGCGGTTCTCAGTCTATCTGGTCGGGCTGAACACCCGTCGTGCCATGGCGTCCACCCTCGGCTGTCATCGCGAGATGACAGTCCTCGTGCTGCGGTGGCGTGGCCCTTCCTGAACGCGGTTTCCTGAACAGTGCCCGCCGTGTGTCGACGGCGGCGAGGACTTCGAGGGATGGGAAACGGGTATGACAGATCAGGTTCTGACCGATCCGGTGTGGGCGGAGGGCGTGAACCAGCGTGTAGACGGCTCCGATACGTGGATTCTGCGGGGCTGCTCGGTGCAGCTGCCGCGTGCGGATTTGACGGCCATCGTGGGGCCGAGCGGTGCGGGGAAGACCTCGCTGATGTATTGCCTGAGTGGTTTGGATCGCCCGACGTCGGGTCGGGTACTGCTCGATGGTACTGACGTGTACGGGCTGGGCCGGGAGCGGCGGGCGAGGTTCCTGCGAGATCGGGTGGGGTTCGTGTTCCAGCAGTACAACCTGATCCCGTATCTCACCCTGGAGGAGAACGTGCTGCTGCCGGAGCAGCTCGCTGGCCGCCGCGTGCCTCGTGACCAGGTGCAGGAGATGCTGGCCCGGTTCGGTCTGGAGACCAAGCGAAAAACGGTCGCGAGCGCGCTGTCGGGCGGTGAGCAGCAGCGGGTGGCTTTGTGCCGGGCGATGCTCTTGCGACCGTCGATCGTGTTCGCCGACGAGCCGACGGGTGCGCTCGACAGTGCGAACTCGCAGCTGGTGCTGCGAATCCTGCGCGATCTCACCGCGCAGGGCACGACCGTGGTGATGGTCACCCACGATGTCGACGCCGCCGCGCTCGCAGATCGCGTGGTGTTCATGCGAGACGGGACAATCACCGGTGTCACGGGCCAGCTCGACGCGGACAGCATTCTGACCCGGATGCGGCAGCTTCCCGCCGACCCGTCGCAGGAGGGCTGAACGGTGCTGAGACACGTGCTTCGGGTTCTCCGCAGCGATCTGCGGGGCTGGGTACCGGTGATCGTGGTGATCGCCCTGGTGACGGTGTTGATCGGGGCGTGCATGAACCAGTTCGTCTGGACGAGTAGCCCCGACTTCACTGCTGCGGCATCTGCGGCGGGGCTTGAGCCGGCGGCGTTCGGGATCGTGTCGGTCACGATCTACGCCCTCGTCGCGGTGCTGGCGTTCTTCGCGCTCACCGTCGTCGGATCGGCGACCGTGGAACGCACGCGTAGCACGTTCGCCCAGTGGCGACTCGCCGGTGCGACACCCCGGCAAATCCGTGCAAGCCTGTGGTGCCTTGTGGCAATCGCGAGCATGGCCGGGGCGCTGCCGGGGTCACTGGTGTCCATCGGGGCGAGCGCGGCGGCGATCCCGGTGTTCAACCAGATGGCCGCGACGAGCTTCCCCGGCGGACTCGGGGCCTTCGACCCGCCCGCCTTCCACCCGTCATTTCTCGCATGGGCAGCGTCGTTCATCCTCGGGGTTGCTACCTGTCTGCTAGGGGCGTTCTTGCCGTCCCGACGTGCCGCCGCCGTCGAACCGGTCGAGGCGGTGCGCGGGCTGATGGTGCGGCGTCGCCGGGGAGCATGGGTCAGGTGGGTCTTCGGCGGTTTGCTCCTCCTCATCGCGATCACGTTCTCACTCGGTGGCGCGTTCGCCCCAGCTGCCACTGAGCCGGGTGTGGAAGCGGCCGGGATGGTGAATGCCGCGATCCAGGCGGGCCTGTTCGCCGCCGCCGGCATCTACGTCCTCGGCCCCGCACTCATCCCGATCGTGCTCGCGCTCATCCGACTGATTCTGCGTCCGTTCCGGGCAGCGGCGCTCGGTGTCTTGGCGACGCGGGCGGCACGAGCGGATGCCGGGGCGAACGCGAACATGATCGCGCCGCTCGCCGCCGCGCTCGGACTGGGCGGGGTGATCTTCACCGTCCTGCGCTCCTACCAGGTCACGATGCAGGCCGCGGGGTTCGAACTGGCCGCCCCGAACTATTCGGACACGGTCGTGATGACCGGCCTGTTCGGATTCGTGTGCCTACTCACCAGCGTCGCCGTCATCATGCTCTCCGGCCGGGATGCCGTACGGGAACAGGCGGTGCTGCGCACCGCGGGCATGACCCCACGCCAGGTACTCGCCTTCACCGCCTGGCAGAGCCTCCTACTCACCGTCACCGCGACGGTCTTCGCACTCATCCCGATCGCCCTCGCCTCCACCTTGCTCATGTCGCGCTCGGCGATCCTCACCGGGCACCCGATCCTCGACATCCCCTGGACAGGGCTCACGGCCGCGGTGCTCGCAAGCTGGGCGATCGTGTTCCTGGCCCAGTGGGTACAGATCGCGCCGTGGGTGCGTCGCGAGAACGCCCTGAGCCTCAGACGCGCATAATCATGACCCGCGATCGACACAAGGCCTCGCCCACCGACACGAAACGCCACCGCATCAGCGGCGGAATGTTCCCACTCCTGCTCGGTGCATCACTGTGGCTACCGGGGGTGCTGATCGCGTGGCTGCTCCGCCACCGCGACAGCATCCACTGGCACGACGGCGGCGCTCGGGCAGCGTGGATCGGCTGCCTGCTCGCCCCGGTGTTCTGGACGCTCGTGATCCTTGCCGGTACCGTGCTCGTCGCGCTCGCCTGGTGGCCCATAGGCGAACTCATCGCGCCACTCTTGGGATGAACACTCGGCAGCGGTCGCAGAAAGACATGATTGCATGGAAGAAATGAACACGAGGACACCGTCTGACAGGGATACGTCGCGCGAGCGGGCGCTGTGGCCGCTGCTGACCGACTGGGTGCAGCAGTCGACCCTCCCATCAGCACGCCCCGGCGTTGGTGCAATCGTGTCCGTGCTGATCTGCACGAGCTATCAGACGCTCCTCACCGCACGGCTCCTGTTCGCAGGAACCCCGCTCGACCAGCACGCCTACACCTACACCCGCGACTGGTACGGGGCACTGACCGTTGCCGTCGTCACGATTGGTGCCGCGATCCTGCTGCTCGGCCGCTCCCGACGGCCACTCGCCGTGCTGTTGACCGAGGCGGCGCTGTATGCGGCTGCCTCAGTTGTCGGGATGAGCAACTACCTGGTGTTCCCGCTCCTGTTCGCGCTGTTCAGCTGCATCACCCGCCCACCCGTCAAAGCCGTCGCCACCGGACTCGGCGCGGTGTGGGCGGTCATGACGTTCAGCGCCGTCATCACCCCGACCCCGGCAGGGTTCGTACCCGAATACCTCGGGCAACTCCTTACTGCACTTGCGACCGCCGCGGTCGCCGTCGCAACCCGCTCCATCCGTGGATGGCGGAACTGGCGGCAACAGGCCCGCGACGAAGAACGCCGTGCCGCGCGGCTCCGTCTGCAACGCGACCAGGCCGTCTCCCGCACCCGGATCGCTGCGGAACTGCACGATAGCGTCGGCCACGGGCTCACCACGATCATCGCCCTCGCTGAAGGACTCACCGGGACCACCGGGGACCCTACGATCGACGAAGCCCTCACCGGCATCAACACCGTCGCCAGAGAGAGCCTCGACGAGACCCGCCGCGCCGTTCGCGCCCTCACCACCGACACGACCGCAATCACCGATGCGGATGCGGCACCATCCGAGGGCTCAACACCGAGAGCTGTGTCGCCGTTGCATGACTGGGGCGAGATCCTTCCCGTGCTCGAACGCGCCCGCACCTTAGGGGTGACGGTCGTGTTCACCGAGACCGGGAAACGCCCGCAACATCCGCGCCTCGCAGACCTTTGTTTCACCGTCACCCGGGAGGCCGTCACCAACGCGATCCGTCACAGCCTGACACTCCAGCAGATCGCCGTCGCCTGGGATCACGACGACTGGTCGACGACCGCGACCATCCGCAGCATCAACGACCCCGGGGCCACCACCAGCAATCGCTCATCGGTGCAGGGCACGGGTCTGTCCCGGCTGCAACGAGAAGTCGAAGCCACCGGAGGCTCATTGTCCTTCGGGTGGGTCGCTGACGGTGAATGGGTCGTCAACGCCGTCATGCACGCCGATGCCGAGCCCGCGTCCGCGTCTGCACCACAGCCGGGTCTCGCGGGGCTGCGAGGTGATCAGTGATGACGTTTCCCGCTGAGATGACCGCCCCCCGGATCGCGGTGATGTTGGTCGACGACCAGCGCCTCGCCCGCATCGGCTTCGCACTCATGCTCCGCAAAGCCCCTGACATCGACGTCATCGCCGAGGCGGGCAACGGGCAAGAAGCCCTCGACCTCCTCGCCCAACGAGCCTCCAGCTACCAGGAGCTACCCGACGTCGTGCTCATGGACGTGAGGATGCCGCAAGTTGACGGCATCGAAGCCACCCGCCGGATCACACAATCCCATCCGTCAGTGAAAGTGCTCGTGCTCACCACCTACGACGAAGACGACTACGCCTTCGGCGCCCTCGCCGCCGGTGCATCGGGGTTCCTCCTCAAAGACGTCCGCACACCGCAGCTCATCGCTGCGGTTCATGCCGTCGCCGACGGCGACGCGATCCTCACCCCCAGGATCACCCGACAAGTCATCGACCGCGGCATCCCTCGCGCACTGCCCGTTGAACAGCGAGAACGCGTCCGAGAACTCTTCGCCACGCTCAGCCCGCGAGAAGCCGACATCGCACGGCTCATCGCCGACGGCCTCTCCAACGTAGAAATCGCCGAACGCCTCGTCCTCCAACAAGCATCCGTCCGCCGCAACGTCAGCAGAATTCTCACCAAACTCAACCTCAGAGACCGCGTCCAAATCGCCGTTGAATGGCACAAAAGTGGCATGTAAACCCGTGGCCACAGGCCTCACTACATCGCGTGTAGAACCCCGTGGGCCTGCAAAAGTAGTTCCGTCTACTCCCGCGTGACTACGCGGTCCCCTGTCTATATTGCTCGGGGTTGATCATGAGGGCCTCCCGCGCGGTATTCGGCTGGGGTGACGCCGACGCAGGTCTTGAAGGCCTCGCTCGCGCGGTTGCGGCTCTGCCACCCGACCTGGTGTGCGATGTCGCTGATCGGCAGGTTGGTTTCGCGGATGAGCTTGGCCATCTCCTGCACCCGCAGCATCGTCAGATACGCCAGCGGAGTCTTCCCGTAGGCATCGGCGAACACCGTCGTGAGCTGCCTCGTGGACAGGAACACCAAGTCTGCGAGCTCCGGGAGGAGCCAGGTTCGGTGCGGGTCTACATGAAGTGCGTCGTGTACCGTTCTTGCCTCATCCCGCAACGGGGAGAAGTGCCGACCTCGCGGCCAGGTCGGGCGGGATCGCGCTCGCTGTGATTTCGAGACTCGCATGGGCGAGACATGCACGTAGGGGTCGATGACATCCAGGATCGAGAACCAGAGCGCCTGAACACGGTGGAACTTTTGTCGTTCTTGCCCGTCGACGCTCAGCGAAGTCATCTCGTCGAGCCAGGGCATGAGCATTCCGGCCCTGGCTTCGCCGAGGTGGA
>OMJG01001657.1_pt1 | contig 12355 bp, 12 predicted proteins | sample 1646431 | NCBI WGS metagenome assembly OMJG01 (sample SAMN03771674, study PRJEB25209) | food metagenome | isolation source: Cotija cheese | place: Mexico:Jalisco,Michoacan | collected 2011-12-12 | reverse complement strand
TGGTGTCAGCAATGTGTTGAGACAGGTTGTAAGCAAGGTAGTGAGACAGCACAGCCCAGCAACCTGGCGCGAGGTTGCTGGGCCGCCGTCAGGTAGTTCTGAGGCGGTAGCCTGGAATGCAGACGAACCCACCGGTTCCCTCACCACGTGGAAGGCGACGATGACGACCCCTGACCGGACAGCCACCTCGGCGAATCCAACAGCAATCACCCGCGCGGACTGCGAACAACGCGATGCGAACGATCCCCTGCACGGCTTCCGCGAAGAGTTCCTGCTCCCGGAAGGCACGATCTACCTCGACGGGAACTCGCTCGGCCCGCGGACAAAAGGAGCCGCAGACCGCGCCCAGGAAGTCATCACCGACGAATGGGGCACCGGCCTCATCGGTTCATGGAACACCGCCGGCTGGTGGGACCTGCCCGCGAAGCTGGGTGAGAAGGTCGCCGGGCTAGTCGGCGGCGGGGCCGGGTCGACCGTCGTCACGGACACCACGTCGATCAACCTGTTCAAGGCCGCCTCGGCGGCGCTGAAGATGCAGGCCGAGGACTCCCCGAACCGGCGGGTCATCCTCACCCAGCGGGAGAACTTCCCCTCCGATATCTACATGCTTCAAGGTTTGGCCGAGCAGCTCGGCGACGGATACGAAGTCCGCCTCGTCGACGATGAGGAGGTCACCGCAGGATTCCCGACCACGATGTCCGACGAGGTGGCCCTCGTCGTCCTCACCCATGTCAACTACCGGACCGGTCGGCTCTTCGATATGGGCACGACCACCTCGGCGATCCAATCCGGCGGAGCCATGGTCATCTGGGATCTGTGCCATTCGGCCGGTGCTCTGCCGATCGATCTGGCCGGAACCGGTGCGGACATGGCGATCGGCTGCACGTACAAGTTCCTCAACGGCGGACCCGGCTCTCCCGCGTTCATCTGGGTCGCCGAGGCGCTGCAGAACCGATTCAGCCAACCTCTGTCGGGGTGGTGGTCGCATGCGCAGCCCTTCGATATGGCTCCGGACTATCGGCCGGCCGACGGTATCCGCCGGTACCTCACGGGCACGCAGGGAATCCTGTCGATGTCCGTGGCCGAGCTCGGCCTCGACATCCACTCGCGGGCGGACATGGAACAGGTCCGGGAGAAATCCCTGGCGCTGTCGGACCTGTTCATCGACCTCGTCGATGAGCGTGTGGCCGATCACCCGGTCGAGGTCGTCACCCCACGTGAGCACGCCCATCGCGGATCCCAGGTCTCGATCCGGCATCCGGAGGGGTTTGCGGTGATGAGCGCGCTCATCGAACGCGGAATCATCGGCGACTACCGCGAGCCGGAGGTGCTGCGGTTCGGACTGACTCCGCTCTACATCGGGTTCACCGAGGTGTGGGACACCGTCGAGGCCCTGCGCGACATCCTCGACAACCGGCTCTGGGACACCCCGGCGCACAAGGTCCGCGGCGCCGTCACCTGATTGCTACCCGACGGCGGCGCAGCAACCTGGCGCCAGGTATCTGGGCCGCCGTCACCGGCGTTGGAGCATGGCTGCTCAGGTGTCCGGAGCCGCAGAGGTTTCGACAGAGGTTTCGATGACCTCGGCGTTGACTCCGAAGTACGGTTCACCCGCCTCATTTCGCGGGCGGCTGGCGGCAAGCGTCTTGAGCAGATTGCTGCCCCGCTCCCCAGTGATCGGGTCGAGATCGAGGATGGCACACCGCGCAATCGGATCTCCGATCCGCACACGCAGAGCGCCGACGTCCGGCACGTTCACCGTCACATCCCGGCCTCGCCATGTCTCTTCGATGAAGGGTTCGTCCGCGTCGAGAACGAGGGTGGCACGGAAGCGGGCGGTCTCATCAAGCAGCTCGTGGTGACCGGACCGATCGGCGAGTTCTCGTATCGAAGCAGTCGTGACGATCGACAGGCCAGCTCCGTAGATCACATCTCCACGACGTGCGCGGGCCAGTCGCACCGGCTTTCCCAGCCACTCGGAGGCGAGCTGCGAATGCGGACCGTCGGTGAGTTCGAGGTCGACCGGTCGCTTCCAGTAAGAGCAGGTCAGGTGCTCACCCTGCCCGACTGACACTCCAGAGGCAGAGCGCCCGTCGGGCAAGGTGATCGTCAGTGTGTCGTCGACGAGGGAGGTGGTCATGCGAATGAGCCGTGGGTTCTGCACGGTCTTGAGCACCTGTCGTCGTTCGACATCGACGAAGCAGAACTCACGATCGCCGATCGGGCCGTGAGCGTCGACGGCTGCTCCAGGTCGGGCCTCGTGTCGTGTGCCTTTGACGTGGGCGAAACCGAGCGATGGCACACTGAATTCCGACGCCAGCGTCGGTGACGGCGGCGCAGATACCTGGCGCCAGGTTGCTGCGCCCCCGTCAGGTAGTAATTGCATGGGGGTTGCGGCCTCCTGTGATGGCGTAGGCGCCGATGGCCACCGCTCCGATGGCCAGGACCGTGCCGCCGATGATGACGGCTCCGGGAATCGTGGCGATCGTGCCGAGCACTCCCACGGTGACTCCGGAGAAGGTCTGCATCCCCGGCCCGAATGTCGCATAGGAGCCGATGACGCGGCCGCGGATCTCCGGCGGCGCTTCGAGTTGGATGATGGCCATCTCGGTCGACTCGGCGGTGATCTTCGAGACCCCGGCGATGACGAGCAGGATGACCGCCACCCACAGGTGCGAGGTCAGGGCGAAGAGCAGTGCGCTCAGGCCCATCGCCGAGGCGGCCAGTGCCGCCGCGGCCGGGACGGCCTTGATCCACCCGGTCGCCTCGAGCCCGAACCCGCCGAGCACTCCGCCGGCGCCCATGGCGAAGAGCAGCACACCGTAGGTGAAGTCGCTGTCTCCACCGACCGGATTGAGGATGTCGCCGAACACCGGCATCGCCGTCTGCAGCACCGCCCCGATCGTCGTCGAGGCGAGCGCCGCCAGCAGCAGCATGCCGACGATCGCACGATTGTGGCGGACATCGATGAGCACCCGCAGCGACTGGATGAGGGTCGTCCGCGCGGTGCGCACACCTCCGCTGCGCAGATGTCCGGTGAAAGGGGTGCGGATGAGGAAGATCGTCAGCGGCAGGTAGAAGAGGATGTTGATGAAGATGCCCCATGTGGCGCCGACCCCGAGCAGCAGGGCGGAACCGACGACGGGACCGAAGAGGATGCCGAGGCTGCGGAAGGTCGCGTTGAGGCGGACCGCGCTCGGCAGCTCTTTCCGATCGACGAAGTCATGGAGCATCATCTGTTCGGCCGGACCCCACAGACAACCGGCGAGTCCGTGGATGACGAGCAGCACGCAGGCCTGCCACAGCTGCAGGGAGTCGGTGAGGAAGAGGATCCCCCAGCACAGGGACACGACCATGAACATGATCTGCCCGATCTGGATGAGGCGGCGGCAGTCGAAACGTTCGGCCAGGGATCCCGCATAGACGGACAGCAGCAGGAACGGCAGCCAATGGCTGATGAGCTGGAACCCGACGAGCGCCGGGGATTCGAACTTCTGCCACAGCACCCAGTAGGTGATGACGTGCTCGATGTTGTCGCCCATCATCGCCGTACCCGACCCGACCAGATAGGGCGCAGTCTTCCAGCTGCGCAGGACGCTGAATCGGCGCGGGGCGACGGCACTGCTGTCGCCCGCTTTGCCCGCGGCCGCACTGCCCGCGCCCGCTCTGCCCGCACCCGCGCCAACCTTGCCGACGCCCACCTCGTCGCCGGAGATCTCGGAGGAATCGCTCACTCGCCTATTCTCACACCCGCAGAACAGACCGGCGCCGCGCTCTTGCCTGCTGGGATCGGAGCGAGGACAATGATCCTTGATCAAGGAGGATCATATGCCCACCGCTCAGCCGCCGTCATCCACTCGTCCGAACTCCGCCCTCGTCGTCATCGACGTCCAGAACGGGGTGATGCAGGCCGGTTGGAACTCCGATCAGGTCATCTCCACGATCTCGGATCTCGTCGACCGCGCCCGGAACACCGGCACCGAGGTGGTCTGGGTCCGGCACAGCTCAGGTGAGCTTCCGCTCGATTCCCCGCAATGGCAGATCGTCGACGCGCTCGCCCCCGCCGACGGTGAATCCATCATCGAAAAGACCCACGGCAACACCTTCGAGGACACGGACTTCGAGGAGGTGCTCGCCGGCAAGGACGTCGGCCATCTCGTTGTCACCGGTGCCCAATCCGACGCCTGCGTACGGTCGACGATCCACGGCGGCTTCGCCCGCGGTTATGACGTCACCCTCGTCACCGACGCCCACACCACCGAGGATCTCACCGAGTGGGGCGCTCCCCCTCCGAAGCAGGTCGTGTCCCACACGAACCTGTACTGGCAGTTCGAATCCGGTCCCGGTCGACAGGCACGGGTCCAGGAGTCGAGCGAGGTCGACTTCGCCAGACCGTGATCGACCCCGCTCCTGCAACCCCGCAAGTCTGCCATCATTGAGGCATGAGTGAAGACATCCGCAGCATCGAACTGACCCGCATCTCCGAGAACCACTACCGCGCCACCGCCCCAAGCGGAGCGAGCATCGAATTCGGTCGCGGCGAGGGCCTCATGACCCCCGTCGAGCTGCTCCTGGCCGCCGTCGCCGGCTGCTCATCGATCGACGTCGACACCGTGACCAGCCGTCACACCGAACCGACGAAGTTCGACGTCGCCGCGACCGCGGACAAGATCGACGAAGACGGGGCTTCCCGTGTGGACAACGTCCACCTCGACTTCGATCTCGCGTTCCCCGACGACGAGGAGGGCCGGAAGGCCGATGCCCGCATCGAACGCCTCGTCGGGCTCTCCCACGACAAGTACTGCACGGTCTCCCGCACCGTCGAACACCCCACGAAGGTCGACTTCAGCATCCGTCGCGACTGACGTCCCGATTCCGCGCGGCAGATCCTTCGCCGAGGCGGCCCGCCGTTCCGTGCAGACGTGATCGTCAGCTGTCGGCGAGCCGTTTCTTCTCGACCTCGACGTCGAAATCGGCGGCCGGCCACTGCGGGTCGATGTCCTTGAGGACATCGAGCAGCAGACGCTGCACGGCCAGCCTGGCGTACCATTTCCGGTTCGCGGGCACGACGAACCACGGCGCCGCCTCGGTGGAAGTGCGGTCGAAGACTGCCTGGTAGGCGTCCATGTAGTCCGGCCACAGGAGTCTCTCATCGACGTCTCCCGGGTTGTACTTCCAGTACTTGTCGGGCCGGTCGAGGCGTTCGGCCAGGCGCTCCTTCTGCTCGTCCGGGGAGATATGGAGCATGACCTTGACGATGCGCACCCCTGCCGCGACCAGTTCGGCTTCGAAGTCGTTGATCGCTGTGTAGCGGCGCTCGATCTCGGCGGCGTCGGCGAGTTCACGGACGCGGCCGATGAGCACATCCTCGTAGTGGGAGCGGTCGAAGACTCCGATCATTCCGGGCCCGGGCACGCGCGGACGGATGCGCCAGAGGAAGTCGTGGGCGAGCTCCTCCTCGGTCGGCTTCTTGAAGGCGGCGAGTTCAACGCCCTGCGGGTCGACGGCTCCGACGACGTGACGGACGATTCCTCCTTTGCCGGCAGTGTCCATGGCTTGCAGGACGAGGAGAACGGCGGGGCCGGAGTCCTCGTCGTGGTGCGCGGCGAAGAGTCTCTCCTGCAGATCGCTCAGTTCGGTCGACAGCGCCTCGAGATCCTTCTTCCCGCTCTTCTTGTCCCCGTCGTAACCGGGCGTCGACTGCTGGTCGACCTCGCCGAGGCGGAATCCCTCCCCGACGCGCAGCAGTGGTGCGGGGTCGGTCGTCCAGTTGCTTCTCAGCTCACTCATGCGTTCATCTTTCCAGGTGGGAATGGCCCCGTCTATACCGGCAGCTCACCGCCGAGGCCGCTGAGGCCCGTCGATGCCCGGCAGCGGGCTCTCATTCGTCAGTCCACGCCGACGCCGATCCTCCAGGTACCTTTGGTAGTCCGCTTCGCGTTCGGCGGCGGTCATCTGCGGCGTGGCCTTGTCGATGACATTGCGCAGCATCGAAAGCACCGTCAGCGCCGCCAGCCCGAACAGCGACACAGCCACCCAGATCATCGTGGTGAGCAGGCTCGGCGGATTGTCGAAGACTCTCACACCGGCGAAGCCGATGAGGAATACCAACCCGAGGAAAGGCAGCAGGAGGCACAGCGCGACCTTGAAGCCGCCGATCACCATCGGCATCATCATGCTGGTGCTCCAGGCCATTCCCCCGATGAAGAAGAGCAGGATGAGGAAGCAGCTCGCAGGATCGGTGTTGAGTTCCGCCGCAACCGTTCCGGGAACGGCCCGCTCGCCGAGGAAGAACGGCCAGACCAACGCCACCAGAGTGACGATCACGGCGGAGGCGACCACGCTGAGAAGGATCAGCGGGATGAGACCGTCACGCCGGAACCCGTCGTCTGAGCGTTTGTACTCCGTGAACAGGAACGGGAAGAGAAAGGCCATCCCGCCCGCACAGACCCCCATCCATACCGCGTCGGCCTCGATGACCTGGAAGTTCTGCTGCAGCATCAGCCCGGTCGAGGCGAGCCAGATGAGGAAGGTGAAGAAGAGCGCACCGAAGAATGAGATGCCCAAGACCCGCAGAAAGTCACGCGTCCATGTCGGGACCGGCTCCACCTCATGCAACGGAAGCGGTCCTGGTGGAGGCGGTCCGGCTGGTGTCTCGCTCATGATTTCATCGTCGCACAAGCACGGGCGACCGATGCCGGTATCGATGTTTCAGATCCGCCATCGCGGAACTCAACCGGTCAGACACCGTCCGACAAGCCGCGCCCTCAATCCGGTTTCCGGAACACTGACGGCAGCTTCTTCTTCACTCGACGACCGGTGTCCCGGTACGACCATTGCCGCATCGGCTGCGGCACCCGCCACTGCAGCTTCCAGGCGAGCATGCGGAAGCCGAAGGCGGCGGCCGCGATGATGAGTGAGGCGATGGCACCCAACAGCCCGGTCACCTCGGCGATGATCGTCAGTCCCGAACCGAACAGGGCGGGGATGAGGTAGAGGTCGGTGCCGCGGAAGATCGCCGGATCCTCACTGGCCACGGCATCGCGCATGAGCCCGCCGCCGCACGCGGTCAGCGCCCCCATGAGCAGCGCCGCCGGATAGTTCGTCCCCGCCGAGAGCGCGATCGTCGTCCCGGTGACGCTGAAGAGGCCGAGACCCATCGCGTCGAAGGCGACGATCCAGATCCGTGCCCGGGAGATGTGGGAGCCGATGATGTAGATGAGCAGGGTCGCGATCACCGGCGGAGCGAGGTAGATGGGTTGGCCGATGGCGTTGGGCACCCGGTCGAGGAGCACATCGCGGATCATTCCGCCGCCGATTCCCGTCATCGTGCCCAGCACCAGTCCGCCCGTGATGTCGAAATCGCGGCGGGCGGCCAGCAGCACTCCGGAGACCGCGAAGACGAACGTGCCGGTGAGGTCGAGCGCGAGGAACAGGAAGTCCTGCAGGTCCATCTCCACCTCGGCTCCTCTCATCGATCCGTGCCCGGCCCGGTGCCGAACGTGCTACCAGCCACTGTAATCCGCCGTTGGGCCCCCTGGACCTTTCTTCCCCGCCGAGGTGGCCGCGGAGTCCGACCGGCAACGCCCGAGTGCCGACTGAAGAGGCCCCGACTTCGCAGCCGGGGCCTGCTTTCGCCGAAGTGGGTGGAGAGTTCAGCTGAGCTGGAAGTTGTCCGGGTTCTTGTACGGTTCGATCTCGACGACCGGGGTGCCCTTGCCCATGAGCAGTTTGGAGATGGGGCAGCGAGCGTGGGCGCGGGCAGCGTACTTCTCGGCGTCGGTGTCCGAGACCCCTTCGATGGAGATGAACGCCTTCGGGGCGAAGTAGAAGCCGTTGCCGGAGGGTTCATTGTGCAGCTCGACCTCGACGCGCACGCGTGAGAGCGCCTCGATCTCATTGACCGCGAGGACGACCTTGAGCGTCTCGCCGAGGCAGGTCGACCAGGCCATGGCGAGGAACTGTTCCGGGTTGTTGCCTTCTTCGACCCGTGAGGTCGGGGCGGTGGGCAGGGTCTGGCCGTCTTCGACGCGCACCTCGCCCGAGGTGCCGCCGAGGTTCTCGACCTTCGCGGTGTAGATCGGCGCACTCGGGCTCTTCGGCTCATCCGCATCTCCGGTCGGAGCCTGCGGCTGGGCGTATCCGGGGTTCTCAGTCATTGCACCATGCTACGACAGGCGCGCAACAAGGTCACTGACGATTCAGTGAATGGTCAGTAACGAAAGCGCACAGACCCATCCACCGCGCCCGCGGCTCCGAATGATCACTATGAATCGGACAACCCGTGCAACCCACCGTTTCCGCGGCGCCGTGGCAGGCATCGTCGCCACCGTCATGATGTTCGGTCTCGCGGACCTCATCGCGCGTGCCTTCACCCCGAGTGCGGCACCCCTGCTCACCCTCGGTCAGGCGATCATCCCCCTGGCTCCCCCGGCAGCGATCAAACCCGTCATCGCCCTCTTCGGCGACAACGACAAGCTCGTCCTCGTCCTCTCCACCGGGCTCGGTGCGATCGTCCTCGCCGGTCTCATCGGAGCCCTGGCCGCCTCCCGCCGGCGTCTGGCCACGACGCTGCTGATCGTCGCCGGGCTCGTCCCGGTCATCGTCATCATCATCCGCCCCGAGGCGGGTGCCCTCGACCTCGTCCCCGCGCTCATCGGCTTCGCGGTCGGCATCACGGGCTTCATCCTGCTGCTGCGTCTCGGCCTACCGACATCCCCCGCCGAGGCGGCCGACCGTGCCGATGTCACGCGCGGTTCGCGGACGTCGGATACCTTGAGCCGCCGCCGTTTCTTCGGCCTGGCCGGAGCCGTCGGGGCCATCGGGGCCGTCAGCATCGCCGCTGGTCAGACCATCGTCTCACTCACACAGGACGCCGGCGCCGCAGTGGCCAAGCTGGTCCTGCCCACCCCCGCGAAGAAGGCGGCCGCGATCCCCGCGGCCGCGAGCACCGACCTCGACGGCACTGTCCCCTTCGTCACCGAGGCCAAGGACTTCTACCGCATCGACACCGTGCTCTCACCACCGGTCATCGACCCGCAGCAGTGGTCCCTGCGCATCCACGGCATGGTCGAGAACGAAGTCACCCTGACGATGGACGAGCTCCTCGATCTGCCGCTCGAAGAACACCACATCACGCTCACCTGCGTGTCCAACCCCGTCGGCGGGGAACTCGTCGGCAACGCGACCTGGCTCGGCTATCCGGTGCGCGAACTCCTCGCCCGAGCCCGCCCGAGCGCTGATGCCGATATGGTCCTCTCCCATTCCTTCGACGGATTCACCGCCTCGACTCCCCTCGGTGCGCTGACCGATGACCGCGCCGCCCTGCTGGCGGTGGGAATGAACGGCGAACCGCTCACCCCGATCCACGGTTTCCCCGCCCGCCTCGTCGTTCCCGGGCTCTACGGTTTCGTCTCCGCAACGAAATGGGTGACCGAACTCGAGGTCACTCGCTTCGATGAGAAGACCGCCTATTGGACCGACCGTGGGTGGGATGCGAAGGCGCCCATCCTCGTCGCCTCCCGCATCGAGGTGCCGAGGCCCTTGGCCACGGTCCCGGCCGGAGACATCCAGGTCGGCGGAACCGCCTGGGCGCAGCATTCAGGGATCGACCGTGTCGAGGTCAAGCTCGACGACGGTGACTGGACGCAGGCGGATCTGGCCGCGGAGGTCACGATCGACACCTGGCGGCAGTGGCGGGCCGAATTCGCCGAGGTGGCTGCGGGCTCCCATACCCTCACCGTGCGTGCCACGGACAAGGACGGCACGGTGCAGACTTCGAAACGTCGGGAGTCGATCCCGAACTCGGCCACCGGGCACCACCACATCCAGTTCCGCGTCGAATGACCCCGCAGCCGCCTCGGCGAAGGAATTCTCATATTTCTTCCCCATCCACCCATCCGAACCCGAAACCGCACCGAATACCCAGTACACAGCGAGCAATGGAGACCACTTCACAGCTGTGGGATCATCCGCATCACTGTTTCTAAGGAGAAGAACAATGAAGACTCTGCTTCGCACACGCACCGCCACCATCCTCTCGGCCGGCGCCATCGGCCTGTTGGCCCTCAGCGGCTGCGGAATGGATTCAGGATCCGGCAGCGACGACTCCGGCTCGGAATCGGGCAGCTCCGAATCCCAGCCCGCTGACTCGAGCGAGTCCGAGATGCCCGACGAGTCCGGCGACTCCTCCATGGCCGATGCCGACCTCGTCGGCAAGGGCTGCTCGGCCTACGCCGAGGCGAACCCGGACGGGGCCGGATCCGTCGAAGGCATGGGCCAGGACCCGGTGGCCACTGCCGCGTCGAACAATCCGATGCTGACGACCCTGACCAAGGCGGTCTCGGGCGAGCTCAACCCCGATGTCGACCTCGTCGACACCCTCAACGGCGACGAGTTCACGGTCATCGCCCCGGTCGACGACGCCTTCGCCGATGTGCCCAAGGACGACCTCGACGCCCTGGCCAAGGACTCGGACCAGCTGACGAAGGTCCTGACCTACCACGTCATCCCCGGTCAGCTCTCCCCCGATGAGATCGCCGGTGAGCACGAGACCGTCGAAGGTTCGAAGGTGACCGTGACCGGTGAGGGCGAGGACATGAAGTTCGACGATGCCGGACTGGTCTGCGGCGGAGTCAAGACCGCCAACGCCACGGTCTACATGGTCGACGCCGTGATGATGCCGGAGAAGTGACCGGAACCTCCACAGTGAGAGAGCATCACAATGCAGCGGCCGGGAATCGATCAGCAGCACCAGGATCGGCTCCCGGCCGCCTTCGCATCCTCGACGGTCCCAGCGGCTTCGCACGAACGCCGGCTGACCGTCTCGGCAGCGCACGGCCCGACCGCTGCGCGCACCTCGTTCGACTCGCTCACCTGGGAAAGGTGTGATCGGTTTCTGCATGCATGGCATGATTGGGCAATGAGCTCTGATCACCAGCCGGCGGAAACCGCCGATCCCGGCGGAGCCCTGCTGATCCGCATCGCCGAGGGCGACCGGTCCGCATTCGAAGAGCTGTTCACCACGCACTCTCGCATCCTCATGGCCGTGATCGTCCGGATCGTCAAGAGCCGAACACTCGCCGAGGAGGTCCTGCAGGACTGCTTCACCGAGGTGTGGACGCGGTGTTCGGGATTCGACCCGACCCGAGGGACCGGCAGAGCATGGCTGGTCACCCTGTGTCGCAGACGCGCCATCGACTGTGTGCGCAGTGTTCAGTCCCAGCAGGACCGTGACCTCGCCGACGGACTGCGCACCTCCACCGAGGCGGTGGAAGGAGTCGAGCAGACCGTGATCGACCGGGCGGAATCGGATCGCACGGTCTCCGCGTTGAAGATCCTCCCCGAAGATCAGAGCAGGCCCATCGTCATGGCCTTCTACCAGGGTCTGACCCATGCTCAGATCTCAGAGGATCTCCAGGTGCCGCTGGGTACCATCAAGTCACGGATCAGAGACGGAATGAAGAAGCTGCGAGAAGAGTTGGAGGCAAGCCGATGAGCGCAGATCGTGACTATCTGGCTGCCGGGCTGGCCCTCGGCGGGCTCAGCGACTCAGAACTCGCCGAGGCTCAGGCGCTGGCCGAGTCCGACGCCGAATTCCGTGCCGAAGTCGCCGCGTATGCCGACGTCATGGCCGACGCGGCCGAATCCGATGAACCGGTTGACGTCAGCTCGGCGACTCGAGAGGCGATTCTGTCGATTCCCGAGAGCCACCAGCAGGAGCCGGAACAGGTTTCGTCCCCCGCTGCCGAGCCTGAGACCTCCGCGGTTGCTGCGGATGCCGACAGGGATGCACTGACCGCACCGACATCGCTGAGCGAGCATCGGGAGGCCCGCCGATCCGACGCGCGCGCCCATGACAGCGATGAGCTGCGGTCCGGCCGCGGCTCCTGGCTGCCCTGGGCGGCGGCCGCGGCTGCGATCGTCGTCGCCGCAGGTCTCGGTGCGACCGTCTGGCAGCAGAATCAGCGGCAGAACGAGCTGGAAGAGGACCTGGCCGCGACCCAGCAGCAGCTCGATGATTCCGCTCGTCTCATGGAGGCCAGCGATCTGCAGACGAACACCGCGGACATGCCGGAAGGCGGCACCGTCACCGTGTTCTCCTCCGAGAGCGAGCAGCTCATCCGGCTCAGTCCCAAAGACATCGCACAGCCTCCGGCCGGAAAGTCGATGCAGATGTGGGTCATCGGTGCCGACGGACCGGAGAGCGCCGGTCTGATGTCGGGTGAGCCGGTGACCATCGCCGGGGAGAAGTTCTCCGCCGGCAGCGTCTTCGGCATCACCGTCGAACCCGAGGGCGGCTCGAAGCAGCCGACCACGGATCCGATCGTCGCCATCGACCTCTGACAGCCGCGGG
>OMJG01001656.1_pt1 | contig 12358 bp, 10 predicted proteins | sample 1646431 | NCBI WGS metagenome assembly OMJG01 (sample SAMN03771674, study PRJEB25209) | food metagenome | isolation source: Cotija cheese | place: Mexico:Jalisco,Michoacan | collected 2011-12-12 | reverse complement strand
TCTACGTTCGCCACTGGAGGTCTGGATAGTTCATTTTTTCGCTCTAACAGTTTTTGAATAAGTCCTTCATGTACGTTATCACTTTCGAATTCTACATAATCCCCAACTAGAGGTGTAAGGTTCTGATTTCTGAAGACACCTCTGGCACGGGTCTGATAAATCGTTTTTGTCTCGTCGGTTACATAATAAAATCCACTGAGCGCTTTAGTGATTTGACCTTTCTGCACTAACGAACATCCTTTCTAGTAGAGAGATCATTCGGTTAAACCGGATTCCTCTAATATAACTTCTCCATCTCGTTCAACACGGTAACTGGCTGAATTGCCTTCTTCTATTACAAAGCTTAGAATTTCTGGTGTATCTTCTGTAATCTCATATTCTTCATAAGGTGTATCCGAGTCATGCTCAGCATCCTCTATAAAGATTTGGATCTGATTAGGAACAGGTTCTTCCGTCTCTTCTCCCTCTTCAACTTCCGGTGCTTCGTAAGGAATAATAATCCCTTCATCAAACGAGATTCTTTCAACTTCTTCTGGGCCCGTCGAGTAAACTAATGAAATTCTGCTGTCAGAATAAACTGTAGTGCCCGGCTCCGGTGATTGGCTGATCACTTGTCCTTCTGGTACTTCATCACTCGGTTCGCTTGTACTAGAAACAGATAGACCGATTTCTTCTACGTAAGCATCGACTCCTGCTTCTGAGAATCCACTTAAGTCTCTCAATTCAAAGCTTTCTCGTCCAGTGCTGACGGTGAAAGTAATAACAGTATCTCCAGGAATGACCTCTTCCCCAGGTTCAATATCTTGATCAATGATACTTCCTGCTTCAATTGTATCACTATTCTCTTCTTTACTTTCAACTGTAAAGCCTTGCGTGGTCAACTGTGCTCTGACATCTTCATATCCTTGGCCTTCATAATCTTCTAATTCGAATAGTTCTTGTCCGATACTGATATAAAGATCAACACTAGCTTCTTCTCTAAGAGTGGCTCCTGAATCTGGACTTGACCGGATAACGAGTCCTTCTTCAACGTCTTCACTATTTTGTTCAGTGACTTCTCCTATAACCAAGTTGCGTTCTGCTAATGCAGACGCAGCTTCTGATTCTGTCAAACCGGCAAGACTAGGCACTTCTACTTCTTGAGGTCTGCTGAAAAAGCCGATCGCCGCTACACCTGAAGTAATCAGGAAAAGGAACAATAAAAGCAGCCAAGGCCACTTCCTTCTTTTTTTCTTCCCTTTTGTTTGTTCTGTGTTCTTCTCTCTTTTCGGATCAACAACAGCTGCTTCAACATTTGCTGTCTGGCCACCGCCAACAGGCAAAGAGATCGGCTGCATGACTCTGGTCTCTTCTTTAGAAGCATCTACTGGCACAAATTTCGGTTCACCGGCTCTTTCAGGTGATAGAGAAGTTAAAAGATCTTCTTTCATTTCATCAATGGTTTTATATCTCTGATTAGCTTCTTTAGCTGTTGCTTTCAAAACCACATTTTCAAGCGGCTGCGGTATTCGGTTATCGATTGTTCGAATAGAAGGCAGATCGTTTTGAAAGTGTTTCAGCGCAATAGAGACTGCTGATTCACCGTCGAATGGCACATCACCAGTCAATAATTCAAACAGCAAGATTCCTAGAGAATAGATATCAGACTTTTTAGTAGCCATACTGCCTCTCGCTTGCTCAGGAGACAGATAATGAACGGATCCAAGTAAAGAATTCGTCTGTGTCAATGAATTTTGAGTAAGTGCTACGGCAATCCCGAAATCTGTGATTTTAACTGTACCATCATGGTCGATCAGTATATTCTGCGGTTTAATATCCCGATGTATAATATGATGCTGATGAGCGTAACTCACAGCATCTAAAATTTGACGCATGATTTCTATCGTTTTTCTATATGGAATTGGATGGTGATCGTGAATATATTGTTTTAAATCCATCCCATTAATATATTCCATTACAATATAGGGATTTTCATCTTCTCCTACATCATAAATGTTCACGATGTTAGGATGAACAAGTTCGGTTGTCGCTAATGCTTCTCTTTTAAACCGTCTGATGCTGTTTTCATCATTATGAAAGTTGTAGGCCATTAACTTGACCGCAACTTCTCTCTCTAAAATCAGATCTCTTGCCAGATAAACCTTAGCCATTCCGCCTGAGCCGATACTTCTGATAATCTTATAGCGTCCATTGATTCTTTCACCTGTTTCCATCTGCAGCACCTCCTTCCAGACTACCTGCTTCAGTGACCATTCGTTTGTCTGCTTCAAAGTGAATGAGACAAAGCGTTGCATTATCCGCTGCATCTTGTTCTATCGCTTTATTAATCAACTGATCTGCCTTCGTCTGCTCATCCGAAGGTTGTAAAAGAATCTGACTCATCTGCTGCTCGCTTACTGCATTGGACAGTCCGTCAGAACAGAGCAAAAGAAACTTTTTGTTGAAGTTGGATACATAGAAAAAATCGATTTTCACAGTCGTTCCTACTCCTAAAGATCTTGTCAAAGTATTCCGCTTCTCGTGGGTCATTGCTTCTTCTTCCGAGATTTGTCCAGTGAGTTTCAATTCATTTGCGAATGAGTGATCTTCAGTCACTCTAGTTAACCCAGTTTCTTCTATTATATAAGCACGGCTATCGCCGATATTCGCAATCAAGGTTGTTTCTTCAAACAACACTGCCGCTACTAGAGTTGTCCCCATACCATGAAGATCATGAAATACCGTAGCAGCATCAAATATCCGCTTATTCTCCTCATTGATATGCTCCGTCAGCCAAGCTTCAGCCTGTTTTATTTCAGAGGCTTCAAAGCTGGACTGTTTCCAGCTGTTACCAAGTTGAAGAACCGCCATTTCGCTGGCAATATCACCAGCATTATGACCGCCCATTCCATCGCACAATACTGCTAAAACCTGCTGGGTCTGGTTGATAAAAGTTGCGACATAGTCTTGATTTGTCTCTCGTTTCCCAATATGAGATCTAGTTATTGCGTTCAGTTTCGTTCACTCCTGAGTTTTCGAATGAAAGATCATTCTTTTTTCCTATGTACCTGCCTTGGTGGGGCAGGACGATTTCTATATTAGTATGGCTTATTTAAGAAAAATGTACAAGTCTCATTTTTGTCTGCGCAGCGAGCAGATGAAAAAACCATCGGTACCGTATTGATGCGGGTACACTCTCAGCATCTGATCCTTGCTTCTTTCTAACCGTTCATTTTCCAGCAAAACAGGTTCAACACTGAAATCGGGATGGTCAGCTAAAAAGGCTTCTATAACTTGTTCATTTTCTTCTTGTGTGATTGTGCAAGTACTATAAACTAAGCGTCCATCTTTTTTCAAAAATGGCGCTACACTGGACAGAATATCGATTTGTATTTTTTTCAACGCTGACAAATCTTCCGGTGTCTTAGAGTATCTGATCTCCGGTTTTCTTCTCATCAACCCTAATCCAGAACACGGTGCATCGACCAGAATTTTATCAAAAGTTTCTGGGTTGACTTCTTCACTGATTTTTCTTGCATCCAGGTTTTTAGCTTTTACGACTGAACTAACCTGTTGTCTCTGAGCATTCTCTTCAATCAGCTTTATTTTATGTGCATGCAAATCCAGAGCGAGAACTTCTCCGCCTTTTTCATTATCTAAATAAGCAGCAATATGAGTTGTTTTCCCTCCGGGTGCAGCACAAGCATCCAATACTTTGTCGTCGGACTGGATTCCCAGTGCGGGAGCTACCAGCATAGAGGTTTCATCTTGAATCGTTATTTTTCCTGTCTTAAAAAGTTCAGATCTGGCTGGCAGACCGCTCTCACTGATCAGTCCATGGGGAGAAACCCTGCTCTCTTTTACGGTATATCCTTCATCTGTAAGTTGTTCAATCGCTTCTTTCACTGAAATTTGTGTCGTATTGACTCTTAAACTGACTTTTGACTTATCTAGTAAAGATTGAGCATACTTCTCAGTTTCTTCCATTCCTAATTGCTGAATGCTTTGATCTATGATCCAGTCCGGCAAGCTATACTGAACTCCTAGACGTTCAACAGGATCGCTGATTTTACTGAAATCAGTTTTTTCACCACGAAGGACATTTCGCAAGACACCATTCACTAATCCAGATATCCCTTTATGACCGCGTACTTTAGCGATATTGACTGCTTCATTGAGTACAGCATGGTCCGGCACTCTCTCTAAATAGTAAAGCTGATATACAGATAATCTCAGCAACTGGATCACCCATTGTTCTATTTTTTTCTTTTGATTTAAATAAGGCATCAAGATATAATCCAATGTTCGTTTTCTTTGAATCACTCCATAGACGATTTCTGTCAGCAAATTGCTGTCTTCTCTAGAGAGGTTTTCTTTTTCTATTGTCTGATTCAATACGATATTGCTGAATGCACCTTTAGTATTCACTTTTTCCAGAACAGTCATCGCTAAATAGCGGCTGCTGTTCCTGATTGATTTATTCGCCAAACTGCATTCCTTCCTTCAAGTGACTGCCTGCACCAGTCAAATAATTTATCGTCTGCATACGCTGTTTCCCGGCAGGTTGAATTTCTTTAAGCGCCAGCAAAGTCTGCTTTCCGCATGCGACTACAATTTCCTTCTTACGAATCTCTTCAATTGTTCCGGGTGTTTGAGTTGCCACTTGGTCAAGGGGTTCTACTGACCAGATCTTGAATCGTTTCCCATCAAGGTACGTATGGGAACCTGGAAATGGTCTCAAACCTCTGACCAAATTGTCAATTTCAACGGCAGTTTTTGTCCAGTCGATTTTTTCTTGTTCTAAGTGAATCATCGGCGCGTAGGTTACTGCTTCAGGATCTTGTTCGATTGATTCATTCGTTTCATCAAAAATCATGGGTAACGTCTCAATCAAACAGTCTCTGCCTAGTAAACTCAATTTTTCAAACATTGTTCCTACGTCATCTTGCTTAGTAATCGGTATGGTCTTTTGAGCAATGATATTGCCGGCATCCATCTCTTTTTCCATATACATGATGGTTACGCCGGTTTCTTGGTCTCCATTTATGATTGCAGAATGAATAGGAGCAGCACCTCGGTACTTCGGCAGAAGCGATGCATGCACGTTGACAGCTTTGAATCTGGGCGTCTTCAACAACTTGGTTGGAACATACTGCCCATATGCAGCTGTAACAATCAGATCCGGTTCCATAGATAAAATTTTATTCATCTCTTCTGACCCGGATAATTTTTCCGGCTGCAGAACTGGAATATTTAAAGTTGCTGCTGCTTCTTTAACCGGCGGCGGCGTAAGGATTTTCTTTCGTCCTACTTTACGATCAGGCTGAGTGACAACAGCTGCCACTTCAACTTGCTGCTCTTCTGCCAGTGCTCTTAAAATCGGCACTGAAAAATGGGGAGTCCCCATAAAAATCACTTTATACACGTTATCTCTCCTCTACTATTCGGTCACTCAATTAGATAAAGTTTACAGGCTGAGCATCAATAGAAATAAATAATCCCTTCGCCTGATCTTTTTGTGTAGTCATGAGTAATTCATGCAGCCTTTCTGACAAAGCTGCTTCTTTTTTATATTTGATAATGGCTTGAAAGTGATAACGATTGTGTGTCCGGGCAATCGATTTGGGAGTAGGTCCCAGCACGATGGCTTTTTCGCTTAGCGCAGGACGAATAAAATCGATAAATTCTCCAATTTTTTTCGCTGCAGTCATTTCTTGTTCATGACTCACCGATAAACGTACCAGGTAATAGTATGGACTATAATCACTAATATGCCGTAAATGCATTTCTTTTTTATAAAAGGTATCATAATCATGCTCTTTTGCATGCTGGATGGCGTAGTGCTCAGGATTAAACGACTGAACAATCACCTCTCCTGTTTTTTCAGAACGGCCCGCTCTTCCGCTGACTTGCGTCAATAATTGGAATGTTCTTTCCGCTGATCTGAAGTCCGGCAATCCTAGAGAAGTATCAGCATTGATGACTCCAACCAGGGTTACATCCGGAAAGTCCAAACCTTTGGCAATCATCTGAGTGCCCAGCAGAATATCTGCTTCCTTATTACCAAAGGCTTTCAATAGCCGTTCATGAGCTCCTTTTCGACGCGTCGTATCTACATCCATACGAAGAATGCGCGCTTCTGGAAAAAGAGCTTGAAGTTCTTCTTGAACTTTCTGTGTGCCCGTTCCATAATATCGAATACTTTTGCTCTGACAATTCGGACAGGTACTTGGAATACCTTCTTCATGACCACAATAATGGCATTTCATTGTCTTCGTATCCATATGGAGCGTTAAAGAAATATCACAATTTGGACAACCAAGTACGAATCCGCAGTCTCTGCATAGAACAAACGAAGAATAGCCTCTTCGATTTAACATTAAGACAGTTTGTTCCTTTTTTTGAATCCTTTCTTGAATTGCCGCTTGCAACTCTAGAGAAAAATTACTTCGGTTCCCTTTTTTAGCTTCATCGCGCATATCGACCACCGTTACTTCCGGCAAGTCCATCTGATTGGCTCTTTGTTTCAATTCAAGTAAGGTGTAGACCCCTTTTCCTGCTCTGGCACTGGATTCTAATGAAGGTGTAGCACTGCCTAAAATCACAGGACAGTGATGCGTGTTCGCTCTCCAGATAGCAATATCTCGAGCATGATATCTCGGATTCTCTTCTTGTTTATAACTGGTCTCGTGTTCTTCGTCTATGATAATCAATCCGATATGCTTTAACGGAGCAAAAACACTGGAACGTGCGCCGACTACAACAGAAGCTTCACCACGATTGATCTTGCGCCATTCGTCATATTTTTCTCCTTCAGACAATCCGCTGTGCAAGACAGCGACTTCTTCTCCAAACCGGCTTTTAAAACGATACACCATCTGCGGCGTCAAAGCAATTTCAGGTACCAGCATGATGGCACCTTCTCCTTTTTTCAGTACCTTTTGTATCGTCTGCAAGTACACTTCCGTTTTTCCGCTTCCAGTAATTCCTTTGAGCAAAAAAACTTCATGTTCATGCTTGTCTACTTTGCTGGATATTGTATCAAATGCTTTTTGCTGATCCTCATTCAACTGCAGCGGTTCACTGGTTTTGAATTCGCTCTGGGCAAAAGGATCACGGTAGATTTCTACATCTTTTATCGTGCACCAGCCTTTTTTCTCAGCCGTTTTCAGTGCCGCTAAAGTTATTCCATGTTCCTCAGTTAAAACCTTGGCATCCAACCACTCTTCTGCTTCAGCTGACTGCAGCTGATTCAATAAGGTAATCTGTTTTTTAGCATTCGCTCTGATACTTTCTCTTAACTCTTCATATTGCTCAAAGCTTAGTATAGGCTTTACTTTTTTTACGGTCTTTTTCGTTCGTTTGTCTTTTACCGTATAATTCACTTCTATTTTGTTCTCGGCTTTTAATTCCAGCATATCTTTGACAAGACCGCGCTGGATTACTTCGTCCCAAGATAATTCCTCTTTACCTTTAAATAATTCAAAAAATCGGTCTTCGTCTATTTCATCAATGATTGATACTCTTTTTTCATACTTGGCTCTTAGAACAGCTGGCAGCATTGTTTGATAACAGCTGATCCTGAAACTATATGTTTCCATTGCCATATACTCTCCGAGGTCAATCAGTTCCCTGTTCAATACAGGTGTCAAATCCATCAACTGATCGATTTCTTTCAAATCACCTTCATAATCGCTGGATTCAAAAGTGTTTGTTACAAAACCCTGAACCAGTCTTGAGCCGTTCCCAAACGGAACAACTACACGCATGCCAGGCATCAGCTGTTTCTCAAAAGCTGCCGGAACTTCATAATGGAACGGTTTATTGGTTTGCAATACGGGTACATCCACAATTACTTCAGCTATAAAGGGCATTACGGTCTTCCTTTCATTCCATCTGTTGAATCAGCAATTGTACGATTTTTTCAGCTACTTTTGTTTTATCCGTCAGTAAGATCGTCGCAGGTTCTTCTGCTCTAAAATAGATCGTTACTTCATTTTGATCCGTGTTGAATCCTCTGTCAGATTGCCCCACGTCATTTGCTACGATCATATCCAGATTTTTTTCTTTTAATTTTTTTAGTGCATACTGTTCAATGTGCTCTGTTTCCGCTGCAAATCCTATCAGAATCTGATGAGCCCTTTTTTTGCCCATCGCTTTTAAGATATCCGGATTCTTTTTTAACTCGATTGTCAGCTGATCTTGTTTTTTCATTTTATGGTCTGCTTGATGAGCGGGTGCATAGTCAGAAACGGCTGCTGCCATAATCAATGCGTCAGTCTGATCAAATCGCTGATCAACTTCTTTATATAAGGCAGCTGCTGAATCAATGGAAATTGTTCTGATTTTCTTATGCACTGGCAAGCTGCTTGCGGTAATCAAGGTCACCTCAGCCCCTTGTCTGCATGCTGCTTCTGCCAAAGCATGCCCCATTTTACCCGAAGAATCGTTGGAAATATATCTTACAGGGTCTATCCGTTCCTTCGTTCCGCCTGCTGTTATGAGAATCGATTTGCCTTTTAATGGCAGCTGTTCATCAAGATCGATCAGAAAGCTTTCTAATGCTTCAATGATAGCAGCTGATTCAGGAAAACGGCCTTTTCCGCTATATCCCTCTGCCAGAAATCCCGTTTCCGGTTCCATAATATATGCTCCGCGATTTTGCAAAATTTGAAGATTTTCTTGTGTGGCGGGATGTTCATACATATGCTCATTCATAGCAGGAACAACAAAAAGCGGCGAAGTGGTTGCTAGTAGAGCAGAAGTCACAAAGTTATCAGCAAATCCATGAGCCAGCTTGGCGACTGTATTGGCCGTTGCTGGTGCTACGATGTTCAAATCAGCCCAGTCAGCCAGATGAATATGCTGAACATACTGAGGAAGTTCTTCAGAAAAAGTATCCATGTGAACAGCATTCTTGCTCAAGACTTGAAAAGTCAGCGGGGCAACAAACTCAGCAGCCGCTGGTGTCATGGCGACTTTAACTTCTGCACCCAGTTTAATCAAGTCTCTCATTAACTGGATCGATTTATAAACAGCAATACCGCCGGTCACATAGAAGGCGATTTTTTTATCTTTGAACATACTCTTCCCTCGATTCATTTCTTTTTCTTATTTTACCAAGAATCTCTTCCTTTGTCTTTGGATCATTGAAATAGACTTCCTGATTATTGATCGGCCTATCGGTTTCATAAAAAAACCTCTGCTAATCAGTAGTGTTCAACAACTTGAACAGCTATGGATTACCCGCAGAGGTGACAAATGCACTTGTATTTAATTATTTTTGAAGACTGTCTGGGTCTAAAACGATATCGCCTGTTTCAATCTCTTCCAATGCTTTACCAACATTTTTAGAAGATACATAGTGATCCAGCAATTCAGCGTTTTGACTATCCTGCATTTCTTTAGCTCGCTTAGCTGCTAAAATGACTAAAGAATATTTTGAATCGATTTTTTCTAATAATTTATCTTGTGAAGGGTATAATAACATCTTACTCCATCTCCTCTATAATTTCTGCGAACTCTTTCAGATTTCGTGTTACTTTCAGATGTTCGCTTTCTATAATGTTTCTGATTTTTCTGGCTGCATTATTAACGGTATCATTTTCAACAACATAATCATAGTATTGAATCAGTTTCAACTCTTCTACAGCTTTAGTCATGCGTTTTTCTATCATTTCGTCACTATCTGTCCCGCGATTGATGATACGAGAATTCAACTCTTCTAGATCGGGAGGAGACAAGAAAATAAAGATTCCTTCAGGCATTTTTTCTCGCACTTTAAACGCGCCTTGGACTTCAATTTCTAAGAAAACATCTCTTCCTTCGTCCAAAGTCTTATTGACATACTCAAGAGGAGTCCCATAATAATTCCCTACATACTCGGCATATTCAAGTAATCCGTCTTCTTCAATCAATTGTTCAAACTGTTCTTTTGTGCGGAAATAATAATCCACACCCTCTACTTCGCCATCTCGCTGCTTTCTTGTGGTCATGGAAACAGAGTAATCAAAATCATTATTATAATTATCAAAAATAGCTTTTCTAACTGTTCCTTTTCCTACACCAGAAGGTCCAGATAAGACAATCAATAATCCTCGCTCAGTCATTATTTCTTCCTTCCCAAAACAATTCTCTCAGTTAACCCTTATCCTAAATTTTAACACATCTTTCAATTGTTTTGGGATTTTTTTTAGTTATTTTTAGTTCTTTACTGTTTTTTCTTTAAATGCCATAGATAAACGGCAATAGTGTAAGGAAAAGGTTTGAAAGGTATAATCCATTTTGCGATCATCTTAGTCAGTTCATTATCAGGATGTTCCATTGCATCCAGAATCAGCAATATCATATGGCGATTTGAAATAAAAGGAATCTTTTCTTTAAACCGTTCGATCCATTCAGAACCGCTCAAGTGAAAATCAGGGGACAATTCTTCAAATAACTCAAACGACCCTTCTGCCCTTAGTTTCTCTTCCCTAAGAAGTAACTCTGACTGAAAAGACTCTGTAGTATACACTTTTCCCGGCAATATTCTAAAGCTCTTGCCAGCCAACTCCATCAATGCTAGTGGCAGTGTATCTTTGGTAACTTCTTGTTTCCAGCGTTTGGACAGATCGCTGATTATCGTCAACTGGTAATCTTCTTTCAGCAACCAGTCAGTCAAATGCAGAAGTGTCCTGCCGGTTATCAGCTTTCTTAGAGTCCCGTAGAAGCTTTGATGAAATAGAGAGAGCGAATCGGTCTGAAATGTATACCAGAATCCCTTATAATGCTCAGATAACTTCATTGTTTCTAAATAACCTAACGTTATATTTAAAGAAGTTCTTTTTTTATGGAAAAAAAGCAGATCTCCCAGCGACCATTCTGTATTGATCCATAGAGCAGGAACGGTATCTACGCTATGATTCACACTAAACAAGCCTGGTCCGTTGATATCCACTATAATTAAATGATCTGGATTTTTCTGCAGAGCCATATCATAAGGAATCCGATTACGGTAACCCCCATCCATATAGGCGGTTCCGTTAATAACTGTTTTTTGCATCGCAGGATAGAGTGAAGCACTGGCCATCAGAAAATCTTCTAGGTGATTTTCTGGGATATCTTCAAGAAAGAAATATTCAATATCGTTTGTTTCTCCATTTGTTACAGATAGTCCAAAAATGGTAGGTGCGGAACGAATCTGCTGTTCATCAGGAATATACTGATTGATTAGTTGTTTTAAAGGTTCAGAATTCAAACCTTTTGATCCAATCGCTTTTATAAAGAAGCCGCCTAATGTACGTTGATATTCTTTGAAGCTATTTATACTCAATGGAAATTCATATTCGAGAATATTGTTTCCTTCAATTTCTTTCCACATCTTTTCAGCTTCTTCTACGTTTCCCTGAAGCATGAGTGCACCATTCAGAGCTCCAACAGAGGTCCCGACGATGATTTCCGGTTGTACACCTAATTCATTCAAAGCTTTCCAGACTCCAATTTCAAAAGAGCCTCTTGCACCTCCACCGCCTAGTACTAAAGCACATTTTGAGTTTTTTACTTGATTGAAAAAATCTTTAGACAATTGTTTTGCCCCCTGCTCGCCTAATTGTTTTCTTTTAGTTTTATAGTACTCGTCAGTAGCGTTATCGACAACTAAAATTACTTATCCTTTAAAATAACTATTCCATTTTGTTTAAGTATAAAGCAAAAAAGTATTGATACCCTCAAGGGATACCAATACTTTATATATTAACCCATGTCTTTGACTTTCATCAATCGAGTGATAGAAGCACGTTCCGATTCATCCAGTTTCATCTGGATGAAGTAGATTGTCTCTTCCAATTGAGGGATCGTCATATACTCAAGTGCATTAACACGACGTCTCGTTTTCTCGATTTCATCTGCCATTAATTGACAAGTTTTTTCGATTTCAGCTAGTTCCAGCATATCTGGCATCACTTCGATCAGATATCGAAATGTCAAATCCAGCTCACCGTTTGAATTCAGATAACCATAGCTTAGGTCTTCAGGATCATTCGCATCGTCATCATACTGAAAATGCATTTGAGGTACCCGAACACTCATAACGTTTTTTTGATCAATATTCAAACTAACACTTTGGCTCGGCACTGCCATGAGTTCTTCAATGAAGTTCTCATGCAACAGTGATTTTGCCATAGCGAAGGACTGCATTGCTTTTTCTAGTTTCCCTTCTACTTCGATGCGCAGTTCATTGTTTTGACGGATCAAAGTGATGAAACGTCTCATCAATTCATCTTGCTTATCTTTAAGAAGTTTATGACCTCTAGAAGCTAGAGACAAGCGGTCTTTAAGGTTCGCTAGTTCCATTCGAGTGGGGTTGACATTTAATTTAGCCATTTACCTCACTCTCCTT
>OMJG01001654.1_pt1 | contig 12375 bp, 12 predicted proteins | sample 1646431 | NCBI WGS metagenome assembly OMJG01 (sample SAMN03771674, study PRJEB25209) | food metagenome | isolation source: Cotija cheese | place: Mexico:Jalisco,Michoacan | collected 2011-12-12 | reverse complement strand
CAGCAACCTCGCGCGAGGTTGCTGGGCCGCCGTCAGGTAGTAATTAGAGGGAGTTTTCTAGGGTGAGCAGGTGTCGCTTGTTGGCCTCGCCCCAGGCGTAGCCGGTCATGGAGCCGTCCGCGCCGATGACACGGTGACAGGGGACGATGATGCTGATCGGATTCTTGCCGTTCGCCGCGCCCACTGCTCGCGCAGCGCCGGGTCGGCCCAGCATTTCGGCGAGTTCTCCGTAGCCGGCGGTGCTGCCATAGGGGATCTGAGTCAGTGCCTGCCACACCTGCCGCTGGAATTCGGTGCCCTTTGCCGCCAACGGCAGATCGAACCGGGTGCGCTCACCGGCGAAGTACTCCCCCAGCTGGGCCTTCGTGCGCTCGAAGATTTCGAGGTCGTCGGCCGGTGTCGGATCGACGCCGAACGTCTTGTGCAGGCGCGCATCGATCGCCTCGGAGACGTCGAGGTAGAGACCGGTGAGGTGGGTACCGTCCGAGTTGAGGAGGACCGGTCCGATCTCCGTGTCGATGATGGTCGAATACACCGGCGCCGAGGCGACCGGCAGTCCGATGGTTCCGCTCGGTTCCGTTGTCGGATCAGTGTGAGACGAGGTGTTCGTCGAGGTGGTCATATCAGGGTGTCCTTTCGACACGGCGGGCGTGATGGGCCCACAGCAGATGGGTGAGGTACGAACGCCACGGGCTGGAGTTCTTCGAGAGCTCTTTCCAGTCCCCGATGAAAGCTGAGGTCTCATTGAGTTCGGCGATCGCCTTCTTGACGCCGAGGTCGGAGTCCACGAAGACATCGGGGTCGCCAAGTGCGCGCATCCGGATATAGCCGTTGCTCCAGGGGCCGATCCCCGGCAGTGCCAACAGATTCCGGCTTGCTTCATCCCGGTCGGCCCCAGCCCCCAAGTCCACGCTTCCATCTGCCAAAGCCGACGACAGAGCTGCAATTGTGCGGATCCTGCTCTCTGGCAGAGCCCAGTCCGATGCGGGGACAGCAGCGATCGCCTCGGCGGTGGGGAACAGTCTGTCCACGCCGTTGACTACAAGTTCCGGCGGCAGCGGTTCTCCGGCTCCTGCTACGAGTCGCCCCAAGTGAGTACTCGCCGCGGCCAACGAAATCTGCTGCCCGAGTACGGTGCGCAGGGCCAGTTCGACAGGGTCGCTGTGCCCTGGCGAACGGATTCCGGGCCAGTCGTCGACGAGGCGGGCCAAGCCTGCGGATCGCAGAGTCTCTGCCACCGCCGCGGGGTCGGCATCGAGGTCGAAGGTTCGGCGAGTCCGGGCTACGGCGCTGCCGAGGTCTCTGGTATCGGCCAGGCGGAGGCGACAATCGACGAAATCTCCGGCTCCTTGTCGCACGGTGATCACTGCCGGGCCATGGGGCAGTCGCAGCGAACGGGTGTACGCCCCGTCCGCGACCGTTTCGATCCCGGGCACGGCTCGGACAGCGAAGTACTCGAGCAGATGTGAGAAGTCGGACGGCGGACGATAGGCCAGTCTCAGGTTGAGCTCATCGGCCACGGGTTGGTCGGTTCCGGGGCTGCGCAGCTGACGGGGACTGATCGAGTACATTTCGCGGAAAGTGTCGTTGAACTGTCGGATGCTGGAGAATCCGGCGGCGAAGGCGATGTCGCTCATCGGCATCGATGTGACTTCGATAAGTGTTCGGGCAGTCCGAACGCGTTCAGTGCGGGCCAAAGCCAAAGGCCCTGCGCCGAGTTCGGCATGGATGAGGCGTCCGAGCTGACGTGTGCTGTATCCGAGTTCGGCGGCCAGTGTTTCGACTCCCCCTCGGTCGACGGCACCGTCACGGATGAGCCTTACGGCCCGAGCCACAATGTCACCTCGAGTGTCCCACTGTGGAGAATTCGGGCTGGCGTCCGGGCGGCACCGCCGGCAGGCTCGGAATCCGGCATCGGCGGCCGCAGCTGCTGTGACGAAGAAGTCGACGTTCTCCCGCTTCGGTGTCTTCGCCGGGCACGAGGGACGGCAGAAGATCCCGGTGGTGCGCACCGCGGTGAAGAACATGCCATCGAACCGGCGGTCACGCGAGGTGACTGCCTGATAGCACTGGTCGGACGTGAACATAGTCCCATTCTCCGCCGTGAAGCGCAGGAATACTAGCGGTTTTCGGACACGGCAGTCGCGGGAACCAGCCGAGGCAGAATGCGGACAAGGATGAGCAGAACGATCAGTTCCATGAGGGTCTGGGTCACGACTGCGGCGGGGCCGCTCCTCTCTCCGGTGATCGCCCGAACGAGGGGAAGCATGACGAGTGAATTGCGAGTCACCCCGGACAGGATCACGGCTCGGGATTGGTCTGCAGCCATCTGCGTCGCGCGTGTGAGGATCCACCCGGCGACCGCCATCACGACCGCGAAGACTGCGAAGACCAACGCCGCAGTGCCCAAATGCCCAGCAGAACCAGCGATCACCGGAATGACCGAGGCAGTGATGACTAGCAGAGTCAGGGCCATCACCGGGTCCATCAGCTTTGCGGCCGATTCGACGACGCGATCCACCCGGGGCTGTCTGCGGGCTAGGGTGCGAACCAGGACGGCGGCGATGAGCGGAATGACGATGAACAGCAGCAGCGCTTCGCCCAGGGGCCGAATCGGCAGATCGATGCTCGTTCGCCCGCCGGTGATCGCCCACAGCAGGACCGGCAGCAACAGCAGCTGAGCGATCATCAGCATCGGGGTGAGCATCAGCAGCTGGTCGGCGGCACCTCCGGCAGCTCGCGTGAACGCAATGACGTAGTCGATGCACGGGCACAGCAGAACGATGAGCACTGCGGGCACGATCGGATCAGCAATGTCGAAGACCGCGATGAGACCAGCGACGACCGCGGGAACGACGACGAAGTTCATCCCGGCCACAAGTGCGAGGAAACGACGATCACGAAGAGCACGCAGACCCGAGTCGAACGGAAGCTCCAAGAACGTGAGGAAGAGCAGTGCGATGAGGCACGGGGTCAGTGCCGCTTCGGCGAGGCCGGCGAAGCCAGCGATCCCAACACCGAGGATGCCTCCGAGCACCGCTCCGCCGAACCACACCAGCACCTGCAGGGTCGAACTGTGCACTTATCGGCCCCTGAGAGTCAGTGTGTGTCGGGCCAGTAGTAGGAATCCGGCAGGGAGCGCTTGCCGAAGATCGCTTGGCCGACGCGCACACAGTTCGCGCCCTCTTCGATGGCGACTTCGAAGTCACCGGACATGCCCATCGACAGACGCCCGGGGCCCAGCAGCTCAGCATCGGTGTCGCGGACCTGGTCACGCAGTGTGCGCAGCGTCTGAAAACAGGGCCGGACGCGGTCGATGTCGGCTGAGAAGATCGCCAGGGTCATCAGACCCTGCACCTTGAGCGTCTCGAAGGCCTGGACCTCTTTGAGGAATGCGGGCAGGTCTTCCGGCGGCATTCCGAATTTCGAGTCCTCGGCAGAGGTGTTGACCTGCACGTACACGTCGAGGCTGCGTCCTTCGGCTTCGAGTCTGCGGTCGAGTGCTCTGGCGACCTTGAGCCGGTCGAGGGCTTGGAATTCGCTGGCGAACTGCGCCACGAACTTGGCTTTGTTCGACTGCAGGTGGCCGATCACTGCCCAGTCGATGTCGAGATCGGCCATCTCCTCGGATTTCCGGTGAGCCTCTTGGACCTTGTTCTCTCCCAATCTCGCACACCCAGCGGCGACGGCGAGTCGGATGCGCTCTTCGGGCACGGTCTTGCTCACGGGCAGCAGTTCGATCTCGGCGCGGTCCCGACCGGAGCGTTCCGCCGCGGCAGCGATACGGCGCTCCACCTCGGCGATATTGGTCCGGAAGTCCTCGACGGTCATCGCCGTCGCATACTGTTCATCGTGATTGAGTCCGCTGTTGTCTGCCATAGTGCCATCGTACTCAGCAGCAGATTTCCTGCAGGACATGCTCACGCGACGATGCGAGCCCGCCCCAACGGTCCCCGTCCGGCCATCGACTTCGCATCGTTCCACGCAGCAGCCAGCCGCGGACCGACCTGGTCGAGTTCAGCATCCGGAACCGTATACGGCAGGCGGATCCACCGATCGAGTCCGCCCGCCGGGGCGAAGTTCGGCCCCGCGACCAGACCGAGTCCGTGGTTCCTCGCAGCGATCGAGAGCACCCCGGACCGTGCCTCGGGAAGTTCGGCCCACAACGCCATACCGCCTGGTGGGATCACGAGCTTCCAGTCCGGCAGCCACTCTCTGACCTGCGCGGCCAGACTGTCCCGCGCAGCCCGCAGGCGGGACCGCGCCTCTGCGACGATGGCCTCGTGGCTGCCCATGAGTTCGACAGTCACCAGCTGTTCGAGGACCGGGGCGCCGAGGTCGAGTCCGAGGCGGGAAGAGGCGAAGTGATCGACGCGGTGCCGGGGAATGCGCATCCAGCCGATGCGCAGTCCGCCCCAGCAGATCTTGCTCACGCTGCCCACCGTCACCGAATCGGGAACGAGCGACGCCATCGGCGTCGGAGGCGAATCCTCCTCCAGCCCGAGGTCGATGAGCGATTCGTCGAAGACAGGGACCACGCGGTGCCGACTGAGCGCATCGGCCAGCTGCGGGCGCTGGTCCTCAGGCAGCAGTGAGCCTGTCGGATTGTGGAAGTCGGGGATGAGGTAGGCGCTGCGCGGCCGGGTCTGGCGGATCAGCTGCTCCAATGCGTCGACATCCCAATGATGGCCGTTGGCACCGAATTCGAGTGGGTACGTCACCAGAGAGGCCCCGGCGCCTTCCAAGGTGGCGATCGCATTCGGGTAGGTCGGGCTTTCGATGAGCACCCGCGATGTCGACCGCGCCGCACCGCGATTCCTGACCTCATGCGGTTCGACGTCGAGGAGCGCGCGCACAGCGATGGCGGCCGCCCCGAAGGCACCGGAGGTGATGAGGATCTGGTCGGGATCCGTCGGTGCACCGCGACTGGTGTAGCGCTCGGCGATGAGTTCACGCAGCACCGGCAGTCCGGACGGATAGTAGCCGGTCCCGGGCAGGTAGGCGCCCAGACGCGAGAGTGCGCGTTCATAGGCGTCGAGGATCTCAGGGGCTGCGACGGGCGCTGTGCAGGTGAGGTCGATCTCGGTCTCATCGGCACCGGATGGTGAGAGCAGGTGGTCGATGCGGCCGCCGGGGACACTGGGCAGCTGGACGATGCTGCCGGAACCGCGTCGGGTGACGATGAATTCCTGTTCTCGCAGGTGGGCATAGGCCCGGCCCGTCGTCGTCCGGGACACGCCCACGGCCACGGCAAGCTCCCGTTCGCTCGGCAGTCTGGCACCGACCGGCAGACGTCCGTCCGTGATCGCTGCGGCCACGGCCGCCGCCAGGGATTCGAAGGCCGGTGTCTTCCACGGGCCGTCCCCGATGACACTGGCCAGACGTTTCGCTCCGAGGGCCACTGTGCTCATGATCCGACCTCCATAGGACCACTTTCCTGCAAGTGGCTATTTCACGCAAGACCAATTTCGGTCAGAATGAGAGGATCACTACCTCAGAGCACAGAAAGCCACCGGATGACCACGATGAGAGCACCGAAACGTCAGCTGGCCAATGTCGGCCCCATCGCGCAGCTGCGCGGCGGACGACTCTGGATACGCCTCCCCCAGCTGCTCCTCGGCCTCTACCTCTTCGGTGCCTCGATGGCGATGATGGTCAATGCCGGTTTGGGCATGATGCCGTGGGACGTCCTCCACTCCGGCATCCAGAATCATGTGCCGCTGACCTTCGGGACCATCGTCACCATTCTGGCGTTCCTCGTGCTGCTCATCTGGATCCCCCTGCGCCAGCAGCCGGGTATCGGCACGATCCTCAACGCGCTCCTCGTCGGCCCCGCGCTCGACCTCACCCGCCTGTTCCTGCCCCGACCGGAGGAACTCGGATGGAACGTCGCGCTCATGGTCACAGGCGTCGTCCTCAATGGGGCCGCCTCGGCGATGTACATCGGAACCCAATTCGGGCCGGGCCCGCGCGATGGACTGATGACAGGCCTCTCCCGCGTGACCGGTCGGTCGATCCGGCTGGTGCGCACCCTCATCGAAGTCAGCGTCGTCGCCATCGGCTGGCTGCTCGGCGGAGTCGTCGGCGTCGGCACGGTCCTCTATGCGCTGGGGATCGGTCCGATCACCCAAGCGCTCCTTCCGGCCTTCATCGTCGAACTCCGCCCCCGATCGAAGCCGACGACCACCACCGAGGATGCCCCCGAAGACTGAGCGACCGTCACCCCTGCGCGGCCGTCAGGTCAGAGAAACCCAACGTCGACCGCGACACTCACTCCATCGAATCGAGGATGTCGGTGAGATCGTCGAACGTCGTCAGCGGATTGACGATGGCGAACCTGGCATTCGGTCGCCCCTGGTGCGAGCTCGGCACCACGAAGGCCCGCTGATCCTCGAGCAGGCGATCCGACCACGCGTCATAGTCCGACCTCTGCCACCCGTCACGTTCGAACACGACGACAGAGAGTTCGGGTTCGCGCACGAGTCGCAGATGCTCACGGTGCTTGATCTCCGTGGCGATCTCACGGGCCAGATCGATCGAATGGCCGATCGCCTCCCGGTAGGTTTCGGCACCATAGCTGGCCAGCGAATACCACAGCGGCAGACCGCGCGGCCGACGCGTCAGCTGGATGGCGAAGTCCGACGGACTCCAGTCCTGAGCATCGGTGAGCGTGTCGAGGTACTCGGCCTTCTGCGTGTGCGCTCGCCGTCCCGAATTCGGGTCGCGATAGATGAGCGCACAGGCGTCGAAGGGGGCGAAGAGCCATTTGTGGGGGTCGACGATGAGCGAATCGGCCATCTCCACTCCGGCGAACTTGTGACGTGCCTGAGGTGAGAGCATCGCGGCCAGACCGTAGGCGCCGTCGATGTGGAGCCAGAAGTCGAACTCGTGCTTGAGTGCGGCGATGCCGGCGATGTCGTCGATGGTGCCGAAGTTCGTCGTCCCCGAGGTGGCCACCACCGCAATCACGGCATCCCCGTGTTCGACCAGAGCCTCACGCACCCCCTCCGGGCGCAGGATCCCGTGGTCCCCGGTGGCCACGGGTGCGATATCGACATCCATGACCTCGGCCGCAGAGGCGACCGAGGAGTGCGCCTCGGCGCTGCACACAATCACCCAACGTCCCGGCCGAGTCTCACCGAGCTTCTCCTTCTGTGCGTTGCGGGCGGCGACGAGGGCAGACAGGTTGCCGATCGTCCCGCCCTGGACGAACACCCCTCCGGCGCCTGCAGGCAGCCCGAACTCTCCGGCCAGCCAGCGCAGGACCTCGTTCTCGGCGTGAACGACTCCGGCACCTTCGAGCCACGAACCACCGTAGAGGGCACTGGCGGACACGACGAGGTCGAAGGCCACCGCCGCCTTCGTCGGGGCGCTGGGGATGAACGACAGATACTTCGGATGGTCGGTGGAGATGCAGGCGGGGGCGAAGATGTGCTCGAAGATCGCCAGCGCTCGAGCCGACCCCAGCCCCTCCTCGGTGACGGTGGGCCCGGCCAGTCGACGCAGCTCGGTCTCTGAAGTCGGATGGTCGAGCGGGGTGTCCTCGGCCAGAGTCCGACGGCGCGAGTACTCGAGCACGAGATTCACGAGGTTTCGGGTCTCATCGGAGACGACGTGCATGCGGGAATGAAGACTGTCGGTCATGGGTGCTCCTCGGGGCGGTCGATGGGGGTGGGGATCGCCCACCGATAACGAGACTATCCGCAGAGAACCGGTTTGTGATGGGTCGGACGGTGCGGATCAACACGAATTCCTCGCCCGGACCGCAAATCGCAAGTTCTGACTATTATTCATATTTCCTTGCGACAGGTCTCGATGCTGAGGTAGGTTCGACCTCATGAATGGTGCGCAGACGTCCGACACCGAGGATAATCCCCATCGCGAGGACGACCAGAGCTCCGAGCACAGCCGGAGCTCCGAGGCCACCGGACTCCGTGTCCGGGAGGCCATCCGGCGATCGGGGCTCAAACAGCGCAAGATCGCCGCGGCCATCGGCATCGATGAGACGAAACTGTCCAAGGCCTTGTCCGGTCGCCGCCGATTCACCGCCGATGAGCTCCTCGGCGTCGCCACCGCCACCGGCGTGACCGTCCGGTGGCTGCTCGGCGACGAGTCACAGGTCTCCGCTCCTCCCCCGAACACGGCGACCGTTCCAGACAGCGACGAGGATGCGAATCCTAAACGCAGCATCGCCGAAGCGGCATGGACGCTGTTCGGCCGGCACGGCTTCGACGCCGTGCGCATCGCCGATATCGCGGCCGCCTCCGGAGTCTCAGCCCCGAGCATCCACTACTACTTCGCGAACAAATCCGACCTCTTCGACGCCGCTCTCGACTATTCGGTCAAACTCGCATTCGACCGCCAGATCGCGTGGCTCGATGAAATTGCGGACCCGGCACAGAGGCTCGAACGCCTGCTGAAGCTGCAGTCCCCGCTGGGGCGAACGGAACGCGGCGAATGGTCGATCTGGCTGCAGGCCTGGGCCCGAATGGCCCTGGAAGGCTCGACACTGACGAACTATCCGCCCAGCTACGAACGCTGGTCGCGCACCGTCCAGTCCACTATCGAGGACGGTCAGCGGACCGGCTGCTTCCAAGCCGGCGATCCGCGCGCCATGACCGATGAGCTGACCTCGCTGCTCGACGGCCTCGGCATCAAGGTGCTCACCGGAGTGATGGACACCGACACCCTCTCGCTGCGGCTGCGGTCCTACCTCGGCCGCGCCATCGTGCTCCCGACCACAACAGAACACACAACCGATACATCCACCGATCGACTGAAGGAGTCATCATGAACCGCAAGGTCATCCTCACCTGTGCTGTCACAGGAGCCGGAGACACCACCGGCAAGAGCGAACACGTTCCCGTCAGCCCCGAGGAGATCGCGAACGATGCCATCGCGGCGGCCCGCGCCGGAGCATCGGTCGTCCACATCCACGTCCGCGACCTCGAGACCAAACAGGGTTCACGGGAGGTCGCCTACTACCGCGAAGTCGTCCGCCGCATCCGCGCCTCCGATGTCGACCCGGTCATCAACCTCACCGCCGGAATGGGCGGCGACCTCGTCATCGACCCACAGGATCCGCTGACCACGATGCCCGGCACGGACCTCGTCAACGCCCTCGACCGTCTCCCCCACGTCGAGGAGCTGCTGCCCGAAATCTGCACGATCGACTGCGGCAGCCTCAACTTCGGCGACGGATCGAACCTCTACGTCTCGACCCCCGACATGCTCCGCGAAGGCTCGAAACGCATCCAGACCCTTGGCGTGCGTCCCGAGCTGGAGATCTTCGACACCGGAAATCTGTGGTTCGCCAACGTCCTCGTCGAAGAGGGACTCATCGACGCCCCGCCGCTGTACCAGCTGTGCATGGGCATCCCCTATGGTGCCCCTGCCGATCCGGGACTGCTGGCGGCGATGGTGAACATGCTGCCGAAGGGTGCGCAGTTCACGTCCTTCGCCATCGGCGCCAACCAACTGCCGTGGGTGGCCCACTCCGTGCTCGCCGGCGGTCACGCCCGCGTCGGACTCGAGGACAACCTCTACATGTCCAAGGGCGTCAAGGCCACGAACGCCGACCTCACCGCGCGCGCCGTCGACATCATCGAAAGCCTCGGGGCGGCCGTGGCCACCCCGGACGAGGCCCGCGAGATCCTCGACCTGCGCGTGCAGACCCCGACCATCACCGGAGGTGACCTGTGACCGATTCCACCCCCGCAGACCCCGTTCCCGACTCACCTGCATTCCCCAACGTCGCCGCGATCGACACCGTCACCTGCGTCGGTGCCGGAACGATCGGCGGTGGATGGGCCGCGTACTTCCTCGCCCAGGGGTACCGGGTGAAGATCTGGGATCCGGCTCCGGATGCCGGCGAGAAGTTCAATCGACTCCTCGACGCGGCTTGGCCGGCCCTGGCCGAACTCGACATGGTCGCAGGCGCCGACCGAACCGCGTGGTCGATCCACACCGACCTCGCCGAGGCGGTCGCGGGCACCGGGTTCGTCCAGGAGTCCGCTCCCGAAGATCTCGCACTCAAGCGTGGTCTCCTCGCCCAGATCGACGAGGTCTGCCCACCGAACATCGTCATCAGTTCGTCGACTTCGGGCTACAGCATGACCGAGATGGCCACCGAGGCGGCCCACCCCGAACGGCTCGTCGTCGGCCATCCGTTCAATCCGCCCTACCTCCTCCCTTTGGTCGAGGTCGTCGGCGGAAAGTCCACGTCGGCCGCCGCTGTCGACTGGGCCGCAGACTTCTTCACCCACATCGGCAAGTCCGTCATCCGCATGGACCGCGAAGTCCCCGGCTTCATCGCCAACCGACTGCAGGAGGCACAGTGGCGGGAGGCCCTGTACATGGTCGAGCAGGGCGAGGCCACGGTCGAGCAGATCGACCGCTCGATCACCGATGGTCCGGGTCTCCGTTGGCCGTTCCAGGGGCCGATGCTCACGTTCCACCTCGCCGGCGGTGAGGGCGGTATGGCGCATATGCTCGACCATTTCGGTCCGTCGCTGAAGTCCCCGTGGACGCGCCTGACCGCTCCCGAGCTCAGCCAGCAGCTGCGAGATGATGTCGTGGCCGGCTGCGATATCGAAGCCGGTGAACGCTCCATTGCCGACCTCGTGGCTCATCGTGATGCCGGAATCATCGCCCTGCGTCGACTCACGGCGCAGTTGGACGCCACGCCGGACTCCAGCAAAGCCCAGTCGGCGGACGGCACTTCGGGGCACCCGGCATCCCCCGCCGCGGTTTCTGCTCCCCCGTCCTCCGCACCGACGGCGGCGACCGCCTCGGCGTCGAAGCTGAGCACGTACAGCACTGAGGTCGTGCCCAAGTGGATCGATTACAACGGTCACATGTCCGAGGCCTTCTACGTCCTCGTCTTCGGATTCGCGACCGACCAGGTGATGGATCAGCTCGGCCTCGATGCCGCCTACCGAGAATCCCAGAAGGCGTCCCTGTATACGGTCGAATCCCATATCCGCTACCTCGACGAGGCGGCTCTCGGCGACCGACTCACCGTCGTCCCGCGCCTCGTCAGTGCCGCAGAGAAGAAGCTGCACCTGGCCTATGAGATGTATGTCGGGGACCGGCTCGTGTCCACCGAGGAGATCATGGCCCTCCACGTCGATCAGACCACGGATCGCGTCGTGCCCTTCCCGGACACCGTGGCCGAGCGGATCTCTCAGGTCGTCGCGGAGCGTCCGGAGTGGGTAGGTCGCTCGATCGACTGACTCGTCAGGAATCGAGAAGTCAGCCCGGACTCGGGCCGCTATTCTTAAAGTCATCGCTTCAGTCGAAGCCGACTATCCGGACCCGAATCCGTTCCATGAGGAGTCATCATGAACACCACGACTGCCGACGTCACGTTCACTGCGACCGCCGAGCTGCTGGCCGACCGTCCGATTCTGCGCCTGCCCCAGGACGCCAGCGATCAGCTGCCCTCCCGCGGGCAGGTGGCCGTCACCGGCACCCTCGACGGCACGGAATTCAGCACTGTCGTCGAACCCGATGGCCTTCGCGGCCATTGGATCAGTCTTGATGAGGACCAATGGAAGAAGCTCGGTGCGAAAGAGGCAACGGCGGTCGAGGTCGGCCTGACGCCGACGAAGGACTGGCCGGAGGTCACGGTTCCCGCGGACCTCCGCACCGCGCTCGATTCTGCCGGCGGTCTCGACGATGTGTGGTCCGGCCTGACTCCGATGGCACGGTGGGAATGGGTGCGCTGGATCAAGGCGACGAAGAACGCGGATACGCGTGCTCGTCGTGTCGACGTCGCGATCTCGAAGCTCGAGTCGGGCAAACGTCGTCCCTGCTGTTTCGACCTGTCCTCCTGCACGGATCCGGAACTGTCGAAGAGCGGAAAGCTGCTCGGGCTGTCCTGACCCGGCACGCGCCTCATCGGCATGCGTAGCAGGCATCTGATCGCGGTGCAGGATTCAGTCGGTGTCTGCGGCAATCGCGGCCGAAGCGCAGATGAGCGGGATCTGCAGCGGCAGTCTCGCCAAAGCAATGGCCCGGCCCCTGGGATCGTCCCAGTGTTTGACCGCAGTGTAGATGTTGGCAGGGAAGACGCCGACCATGAGCGCCGCGGATGCCGCGCCGCCGAGGCGACGTGTCCCCGCGTTCGCCATCAGTCCCGCGCAGCCGAGTTCAGCGATGCCGCTGGCATAGGTCCAGAAGCGCGGGTTGCCCAACTGAGGCGGCACGATGGAGTCGAAAAGGGCGGGCCGGGAGAAGTGGGCAACGCCGGCCAGGCCGAGGATGGCGGTCATGATCGTCGTCTTCATCGTCATTCCGAATCCGTTCTTGTGGAGCTTAGGGGAATCGAACCCCTGACCTTTTCATTGCGAACGAAACGCTCTACCAACTGAG
>OMJG01001652.1_pt1 | contig 12397 bp, 9 predicted proteins | sample 1646431 | NCBI WGS metagenome assembly OMJG01 (sample SAMN03771674, study PRJEB25209) | food metagenome | isolation source: Cotija cheese | place: Mexico:Jalisco,Michoacan | collected 2011-12-12 | reverse complement strand
TGTGTGCGGTGACCTCGTGGGTCCTGACCTCGGCCATGGGTCTCATTTCCTGGTGGTATCGGACGCCCCGGCTGGGGGCCGGCCGGGAGCGGGGGCTGTACGAAAGCCCGGCCGACCAGTCTAGGCGTCCGGCCTGGCCCGGGCCGAACCGGCCACCCTGCGACCGGCCTGGCCCGGAGCGTCCGCTGTCCGACCCGTCCCGGAGCGTCCGCTCCCAATACGCCGTCCTCCGGCCCGGGCGGGCGCTGAAACGGCGTGTTGGGAGTGATTCCTCCACCGATGGCCGGTGGTCCCGGCCCCGGCCAGGTGCTCGAATGGAGGGTGACGTCGTCAGGGAACTGCCCAGTGCGCGGCGTCATCGAGGAGGAGTCGACGATGATCAGCCTGGACCTGGCACGCAGAGTGTCGGAGGTCGCCCCGAAGTGGGTGCCCGTCCCTGGAGACCGTTTCGTCATTGCGCGCGAGGGCCTGCTCGACGACGTCTTCATGGTCGCCGAGATGGTGGTGGAGGTCGGGCACGTCGCAGGTCACGGGCTGGTGCGGTTCAACGGCACCACCGAATGGGCGCTGGACTCCATCGCCCAGGACGACGTCGTGTGGATACCCCGCGAGGATCAGCTGCGAGCCCTTCTGGGGGACACCTTCCAGTCCCTGACCAGGGTGCGCGACCGATGGGTCGTGACCCTCGAGGAGGCGGTCCCGGGAGGCGGGGGACCGGAGTCCCGGCACGGCGCACCGGACCCCGAGACCGCCTATGCCAGGGCCGTGCTGTGGTTGCTGGGCGGGCCCGGGTTCGACGCAGGACGCGCCTGAGTTTCGGGAGCACACACTCCCAACACGCCGTCCCCAGGCACTGCCGAGCGCCGTGACGGCGTGTCGGGAGTGAACGCTCCGCCGGTGAGTGCGCCAAGGTGTTCGCTGAGGGCGGACTTACGAAGATCGGCACCAGGAGGTTACAGTCTCGACCTGCGCCCGCACGCCGACGTAGGACGCACGTCGGGCGCAGCCCCGCCGTGCCCCTGAGCGCATGTCGACGTGCCACGAAAGGAAACTTCCAGTGTCCGTCGACACACAGCACAATCGCCCCTCCGGTCTCCCCGAGGACGGACACGAGGCCAGTGCCTCTACCGATCCGGCAGGCCGGGCCCGGCACAAGATCTCCGGGAAGCTCGTCGGCTCGATCGTCGCCACTGCCATCCTGTCCTTCCTCGGCCTGCTGCTGGAGACCGTCGTCAACATCCTCTTCCCCGCCCTGATGAGCGATTTCGGCATCACCATGAGCGCGGTGTCCTGGATGACCACCGGCTACCTGCTCGTCGTCTCGGTGATCATGCCGCTGTCGGGATACCTCCAGCGCCGCTTCACCGCCCGGTCCCTGTTCATCACCGCCGCCGTCACTGTGATGGCCGGCGCTGTGGTGGCCGCGATGGCGCCCGCCTACCCGGTGCTACTGGCCGGCCGGCTCCTCCAGGGCATCGGCACCGGCATCGCCACCCCGCTCATGTTCAGCATCATCATGATGCAGGCTCCCCGCCCCAAGGTCGGGATGCTGATGGGCGTCGGCGGTCTCATCCTCGGTATCGCTCCGGCACTCGGCCCCACCCTTGGCGGTGCGATCGGGCTGCCGTTCGTCGGCCTGGTCTGCCTGGCCCTGTTCGTACGCGCCGCCAACCGCTCCGAGCATCCCCTGATCCATCTCAACGTGCTGCGCGACGGCACCTACGCCTGGAGCCTGGTCGCCTTCGCATGCCTGCAGTTCATCACCCTGGGCCTGGGCTACGTGCTGCCCACCTACGCGCAGATGGCGATGGGTCACACCTCCCTGGTGGCCGGCCTCGCGGTGCTGCCGGCCGCCGTCGTGGGGGCGGCCTTCGCGCCCCTGGGTGGCGTGATCCTCGACCACGTCGGTGCCCGGGTGCCGATCATGACCGGCGCCGTCGTCGCACTGGTCGCCGCGGTGCTGCTGGCACTGTTCGGGGTGGGGGTCAATCTCTTCCTGCTGGCCGCCATGTACCTGCTGTTCATGCTCGGCTTCGGGCTGGCCTTCGCCAATACCCAGACCCACGGAATGGCCCACGTCGCCCAGCACCTCACTCCCGATGCGACCGCGATGATGAACACCTGCCAGCAATTCGCCGGGGCCCTGTCGATGACCGTGCTGTCGACCATCGTCGCCGTCCGGCAGTCCGGGCTGACCTCCGGTACAGCCGCCTTCCAGCACGGCACCCGGAGCGGCTCGGCCGGCGGGCTGGCCGTCCTCGCCGCGGTCGCCGTCGTCGTCCTGGTCGCCGAGCACATGGGGCTCAAGAAGCGTGACTGACCACGCCCCCGTCTGAGAACTGCCATCTGGGGGCCGCGAAGTGGATAGTCGGTCCGGGGCTGCTGACATGGCAGAACTCGCTATCCGATCAGGGCCCGGCCGGATCAGGGCATGATGGGCGGTGACCGACAAGGCTGTGTGAGAGGAAGACCGATGGAGTTCAACTTCGCGACCGCTGGCCGCATCGTCTTCGGTGCCGGGAGATCCAAGGAGCTGCCCGGCCTGGTCGCCGGATTCGGGCCCCGCGTGATGCTGGTGACCGGCAGCCACGCCGCCGACCTGCCGGGCCTTGAGGCCCTGGGATCCGACCGGGTGCGGGTGCTCAGCCACGGAGAACCCACCATCCCGCAGGTGGAGGACGCCGTGGCCACCGCCCGCGAGTTCGGCCCCGACGTCATCGTCGCGGTGAGCGGCGGATCGGCCATCGACACCGCCAAGTCCGTCGGGATCCTCGCCCGCAACGAGGGATCGGTGCTCGACCACATCGAGGTCGTCGGACGAGGTGTCCCGCTGGAATCCCGTTCCATCCCGGTGGTGGCCTGCCCGACCACCGCCGGCGCCGGTGCCGAGGTCACCGCCAACTCCCCGATCATCTCCCCCGAGCACGGCATCAAGGCCAGCCTGCGCTCACCGGCGATGATCCCCGACATCGCCCTGATCGACCCGGAACTGACGATCGACACCCCGCCCTCGGTCACCGCCGCCTCCGGTTTCGACGCCCTCACCCAGTGCCTGGAGCCCTACGTCTCGGTCAAGGCGAACGTGCTCACCGACCAGCTGGCTGCTGAGGGGATGCGCCGGGCCGCCTCCGGGCTGCGGCGCGCCTGGTTGGACGGCACCGACGTCGAGGCCCGCACCGACATGAGCCTGTGCTCGCTGTTCGGCGGAATCAGCCTCGCCAACGCCAAGCTCGGCGCCGCTCACGGCCTGGCCGCCCCGCTGGGCGGGATGACCGGGGGCGCCCACGGAGACATCTGCGCCGCCGTGCTGGCCGCCGCCACCCGGGTCAATGTCGAATCCATGATCCGCCGGGACTTCGACAACCCCGCGCTGCGTAAGTACGACCGCGCGGCCCGGATCCTCACCGGCCGCCATGACGCCAGGGCGGCCGATGGCGTGGAATGGATCGCCGACATCGTCTCCGACCTCCAGGTGCCCGGACTCGAGGCGCTCGGACTGCAGCGCTCCCAGATCGACGAGGCCGCGGACGCCGCGCTGCGCGCCTCCTCCATGAAGGGCAACCCCATCGTCCTCACCCATGACGAGGTCGTCGAGATCATCGACTCCTCGATGTGATCCTCAGCCTGCGATGGGGGAATCCAGGATCGGCTCGGCGAGGGTGGCGATCCGGGCGCCGGCACGCGGGTGCAGATCCAGCACGACGACGTCGTTGGCCCCGGTGCGCACCAGCGGGGACGGCACGTACAGCGTCCGCTGGGGGCCGAGATCCCAGAACCTGCCCAGGCACACCTCGTTGAACCACACGACCCCGGCTCCCCATCCTCCGGTGTCCAGGAACAGGTCGGCGGGCTCGGCGACGGCCAGCTCGCCGCGTCGCAGCACGGGACGTCCGTCGCGGGCCGCACGGCCGCAGACCGGCTCGCCGCTCAGCAGGGGGCGGGGATCCCCGGGCACCGGCAGGTAGCTCCAGTCGGTGATCTCAACAGGTTCGCCCGCCCCGCCGGGGCGCAGCACGGCCGGGCCGATGAGACCCTTGGGCTCCCCGAGGCGCGGCCCGTAGTCGACCCGGCCCTGGTCCTCGACGAGCAGGGTCAGCTCGTGGGACCCGGCCGGAAGGGCCACCGAGCAGACCTTGCGGGCCCGGTCGAGGGCCCCGACGAGACTCCCGTCGATCAGGACGAGGGCCCGGTCCCGGACCTCGGCGACCGACAGCTCGGCGTCGGCCCGCGGTTCGATCCGCGTGCGGTAGACGGCCTGCCCCCGGAACTGGCCCATCTCGTCCATGGTCGGAAGATGGTCGCGCCGGGCCCAGGTGCCGGAGGCCTCGACGGCGTCGAGCAGATCGATCCCGGCCGAGAACGGCGAATCGAGCACCGGGGCGGGGGAGGAGCCCGGGGGCACCTCGCCGGGGAGCTCGGTGTACCGCCCGATCACCTCCCGGAAGGCCCAGTACTTGGCGGTCGGGTGGCCGGCCTCGTCCAGCGGGGCGTCGTAGTCGTAACTGGTGACGATGGGTTCGTAGGTGCCCTTGTCGTTGGCCCCGTTGGTGAGCCCGAAGTTGGTGCCCCCGCAGAGCATGTAGAGGTTCACCGAGGCGCCGCTGCCCAGTAGTGCGTCCAGATCGGCGGCGGAGGCCTCGGCGTCCGTGGTGTGGTGGGGGGTCCCCCAGTCGTCGAACCAGCCGTTCCAGTACTCCATGCACATCAGCGGGCCGGTGGGCTGGTGGCGACGCAGGGTGGCCAGGCGCTCGGGCGAGCGGGACCCGAAGGACCCGGTGCGCAGCAGCCCGGGCAGCGAGCCCGCGGCGAGCATGCCGTCCTCGGGCTGGTCCACCGTCGTCAACGGCACGGTGATGCCTGCCGAGGAGGTGATGTCGACGAGCTTGCGCAGGTACTCGGGATCGCTGCCGTAGGCGCCGTACTCGTTCTCGATCTGGACCAGGATCACCGGACCGCCGTGGTGGATCTGAAGGGGCTCGATCACCTCGTAGACCCGCCGCAGATAGGCCTGGACCGCAGCCATGAAGACGGGCTCGTCGCGGCGCACCCCGGCGGCCTTCTCCCCGAAGAGCCAGGCCGGCAGCCCCCCGTTGTCCCATTCGGCGCAGATATAGGGGGCCGGCCTCACGATGGCGTGCATACCCTCGTCGGCCACCGCCTTCAGGAAGGCCGCCAAATCCAGCCCGCCCTCCCAGGACCACTGCCCCTCCACCGGCTCGTGAGCATTCCACGCCACATAGGTCTCGATGGTGTTGAGCCCCATGAGGCGCGCCTTGTGGATCCGGTCGGCCCACTGGTCGGGATGGATCCGAAAGTAGTGGATCGCACCGGAGAGGATGCGGTGGGGACGGCCGTCGAGCAGGAAGTCGTGCTCGCCGATGGTGAAGGTGGTCATCGATGTCCTTGAGGGGGTGTCCTTGCGAATCGGCCGGCTGATCCGGGCAGCCCCATTCACTCCCGGCACGCCGCGTCCGGGCACCAGTGGTGCCGGATCATGGCGCGCCGGGAGCGATCGGGGCCAGCTGAGGTCACGCCGTCTTGACGGTGAAGCCCTGCTTGTTGCCGTACTCGACCAGGGCCTTCTGCCAGTTCGCCAGGCCGGTGTCCAGGCTGGTGAACTTGGCGTACGACTGGCCGACGGTGTCGGCGAAGACGCTGTTGCCGTACACCTGGTAGGGCAGGTACTGCCATCCGGAGCGAACGTTCTTGGCGCCCGCGGCGAGCACCTCGTTGATCTTCTGCCCGCCGAAGTACTCCGGCGCGTCGCTGAGGAAGTCGGAGCTCTGCAGGTCCTTGGTGGTCGACGGGAAGCCGCCACTCTTCATGAAGATGTCGATGCTCTCCTGCTCGTGGTTGAGCCAGCGCAGGAATCCGGCCGCCAGGGCGGAGTTCTGGCTCTGGGCCATCACGCACTGGGCCGATCCGCCGTTCTCGGCGTTGACCGCGGTGCCGTCATAGGTCGGCATCGGGGCGACCCGCCACTTGCCCTTGCCGGCGGCCACCGAGGCGATGAAGTTGCCGGGCATCCAGGCGCCGCTGAGAAGGGTGGCCAGGGTGCCGTTGCCCAGTCCCTGGAACCACTCGTCCGACCATCCGGCGATCTGGGAGAGGAGCTTTCCCTCGACGAGCTTGTTCCACACCGCGGTCCACTTCTTGGTGCCCTCGTCGGCCAGGTTGATGGTGACGTCGGTGCCGCTGGCCTTGAAGGGCTTGCCGCCGGCCTGCCAGATCATCGAGGTGGTGAAGCCGGCGTCGCCGGAGTCCGAGGTGATCCAGGCCTTCGGATCGGCCGCGTGCAGCTTCTCGGCGACCTCGACGTACTCGTCCCAGGTCTTGGGCACGGTGAGCTTGTGCTTGTCGAAGACCTCCTTGTTGTAGAACATCGCCATCGGGCCCGAGTCCTGCGGCAGGCCGATGAGCTTGTTGTTCTGGTTGACCGATCCCCACGGGCCGGTCGAGTAGTCGGTCTTGAAGCTGCCGAAGCCGACCTGGTTGAGGTCGTACAGGGCGCCGGGCAGCGCGAACTGGGCGAGCGCGTAGTACTCGATCTGGCAGACATCGGGCACACCGGACTTGGCGGTGATGGCGTTCTGCAGCTTGGTGTAGGTGGTGGCGGCGGTGCCCGGGTTGACGAGCTTGACCGTCACGTTGGGGTACTTCTTCATGAAGGCGGCCACCTGGTCCTTGCCCGACGGGGTCCAGGACCAGTAGGTGATGGTGCCGCCCTTCTTGAGGGCCGCGTCGACGGCATCGGCGTTCCCGGTGGCCTTGGCCGAGGAGCTGCCGGAGCCGGAGCCGGAGCCTCCGCAGGCTGCCAGGCCGGCGCCCACGGCGACGGCGCCCAGGCCGGCGAGGAAGCCGCGGCGGGTGGTGAGGTATCTGCTCATGTCAGGATTCCTTCGTTGGATCGAGATGGTCGGGTTCTTGGGAAACAGGGGTCGGTGGGCGGTTCAGTGGCGATCCGGTCTGCGGGGCGTCATCACCCCTTGACGCTTCCGGCGGTCAGGCCGGACTGCCAGTAGCGCTGCAGGAGCAGGAAGATGATGACGATCGGCAGAATCGTGAGGAGGGCCCCGGCGATCACCAAGTTGTAGATCGGCTGCGCCGCGGCACCGGTGGCCTGTGCGGTCCACTGGCTCAGGCCCACCGTCAGCGGATACCACTTCGGGTCGTTGATCATGATCAACGGCAGGAAGTAGTTGTTCCAGGTGGCGACGATCGCGAACAGCGCCACGGTGACGATGCCGGGCCCCAGGAGCTTCAGGGAGATGGTGAAGAAGGTGCGGAACTCACCGGCGCCGTCGATGCGGGCCGCCTCGAGGATCTCGGTGGGCACGGCGTCGGTGGCGAAGGTCCAGACCAGGTACAGCCCGAAGGGGCTGATGAGGGAGGGCAGGATGACCGCCCACGGGGTGTTGGTGAGCCCGAGCTTGCTGAACATCAGGAAGGTGGGCACCGCCACGGCCGCACCCGGCACGGCGACTGCGCCCAGCACGACGGCGAAGACGCCGCGGCGTCCGGGGAAGTTGTACTTGGCCAGGCCGTAGCCGCCGAGGGTAGCCAGGATCGTCGCCCCGCCGGCACCGACGACCACGTAGAGCAGGGTGTTGAACAACCAGTGCAGGAAGATCCCGTTGTCGTAGGTGAAGGTGCCGACGATATTGCTCCACAGCGAGAAGTCGCCGCTGAACCACAGCCCGAAGGAGCTGAACAGGGCTCCCTGGGTCTTGGTGGCGTTGATGATGAGCCACAGCAGCGGGACGAGCGAGTAGACGGTGAAGAGCAGGATCGCGACGGTCAGGATGACGGAGTGACGCTGGCGAGGATCGCGGGCCAGGTGGCGCGTCGGGTTGGAGGCGCTCATCACATGACCTCCTTCCGGGAGCCGCGCAGCTGCACGACGTAGGCGATGACCGCGGTGATGACGCCCATCACGATGGCGACGGTGGCGGCGTAGTTGATCTGCTGGCCCGCGAACGACAGGTTGTAGGCGTACAGGTTCGGCGTGAAGTTCGTCGTGATGGCGTTGGGAGCCAGCGGCTGCAGCAGGTTCGGTTCGTTGAACAGCTGGAAGCTGCCGATGATCGAGAAGATGATCGAGATGACGATCGAGCCTCGCAGCGCCGGGAGCTTGATGTACCGGACGATCGACATCGCTCCGGCGCCGTCCACCTCGGCGGCCTCGTAGAGCTCGGTCGGGATCACCTTCAGCGAGGAGTAGAAGATGAGCATGTTGTAGCCCATGAACTCCCAGGTGACGATGTTGCCGATCGACAGCAGGATCCAGCTGGAGGCCAGTGGTGCGAGGTGGGTGCCCAGCAGGTCGTTGACCGACGCCGTGAGGCCGAACTTGTCGCCGTACATGAAGCCCCAGATGAGGGTCGCGACGACGCCGGGGACGGCGTAGGGCAGGAAGAGCAGGATCCGGTAGGAGCCCGATCCCCTGAGCCGGCCCGAGTCGATGCCCAGGGCGGCGATCAGGGCCAGCACCGTCATGATGGGCACCTGGACGAGCAGGAAGATCGCCACCCGGCGCAGTGCCGACCAGAACTTCGCGTCGGTGAAGACCGCCTTGTAGTTGTCCAGTCCGACGAATGAGGTGCCGCCGATCAGCCTGTCCTGGAAGAGGCTCAGGTAGACCGAGTAGACGAGCGGCGCGACGAGGAAGGCCGCGAAGACCAGCAGGAAGGGGATGATGAACAGCCATCCCGTCCAGCGTCTGCGGTCCTTGCGGAGCGCCTGTTCCGCGTCGCTGCCCCCACCATCGGGTGGAGCTGCGGCTACCGTCATTGAAGCCATGCGTCCCTCACTGATCATCGTTGATGTTGACGTCGCCATGAACTCTAGGCGTACTCATGTGTTGACGTCAACACCCCGGGCCTGTGAGAATCGGGGAGCCGCACACCAGGAGGTTTGACGTGGATGCAAGGACGCACAGGAGCGGCGGCCGAAGAGTCTCCCAGGCCGACGTCGCACGCCGCGCCGGGGTGTCGGGACAGACCGTCTCCCGGGTCGCCAATGCGATGGACAATGTGGAGCCCGCCACCCGGGACAAGGTGCTCGCCGCCATGCGCGAGCTCGGCTACCGGCCCAACAAGGCCGCCCGTGCGCTGCGCTCGGGCCAGTTCGGGACCATCGGGGTCACGGCCTTCAACCTGAAGACCCACGGCAACGTCCGCACCCTCTCGGCCATCGTCAACGCCGCCGGGGAACAGGGCTTCTCGGTGACCCTCGTGCCGGTGGCCCGGCCCACCCGGCCAGACATCCTGCACGCCTTCGACGAGCTGCTGGACCAGGCCGTCGACGGCGTCATCCCCCTCATCGAGATCCCGATGACCGACTCGACCGAACTGACCATCCCGCCGGGGCTGCCCGTCGTGGTGGTCTCCTCCGGCGCTGCCACCGGCGACTTCCCCTACGTCGACAACGACCAGAAGGGCGGCAGCCGGGCCCTCATCGAGCACCTGCTCGCCCTGGGGCACCGCGAGTTCCGCTTCATCGGCGGCCCCACCGACTCCTACCCGGGGCGTCAGCGCGAACAGGTGTGGGCCGAGGCCCTGGCCTCCGCGGGCCTGACGATGCCGCCGGTGATCCGGGGGGACTGGACGCCGGAGGACGGTTACGTCGCCGGACGCGAGCTGGCCCGGGATCCGGACATCACCGCCGTCGTCGTCGCCAATGACCAGATGGCCCTGGGCGTGCTGAGGGCCCTCCACGAGGCCGGGCGGCGGGTGCCCGAGGACATCAGCGTCGTGGGCTTCGACGACATCCCGGAGTCCGCCTCCTTCTGGCCCCCGCTCACCACCGTCCACCAGGACTTCGAGGAGGTGGGCCGGCGGGCCGTGGCCAGACTGCTCGACGAGATCAACGGCAGGAGCCCCGAGGGCCCCGCCGGTCCCGTCATCATTCCCACCTCGGTGGTCGTGCGCGAGTCCTCCGGGCCTGTGCGCTCCTCCTGAGACGAGGAATCCCCGGATTCCCCGCGCGACCGGCTCCTGCCTCCCTACCGGGACGAGAACCTGTGGTGCGAGGGGAATCCGGGGACTCACCGGGCCCGATCAGCGGACCGGCTGCTCCTCCTCGTCGGCCGCGGCGTTGAACTGCGACTCGTAGAGGTCGTAGTAGGCGCCCTCGGCGGCCATCAGGTCGGAGTGGGAACCCTGCTCCACGATCGCGCCGTGCTGCATCACCAGGATGAGGTCGGCGTCGCGGATCGTGGAGAGCCGGTGGGCGATGACGAAGCTCGTGCGCCCCGAGCGCAGCCGGTTCATGGCCTTCTGCACCAGCACCTCGGTGCGGGTGTCCACCGAGCTGGTGGCCTCGTCGAGGATGAGCAGCTCGGGGGCCGCCAGGAAGGCCCGGGCGATCGTGATGAGCTGCTTCTCGCCCACCGAGACGTTGGATCCCTCCTCGTCGATCACGGTGTCGTAGCCGTCGGGCAGGGAGTGCACGAAGCGGTCCACATAGGCGGCCTTGGCGGCCCGGACGATGTCCTCCTCGGAGGCGTCGGGACGGCCGTAGGCGATGTTGTCGCGGATCGTGCCGCCGAACAGCCAGGTGTCCTGGAGCACCATGCCGATCCTGGAGCGCAGGTCGGCCCGGGGCACCGTGCGGATGTCGGTGCCGTCCAGGGTGATCCGGCCGCCGTCGATCTCGTAGAAGCGCATCAGCAGATTCACCAGGGTCGTCTTGCCCGCCCCGGTGGGTCCCACGATCGCCACCGTCTGCCCGGGCTCGGCGACCATGGACAGGTCGGTGATGAGCGGGACGTCGGGGGAGTAGGAGAAGCTGACGTCCTCGAAGGCCACCCGGCCCCGGGTCGCCACGAGCTTCCCGTCGGCCTCGGCGCTCATCTCTTCGGCGTCGAAGACCTCGAAGACCCGCTCGGCCGAGGCGACGCCGGACTGCAGCAGGTTCGCCATCGAGGCGATCTGGGTGATGGGCTGGGTGAACATCCGGGAGTACTGGATGAACGCCTGCACATCGCCCAGCGGCATCTGCCCGCTGGTGACCCTCAGGCAGCCGACCAGCACCACGATGACGTAGTTGATGTTGCCGATCAGGAACATCACCGGCTGGATGATGCCCGAGATGAACTGGGCCTTGAAGGAGGCCTGGTAGAGCTCGTCGTTGCGGTCGTGGAAGGTGGATCCGACCGCCTCCTGGCGGCCGAAGGCCTTCACCAGGGCGTGCCCCGTGTAGGCCTCCTCGACCACCGCGTTGAGCTCGCCGGTGGACTTCCACACGTGCGCGAACTGCACCTGGGAGCGCTTGCCGATGAGGGCGGCGACCACCCCGGAGACCGGGATGACGACGATGCTGATGACGGCCAGCAGAGGCGAGACCCAGAACATCATGATGAGCACGCCGATCACCATGAGAACGGCGTTGAGCAACTGCTGGAGGGTCTGCTGGAGGGTCTGGGCGACATTGTCGATGTCATTGGACATCCGGCTCATGAGCTCGCCGCGGGGCTGCTTGTCGAAGTAGGACAGCGGCAGTTTGTCCAGCTTGGCCGAGAACTTGCGGCGCAGCCGGTAGATGGCCTGCTGGACGGCGGTGTTGAGAAGGAACCCCTGGAGGAACATCAGCAGCGCCGAGATGACGTAGACGCCCAGAGCCGCCAGCACCACCAGGCCCAGCTTGTGGAAGTCGACGCCGTGACCGATCACGATGTCGTCGTACTGGCGCAGGACGTCGACGAACTTGCCGAGCTGGCCGCTCTGGCCGGATTTCTCGACCATCGCGATGAACTGGTCGGCCGTCATCCCCCGGGCCTGGGGGATGCGGTTGCCGAGCTGCTTGCCGATGACCCCGCCGAAGATGACGTCGGTGGCCCGGCCCAGGATCTTGGGGCCGATGACGTTGAGGGCCACCGAGATGGCGGCGACCACGACGATGATCCCGATGACCACCTTGTTGAGCGCCAGCTCCTTGAGGAGGCGCTTGAGGGAGGGGCCGAAGTCCACCGCCTTCTCGGCGATCCGCCCGCCGCCCCCGGGCCCGTGGCCGCCGCCTCGCTGGCGGGAAGCCTGGCGGGCGATGTGCTGCTGCTCGTCCTTGCTGAGGGCCCCGGTCTTCTGCGGGCCCTGGTGGCCAGCCGCCGTCCGTGATGTGCTGCTCATGCTGCTGCCTCCTCGGCGGAGAGCTGGGAGTTGACGATCTCGAGGTAGGTCGGGCAGGTCTCCATGAGTTCCTCGTGGGTGCCCTTTCCGACCAGCCGGCCGTCGTCGAGGACCAGGATCTGGTCGGCGTTGCGGATCGTGGAGACCCGCTGGGCGACCATCAGGATGGCCGCATCGGTTATCGATTCGTCCAGGGCGGCGCGCAGCCGCGCGTCGGTGGTGACGTCCAGGGCCGAGAAGGAGTCGTCGAAGACGTAGACGTCGGCCTTCTT
>OMJG01001650.1_pt1 | contig 12427 bp, 10 predicted proteins | sample 1646431 | NCBI WGS metagenome assembly OMJG01 (sample SAMN03771674, study PRJEB25209) | food metagenome | isolation source: Cotija cheese | place: Mexico:Jalisco,Michoacan | collected 2011-12-12 | reverse complement strand
GGAACGGTTTAGCGAAAAATCGCGAAAACGGGTGCTTGCTGCCAAGAAGGCGTTGGGTTATGAACCGGATTTCTTTGCCCGTGGGCTGGTTGGTAAGCGTGGCAACTCAATTGGTGTTGTGATACCCGATATCATGAATCCCTTCTTCGCGAGTTTTGTGGTCAGTGTCGAAAAGGCAGCCATTCCACAGGGACTCTTTCCACAAATCTTTTCAATTAATGGTTTCCATGAGAATGTTGATTATTTTATTCGTCAGTTTTTAGGCGGTACTCAGCGTGGTTTGATTTTGGCGGCGCCAGAAGCGTCACAGGAGATCGTTCAAAAAGTGGAAGATCAGCTCCATCTGCCAATGGTCTTTATGGATCAGGCTACCACGCTGACATCTGGCGACAGCATTCGTATTGATGATTTTCATGCAGGTTTTCTTGTCGCTGATCATCTCATTAAACGTGGTCACCGCCGGATTGCGCTAGTATTGCCAGAGCCGCTGACCTTTAATCTGCGGGATCGTCTCGCTGGTTATCAACATGCGTTCGATTCACATAATGTTGCACTTGATCCGCAGTTAATCTTCCGCGCAACATTTGATCCGGAAGGCGGGCGCCAGGCTGTCGACCAGATAGTCAAAACTGATGCTACTGCTATTATTGCGATCAATGATGATGTCGCAAGCGGTGTTTACCGCGGGCTGTATGAGCATCATAAACGGATTCCAGAGGACTACGCGGTGGTGGGCTTCGATGATGTCTCACAGGCGCGATTCATGACCCCCGGGTTAACCACGATTGCGCAACCAATTGACGAACTTGGCCAACGCGCGATCGACATGTTGCTGGCCCAGATGGCTGGTGACCATCAAGATCGCAACGTGATTGAACTGCCAGTGAAGTTGATTGAGCGCGGATCGACAAAACGGATTTAACGCATAACGTGCATCTTAAAAAAATAGGGTGCAGATGCCGAATAAGAGGAGGCGTTTTGATTGAAAAAAGGAACGGTTATTAACACACAACTGTCACAAGTCATTGCCGATATGGGGCACTTTGATCTACTGGGAATCGGGGACGCTGGGATGCCGGTGCCTGAGGATACTTGGAAAATTGATCTAGCTGTCTCGAAAAATCTGCCGAGTTTTATCGATGTTCTGAAGAATGTTTTGTCAGAGTTACAAGTCCAAAAGGTTTATCTGGCAGAAGAAATCAAAACTGAAAATCCGGAACAACTCAAGCAAATTCAAGAACTGATTGATGTGCCGATCGCGTTTATGCCACATGATCAAATGAAACAAGACCTCAGCAAAACCAAAGCCTTCGTCCGCACTGGCGAAATGACACCTTATTCGAATATTTTATTGGAAAGCGGCGTTGTTTTTTAGAGCGTGAGCCAGACCGTTTAGAGAGCGTGAACTGGCGCGATTAGAAACCGGAGCATAAGTAGCCTCAAGCCTAAATGGCTTTTAGGCTTGAGGCTACTTATGAGCAGATTTCTGCGCAAGGCGAACGCGTTTAGAAAAAGCAAGCACCAGCATGTACTTGGGGGAATCACAATGAAGATCGAAATGAAGAAGATCACCAAGAGTTTTGGCGCCAATCGGGTCCTTGAAGGCGTTGATTTCACCGTTGAGTCAGGTGAAGTTCATGCGTTGATGGGCGAAAATGGGGCCGGAAAATCGACCTTGATGAATATTCTGACTGGTTTGTATCAAGCAAACAGTGGCGAGATTCTGGTGGATGGTCAGCCAACCACGTATTCAGGGCCGATGGAAGCCGAACAGCATGGCATCAGTTTTATTCATCAGGAAATGAATAATTTTCTAGAGATGTCCGTGGTCGACAACATGTTTTTGAATAAGGAACTGCGCACCAAGTTTGGCTTAATGGACAATAAGGCAATGCGCGAACAGGCGGCACATTATCTTAGTCTGCTCGGCGCCAAACTTGATGTTGAACAACCAATCGGCAACTTGAGTGTTGGGCGTCAGCAAATGGTTGAAATCGCCAAGTCACTCATGACCGATGCCAAAATTATCATCATGGATGAACCGACTGCAGCCTTGACCGAAACGGAAATTGACCAGCTTTTCGGGGTGGTGCGGCGGCTCAAGGAAAAAGGTGTGGGCTTTATCTATATCTCACACAGGATGGAAGAAATTTTTGAAATTGCTGACAAAGTTACCGTGATGCGTGATGGTCTGTCAATCACCGAATACGCCACCAAAGATGTCACCATGAAACAACTAGTCAAGGACATGGTTGGTCGCGAGATTGACGATTTTTATCCGGATCGTACGCCTGATCACGGGCCAGTGGCGATGGAAGTCAAAGGCTTGACCGAAAATGGCGTGTTCAAGGATGTCAGCTTTACGGTGCATCAAGGTGAAATTCTTGGTTTTTCAGGATTGATGGGCGCGGGTCGAACGGAGATCATGCGGGCAATTTTCGGCATTGATAAATACCAGTCTGGTGAAATTTTATTAGATGGCAAGCCGGTCAAAATTCGCGATCCGCAAGATGCCATTCGCCATAATATCGGTTTTTTAACCGAAAATCGGAAAGATGAAGGGCTTATTCTAGAAGATTCGTTGCATGACAATATCGTTTTGCCTTCAATTGATGGCTTCGTCAAACATGGCTTAGTGGATGATAAGGCAACAGATGAATTTGTTCGGATGTTAATGAAAAGGCTTACAGTTAAGGCGATGGGACCGGATGTCTCCGCAGGCAGTCTTAGCGGCGGCAATCAGCAAAAAGTCGTTTTGGCTAAATGGATCGGTTCTGGCTCAAAAGTGTTGATTCTCGATGAACCAACGCGTGGTGTGGATGTCGGGGCAAAACGCGAAATTTATGACTTGATGAATGAACTAACCGATCGGCACGTGGCGATCATCATGATCTCCAGCGACTTGCCGGAAGTATTGGGCATGAGTGATCGCATTGCTGTTGTGTATGAAGGCAAAATCATTGGCATTTTAGATGGAAAAACCGCGACGCAAGAGTCGATCATGACACTGGCAACAGGGGGAGTGGAAGAGCATGCAGGAGCAATCTAAAGCAAAAACAAGTAGCAAAATTGATGTGAAGAAAATTTTTAGTCGGTTAGGACCGTTATTGGCACTGGTGGTACTGGTCATTCTTGTGACGATCATGAGTCCTACCTTTGTATCGCCGGCTAACCTTTTAAACCTGTTACGGCAAGTCTCGATTAACGCAGTGATTGCTTTCGGGATGACCTTCGTGATTTTGACCGGCGGCATTGACTTGTCTGTCGGTTCAATCTTGGCTTTATCAGGGGCAGTCACAGCATCCATGCTTGCCAGCGGTTTTGCGGCCCCGCTTGCGTTACTGGCAGGCCTCGTCCTCGGCGCCATTTTCGGCTTGCTGAATGGTATCTTGATCGCTTATGGGAAAGCCGCGCCATTTATTGCGACCTTGGCGACCATGACCATTTTCCGTGGGGCCACGTACGTGTTCACCAACGGGAATCCCATCACTGGCGCTAAAATGAACAGCAGTTTCTTATTCCAGTTCATGGGCCGCGGATATCTGTTGGGCATTCCATTCCCGATTATCATCATGCTCGTGGCTTACGGTGTGCTGTTCGTCCTGCTACACAAGACCTCTTTTGGTCGGAAAACCTATGCCTTGGGTGGCAATGAAACGGCTGCCCGGATCGCTGGGGTACGCACCAAAATGGTCACCATGCTGATTTACACGATTTCTGGGTTAATGGCTGCTATTGCCGGTATCATCCTGACATCACGGTTAAGCTCCGCGCAACCAGATGCCGGGACATCCTACGAAATGGATGCCATCGCCGCTGTCGTCCTTGGCGGCACATCGCTGGCCGGAGGCAAAGGCCGCATTTTCGGCACGCTGATTGGTGCGTTGATCATCGGCACACTGAACAACGGGATGAACTTACTGGGCATTTCTAGTTTCTACCAGCAGATTGTCAAAGGGATCGTGATCTTGATTGCGGTTCTGCTCGATCGCCGGTCTTCTAATAATGGGTAACAAAACGTGAGCGCGTGCTCGCGGCAAAAGACAAAACTCTAGGGGGAGAAATTGACATGAAACAATCACTCAAACGCTTTTTAATGGTCGCTGTTGTTACGACGGCAGCTTTATTCACCTTAACCGCATGCGGCGGCACAGGACTCAGCTCCAAATCGGACAGCAACACAAAAGTGACCAAGAAAGCGCCCAAAGATCTGAAAGTTGGCGTCTCACTTTCAACGCTGTCCAATCCATTCTTCGTTTCTGTTCGTAATGGGATCCAAGATTTAGCCAAAAAGAACAAAACCAATGTTCAAGTTTCCGATGCTCAAAATGATACCGCTAAGCAAAACAGTAACATTGAAGATTTAATTCAAAAGAAGGTTGATGTACTGAACATCAACCCAGTTGACTCAAGTGCGATTACACCAGCCGTTAAAGATGCCAATGATGCCGGCATCCCGGTGATCACCGTTGACCGGTCGAGTGACGGCGGTAAAGTGTTGACCTTAGTCGCTTCTAACTCCACAAAAGGTGGTCAAATGGCGGCTAAGTATATGATCGAAAAACTTGGTAAAGACGCTAAAATTGCTGAATTGCAAGGCATTCCAGGTGCATCCGCAACCCGTGAACGTGGTAAAGGGTTCGATGGCGCCGCTAAAGGCAAACTCGATATCGTGTCCAAGCAAACAGCCGGCTTTGACCGCGCTAAAGGGCTGACCGTTACCGAAAATATTTTGCAAGGTAATGGTGACATTGTCGGTATCTTCTCGCAAAATGATGAAATGGCATTAGGGGCGGTTCAAGCAGTCAAAGCCGCTGGTAAAAAGATCACCATTGTCGGGTTCGATGGCGAAGCGGACGGGATTAAAGCCGTTAAGGCCGGCGACATGGCTGCAACGGTTGCCCAGAAGCCAGAAGAAATGGGTCGATTGGCTTTACAAGCAGCCTATGATCATTTCGACGGTAAAACGGTGAAGAAGAACGTTGAATCACCATTGTCACTTGTGACAACCGAGGATGCGAACAAGTAAGCTTCATGCTACGCTTAAAATTAACCGGCACTTTGGTAGTTAAGTTAGAAAAGGGGGCCGACTTATCGGCCCTTTTTAATTAGAGCGTGAGCAGGCCGTTTTCTGGACGAGCGAGCGCGTTTCAATTGGAGGAAATCTTATGCCTAATCATGTTGTTGTCATCGGCAGTATCAATGTCGATAGCATCTTGCACATTCAACGGTTGCCACAACCGGGAGAAACGATCAAAATGGACACCTTTTCGCAAGCGGCTGGCGGTAAAGGGGCGAATCAAGCAGTTGCGGCTGCGCGTTCGGGGGCCAAAACCAGTTTTATTGGCCGAGTCGGTGACGATGCCAACGCTGCCTTCATGCGCGGTGAACTTGTCAAGAACCAAATCGACACTCAATATGTGGCGACAACGGTTGGCACGCAAACCGGTCAGGCTTACATTTTGCTGCAAGCCTCTGGCCAAAATTCCATTATCATCCAGCATGGCGCTAATTTTGAGGTGACACCAGCAGATGTGCAACGAGCAGCCGACTTGATTCAGTCTGCCGACTTTGTAGTCGCGGAATTTGAAACACCGGTGGATGCGACGGCAGAGGCCTTCAAAATTGCCAAAGCTGCTGGGAAGATGACCATCTTAAACCCAGCGCCGGCACAGAAGGATTTGCCAGCAGCCTTGCTGAAAAATGTGGATCTCATCGCACCGAACGAAACCGAAAGCGAGCTGATCACCGGCATTCCGGTGGTAGATGAAGACAGCATGCGGGCTTCGGCAGCTTATTATCATGAATTAGGCATTCGCGGGGTGATCATCACTTTAGGATCAAAAGGCTCCTTCATCTCGCTGGATGGCGAAGCAACCATCGTGCCAGCCTTTAAAGTCAAGGCTGTCGATACCACCGCGGCCGGCGACACTTTCATTGGCGCCTTGGCCAGCGTCTTGCAGACAGACCTCAAGAACATTGTCACCGCTGCGACATACGCCAGCATGGCGAGCTCCTTCACGGTCCAAAAACTCGGCGCTTTCCCGTCCATTCCGATGGGGGATGAGGTGCGGGCGGCGTTAGCGAAAATCAAGTGAGGTTATAACGAGTAAATCACTGGATCAAAACCTACCTTAATCAAAACAAGAAAGCTGGCAGTCGTGCTTACCTCACACGATTGCCAGCTTTCTTGTTTTAGTTGAACTGAGAGTTGATCTATCGCGCCCTGATTATACGTTTGGTAGATCGTGGCGCTTGGCTTTACCAGCCGTAATTTGCCCGTCCCCACGGCGAATTCGGGCCATCGGTTCTGGGTTATTAAGCAAATACATCGTTTCTTCGTTAGCGTCAAAATCGCGTTTGCTCATCACCACAACATTGTCGTCTGGATTCTTGAAAGTGACGACTAATGGGATGGCATCTTCATTGACTTATTTCAGGTGGTCTTTAAGATGCTGCTTGAAATGATGGTAGCTCATTGCATCCATGGGGGTCATCCTTACTGTTATTCAAACCTAATAAAGACTAGCAACATAAGGCTTCATCGCTGTCACCACATCGTCGCTGCCGGTACCTTCAATCAAAGCTACCGTGAGATAGGTGTTCTTATCAGCATCCATGGCGACTAAAAAGCCATTTTCTTTGCCGTCAGTGTCTTGCTTTTGCTTGAGTTCGGCCGTGCCGGTTTTAGCAGCGATGGTGTGGCCGTCAATTGCGAGATTGTGGGCGGTGCCGGCTTGATCAGAAACCACGTGGGTTAGCGCCGTTTTAACCGTATTAGCTGCGTTGGCCTGCAAGACACTGTTGGTTCGTTTGCCTTTCGTGCCTTGAATGAGGGTCGGTTGCTGCATGGTGCCGCCATTGGCAATCGTGCTGTACATCGCGGCTTGTTCAATTGGCGACAAGAGGAGTTGCCCTTGACCATAGGCGGTATCGGCCAAAAGGGTTTCGGAAGCGAGCTTACCAGAGTTTGAAATCTGGGCTTTTTTCATGGTCAGCGGTAAGTCGGCCTGGGTTTTGAAAAGCGGTGCGAGGCCTTTGAGGTAAGCGGAGGCGCCCATTTTCAGTGCTACTTGGGCGAACCAGATGTTATCGGAATTGACCAAAGCCTGCGTCATGTTTTCAGAGGCGGCATCGACTGTGCGTGTTACCTTGTAGTCACCCCAGGAGCTGTCTTTTTGCCACTTGAGACCGGAGATGGACTTGGTGGTGTCCGGGGTGATCGTCTTATTCTGAAGGGCAATCGCTGCCGTCAGCATCTTAAATGTTGAACCGGGCGCATAGCGTTGCGCGAAACGGCTGAGGAATGGTAACGAGGTGTTGTTGGCATACTTATCATAGTCCGTCTGGCTGATCCCGTTGACAAAGGCGTTTGGATCATAACTTGGCGAGCTTGCTAAAGTCAGTAGTTCGCCATTGGTCGGATTCATCGTCACAACACTACCAGCCTTGCCAGCAAGTTGGGTGTAGGCCGTCTTTTGCTGGTTGGCATCAATGGTTAGCTTCAGGCTTTTACCATTAACGGCCTTTTTAGTTAAAAGCGGGTGAATGTTGTCGCCGTTTTGAATTGAAATCTGACCACCGTCTGTGCCGCGCAGTTGTTTGTCGTAAATTTGTTCCAACCCAGTTTTGCCAATTTTGCTATTAGCTGTTAGCGTCGGATCTTTGCGAATGTCATCAGCCGTCGCGGTACCGACGTAGCCAATGAGCTGGGCCGCGGCTTCGCCAAGGGGATAGGTGCGCGAGCCGATCGTCTGATAGGCCGCGCCTGTCATGACTGGTGAATCAGTGACGATTTTGACAGGCACGAAGGTATCATCTGTGACCCAAGATTGCTTTAACAAGGTTTCAAGACTAGTGACCTTGACGTCCCACGCGGCAGCAATTTTCTCTAAGTTGGCTGTGCGATCGGCACCGGTTCCGAGCTTACCGGGAACCAGCCCAGCTTGGGTCACATCGCCATTTTTTGCCAGCAACTGGTTATTGCGGTCATAAATCTGGCCACGGGTGGCCGCAATCAGGTCAATCTGCACCGTGTCTTTGCCATCCATTGACGGGAAAAGCAGACGTGGCGACCACTGTATTCGCCAGTTATCGCCGACTTTAACAATCGGCGCTTCGTAGTGTTGCGCACTCAGCTTGCCGATTTTGGTGTTCATGTTGGCTGTAAACGTCAGCTCGTAGGTTTTGCTGTCGTACTTCTTGGTTTTCACGTTAGTAATCTTGATATCACTGGCGCCAACCCGATCAAAAACTGCCTGATTGCGCGCCGCCAAAGTTTTGGCCGTATAATGCCAACCAGGTCCAGTCAAGTGGCTGGTATCAACTTGTTTAACTGCTTTGTCATATTGGCGCTTAGCAAACGCCTGCGTATAAGTTTGCGCAGTGGCCTGAACCGCGTCAGCTTCGGTTTTGCCTTGATACCAATGATAAAGGCCAAATCCGCCAGCAATGATCACAATCGCCGCGGCCACACCGCCAATAATGGTGAGGGTCGATTTCTTCATGATAGTTTCCCCATTTCCTGATTTTACTCCGTGTATATGGTCATTCTACTCGTTCGAGTATTGTGAAGAAATGGTGATGAGTTAAATTGGTTGAAAGGTTGGCGTTAAAGATCAGTAAATTTGCTTGCGCAAGCAAATAAAACAGCCTATAATACTTCACAGGGAGGTGAGTGATTGATCAAACGCTGGCTCATACTCATCACACTTGGTTTATTCTTCTTTATGGTGATTATTGATGGCACCATTGTTGTCGTTGCGGTACCGACCATCGCCTCGGCTTTGGCGGTGAGTCCGAGTCAGGTGAACTTGTTGCTGACGGTTTATCTCACCACGATCAGCGTTTGCCTGTTGTTCTTTGGTCAGTTGGCTGATCAATATGGCCGAACGCGGCTGTTCATCTGGGGCACCTATCTGTTTCTGATTGGCTCTGGGTTGGCTGGTTTTGGCGTTAACTTTCAGTTGATATTGGCCGCCCGAGTAGTGCAGGCAGTGGGTGCTAGTATGACCATGGCCACGAGTTATGCGATTGTTGCGGACGTTTTCCCACCCGCCATTTTGGGCCGTGCGCTGGGCATTGAATCGATCTTCATTTCAGCCGGCGCATTGGCTGGCCCTGGCATCGGTGGCCTGATCCTGAGTCAGTTGCCGTGGGGCTATATTTTCTGGGTGAACTTGCCGATTGGTGTCGTGTGTTTGTTAGTCGAATGGGCGGTTTTTCCGCGGACACATGCATTCTCTGGGGAAAAAAGCGTGGATGGCCGCGGCTTTCTGCAATTGATTGTGATTGGCGGGTTGTTGTTGCTCATCCAGATCAACAAGCAACCGTTGTTCACCGGAATTCTGGTCATTTTGATTGGCAGTTGCGCCTATTGGTTTTGGCGTCATGAGCGGCAGACGAAACAAGCAATGCTTGATACCCGGTTGTTTAGCAATCAGCGCTTTTCGCGGAATTTAGCGGCTTCGTTTTTGAACTATGTTGCGGCTTATTTTTTTACGCTGCTCGCACCGATTTATCTACAGTTGATGCTACGCTTGCCAGTGGCCTTGTCTGGGTATTTGTTGATGCTGACACCACTTGTTTCGTTGGCTGCCAATCCAGTGGCTGGGGTGCTTAGTGACCGCTTTGATCGCCAGCGACTCATGCGAATCGGCTTGCTGATGCTGGTTTTGACGAATGTGGTCTTTGCCTTGCTGCCTCATCAAACGACAACTTGGCCATTTGTTATCGTGTCAGTCGCGTTTGCGGTTGGCACAGCGCTGTTCACGAATCCTAATAGTGTCGTGTTGATGCAAAGTGTCGATGCGACCATGCGCGGTCAGGTTGGCGCGGCCACTTCACTTGCTAGGCAGTTGGGGATGAGTATCGGTAGCGCCATTGCTGGTTTGGTGTTCTATCAAATCCTCGGGATCGTCAGCCCGCACACCACCGCCGTCCACGCCGCTCCGCAAGCTCTATTCGTTGCGCAGGGTGTCAGCTTCATGCTCGCAGCTGCTCTGTTTTTCATCGCCGTCATGTTGTTACGAAAGAAGGTAGAAAATGCCAAAAGAACCGGATGAATTGCTCTCAAGAGTCAATATCCTAGCGCGCCACATTCAACACGACTTGGATGTTGCGTTAGCGCCAACCACGCTCAGTGCGAGTAACTATTACTTTATCTTGAAGCTTGGCAAAGTCGATGAAATGCGGCAGGAAACACTTTTCAAAACGATTCACCTTAATCCCAGCAACGTCACACGACGATTGGCCCAGCTGATTGCGTTGGGACTCGTCGCAAAACGCCGATCCGACGAGGACAAACGTGCTTGGATTATCAGCCTCACGCCAAAAGGCCGGCGCTTGATCCCGATGGTGACGCAAATTGTGGCCGATTATGAAGCCACTTTGACAGCAAAACTGTCTGAAGCTAACAAAATTGAATTTGTCAGGATGCTTGATGTGCTTAACGAAACTGAAAAGGGGTCGGAATTTTGAAAAACGATATGCTGGCTTTATTGCCAATTCCCGAAGACTATCACGTGGTTCAAACAGACGTCCGCAAGCGAAATAAAGTGCAAGTGACGGTAGACCGCTATCAAAACGTTGATGAAGTGACGCCGAACAACAAGCATCTGACACTTGTGACTGATAGAAACGGCAACTTGATCAGTTTTAATGCTAGCACCTTCAAAAATGGCGGGAAACTGCCGTCAGCTGATAAAGCATTACGGCAGGCAGTCACGTTATTCAATCAGTTAGACCCAAATTATGCAGATGGTTTAAGCTACATGCGAACCGAGCAGCAAGAACGCCATTATGAAGATAACGGGATGCAGGTTAGCGCGCCAGTTTACTGGATCAAGTTTGCCCATCGCAACGGTTCCTATAACTGGGTCACCATCGGGCCCGACAACCAGATTATTGAAATTGAGCGCGAGTCGTTTTGGGATTACTTCAGAAATCGACGGGCAACCGAAATGTGGAACTATGACAATTGGGTTTTGGCGCGACAAGGCAAGATCCCACAATTAGCAGCACCTGATGCCTTAGCGTAAAGAGGTGACCGAATGGCAAAAGCAGATTTCGATACGCTTGTGACGCAACTGGGCGACTTGCGTGAACGTGCACGGCGCCTAGCAGACGAAGATTATATTAGTGCCAAGTACAAGGGCTATAGTTCCGAAGGTTTGACATTGGAAGAAGTCATGGGGGCGCTGGAAGAAACTGAAGGCGAAATTGAGAAACTGGAGCGTCAGTTAGCACGATTTGACGATGAATCATAGTGCTTTGAAATGAGAAGATGGTTTGAAAGGGTAACTTGAACATTCGGTTTTGCAGAAAAACATGCAGCGCACCAAGGCTTGGCATAGCAGCCAGACCTTGGTGCGTTTTTTGGCATCTGGGAGATCAATTTGAGAACCTCTTTTTGTCAATCAGTTTCCGGATCTTAGAATGTGTGTGGTGATTAAAGATTTGCAGCAACCTCTTCAGGCAAGAGAGCTAGTGTCACAAACCGTTTAGTCTTATTAGATATTTCGAGAAAATAAATCGGATTTGATTGAATGCCATTCTTTAAACAATATTCCTATATCATTTTTTCCTCCATAGATAAAGTACATTAGCGCTAAGCTCATGACTATATTATCTGATTGCCACCGTTTTCACAAAAACGAGGAGGATGGACTATTGAAAAGATTAGCAGGAACAGCCTGCTAGACAGCGCCATTCTCATAAGCAATGAATTTTAGAACACATCTGGCGGGTTCTTATATCCCCAAGATGGTGGTGGTTCCTTCACATGAAGTGATCTTCCGGGACCACAAACAACTCCGTATGATGGTGATGCTTATCAATACCGGTTCGCCGGTCCGCATTGGGCACAAACTAGTTTTTGGATTGGATAGTTAAAGCAACAATCGAATGAAACCTAGGTCTATGAGCTTAAGAAAAGGCGGATCTGAGCAAATCCGCCTTTTTGAATACTTATATTTGTAGACATGAATCCGACTCGAAAGAAAGAGGTTAGATATCCATGATACAGAACTTGAAAAGATCGAATCTTTTATCAATAGGTTTAGCAGCTAAGGGCACCTCCGTCATCTGTTGTATATTAGTTTCTTGCTACTTTTTGTTTTCAATTTTAACCAATACGTTTATGGTTCCTGCATCCAACTTTGTGGGAAACATACCTTCAGTTTTAAGAGGTGAATTTTCCTATATAATAACTGGTCCGCTATATCACTTTGAATGGAATCATTTAATGTGGAATCTTCTCCCAACGGTTGTTCTAGGCCCCTTCATAGAATGGAAAATTGGAAGTGTCGCGCTTGTGATTGGGTTCTTTACTTCTGGTTGGATTGGAGCCCTTATTTTCTGCTTTGGGTTTGGCGGGTATATTCAGTCAGCCTTAGGAATAAGCATATACATTTGTCTGTTCTATGGT
>OMJG01001649.1_pt1 | contig 12432 bp, 11 predicted proteins | sample 1646431 | NCBI WGS metagenome assembly OMJG01 (sample SAMN03771674, study PRJEB25209) | food metagenome | isolation source: Cotija cheese | place: Mexico:Jalisco,Michoacan | collected 2011-12-12 | reverse complement strand
CGAATATTTTTTATAAAGGATAGCGAGCGTTATTGATTGAGGATGTTAAGAGAAAAACATTTTACAATTAGGCTTATCTTTCCTGTTTGTCATTTGAAAATTTAATTTAGGAGGATAAAAAATGACTCAAAAAGGAAATGTACAGACATATAAAGGAGATAATAAATTAATATTAGGAATTGTATTAGGGGTCGTCACCTTTTGGTTGTTTGCACAATCACTATTAAATGTAGTACCGACTTTGCAGCAATCTTTTAACAGTAATATAGGAACAGTGAGTATTGCGGTGAGTATTACTGCGCTTTTCTCAGGAATGTTTGTGGTAGGTGCAGGTAGTCTCGCTGATAAAGTTGGACGCGTAAAAATAACTTATATTGGTTTGTGGCTTAGTATTATTGGTTCATTATTGATTATCGTGAGTAACTTATCTATCTTACTTATTGTAGGTAGAGTGATTCAAGGGTTGTCTGCTGCAGCAATTATGCCGTCAACATTAGCCATAATGAAAGCTTATTTTGATGGGAAAGATAGACAACGTGCTTTAAGTTATTGGTCTATCGGTTCATGGGGAGGCTCAGGTTTAGCATCTTTATTTGGCGGGATGGTATCGACATTTGTAGGATGGAGATGGATATTTATCTTGTCTATCATCATCGCCTTAGTTTCGATGTTATTAATAAAAGGCACACCTGAAACAAAATCAGTTAGCAAAACTAGGGTAGGATTTGATTACACAGGATTACTATTATTTGTTGTTATGATGTTAAGTATTAATGTGGTGATCACACAAAGTGCATCATTGGGTATTTTTTCACCAATCATTATAGGTTTAATAATAATATTTATAGTTTCGACAATAAGTTTTATTAAATTGGAAAATAAAAAACAAAATCCATTAATCGATTTCAAACTTTTTAATAATAAAGCATATACAGGTGCCACACTTTCTAATTTTTTATTAAATGGTGTAGCAGGTGCACTGTTAGTAGCTAACACATTTGTGCAGCAAGGTTTAGGCTTTAATGCATTCCAAACTGGTTTATTATCTATTACTTATTTGGTAACAGTATTATTAATGATTAGAGTAGGAGAAAAGATTCTACAAAAAGTAGGCGCTAAAAAGCCGATGATGCTCGGCACATTTTTTAATATGATTGGTATAATTTTAATCTCGCTTACATTTTTACCAAGCACAATTTATGTAGTCGTTTGTATCATTGGATATTTACTTTATGGTTTGGGACTCGGTTTCTATGCTACACCCTCAACTGATATGGCTATTTCAAATTCACCTGAAGATAAAGTAGGCGTGGCTTCTGGTATTTATAAAATGGCTTCATCACTCGGTGGTGCATTTGGTATCGCGTTATCAGGCGCACTTTATGGTATCGTGGCAAGTACTACTAATGTCCAAACTGGCGCATTAATAGGATTATTACTCAATGTGTTGATGGCATTATTATCGTTAATTATCATATTGATTACTGTCCCATCATTTAAAAAGGCATAACATTTACGTTATTCAACAAATGCTCTAACACATAAATTACACTCAAAAAGTATATAATGTAAATAAGTTGAATATATTTAATATAGGAGGAACTGTTATGGTGAAACAATTAATAGATATATTGAAAGAGAAAGAAAATCGAATGATTGAGATACGTCGCTATCTTCATCAATATCCTGAGCTATCTTTCCACGAAGAAGAAACGCCTAAGTATATTGAAGACTTTTATAAAGATAAAGATTGTGAAGTAGAAACGAATATAGGTCCTAATGGTTTGAAAGTGACAATCGATAGTGGGAAACCTGGTAAGACGATTGCAATACGTGCTGATTTTGATGCACTACCAATTCAAGAGGATACTGGGTTAGAATTTGCTTCAAAAAATGAAGGCGTGATGCATGCTTGTGGTCATGACGCACATACCGCATATATGCTAATTCTTGCTGAAACACTTATTGAATTGAAAAACCAATTTAAAGGTAAAGTTGTTGTTATTCATCAGCCTGCTGAAGAAGTACCTCCAGGCGGTGCACAAGCGATGATTAAAGATGGTGTCTTAGATGGTGTCGACCATGTATTAGGTGTCCATGTGATGAGTCATATGCCATCTGGTAATGTATATTATCGTGAAGGTAATGTACAAACGGGTAGAGATTTCTTTAAACTTAAAGTGAATGGCCAAGGAGGACATGGTTCATCACCACATACGGCAAATGATAGTATTGTAGCTGGTGCATATTTTGTTAATGCTTTACAAACAATAGTTTCAAGACGTTTGAATCCTTTTGAAACTGGCGTTGTAACAATTGGTTCATTTGACGGTAAAGGACAATTTAATGTAATCAAAGATAGTATTGAAGTAGAGGGCGATGTACGTGCCTTGACTGATGAAACCAAACAAACGATTAAAAAAGAGGTTAAACGTTTAACAGATGGCTTAGAAGCAATGTTTGGTGTGACATGTGAATTAGAATATAATGTCGATTATCCTGCATTGTACAATGATCCAGAGTTTACGAATTTTGTTGTAGAATCTATTGAAAGTGCTGATACAGATGCAATTAAAGGTATAGAAAGATGTGAAGCACAACCACCTTCTGAAGATTTTGCATATTATGCTAAAGCTATACCGAGCACATTTATTTATGCAGGTGCTGCACCTGACAATGGTGACATTCATCCGCATCACCATCCTAAATTTGATATCAGTGAAAAATCATTACGCGTAGCTGCAGAAGCAGTGGGCGTTACCGTATTCAATTATTTAAAATAAACTATTAAAACATAAAATAAAGGTTGTAGCTTATTATACTGGGCTACAACCTTTATTTTTGTGTGCATAATTTTATTCTCATTTTTCATGTAGTTTATGCAAGCGCATTAAAGTGTATATATAGAATAATAAAACAATGAAAAAGGATGAGTGAAATGAATGCAGATAAAAAACTAAGTGAATTGCTTGAAGATTATAATAAGTCGTTAAAAAAATTATTCAAATATGATAAGTCAAAGGCACTTACATTTGATAAAGAAACTAGAAGTGAAGTTCAAGAACAAAAGGGTGTTTTTGTTATCTTTAAAAATAAAAAACCATTATATGTAGGACAAGCAGGTGGGTTTATGACTGGATACAAACTTACTCAAAAAGATTTAAATGATAAGCTTGCACAATTCAATGTGAAATCAGATGCTGGCACAGCAAAATTTAGAAAAGCCTATGTAGCGCAACAAAATTTAGATGAATCAGAATTAAAAAATATTAAAGCAGAAGAACATAATTTGAAATTCCAATATATCAAAGTTAAAGGTAACCCTGCACTAATTAATATCTTAGAAATACTTGCTCTAGAATATGCGAAAGAAAATGATATCGGGTTATATAATTTTCTATAAAATCACCTGAGTTAATGGAGGTGAATAGGAAGAGGGTTGATTGCTATGAATATAAGGAATTTTAATATTCGTTTTCAACACTGTGATATTAAAGTGAAATTACCTAAAGGATACTTTAAGCGTAAAGCTGGTCCATATCCTTTAGTTATTGTTCAAGATGGTGATGACTTATTTAAGGATATTGAACGAGAAGTCATATTTGTAGGATTAATGCAGAATGATAATGACAAAATTTATGCGGCTTGGCAAGATAAAGTCGAAGATGAAGCATTTTATAGTGCAGTGGATGATTATCTCTTATGGATTTCTGATCAATTGTTGCCTTATTTAAAAAAATGTTTCAATGTATCTGAACAGCGCTTGGATATAAGTATTGCTGGAGCGTCACTAGGTGGATTAGTTGCGCTCTATGCGTTATTCAAGAAACCAGATACATTTGGCACATATATACTGATTTCACCTTCAATATGGTATCCAGGCTTTCTAACATTTATGAAACAGCAACCTATTATTAAAGAAGAAGAACATGTTTATTGGTATATTGGCACGCTTGAAGATGAACAACATCCAGAGATCAATACCAATATCTTAGCTCAAACTGAACAAGGCGTAGACATTCTAAATGAGCTCTTAATTTCTGAACAAATAACATTTCATTTCAAGAAATTCGAAATAATAGCATGTAAATTCTGACCTTTATGCTTAATTAATGATAAAATTTAAAGTGTAAGAATTTTTAAAAGAAATAATCGTAAACTTAATTGTGTAATATTCTCATTTGTAATTTGCGAAGAGAAGTGTCTTTTAAATTCTAACTTTATATTATTAACAAACATAGGGGATGCTTTTATGGTAGAAAAAATGAAACAAATTTCAGGGGGTAAATTGTTGACGGGTATTGTATTATCAATATTAACTTATTGGTTATTTGCCCAGTCATTTTTGAATATTGGGCCTCAAATCCAGTCAACTTTTGGTGCTAGTCCAGGTATAGTCAATATTTCTATAAGTTTAACGTCATTTGTTACTGGTGTGTTTATGGTAGTAGCAGGTAACATTTCAGATAAATTTGGTAAAGTGAAAATGACACGTATTGCACTCATACTAAGCATCGTTGGTTCACTTATGCTTATCGTCTCAGGAAATGTCGTATTATTGATTCTAGGTAGAGTTGTGCAAGGTTTATCAGCAGCAATTATCATGCCAGCGACGATTTCCATCGTCAATGACTTTTTTGAAGGGGACGAAAGACAAAAAGCATTGAGTTTTTGGTCGATTGGTGCGTTTGGCGGCACAGGTTTATCATCTTTCTTTGCAGGAGCAATGGCAACATTTATTTCGTGGCAATCTATCTTTATTTTGTCGATTATATTATCTCTTGTTGCGCTGATGCTATTAAAACATTTACCAGAAAGTAAATTAATTAAAGACAAAGCAAATCGTTTTGATTATGTAGGACTTACAATATTTGTGATTATGATTGCGAGTATTAGTTTTGTCATTACACAAGGTTATAAAATGGGATGGCTGAGTACGCCAACATTAATATTATTAGCTGTCTTTATCATATGTGTATTTATGTTCTTCAAAGTAGAACGTGGCAAAAAAGTGCCGTTTATCGATTTGGAATTATTTAAAAATAGACCTTATATAGGCGCAGTACTTGCGAACTTCTTACTTAACACAGGCGTTGGTGTCATTGCTTTATTTAATATGTATGCACAAGGTGGGTTGGAATTTAGTGCGTTCCAAGCAGGTTTACTTACTTTACCGTACTTGATTACACTACTTATTGTTGTACGCTTAGGTGAAAAGAGCATTAAAAGATTTGGCGCGAAACGTGCGTTGGTTATCGGACCAATATTTACAGGAATAGGTATATTATTATTTAGTTTAACGTTCTTTGGTACCTCAGGGTATATCGTTGTAGCGTTAATTGCATCAGTCTTTTTTGGTGGCGGTACAGGTCTCTTTGCAACACCTGCATTGAGTACTGCAGTTTCAACTACACCTCCAGAAAAAGTGGGCGTCGCTTCCGGTATATTTAAAATGGGCTCAACACTTGGTGGCGCATTTGGTATTGCAATTATGACTTCTATTTACACAGCGATCATGCAAAGTGGACAAAGTTTACATACAGCGGCAACCGCAGGCTTTATCGTTGGTGCTTGTATTGTTGGTTGTGGTGTTCTCGCGAGTGCATTAATTATACCGACACGTAAAATAAATAGTTAAATATTAAAATTAAAGACCATTGTAACGTTATCGTTGCAGAGGTCTTTATTACGTTGAATTATAAAGTATACTATTGGTCATACATTTCTAATTTTTTATATTTATGTGCCAAATGTAAATCATGTGACAATGCAATAAGCGGTCTAACTGTCATCTGTATACTGCCGATTACAAATAATTCTGTATCTATAGTGACAGTAGTATCACTGAAAAATAAAAAACTACCTATTAAGAATATGATGCCAAGAACAACATCGTTTAATTGGTATAGTGCTTTATAAATCATTGTAAGACGTTCAGATCTTTGAGGTGTATTAAAATTTAAATCAGCACTTTTGTTAATAGAATTTTGTTGCTTTGATTTAGACATAGAAAAGGCCTCCCATACATATCTTGAGTTGTCTTACTCATTCCCTTAATGGTTTACATAAAACCAAGAAAGATTTATGATAAAACAAATTCAGAAGGACAGAAAGAGGGGAGCATCATGCATTATAAAAGATACTATCAAGCACCTATCAGACGCGTTGCAATAACATCTGACGGAGAGCATATCACTGGCTTGTGGCTACCCAACCAAACCGATTTCGAATTAAAATATGACCATAAGTTAGTAGAAACAGAACAACCTATCTTTGATAAAGTAGAACGTTGGTTAGACGCATATTTCTCGGGAAATATTCCGGAAATTGATTTTCCTTTAAAAGCGTCTGGCACGGAATTTCGTGAACAAGTCTGGGCAGCACTTTTAGAAATACCCTACGGCGAAACAGCAACGTATGGTGAAATAGCACAAATAATAGGGGAAAAAAGAGGTAAAGCTCAAATGTCGTCACAAGCGGTGGGTGGCGCAGTAGGCAGCAACCCAATTTCAATTATCATTCCATGCCATAGAGTTGTTGGTAAAGATGGTAGTTTAACCGGTTATGGTGGTGGCATTGATACCAAAATTGAGTTACTTAAATTAGAAAAAATGGATATGGATGCATTTTATAGACCTAAGCATAGTACAAAGCCTTGAAGCAGTAAGGTTGAGCAATGAATTAAAATGTTCAAAAAAGTTACTTAAATACGCTTGCAAGTTGTAAAAAAACTCTAACTAAGTTGATAATTTAACTCAGTATGGTATTCTATTACACGTCTTTGCTAAAAATTTAAGGGATGGTGAGAATTTTGCCAAAAGAGAAAAAACAATTTTCAAGTGTATTTATATATTCAGCTGCCATCATAGGATTACTTGTTTTGGTTGGCGCAATTTTCCCTCAACAATTTGGGAGTATTACAGGTAGTGTGTCTACTTGGGTTTCAGATACATTCGGTTGGTATTATATGTTGTTATATACTGTAATACTAGGCTTTTGCATATTTCTAGCATTTAGTCCAATCGGTAAATTAAAGCTAGGTAAACCTTCGGATAAACCAGAATTTCGTACGGTGTCATGGTTAGCGATGTTATTTAGTGCAGGTATGGGTATAGGTTTAGTATTCTACGGAGCATCAGAGCCTATTTCGCATTATTTAGCACCGCCAACAGCAGATGCTGAAACAAAAGCAGCCATGTCAGAAGCGTTTCAATCTTCATTTTTAGACTATGGTGTTCATCCATGGGCGATGTATGGTGTTGTTGCTTTGGCACTAGCATATTCACAGTTCCGTAAAGGTGAAAATGGTTTGATTTCAAGAACGCTACGCCCAGTTTTAGGCGATAGAGTAGAAGGTCCTATTGGCACGGTTGTAGATGTGCTAGCAGTCTTTGCAACAGTAATTGGTGTTGCAGTTTCTTTAGGCGTAGGGGCCATTCAAATTAACGCTGGGCTTAATTATTTATTTGGTATACCAGCTAATTCATTGGTTCAAGGTATAATTATAGCAGTAGTTACTGTATTGTTTTTATATAGTGCATGGAGTGGTTTAAGCAAAGGTATTCAATATTTAAGTAATTTGAATATGGTGTTAGCTGCTTTACTACTCGTAATTGTTTTTATTGTGGGACCAACGCTACTTATCTTAAACATGATGACAAGTGGCACAGGAGACTATTTGAATTCAATTTTATTTAATACTTTAGACGTTGCTCCGTTAAATGAACAAAAGTCGGACTGGTTACAAACATGGACAATCTATTATTGGGGCTGGTGGATGAGCTGGAGTCCATTTGTTGGTATATTCATCGCTAGGATTTCAAAAGGACGTAGTATAAGAGAATTTGTTGTTGCAGTGTTAGGTGTTCCAACAGTGGTTAGTATCATTTGGTTTAGTGCCTTTGGTACAACAGGTATCACCGTTGGACAAGAACAAGGTGAATTATTTAAATTACCACCTGAGACACAATTATTTGGAATCTTTAATGAATTACCATTTGGATTTATTCTTTCAATGATTGCATTAGCACTTATTTCATCATTCTTTATTACTTCGGCAGACTCAGCAACCTATGTCTTAGGTATGCAGACTGCACACGGTACGTTAAATCCTACTGCTTTTGTTAAAGTTGTTTGGGGATTAGCATTAGCAGGTATTGCATATGTCTTATTATTAGCTGGCGGAGATACTGGTTTAGACGCCTTACAATCTGCTGCTATCATATCAGCACTACCGTTTAGTTTTGTAGTGATATTAATGATGATTGCTTTATATAAAGATGCAAACAAAGAACGGAAATATCTAGGTTTGACTTTACAACCTAATAAAGAACGATACGAAGCATATACACGTAAGATTGAACAAGAACAAGCAGAAAAATAATTACGTTATAACATGAGACGTACATAAAACAGAGGAGATACAGTCGTAAATTGACAAATATCTCCTCTGTTTTAGTTTGTTGAGTAAAAAGAAAAGCACATTCATTTTTCATGAATGTGCTTTTTATATACATAAATTTATTAAATTCAGTAAAGACTTCCTAGCACATGATTTAAATGCATAAGCTAAATATGGTAATTTAAATTATGCATCTTAATCATGATACGATTAAGTGATTTCAGATTTAATTTAAGGTATTATAATTACGGATATGATCATTAATACTTTCAAGATAGAAAATATTTTTTGGTTCATCAGCTAATTCAGTTTCGTGATCGAATTCTAAATTATCAAAACGTTTAAAGAATGATTCATACGTTTCAACTGAAATTTCAGTACGATTGTTTAAAAGGTCTTTATGTCCTTGAATATCAAGTACATCTTGGTAGCCTTTTACAATTTTACCGCTAAAGAACTCGCCTACAGAACCTGAACCGTAACTGAAGAGTCCGATTGTATCATCGCCAGAAAGGTCATGCGTTTCTAATAATGAAATCAAACTTAAGTATAAAGATCCAGTGTAGATGTTACCTATATAACGATTATAATATGTAGCATCTTCATAACCAGAAGTTAAGCGTGCTTTTGTTTGTTCATCAACAGAATCTGTTAAAATTGAGTCAAGTGCTTTTTTACCCATTTTAGTAAATGGTACGTGGAAACATAATGATTTAAAATTATCTAATGTTTTATTGTAGCGACGAGCATATTCATTCCAGCTTTCTTGGAACGAGTGAATGTAAGCGTCTTTTGACAATGCGCCATCAACGAGAGGGTAAGGTTGTCCACTTGGACGCCAAAAATCATAGACATCTTCAGTGAATGCAACTGCGTCATCATTTAATTCAAGAATTCGTGGGTTTTGTGATATTATCATAGCAACTGCACCTGCACCTTGTGTAGGTTCGCCGCCGCTGTTCAATCCATAACGAGCAGTATCACTGGCGATGACTAACACTTTTTCATTAGGACGTGGTACTAAATAATCTTTCGCTAATTGAATGGCTGGCGTTGCAGCATAGCAAGCCTCTTTCATTTCAAAACAACGCGCAAAAGGTTGGATTCCTAAAAGATGATGAATTTGCACCGCAGAGGCTTTTGCAGAATCAATGGCTGATTCTGTTGCAACAATCACCATGGTAATATCTTTCTTGTCTTGTTCTGATAGAATAGGTTGAGCAGCGTTAGCACCCATAGATACAATATCTTGAGAGACAGGGCTTACAGCCATTTGCGATTGGCCGATGCCGATTAAGAATTTGTTCGGGTCTACGCCACGTGCTTCAGCAAGCTCAGCCATGTCTACGTAGAAGTTCGGAATATAAAAATTAAGTTGGTCGATACCAATTGTCATAAATAACCAACATCCTTTCTTGATATGTTAAATCACTTTAAATCATATCAAAAGAAAGCATAGAAATACAATTTTAAATTAGTAGCTAGTGATAAAAAAGGAGATAAAGATTATGAGTAAAATTGCAATTGTCAGCGCTAAACGTACACCAGTAGGAAAATTCAGAGGGAAGTTAAGAGATTATTCTGCAGTACAGCTTGGTACAATCGCTTTAGAAGCGGCTATCGATGCTATTGAATTGCCTAAAGATACTATCGAAAATGTAATTTTCGGTAATGTGCTTCAAGCAGGAAACGGTCAAAATCCAGCACGTCAAATTTTAGTCAATGCAGGTTTACCTACTACAACTCCTGGGATGACTATTAATGAAGTCTGTGGTTCTGGATTGAAAGCTGTGATTTTAGGTAAACAACTGATTCAATTAGGTGAAGCTAAAGTCGTAGCAGTAGGCGGGGTTGAAAGTATGACGAATGCACCTAAATTGCTTATCGAAGGCAAAGAGAAACCTGTACCGAGCTTTATGCATGACGGTTTAACAGATGCCTTTGAAAATGTACCAATGGGCATCACTGCAGAACGTATTGCAGATCAATATGAAGTCACACGTGAACAACAAGATGAGTTCGCCGTAAAATCCCATCAAAAAGCCTATGAAGCCACTCAAGCAGGCAAATATAATGAAGAAATGATTCCGTTGAAAGATGCAGATGGGGAAATGATGACTTCAGATGAAGGTATTCGTGGTAATAGTTCAGTTGAAAAATTATCAACATTAGACACTATTTTTAAAGAAGACGGTTCTGTGACTGCAGGAAATGCGTCTAGCATTAATGATGGTGCCTCAGCATTAATCTTGATGGATGAAGATTATGCTAAAGCCCATGGTTTCGAAGTGCTCGCGACACTCGGTGACTATGCAGAAGTCGGCTGTGACCCAGAAATTATGGGCATCGCTCCATTCTATGCCGTAAGTAAGTTGCTGGAAAAAACGGGCAAAACAATGAATGATATTGATTTAGTTGAAATGACAGAAGCCTTTGCGGTACAAAGTATTGCAGTTAAAGATAATTTGAATATTCCAGATGAGAAATTAAATATTTATGGCGGTGCAGTAGCAATCGGTCATCCAATCGGTGCTAGCGGTGCGCGTCTCGTAACTTCATTAGTTAACGAATTACATCAAGAAAATAAACAAACTGGTATTGCTACTGCTTGTATCGGCGGCGGACTGGGTCTCGCTCTAGCAGTTGAAAAAGGAGAATAATGAATCATGAAAGCATTGGGGAAAGATTTCAGACACTTATCGAGAAAAGATAAATTGCAAAGACTAGAAGAAAATGGTTGGATATCTAAAGAAAGTCAGCAAGAACTTCTTGAGTATCCGCTACTTTCTGAAGAAGTTGCGGATAGCCTTATCGAGAACGTCATTACTCAAGGCGCTTTACCGGTTGGGCTGCTTCCTGATATTGAAGTAGATAGCAAACATTATGCTGTACCGATGATGGTGGAAGAACCTTCTGTAGTAGCCGCTGCGAGTTACGGAGCTAAACTCGTCAACAAAACAGGGGGATTTCACGTTGACTCTAGTGAACGCTTAATGATTGGCCAAATTGTATTTATGGATGTGGAACAGCCTGCCGAATTGGCTGAACAATTATTGGCGAAAGAGAATCAAATCCATCAAATTGCCGACACTGCTTACCCTTCTATTATAAAAAGAGGTGGCGGTTACCGCAAAATCGATGTTGATACCTTTTCAGAAGAACAGCTCGTGTCGTTGAAAGTTTATATTGATACGAAAGATGCTATGGGCGCAAACATGATGAACACTATCTTAGAAGGCATTTCAAGCTTCTTAAAGGGCGAATGGCCTGAGATTAATATTCTGATGAGTATCTTATCTAATCATGCAACAGCCTCAGTAGTGCGCGTGTCAGGAGAAATCGATGTTGCGGATTTAGCTCGAGGAGATATGGAGGGCGCTGAAGTAGCACGCCGTTTAGAAGCAGCTTCAATTTTAGCTTATGTTGACCCTTATCGTGCTGTCACGCATAATAAAGGCGTCATGAATGGGATACATGCGGTAGTACTAGCAACCGGCAATGATACACGTAGTGCTGAAGCAAGTGCGCATGCGTATGCTTGCAAGGAAGGACAATACCGCAGTATGACGAAATGGGAGTATTTACCAGAGAAAGAACGTCTGCGCGGCACAATCGAAATTCCGATGACGTTAGCGACAGTAGGCGGCGGTACTAAGGTAGTGCCAATTGCACGTTTAGCGCAAGAATTGCTGCATGTTGACTCCGCTCAAGAATTAGGAGAGGTAGCCGCAGCAGTTGGTTTAGCCCAAAACTTCTCAGCTTGCAGAGCACTAGTGTCAGAAGGTATTCAAGAAGGGCACATGAGCCTGCAATACAAATCACTAGCTATAGTAGCAGGAGCTAAAGGTGCAGAAATCGAGAAAGTTGCGAACGCTTTAAAAACAGCGGACACAGCAAACATGGCTAAAGCCGAAGAAATTCTAGCAGACTTAAGAAAATAAGCAAAAGCAAAAGCCCCATTGTCCAGTACTAGCTGAACAAATGGGGCTTTCTTCATATTAAAATTAATCAATTGAAATGTTAGAACTTGC
>OMJG01001648.1_pt1 | contig 12433 bp, 11 predicted proteins | sample 1646431 | NCBI WGS metagenome assembly OMJG01 (sample SAMN03771674, study PRJEB25209) | food metagenome | isolation source: Cotija cheese | place: Mexico:Jalisco,Michoacan | collected 2011-12-12 | reverse complement strand
ATTTTGAAGTAGGAACGGCTGAGGAAACGATGAAAAAATGGGCTGATGATGGTATCAAACCCGCTGTGATCGTTGTTGATCCGCCCCGTAAAGGTTTGACAGCTGACTTCATCGAAGCAGCTGCTAAAACTGCTCCGCAAAAAATTGTCTATGTCAGCTGTAATCCGGCTACATTAGTCCGCGATATCGACCGTTTTGGCGAGCAGGGTTACTCTGTCAAATGTCCGCTGGAACCATTCGATCAATTTCCGCAAACGACACATGTCGAAACTATTGCGGTGTTGGAACGAGACTAGTTTCAAAGGATAATTGGAGGTCAAAAAGTGAAAGTATCAGAAATAAATTCAGCGACCGAGAAATATAGTGCCGAAGATTTGAAAAAATTAGTCAAGGAATTATATAAATGCATTCCGAAGAAGGTGCGGGATGACAAAGAAATTGATGACTTGATCACAAATATGGACAAATTTTTAGCAGATAAGAAAGCAAAGAAGATCAAAAGCCAGCACCCTGATTTTCCGGATCTTAAAGCTGAGATTGATAAGTTTGTCGATGATGCACAGCAACAGTATTATTTTGCTCCTAACCGGTATATTTCAAAGAAACAGCGGCCTAAGTGGCGTTTTATGGTCAAACGATTTGTTAAGCAGCTTGAATCTATCCCGGTTAATGAAAAGAATGGTCATGAAGCTACGGAATTATTGAGGGATTTGTATAACTTGCTTTGTGTAGCCAGTATGCAGTACCTTTTTAATACGGAAAATCCTTTTGCTTCAGTTGGCATCACCCAGCAAGCATTTTATGAAAAATTGATAAAGCGTTTGCTTTTGCAGGGCAAAGATCGTGCTGTTATTGACGATATTTTAGATATCCTTTTTGAAAACGAAGTCAACTATGATGAATCTAAAACAGAGCTGATGTATGTACTGATCGAAAATTTGAAAACTGTAGATATGAAGGAAAGGACTATTGAGCAAACACATAAAAGGCAGCCCAAAGTCTTGTCGCAAAAGCCGCTGGTAGGATCTCACTATGATTATTTTAAGCAGATGCAAACGGTCAACATGTATACAACTTTTATTTTAGTGGTGGACTTTAGTTTGTCTGAGTATGAAAAAGGAATAGCTTATTTTAAAAAGTACTATCAGTCAGAAGTTGAAGAGCAAAAAGTGGAAACACTTTTGGATTGGTTACAGACTTATAATTTAAAAGATGAGTGGCTTACGGAATATGAGTATGGCTTGAAGGCTGGAGTAAAGCTGAATGGGATATACCCAAAGCAGTATAATATCTTAAAAGAAGACAAGGATGCTGGATTTGAAGATGTCTATAATTTAGAGCTTGAACAACTAGACGAGGAAGAAAAAATGTTTTGGGATGCGTTGAATGAGCTTGACGACTAAAATGAATGTCGCGACTAATATCTTATTTGGCAAATCAAAATAGTTATATTTCTGATTTTCGGTTTTTTTCCCTGCTCTTCCAAAAAGTTAATTCTTAAGAAGCAGCTTTTTAAAATTTGGGAAAGCGTAATAAAAAAACTGTGGCACAAAGCTCTCAAGCTGATCAAGAAAATAGGCGCAGAAAATCAAAAAAAGATTTTTGCAGCCTATTTTCTTGATTAATGGTAATTTTGTTTTTATTTCCTGATTTAGATAAATAATTTTAGTTAAAATAAAAAGAAAGTAGACTTCTTATCGTATTCTTATTCGTTTTTGCTTAGTTAAATTATAAACTAGTGCCAACACAAAAAAACACCAGTTGGAAAGATATTTTGGGGAACATTAAGTAAAGAGCATTGTACTCAAGCTTGGTCAAATTTTGTTTCAGTATTAAATTGTCGCCTAATTATGTTACAGTTTAAACAAGTTATGTTAAATCAAGTTGAGGAGGAGTTATTATGACCAAACATAAAATTTTTCGCTTCTACGCAGAATTAAATGACTACGAACCATTAGTTTGGCGGCGCTTTGAAATTAATGGAGAAAAAACGATGGCACAGCTGTCATACTGTATTATGCTGATGTTTGAAATGCAGGCGAGCCACTTGTTTTCACTGACACAATACAGGCGTGACAGTTTTATTGAAGATGTGAAAGGGATTGGGTTGACGGAAGAAGAAATTCTGGAAGAATTTAAAGGCCAGACTATGTTGCAAGATGTTCACTTTGAATTTCCATTTGATGAAGTTAGTTTAAAAGAGGATGAATTACTCGCCATGCCAGACAGAGTCACTGTCTCTGAGATGTTGGGGCACGTCAATGACTATGCCAAATTGAAACTTGCATACGATTATGGTGATGGTTGGGCAGTATCTGTCTTTTTGGAAGAATCTAGGGAAGAAGAAATTTCTTTGAAGCTTCTTCCTCGTGTTTTTGAAGGACAAGGTTATGGAATCGTTGAAGATGTCGGGGGTCCTGACGGTCTGGCAGAGCTGGCGCAGATCTTGAAAAAGGGCACGGGAGAGGAGTACGAAGATATGATTCGCTGGCTGGACAGTACCACACTTGATCTGAGCGATTTTGACAAGGACGATATAAACTTTCGCCTGAAAAAATTGGTGCGCGTCTACCGTGATATCTATGAAAAAAATTTGGAACCAACCAAAAAGTCATTTGATCTTTTGACCAGACAGTATCTCGGTAAAGGTGTGCGCGGTTATTAAAAATTGTACTCATGAAGTAAAATTGAATCTATGTCTATTAGAAATCGTTGTTAAGTTCAGTTTGCAAAGTAATGATGCCAAAACATGAAGTGAAGGGGTTGTCATGATGGCTAAGGTCTTGTTAAGTGAAGCAATTGAGATCTTTCAAGATGCTGTGGATCAATTTTCAGGAAATTTGTATTATTTTGATAGAAAATCTGAAAAGTTTAAAATCGTGAATTCTGAAATAATCGATGCTATTGAGATGGGGGATAGTCGTGCGGATTTACTGGCAGGGTATGACCGTTTAGAAGTAAACGATGCACTGGATTATGTTGATAAACAAGGAAGCCAGCAAATTGTAGCAGTGTATAACCAGTTCGAAATCAATACTTGGGATCATATGCAGCGATTTGCTTGGTATAAAGGAGCTCCAGAATTAGCGGAAGCTATCAACAGACGCGGTGCTTACAGAATTTTTCGCATGATGGTCACTGACAAGGGGTGGCTGGACGAATGGTATCAGTTTGAACAAAAGCAGTACGCTAAAGAAATATACAGATGGGCACAAGATAATGATATAGAAGTTAAAGACGACCTGGAAATTGGCACTGACCGTGATCAATTTTCTTGAGTAAATGCAAATAGCAAAGGAGAAGATCTTTGCTACTCCAAAAAGTGCTCCATCCGTTTCAAACCGGTTTGGAGTTCTTTTTTTGAGGGGATCCTCTGGTTTTCTAAAATGAAATCAAAATCGCTGATCGCTAAGTTGACTAGCAAGAAAATGGTAAAATCTGTTGCGGGCAAATTTAAAAAGGAAGTATATGTTTGCGTGAAAATTTTGCGCAAACGTTGGTCAAATCCTTTAGTGCCCAGGGGTATTTCCCGTACCAATTCAATTTCTTCTTTATTTGATAACAAATGGTTGATCAATTCATGCGAGAAAAAGGAGTAATTGTCAAAGTTCTTATTGTGTTTTTGCTGTTCGCTTTCGGAAAAAGCAGCGATAAACGGTGCGAGAGTTTGTTTAACGACAGTGTCGGCTAGTTCGTAGAGATTTTCATAGTGCGCATAAAAAGTTGTTCGATCGACCAGACTTGCTTTGGCTAGTTTGGCAATTGAAATTTCATTAAAAGAGGTATGTTTTAGTAGTTCCAAGAAGGCGAGCCGGATCATTTTTTCCGTCCGTTCAAAACGTAAGTCTGCCATTTGTAAACGACCTTTCTTATAACAAATTAGGTTATTAACTCTATTATTCTACAATGTGTAGATTAAAACAACAATAAAAATAAAGTTGCGGTTCACATTAACTGAGATCCCCGTACAATAAAGGTGTAATGAAATACAGCTAAAAATATACGGAGGCGTTATAGATGAGTGATTATGAAATCAAATTCACGGTCGATGGCAAAGAAGTAACTCAACAAGAAATTAGAGATATTGAATTAGAACGCTATCATCATGTGTTCAATATTTTTCACGATAAACAGCTTGACATCAAGTTAAATGATAAGGTGCTGACTTTCGAAGAACTGATGGCTTTGCCACTAGCTGACGCCAAAGTTGCCTTGGCTCAAACAAGAGAAGCAATGGGCAAAGAAAAGACCTTGGAAGTCTTCAAGCCCGAAACTGACCGTGCTGACAAAATGTGGGAAGAGATCGCTAATACTTCTGAATTAGGCAAAAATTTCCAAGAAGCATATGTCAACGTTGAAACAAAAAATATCTCATTGGTTCAGTTTATGATGTTCAACCAGTTGTTAATGAAGAAAAATAACTTGTACCTTCCTTCAACTATCCATCCAGAACATTACTATTTCGAAGCAGACAAGACGGGTAAGCAGACTATTATTGAAACATTTGGGATGTATAAAGATCCGACTTACATGGATCTAAGACCGGGCGGTAAGGAAGATTATCCGGTTAAACCTGATGAGGGCGTTGATCTGGTCATGGCCGGCAAAACTTACTTGATGAACACTAATGAAGATACCAAGATGTTAGGGATGCACCAGTTGACTCAAACAAAAGACGGCATGAAAGTTAAATTAGGTGTCTTCTTGCCTGAATCCGCTCCTAAGGCGATCGCAGAAGGACATAAGAAACATCTATTAGTTGAATTCAACAATGGTTTGCACATTGCGGCTGAACAAAAACCATCTTTCTTGCAAAAGAAAGCACTAGGTGCAGCAATCAACCATATGAAGAAAAAGAACCAAGAATAATTGGTGACTAAAACATTTAAATAAGTAGGAAGCCACACTGCACTTTACTAAGAGTTGAATGCAGGCTGGCTTTTTTGAGAGTTTCTGATAAATCTTTCTTATAGTATGATAAATTTATCACAAAGACAACAAAAATATTTAATGAATGAATTAAAATTATTGAGTATGAAAGAGATATGTCTTAAATTGTATTTGTGAAATAAAATACAATATTGGAGGGCATATCATGGCAGAGCGTTTAAAAGATAAAGTTGCCATCGTCACTGGTGGTGCCAAAGGGATCGGCTTGGCAATTGCCGATAAGTTTACTGACGAAGGAGCTAAGGTCGTTGTAACTGATATCGATGAGAGTGCAAAAGAAAATGTAACCGCTTTAAATAAAAATGATTCACTTAAGTTTTTTAACCAGGATGTTAGTGATTCAAGTTCCTGGCCTGCAGTTTTTGATTTTGCCAAAGAAAATTTTGGGACTGTAACGACTATCGTTAATAACGCAGGGATCGGTATTACTGATAGTATTGAAAATACTTCTGACGAAGAATGGCATAAGGTTTTAGGTGTTAATTTGGACGGGGTATTTTATGGAACACGTGAAGGGATTCGACGGATGAAGAATTTGCCTAATGGAGCTTCGATCATCAACATGGCTTCGATCGAAGCTTTGATCGGTGATCCTAACTTGGGTGCATACAATGCTTCTAAAGGTGGCACTATGCTTTTAACAAAGTCTGCCGCACTTGATTGTGCACTTAATGATTGCGGCATCCGGGTCAACAGCGTCCATCCTGGTTACATCGGCACTAAGTTGGTCGATGATCTGCCCGGTGTGGCGGATGCGATGGCAAAAACGCACCAAGACGCCAGTCGGACATATCGGCGAGCCCAATGATATTGCTTATATCTGCGTCTATCTTGCTTCTGATGAGTCGAAATTTGCAACTGGCGCACAATTCACAGTTGATGGTGGTTATACAGCCCAATAAAAAATGTAAAATATTGCAACAAGCTGTCGGGCAGAAAAAGGCTGGGCAGCTTGTTTTTGTCTGATTGTTTAACAAAATGAATTAAAGACAAGAATTAACTGTTTAAAGCAAATCAGCTAGAAGTCGGGGAAAGTCTTAGCCAATTCACGTATAAAAACGAGTTCTTCCTTCAGCCTGTTCTAATAACAAATCATTACTTAAAACGAATCAAATTTTTAAGCGAGAATTTTTAAGCCACTGCGCTTTTCTCAGCAGTCAGGTTTAAACTTTCTGCGCTTTTTCAAAAAGGGCTTGACCTGTGCAAATATTTACGTTAAATTAAAATACAATTAGATAACAATTATAAACGCTATGACAAGGATCGTTGTGACCAGGACAACTTCAGAGAGCTTGCTATTGCTGAAAGCAAGTATTGTCGGTCAGAACCACTCACCTTGGAGCGGTAGAAATGAACAAGTAGTTTTTACTGGTTTCTCACCATTAAATGAGACAACATAAATTTATTATGCGAGCTATTACCAAATTTTGCGGTAATAGAAAAATTAGGTGGTACCGTGGAGACGCCCTATGAAGCTTGAACGCTTTGTGGGGTGTTTTTTGTTATCTGAATAAAAAATACGACTTAAGTCGCAAAAGGGGAGGAAGATTTTATGAAATTAGTTGAAGAAATTCGTCCGGGAGCTAATCGCTACATTAATGGACAAGGGGCCGTTGACGATTTAGACCGTGTCATGGCAGATTACCAGCAAGCGATTGTTGTGACTGGCGAAAAATCCTATGCCGCTTTCCAGCAAAATTACCATGGAGAAGTGACATGCCCAGTTTTTCGTTACGATGGTTCAGCCAGCGATGAAGATGGTCATGCAATCGCCAAGCAAGCACCAGTGCAAACGGATGTTGTGATCGGGATCGGTGGCGGCCGCGTTCTTGACACAGCGAAAGTCACAGCTGAAACTTTGCAAGCGAATCTCATTAGTGTTCCGACACTGGCTTCTAACTGTGCGCCTTTTACCCCAGTCGGGGCGATCTATCATCCGGTGGGGCATACATTTAAATATGTCGAATATTTCAAGAAAGCTCCCACAGTCACAATTGTCGACTATAATATCATGCTGACAACTCCCCACGATTTTTTTGTGGCCGGGATCGGTGATACTTTGGCTAAGTGGTATGAGATGGAAGGGATCACGCGCGGTCGCATCAACGACCTGCCTGTTTTTACACGTTTGTCTTATCAAACGGCGAAAGTGATCAAAAATACTCTGGTCGACTCAGCACAAACAGCTTTGGCTGATCTTGAAGAAGGTCGTGTGTCACCAGCCTTTACTGATGTTGTTGATTGTATCATCGGAATTGCCAGTGAGGTCGGCGGCTTTGGTGTCAGCGATGGTCGGATGGCTGGTGCCCATGCAGTACATAATGGCCTGTCATATATTGAAGAGACTCATGAGATCTTGCATGGTTCCAAGGTGGCCTACGGTATCTTGGTTCAATTAGCTCAAACTGGTGATCAAGCAGAAATTGAAACACTGTTGCCTTTCTATCGTGGGATCGGTTTGCCGACTAATTTGGCGGAATTGCATATCACAACTGATGTTTCCGCTAAGTCACAACAAGTTGCACAGTGGGCTGCTCGGGCAGATGAGACCTTTAACTTGATCAAGTCAGATGTTGTTGCTGCCGACGTTTTGGCTGACATGCAGAAGGTGGAAGATATTTCTGCTGGTAACAAGCAACAGTGAGCTGATATTTGAATTCACAAAAATAACATAAAAAATAAACCATGTACTTTCTCCAAATTGAAGAGTACATGGTTTTTGTGGTGCTTATTTTAGTTGGCAGGTCGCTCTTTTTTAGCAAATTTTGCTAGACAGATATAAATTACTGCAGCCAGTAACATTGCTAAAGGAGTAGCACCAACTGTATCTGCTAGAACAGGTATTTGCTTGATGATCCAATAGCCGCAAACAGCGAGTGCCCAAGAGATTATCGCACTCCAATTGATCCCATTTGAATACCAATAAGCACCGTTCTTGCGGGTGAATTGGTCGCTCAGGTAGTTTTGATGCTGAACAAAATAAAAGTCGACTAAGAAGATGGCGATCTCGGGTCCAAGAACCATTCCGATGCCGTCTAAGAAAGCTGTAAAAACATCAAGAAAAGTCGAATAAAACAGTGGGATAAAAGTGACGAAGACCGACACAATGGTCACGATGATCAAACTGGCCCGTAGACTAAATTTTCTGGTCATATTTGTCAAAGCTGAGCCGGCCGACATTAAGTTGACGGCATTGGCAGTGGTGCTGGTGATGATAATGACCAGCATCGCTAATATGCCAAGACCGAGTTTGCTGGCGATCGTCGAAGGATCGGAGTTGTTTGGGTCGAAATGCTCGAGTGTAATAGCGGTCGCGATCGTTGCGATGATCCCGATCAGTTCAAACCATATCAAGCCAAGATCAGCACCTAGGAAAGGTGCCCAAGTGGAACTGGACTTTTTCTTTGCGAAACGAGTAAAGTCACTAGCCGCAGTTACCCATGCTAAGTTAAAGGCAGCTAAGACATCAACTGCAGCGCCAGCGCTCATTTTAGCAGAGGACGGTGGTCGCCAAGCAATAATATCAGACAGCGATACTTGCTGGAAAACGATGATCGATTCCCAAATGACCAAGGCGAAGACTAAGATGATCCCCAAACGTTCAATAATTTGCACAGAACGTTCTCCCATTGATGTGCTTAACAAATGCAAGACACTCATAACAAGGATACCGAGAACCAAACCTTTAGCACCACCAGGTTTACCATAGACAGGCCAACCTAGCAGATCATGGAGTATGTAACTAATAGAAGTTGCTGCAATAAATGTGTTAACGGCAGCCCAACCGATAAACTGAACCAAGTTGATGAGCGATGGTAAAAAGCTGCCCCGTAATCCAAAAGAAGCGCGAGTTAAGCCCATTGCTGGGATGCCTGTTTTGTAGCCCATGTAACCTGCTAGAGCTAGTAAGGTATATGACGCTAATCCCACGATGACTAATGTGGTCGATGCAGTGACAAAGCCGCATGCAGCTATGACGCCACCGACATACCATGTGCCGTTATTGGCGTTAGCACCGACCCATGTCGCAAACATGTCCCAATATGTTTGGTGCCGGTGTTTCTTCTCGATCACTTCAATGTGACCAAATTCTTCGTTTTTCATGTGTTTCCCCCTGGACGATTGAAAAATAGAATAATTTACCAAAAATAATAGACTATGTAAAAAATTAAGCATTAAATGGCAATTTGAAAAAATTACACTGATAAATATTTTACCGTAATTTAATAAAAAAGCAAGAAAATATAAAATTGAAGGTTCAAAGATGTGTAATTGCTAGAAATGAACTTTATTGTTTACAGACGGGGGCTTTCTAGGTTAGTCTTAAAACAATAATGATCCAGTGAAAGGAGAATATATGCTTACCATTAAAAACTTGTCAAAAAGATTTGGAGAAACTCAAGCAGTTAATGATCTCTCATTTAATGTTTATCCTGGACAAATTACTGGTTTGATCGGTCAAAACGGCGCCGGTAAAACAACCGCTTTTCATAGCATCCTTAATTTTTTAAACTACTCTGGTGAAATTTTATGGAATGACCAGCCGATCACGGAAAACACTCTAGATGAGATCGGCTATTTGCCAGAAGAACGTAGTTTGTTGCAAAAAATGACGATCGAGCAGCACATTTTGTATCTGGCAAAGCTTAAAGGCAAACGGGCACAAGCAATCAAGCCCTTGATCAACGACTGGCTGGCCAAGTTCCAAGTCAAAGGTGGTAGAAAAGATTTGATCAAAAGTCTTTCCAAGGGTAATCAGCAAAAAGTTCAGTTGATCTGCACCTTGATCCCCCAGCCAAAACTGATTATTTTGGATGAACCATTCAGCGGGTTAGATCCTGTTAACGCTGATCTTCTTAAAAATGCGGTCTTGGAAATGAAAGAAAAAGGTGCTGCGATAATCTTTTCTAGTCACGACATGTCAAACGTTGAGGCAGTCTGTGATCGCCTAGTGATGTTACGAAAAGGGCGTTCGGTATTAAACGGAACTCTCGATGAGGTCAGGGAGCAATTTGGACGGACGGAGCTCTATGTTACATCAGAATGGCCATTTGAAAAACTACAGCAATTACCTCACGTTACTGAGGTCAAAAAGTTACATCAAGCACAGCGCTATTTGTTGCACCTAGATGATCCAAATGCAGGTAAACAGATTTTTGCGACATTAACGGGTGGGCAATATATTACAGAATTTAGTCAGCAACCTCCAACACTGGATGAGATATTCCGAATGAAAGCAGGTGAAGTCGATGAATAAATTATGGACTGTTATTAGCCAAACATATGCCAACCAAGTTAAAACTTGGAGTTTTTTACTATTTATTCTGTCGCCATTTTTGCTGATCGGGATCTCTGGAGGTGTGGGTTATTTTTCTGGTAAGGTATCAAGCGAACAGTCAACAGACCAAATCGCCGTAATCTCCAAAGAAAAATCACTACGCACGAGTTACATTAAGCAAAATAAATCAGATGTTAAACCAAAGATCACAACAACAAAAGCTGCACGTGTGGCGCTAGCTGATAATAAGATCAAGGGTTATTTAAATCTAACGACTCAAAACCAGCAGGTTATAGCTACATATCATGGGACGGAAGCAATGAATAGCTCGTTGAAAAACAAAACTCTTGCTTTCTTAAATTCGCTGCAGCAAAATCTTAACTATCGCCAAGCAAAACTAAACCAAAACCAAGCACAGATCCTCGCAAAGCAACCAAATTTTGCGCAAAAGATCAAAGACAATAAAAATTCAACTAAAAAAATCGCTGGAACGATTTCATTTTGGATCATGGTCTTCATGATGTACATGATCTTGATCAATTACGCCTCTGTCACTGCCAATGAAATTGCTTCTGAGAAGGGTACAAAAATTATGGAGATCATTTTTTCTAGTACTACTCCTGCCAATTATTTTTACGGCAAGCTTCTGGGAGTTGTTGGTGTTATTGTTACACAGATCGCTGTTTACCTTGTAGGTGGCTGGGCAATCTTTTTGGGTGTCAAGCATCTTAAAGTTGTTAATGATTTCCTGACCTCAAGCGGCTCATTGATCAAAGAAGTTCTGGCTGATCTCTTAAACATCAATCTAGCTTTTCTTTTATTTGGCGTGATTATCTATACTATTCTCGCAGCATTTAGTGGGGCACTTGTTGCCAAAGCAGAAGATGCTTCTAAAGCAGCACAACCGACTGTTTATCTGAGTATGTTGGCCTTCTTTTTGACAATTCCGTTTCAGGATAATGCCAGTGCATTGTTAGTTAAAATCTTGTCATACGTCCCATTCTTCTCAAGTTTCTTTATGCCAATGCGGATCATTGATCACTCTGCCTCGTTGTTTGAGATCAGCCTTTCGTTATTGTTACTGATCCTTGCAGTCGTTTTATTGGCAGCTTATGTCGGTCACATTTATGGTGGTTTAATGTTGCAGACGGAAGACACTAGTTTTTGGAAAAGATTTAGACGTGGACTAGCGTATTCAAAATAACAGATTAGGTATTTTGAGTTAGTTGTAAGCGGTCTGACTTTGTTCTTTTTTAACCGGACGAAACAGGCAAGTAGGTGAAATATTTAAATTGAATAGGTAAAAATAATTTTAAGTGATAGAAACAAGCTGTCGGTCGAGAAACATCATTGGACTGGCAGCTTGTTGTCGTGTTTATTTTGATGGTTTGTAAAATATTGGTTCTTTATCAAGTGGTACTGATGGAATAAATTATTAAAAATAATAAGTAGTTGGTCTACTTGGTCAAGCTCCTTGTTCCTGTATGGAATGAGCAGCTTTTCTAATATAACTATGAAAGTTCAAACTGACATAACTAGTCTTTGATTCGATAAGAAGACGTAAACGAAAACTCGTAAAGTTTTTGAAACTGTAAGCAGTCTTTTTAATAGTTTTGATCTGGTTGTTTGTTTCTTCCACTGGCCCGATAGAAGGGGGAGTCTGAAAGCTTTTTTGATTTCTCGCAGTTGTTTATGCAGAGATATTTTTGCTTGCGGATCGAAAAAACATTTGTGATCCCACCCGAAGGCAAACCGGCAAGCGCAAGGATAAAATTGCCACAAATGGATCGTGCGGACTTTTTTATGCTGGTAAAATCCTGCAGCTATCACATTATTCTTATATTTTGGATCAAATTCCAGACGTGAGTCTTTAATTTCCAGTAGATCCAGTGTACATTTCTCCGTGTAGGCCATTCCTTTCAGTGTAGGGATTGTTTCTTTGAGATGAAGTGGTGTCTTCATCTCTATTTTTTTATCGTAAAATAAAATTGGTACTGAGAGAAGATTTTCCTATCAGTACCAAATATTTTAGAATTTTTATTAGGCGGAGATTTTAGTGTGATGAATTTACACTTTAAGTGCAACACTAAAACAGAATAAAGGACTCACAACGGAAATCCAAATATAATAAGTTTGTCTACAACTTAAAGAAGGAGGATTTCTATTATGAGCCACTATCAACATCTTACTATAAATGACCGTGAA
>OMJG01001646.1_pt1 | contig 12436 bp, 11 predicted proteins | sample 1646431 | NCBI WGS metagenome assembly OMJG01 (sample SAMN03771674, study PRJEB25209) | food metagenome | isolation source: Cotija cheese | place: Mexico:Jalisco,Michoacan | collected 2011-12-12 | reverse complement strand
TTCATCCCACAACTCCACTTTTATCTTAAATTTCTAAGGGTTCTACTTGTCCAAATTGATCATCACGCCATACGTAAACTTGATCCTTTAGTGAAATATAATGCTTTAGCCAAAGTTCATTAAATTGTTCACTGGTCATTGTATCTGACCAATTATCATCAAAGTCTTTTAGCGAAATCTGGTTTTCCTTACTAAAGCGTATAAACGGCACATTGTTTGAATTAAATAATTCTCCTTCTTTTAAAAACAATTCATCTAACTCAGTGTTATAACGTAATGGTGCCGCATAATATTGATAGATATTAGTTACTTTTAAATCTGTTGGTAATTTATTCTTTGATAATAAGTCGTCTAAATTTGCTTGATAATTTTCATCTAAAATAAACCACAAAATCTCAGTTCGTTTTCCTTGCGCCGATTGCTTTCTTATTTCTCTAAATAATGATTGTCGTATTTTAGAGTTCTCAAACAAATTATCAGAAAAAACAAATTTAACCGTTTCTCCGAATCGTTGTACTGGCGATTGATATCCATTACGCACAAAATCAGCTAATGATTTAGCAATCTGCTTGTGCACAGACAAAGTGAAGTGATCACGATCATCCACATACTCATCCATATGATTTCCTAAATGATAATCCCGAATATCGAATATCGGCACATCACATTCTTGGTAAACCCCTATAAAGGCTGATAACATTTCCTGATAAGTGAAACCATTTAGTCCTTCTAAATGCCATGCTGGCTTGTGCTTCCGAAAGGCCAACGTTTCTAAAATACCAACTAATTGAACATGGCGATTAATCAGTCTAATACGTTGTATGTTCTCACGTAGTTTTGCTTTAACCTCATCTAATGTATGCAATGAACCATCTGGGTTTGGTTGTTTCCAGTCATTATTACCATACGCAATAAGTACAACATCAGCCTGCTGAATCTCTTGTCGATAATGTTGGATGCTTCCTTCAAAACTATGTGTCCAACCAGTTAGGTGGTCAAGATGATGCTGGCCTTTAAATTGTCCCGTACCAGTTTCAGCAAAATTTTCGAGCTTATGAGCATTCAAATAGTATGATGCTAATTTGGCGTATACCGCATCACGATAAGGGGTTTCCTCTCGCACGAGTTCTTGACCAGCAACAATACTGTCACCAAAAACAACAACATTTTTATTAGACCAGTCATGCTGTGTTTTTTTTTGACGCCATTTCCCTAAGACATTTTTTACTTTGCTTTTAACTTCCATACAGCTAATAATCCCCATCTCTGGTTAATCCCAATAATTAGTTTCCGGATACATCAATTTTAGATGTATCAACATCTGTAGCTAACTTTTTCTTATTTAAATCATTTTTAATCTGTGAAGTTGAGATTTCTGGTGTCCGTGGTAGATAGACCACTTCTGTTTCTGTTTGTTCTTCAATAAAATCAAACTTGCCAGACCAATCATCTCCCATAACTAAAGTATCTACGTGATACTCTTTCATATCAGAAATTTTTTGATCCCAACTGTTCTCAGGAATCACTAAATCAACGTAACGAATAGCTTCGAGCAATTGCTTACGCTTCTCATATGAGAAATACGTTTTCTTCTGCTTTGATTCCCAATTAAATTCATCTGATGACAAAACAACGATTAAATAATCACCTAATTGCTTTGCCCGACGCAATAAATTGATGTGACCATAGTGCAACATATCGAATGTTCCGTAAGTAATAACTCTCTTCATAATCCCCGACTCCTCTTGATATTTATTATTTAAGTATAGCATGGAACGCCCGGCGCGCCTGTTTTTGATATACTTCAATGTTAAATTTTGCTAGGTTAGTTTGTCTTTCCATGACAAACAACATTAATTGTTCAAATGCTCGTGATGTCACGTCTTTAGTTACCAACCCATATTCTTGGTTTCCTAACACACCAATGTTTGCGGCAATGTTAGTTGCAATAATCAAACGTTGTTGCATCAACGCCTCTAACAAAACCATTGGTTGACCTTCATATAAGGACGGATGTACAAAAACATCCGCTAGCGCAACATAATCAGCCGGATTGTCAACTTGTCCAGTAAACAACACAACATCAGCGATGCCTAAAGCAACGGCTTGGTTTTCTAATTCATCACGGCTAACACCATCACCAACAATAATTAACTCTGCTTCTGGATGCTTCACATAAACTTTTGCGAAAGCATCCAACAACATCGTTTGATTTTTTTCTGGTGATAGACGGCCAACAGCCACAAAAACAAAATGATCATAGGTTGCCCATTGACGACTATTACGATACAGTAATGTGTCTGAAGTTGCCTGTTGCACGTCAGTGGTTAATATTGATTCACCTGTATTAGTCAGTAAAGTTGTTTGTCCATTTTGGCGCTGAAGTTGTGTGTAATGTTTGCCTGCTGCATGGACTGAAATTTTTCGTGTAACCCAAGGTTGATTAATTTTTACAACTGGTTGGATATCATTCACTGGCAAAGTGTCTGCTGCTAATTGCACACCCGATTGCTCATCAGGCAAAATGTTTTCTTGCACCACTAATTGCTTCACATGATCACTGGTCAATACTGATTCATCAAACCAACCATATTGATTAGCAAAGTACCCATAAATCATGAACGATTGTGTTTGCCAATTCCAGACACGAGCTAATTCAACTAGTGATTCTTTAATGTTAATTTGTTGTGATTGTTGACTTAACAGCATACTTTGATAAGTTATTGTTGTTTCACGACTGATGGCATAAACTTCATTAAAATGTGTCGTATCTAGTACAATGACATCATTTACCGAAACCATCATTGATTCACCAAATTTTGCCGAATATAACGGGTAAACAGGCTGATTATCAATAAACTTAGCAGTACTGTATCCCGCAATAATCACCAAATCATCTGGTAATGTACCAAATTGTGTGCGGATCATTTGATTGCTTCTTTGATTAAATATTAAGGACTGATTCAAAGTCATCTCTAAATAGTCACTCAAATCGACTTGATAATTATCAGATATTGGCACGTTAATTATTTGTTTATTAATATCATGTTCATCAATCCACCATTGTTTCTGACCAATTTGAATTCTAAAATAATTTCCCGTAAGCGTTTGCGCAAATGCGGTTGCTATATAAAGCTTATTGACTGTTTTTAGTTGGCGTTGTTTTAGACCACGTTTACTTAAGCCTAATGGTTGATTGGTTAAACTAGCTTCATGGGTAATCGTAAATAATTGCTTGATTCCCACATGATAAGCTTGTTCAGTAACCTTGTTTGACAAGTGATTCCATAACCATTGATACATGGCAAAGTGCGGTGAGACTTGCATTGGTAAAATACTTGATGCTTTTATCCAAGCATCTTGCTGACTTTTTGGTAATCTCACCTGATAATAACGACCATCTCCAGTTTCAGCTTGCGTAACAATTTTTACAAATGTATGATTGAGCCATTTTGCTTGCCCTATCACATCACTTGCATCATTACCTTTCAGGTAAGGTGTTTGGAATAAACGACGTTTATTGTTATAAACCCAGCCAATTTGATGAACTGGTTCTTGATACAACAATTCATTCACTTCATGAACATCAACCGACTTCGCTGCGACCCAACCACTTGGTAAATCATTAACCGCAAGCTTGTAAAATGTTGCCTGATTAATTTGGGCACGTCCAAGGACACGAACATGTTCATTAGGACTTATCTCCTTGGTAACAGCTTTGCCATGCGAAATGTCTATCACAGACATAAACATTTCAGCCACTTGTTGACGCATACTTGCAGCTACTTGATAATCTTCAATTACAGGTGAGTCAGCCAACTTTTCATCTATGCCAGTTGGTACGGTCAATGAATTTGGCACAGCAACCATCTGCTCTGGCCTAATATATTTCGCTAACTTTGTCTCATTAATTTGCTTCAGAGTTTCCGAAACGGAAACGATTTTATCGAAAACTTGATAGAGCGTGAATAATGCACCCAGTTTCTTTGTGTGCACTTTTTCTCCATTAATGATTTTCTGTGAGTCTGCGTACAAATCATTATGTTGATATACAATCAATTGCTTTCTCGGCATGACTGCAAATAATTTTGACCCATTAAATGAATAACCGGAAAAATCAATCAAGTCGTCAAATTGCACACTATTGAATAAGCGATCTGCCTCTCGTTGATAGCCAGTTTTTGGAATGTTGGTATCAGACCATGATTTGATACCATGTTCACTAATATAACGATCTAGTTTATTTTCTGGTCTGGTCAGTGCCGTGACACCAAAACGGTATATTACACGCACACGATTATCTAGTTGGTCGACATTATGAACAATTTCTTCATTATCGTTATCCCATAATAAATAAGTCACATCATACTCATCATAATCAAGATTCCGACTGAGATTAATCGCACTAGTAGTAATACCGTTATTTCCCATGCCGCCTGGATATATCAGCAACTTTGTTTTCCCTAGACCACTTGCATGCACATGCTTGATAACAGGTACTGATTGTTGATCAAAGATTGTTTGCACAATACGTTCAGTGACTTGACCATCGTCATAGGCAACAATTTTTTCTTTTAGCTGCTGATATTTTTGCTGATATTGTGTATGAACTTGATCAATAGCTTGTAAAGTCTGCCCGACTGCCGCAATATCCTCTAAAATTGGACCAGGTAGCTCATCATCGTCAAAATACATTCCTCGATAACTACTATATAGTTCATGATCCCATGCATAGAAAATAATTGGCTTGTCAGTTACTAAATAATCAAAGAAGATGCTTGAATAATCGGTAATTAAAATATCTGTGATACCTAAAATTAAATTAGCATCCATTTCATCAGGAACTAGATATTGATGCAATTTCTCATGTCGTTTGGCTAATCGATACGCATATGGATGTACTTTTACAAGAATATTTTTATCTGGATTTAATTGCTTCAGACATTTAATTTCTTCGAATATTTGATTAATACTACCTGACGGATTGGTGATTGAAGTTCCTTTCCAGGTAGGTGTGTACATGACGATTGGTTTGTCCCTATCTATTCGTACACCACTTTGTAATAAATAAGTGATGGTTTGTGCTTGATCACGACTATACGTCAAATCAATTCGTGGGTACCCACTTTCAAGAACTTCTCCTTGATACAACCCATTTAATTTATAGCGATCTAAAAACACATGGGATGTATGTGCATTCGGTGAAATAATATAATCCGCCATCAATAAATTACGCTGCACATTTTTTAAAGAGGTTTTTGAGCCTGGAATATCATAGCCCATGTATTTCAAGGGTGTCCCATGCCAAGTGTTAACATAAATCTGGTCAGGTTTCTTATGCCAAAATGACTGAAAGGTTGAATTTGTAATCAGAAACTTGGCCTTTAATAACCACTTCGCATATGCAATTGTATTACGTTTAACCCAAATAATATTATCCTGCATGTTGCTTGGTATATTAGCAACCATCCGAGCGAGATTTTCTGGACTATCATCAGTCACAACCCACACGTGTTTTAAATGCTGATATCGTTCATGGTTGTTTAAATATCGAAAAATTGCTAGTGGTGAATCCGTCATTGATTGACCATCACGAGCTTCATACAAAACAGTCTGCTCATCAATGGTTGACTGATCAAAATAGCGAATATAGTACTCCCGGGTCTTCTTCAAATCAGAGTATTTATAGGTCATCGCGACTTCAGAAATATGTGCCAGTCGTTTTACTTTTTTCTTTAAATCCATATCATTTGCCACCTAGTTACTACATCAGAAAGACTTTTGTTACGTCGTGCTTATGCTCAAACAAAACATCATAATGGCGATTTAGATTAATCACATAATCATCCGACTTAATTACTCGGTCAAACCATTGATCATACAGATCAACCTCGCTATATACGACTGGTTCATCCCAACCAACTAACTGATAATCCGCACGCAATCCACGCTCATCAAAGTGGACCAGCATTTGTGTATTCAAATCAGTATCTAGATATTCATCTAACGCTGGCAAATGTGTTTTCTCATCAAAATGACGAAGTACTTGAATATTACCAGAAGAATTCACCGATACTCGTTGATGAGGTCTTTTTTGACCTGGTTTCGCAAAATCAACCGCTGTCACCTTTCCGGCTTGATTTGTGATAATGGCAATTCTGACCTCACCATTCTGCATGAAGAGCCGTTGACCGTCTTTCTTCTCAACCGTAAACTTCTGATCACCAATGTAGTCTGTTGTAAAATGGTTGACATTGTCACGTCGCTCACTTTGTAAATATTGTGAAACGTAAAAGCTATCGATTTGTGCATCAGGAAAATCAGCTGCAAGTTGTTCATAGTTATTAATCAACTGATTATAGTCACCCTTATAACGTGGATCCAAAATCGTTAGTAATAAGCCGGAACCAATAAGTTGACGCAGATTGATAACATATTGCTTAATCTTATTAATTTCAGAAGCATCTAACTTATCAATTATGATTTTTACATGATTTTCCATATGAACGTCCCTCTATTTTTTATATGTATCCAGGAAATAACCCTGGGTTAAAATACGCTGTTTAGTTGACGTAAACAATAAAATCCGAATCGTGATCTGGTGCACCATTAACAATTGGGCTGACCCGCCAACCTTCTTTTATCTTTGCAATGTAATACGACCATGATCGATTACCCTTGTCAGGACTGGCTAAGACTAATCGACCACGTGTACGATTAGTAAAGCGATTATCCACAACCACTAATCGATTACCTTTTGCATCTTTCACTTCAGAACCTTCAACAGCCATTTTTTGCCATTTATTTGCATTCGACGTTTTATAAGTTCCATTTGGAATAATTGGTGTGTTGTCCGCATAACCAAACACATGACTCCGTTCAGCAAATGCGCCAATCATAATTCCGATAATTAAAATTGCTAATACTTGAATAATGCCTAATTTCTTTTTCATTTTGTCTTCCTTTATACAAAGTCCATGAAACGATTACGGAAACGCATATGAATATGTGCACCAACGACAAGTAGAATAATCACAATCCCCCAGAATAGCAGATTAGCGGTAATATTATGCCAAAACCAGACTGGATTTTCTAATACAGTTTCTCTAAAACCTTGAATGATATAATACAACGGATTTAATTTTAATATATTTGACAATAATAACGGAAAGTTTGGACTATCAACCGGAATAATTACGCCTGACACCCACATACCTACCCGTAACACGGCCACATAGGCATTATAAAAATCGGGTACTAACACTGTAATCGTCGAAGTTACTAATGATAAAGCGTATAAGAATATCAACATTGCAAAAAAGTAATAAAAGAATTGCAACCAATAAATTGATGGCTTAACATTCATAAATAATATTGCAAAAAAAGCTATACCCAACATCACAAAGTAACGCCGTAGCTCAGTCATGATTTCCGTCATCGGAATTGCTGACAATGAAAATTTCATGCGTGATAACATATTAATCTGTGATTGAATACTCTTTGCTGACTTCTGCATCGCTGACTGCATGAAAAAATAAGTGACCATTCCTAAAGCAATCCAAGCAATATAACCTGAGAGACCAGTTGCGTGCGGATTACTCTTATCACCACCACCACGCACCGCAAACATGAGAATCATGACACCGATTTGTAGAGCTGGGTCAGCAAAGTGCCAAAAATCCCCCAGATAGTTTTGACGGTAAACCTGGTCATTATTGTAACGAGCAATTCGTTGGACCACTGGCCAACTCTTTACCAGTTCCTTAAAAATTTTCCAAATATCTTTCACAATAACTACCTCTCAACCGGCAAAATAATTACTTGCCCTGGATTAACCACTTGATCTGTCATATGATTTGCCTGCATGATAGCCTCGACAGAAATATTTGCTTTTTCAGCAATCCCAACGAGGGTTTCCCCATCTTTTACAGTGTACGTATTTTGCGTTGCAGTATAAACTGGTGTTTCAGCTGGTTTAGGTGACCCCGTCCGACCATGGCGCTGATCAAGCTGTGCCAATTTTGATGGTGCAAAATTCGTAATCAAATGCGTTGGGTGTGCCACTACATTTGCCCATGACATATTTAACAACTGCTTGTTCATCAAACCGACTGTTAATATCGTAATCACTAGCAAAAAGGCCCGTGTGAACCAGCCCATCTTTTCATTACCTTCTGTAAAGGCATGCTCGTCTTCTTTTTGTCGCTTTAAAGCGGTCGAAGGATCAAGCAACATCTGACGATTACGTTCCAGTTGCTTTAAGTGTGCCAACGTAAATGTTTTTTGCGCATCCTTATAACGCTTTTGATAAGCTAAACGCTCATTTTCTGAAAAACGATTAAACCGCTTTAAGAAGCGTTCATACTCTGGCATAACTTTATCAAAAGGACCATCCATTCGGATATCACCATAATGCATCCAAATCACACGATCTGCCATTTGCCGCATTTGGGCCGCCGAATGTGACACGAAGAAAATCGTCTTGCCTTCTTCTTTAAAACGCTTTGTCCGTTCCATCGACTTTTGCGTAAATGTTGGATCACCAACTGACAACGCCTCATCAATAATGACAATATCAGCATCTGAGTACACTGAAATCGCAAAGCCTAATTTCGACTTCATACCTGATGAATAAGATTTCACGGGTTGATCAATAAAATCACCCAATTCAGAGAACTCAATGATGTCATCCATTTTGGCGTCAATTTCTTTTTCTGTCATCCCCTGCATCAAGGCTTTTAAACGAATGTTTGCTCGACCCGTTAATTGCGGACGCATACCTGCCCCAATGGCAATGATTGACGTCGAACCATTAATAGTCATGTGACCACTAGTTGGTTGAGTTAAACCAGCCACCATTTCTAGCAGCGTTGACTTACCCGATCCATTCGTTCCAATCACACCAATCGTTTCTCCAGCATGTGCCTCAAAAGAGACCCCTTTTACTGCCCAGAAATTAGGAATGCCTTTGCCCCAAAACTTGAAGACAGCTTTTATTTTATCTGATTGTCGTTCAGCCAAATCAAATCGTTTTGTGACGTGATTTGCTGCAACGGTTACTTTTTTTTCAACCATTTTTCTAACCTATCTTCATTGTGCTGTATTACTACTATCACCAGTTGCATCCGATATACTTGTTGATTCTCCAGTGCCACTCGTTGAATCACTTCCTTGAGTACCAGTATCAGCTGAACCATCACCGGTCGTTGTACCCGCCCCAGTTGCTGGTGTCGTGGTCGTTGTACCTGCTGAAGTATCTGGTGTCCAAGTTGGTGTGTAGTCATACGATGGTGTGACATCAGTCGTTGTTGTATCGGTCGCAGCACTATCAGCTAAGGCAGGATCGACAACGGTTTCTTCTGTGCTTGTTTCTTCAGACACTGCCGAATCGTCCACAACTGGCTCACTAGATGTTTCTTCTACCACTTCACTCGATGAGGAACTCGTACTAGTTGATGCAGTCACCTTTTTATGATTGTCTTTGCTTACCGTAATATGCTTGATAATCCGATTTTGCCCTCGTGTCGCTTTTACCGTGTACTTACCCGGCATGACAAAAGTGATTTTGATATCTTTTTTACTATTATTAGGCTTGTACTCTAAGTCATGCAGTTGTTCATGATTACTGTATATCTTCACCGCTGTATTTTTCGACACATGAATGGTTACTTTGGCTTCACCATCTTTAATAGTTACTTTTTTAGCACTCAAATGAATCAATTCAGCATCATAAATTTGTTCTGCTTGGACTCTTTTTTGATGGTCTTCAGCTGCTTGATGCGCTTCTTTTTCTTTATTGATTGAAAAGCCCGCAAATAAAGCGACAATCACACCAAAAGTTAGAAAAAAATGACCCATGCGCTTTGAACGATCAATTTTTTTAACGTGTGCAAAAATGGTTACAAATAAGCCAAAGATGGCAACAATACTAGCGATGAGTAGTATGTATAAACTAATCATGTACTTCTACTCCTTTATAATAGAAACGGGCGTGCGTTTTTTGTTTATTTTTTGGTGGCAAAGCCTGCCAGTTATCATACATCTGTGTCAAATAGACCTGACTGGCTGCCGGTATGTATACAGTCAAATTTTCAAATGGTACCTGTTGTCGCTGCTGATAAATGGCTAACGGAAAATTTTCTTTCGTATTATTTAAGCCCTGAACAATATATAAGCTATATATATTCGAACGATCACTCTGCTGTTCATTCATCTTTTGGGCCAATTTGTCCATCCGTTGTACCCACCAACCAGTCGTATGGCATTGTGCATATTTGATTAACAAGGGTTTCAGCCACCAACCGGGCTCTTGCTTTGAAATAGCAATTCGCCGGGTCGAATTACGCATAACGTCTAGATACTTCATGCGATAATAGGCCATTTTTTGTCCAGCCTTAGATTTGGGTACCGCGTCGATTGGAAAAACATCAACATAAACACCGTTATTAACCATTGCCCATTTACCACTAGCTTGAGTCTGCGTATCACTCACCCGGGCATATGCGTATAGCCAATTTTCAGTATTATATGGTGTTAACAATTCATACTGCGAATTGCTTGGTCGATATTCACGAATAAACCGTTCGTACTCAGCGCGTGGTAACGCAACATCCGCATCATCGTCCCACGGAATAAAGCCATGATGACGAACTGCTCCTAATGCACTACCTCCAGTTAAGACATAGTGGTAATTATGTTCATTAAAATATTTAATCATGTCAGCCAAAATAGCTAACATGATTTTCTGTACTTCAGGTACAGTTAAATATTTTAAATGTTCGCCCATTTTGTACCCCAATCTCTTCATCAATTAATATTGACACCCATCAACATTAATTATCTTTTGATTTCAAAAATTTTTACAATCGTGACAATACCTATAAAACAGGAAATAAATTGTAAAAATAAATACTAACGTTTTAAGTTTATCTCAATTTCATTTTATACGCAACTAGAAACCAGTGCCTGTTTACAAGGGTTTCGGCCGTTTTTTCGCACTAAAAAACGCCAATGGCTTCAGTCACTGGCGTTGTCATATTCTTTACAAATTAATCAATATCTTTTTCAATTCTAACAGCTGTTCCATATGCAGCAACGGAATCGCCAATAGCACCTGATGATGAATCAAAGCGCATCATCAAAACGGCATTCGCATCTACTTTGGCAGCGGCTGTCTTTAATCGATCAATGGCTTCATCACGAGCTGTATCTTGTAACTTGGTATAGCCTTTGATTTCACCACCAACAATGGTCTTTAATGATTGACCGACACTTGATACCACGTTACGTGAACGTGTGGTTAGCCCAAATACTTCACCCATTGTTTCCACAACATGGTAGCCCGCAATGGTTTCTGTGGTCACCACTAATACTTTTTCAGACATACACATTCCTCCGTATTTATCACTACTGACTACGCATCCAAGATATCATCACTTGTTGATGAGCTATCTGTTGATGAATTAAACTCATCAATTGTTGAACCAATTTGATCACTATAATAATCCAACATCTTGTCTTGCAACAATGCTGTCAGCTGTGACTCAGTTTTAATCAATGACTTTGCCGGCATTTTCACCTTCAAGTTATTGTCACGCTTTGTGTTGACTTTAAAGGTCAAACGTTCTTTGCGATTGTTTTCTTTTCCCGAAAAATCAATTCCAAATGACTTGCCCTTGTCACCAACCGTTAATTTGAGCTTGAAGTTTTTCACTGGATCAAGTGATGATTTTGCTTCTTTCCATTCTGACTTTGAAAGTTCTTTACCTGACTTTGTCTTTGAAATCTTCGTCATCAAACTCTTCATATCAGCTTTATTCAAGTTAACTTGATAGCCATTAGACACCTTTTTGAACTTACTACTATCTAAATCTTTAAACCATTCCGTAACACTGGTTGCATCTGACCGGACCTCTTTAGTCTTAATGGGACTATACGTATCTTCTAATGACACACTATGTGAGGCATCCAGCCAATACTTATCTAATGACTTTGTCACTTTAGTCAGACCTGTTGAGCCATATGCCTTCACTGAACTGGTCAGGATATCTGCAGAAACATAAACATGTTTTTTATCCATTTTAATATTCATAGCTTCTGGCGTATTTTTATCATTTACTTTTAAATGTACCGCCAGATTATTTTCATTCTGCGCATCTGCCTTCAGTGTACCACTAGCACTGCCGGTATCATCCCCCGTGCCACTAGCTGTTACGCGAAAATCTGCAATATTATCATTGCTTTTGGTCATCTTTACAAGATTAGATGCAAACTGTCGTTTTGGCGTATGCAAAACGGCATATGTTCCCCCACCAGCGGCTGCCACGATAACCACAACGGCAGTGCCGACGACAAATGTTTTATTCATGATTTTCCCTCCTCTTGCAACTGCTCCATTGAAATCATCACACCATATCCCTCTTTAGATATGATGATT
>OMJG01001645.1_pt1 | contig 12442 bp, 8 predicted proteins | sample 1646431 | NCBI WGS metagenome assembly OMJG01 (sample SAMN03771674, study PRJEB25209) | food metagenome | isolation source: Cotija cheese | place: Mexico:Jalisco,Michoacan | collected 2011-12-12 | reverse complement strand
CGGGCCTTCAAGATACAGTTCCCAAACTGACAGCGATCATTCGTTAAGATGGCAAGCATGGTAAAAGCAGACATGGCGACGAGTGCAGCAAATGCGACGCGAATCAGCGACACTGCACTCATCTTCGAAGGTGGCGGCATGCGTGCCTCGCTCACGAGCGCCATGGCCGTCGTTCTACTCAAAGAGGGGCTGTCCTTCGATTGGGTGGCAGGCATCAGTGCAGGGGCCTCCACAGCAGTGAACTACCTCTCCGGTGATCCGTGGAGGACTCGGCGGTCATTCGTCGAGTTCGCCGCGGAGGAAGAGTTCGGTGGATGGCGGTATTTCGCTCGGGGCAAGGGTATGTTCCACGGCGAGTACATCTACCAGCGTGCCGGAGCGCCTGACGAAGCCTTGCCTTTCGAATGGGATACGTACGAAGCGAGCACCGGCGATATGCGGATCATCGCGTTCGATGCGGAATCCGGCGACGAGGTGGTGTGGTCGAAGAAGGACGCTCCGAATATCGACGAACTGATGATCCGGGTGCAGGCGTCTTCGACGATGCCGGTCGTCATGCCGCCGGTGCACCTGGACGGGCACGTGTACGTCGACGGTGCGATGGGGGAGGACGGCGGCATTGCCTTGAGCCAGGCTCAGCGCGAGGGTTTCGAGAAGTTCGTCATTGTCCTCACACAGGAACGCGGGTACAAAAAGGAGCCGCAGCGCTTTCCCGCGGTCTTTCGCGGGATCTTCCGCCGGTATCCGGCGGTGGCCGAAGCACTGCTAACTCGGTGGAAGCGCTACAACGAGACCCGCGAGCGCATCTTCGCCCTCGAGGAGGAGGGCAAGGCACATGTGTTCGTCCCCGACCTTATGCCCGTCGACAACAGCACCCGCGATCTCTCGCGACTGGCTGCCGCACACCGGATGGGGTTGTCGCAGTCTCGGCGGGAGCTGCCGGCGATGCGCGAGTTCCTTGAGCTCTAGTTCGGCCAGTGCTCTTTGGTCGAGTCGATCGCTCGTCTAAGACTGCGACTGGCTCGAGTAACTTTCGATTCGTCTGTTCCTCGCGAGAATGAACTCATTGTTCGCCTGCAGATAGCTGATGAGGTCCTCAGGAGTCTTCGGCACAGCCGGAGTCGAGAAATCATCGAAGTGGTGTAAAAACTTGATCCGCGAGGCGCTGTTGTCCCAGAGGTCTTGCAGCAGAAAGAACTCGACATACTGAGGGAAACTCTCGAACAACGCGAAGAAGTCAGAGTACCTCTGCAACGCAGCTTCCAAAGGACTTGCTTCACCACGATAGTGTCTGCGAATACATTCGAGTGTCAGGTCGAAGCGATCCGCGACGCGAGGGTGGAATCCACGAGCCCCGTTGATCGTAGCGGCACCGTCAATACGATTTCCCGGGAAGATGATCGAGCTGCCGATGGTGTATCCAAGATCGGGTGGAAGTGACCCCGCCGGAATCAGTTTCGTCAGTTTTGCCGCTCTGCCCCTCAGCCGTGTAGTTATCGCGTCGCTGGCCAAAGAGAAAGTCCCCAGTGTCGACTCATGTCTCAGATAGCCACGTGCTGGAGTTGTGAGGGTGAACGGCTGCCCCGAGGGAAGAGGCTTGCTCCACAATCGGCGATGGTATTCGCGAAGCGTCGGACTGAATGCATCGGCGTCCTTGCCCCGCGGCGTGTCAGTGTGGAACTCGTATTCGACATCGATTTGGGAGTTCATACCTGAAACCCTATACGCATTTCGAACCTCACCGTTACGAGCCAAACAGCATCAAATAGTTGCGATCTGTGGGCCTAGGGCTGCTGCGAGAGGTCTGATCGAGTGGTCCTTCATTCTCATTCGATTGCTCATCGGCCTCTACCGCTGGCGCAGTCGAACCGACCTGTCTCAGCGCCACTTTGGGTTTTGTCTGGACTGGAATTCTGATTTCTTCGAAGTAGGGGTGCGACGCCAATTCTTCGCCGAGCTTTTTGAGCGACGACTTTTCCAATTGACGAATCCGCTCTCGCGTCAAATCAAACCGTTGACCAATTGCATCGAGAGTTTGGACTGGCTGGCCATTCCAGCCAAACCGACTGCGTATGATCTCCGCTTCCCGAGCTGGTAGAGCGTCGACAGTCGCATTGACTGTTGCCAAGAACTCGAGGTCAACGATTCGATCCTCGGGGTCAACGGTGAACACCTCAGGATCCGAAATGCGATCGTCGAACGACGTCCGGCTCTCGGCATAATGTCCGTCCCACTGGAGGTCGAGGTAGGCATCCAACGATGAGGGCTGAATCCGAAGGACTCGCTCAACGGCCGAATGATCGTGGTCGCAGGCGGCACGTGACTTGTCATCCTTCTCGCACTGCCAGTACTCGGGAAACTTCTCGACGAGGTGAACGGGAATGCGAATCGTGTTGGAGAAGTCGGCGTTACCTCGGTCGATACCCTGACGAATCCACCACGTTGCGTAAGTCGAGAACTTGTTTCCCTTGGCATAGTCGAACTTCTGAACGGCTCGGACCAAACCGAAGTTGCCTTCTTGAATGCGTTCGAGAAGTTCCACCTTGGAACGGGAGTACTTCTTGGCGATCGACACGACTAAGCGGAGGTTGGAAGTCACCATCTGGTTGAACGCGGCGCGACCATCGGCCTGAACCCACTCGAGGTCATGACGTTCTCGCCGACTTGAATATCGCCCGAGTCCCAGGAGATGATCGGCGTACATGCTGGCCTCGATCCGCTGCGCGACTTCAACCTCCTCTTCTGCGCTGAGCAATGGGAACTGGGCAATCTGCTTCAAGTAGAGGCCAACGAGGTCGTCGGGATCAGGTACCTTTCGAAGCACCTCGGGCAGTTCGCCCTCGTCATCCACTTCCTTGAGAAGGACAAACGGTTGAGGGGTGAGGTTGGGCGCTTCAGGCACTTTGACCGAGCTTGGTTCGCCGACATCAGGTTCCGAAGAACCGGCGCTCACGGCAAAATCTGGCGTCGAGTCGCCGCCGGCCGACTCATCGGACCGCGAGATCGAAGAGTCGGGGAGTTCCTGCTGTTCGGGTGCGGGAGCTCGCAGGAATTTTCTCAGCTCGCGGATCTGACTTTCGTCGAAGTCGCCGATGTGACGGGCCGCGGGAAGCACCGAACCGAACTGCTGATCCCTGTTTCGTGAATCGTCCTCGATGGTGTTGATGGCGTAAAGGACGACGAATCGCCCGTGACGTCCATCAGCCTTACGACGGATGATTCGCCCGAGACGCTGAATCGTCTGTCGGGGCTGCTTGCTGCCAGAGAGCACGACAGCCATGTCCGAATCGGGAACGTCGATTCCTTCATCAAGAATCCGCGGAGCGCAAAGTACCTTTGCGAAGCCATTGGCGAACAGCTGCATCGCTCCGCGCCGCTCGTGCGGCTTCGAGCTCGAAGAGACTGATTTGGTCTCGATACCTGAGCGCTGTAGCAAGAGAGCCGCCTGAGTCGACGAATCGACGGTCTGCGAGAACACCAACGTCCCGCGCGACTCTGCGATCACCGGTGCAATACCATCGAGCACCTTCATCTTGTTCTTCGCATTGGTGAGCGTCTGTTGGCGTTTCACGACCGCTTCGAGGTACTTCCGCGCCATGAACACAATGGGCGAGGGATCGTCCTTGCGTTTGGCGAAGCTTTGAACGGCCACCATGAATTGCTCGAACGAAGCGTCCTGCAAGTTCAGCTTCACCTTCAGAGACATACCGAGCTTGCTGATTGCCGCGCTGGCCGACTGATAGTCGGCGCGTTCCGCGTTCGTCAGAGTGACTCCGACGAAGGCGATGTCGAACTCGGCGATAACCCCGTCCCGGAGAGCGCGGTCGTACCACATCTGAAAGACGACACCGCCGAAATAGGGGTCAAGCACCGCGACGTTCGCCCTGTCCGGCCGCTCGTAGGTCGCTGTCAGACCAAGCCGATATTTGAAGTCAGACTGCAGAGCCTTCGAGAATGACGCAGCGGCATATCGATGACACTCGTCAGCAATGAGCAGACCTTCAGAATGCTCTTTCAGCAGATCACCTCGAGTTGCCGAATTGATGATGGCCACCAGAATGTCGCACGAGCTGAGAGAGTCATTCCGCCCATTCCCAAGCGTCCCAACATCAGCCTGAGGAAGTGTCTCCATCAGTCGGCGCTGCCATTGCGTCTGCAGTTCGGCGGTCGGTACGAGGACAAGAACTTTGACTCCTTGGCGGAACGCCTCAAAGGCGGCGGTGATGCCGACCATCGTCTTGCCGGCTCCCGTGACGGCTTCGACGACGCCTCGGCAATCTGACTGATGCCATGCATCTAGGGCCTCCGCCTGCCAAGTCCACAGATGAGGGTTGACTTCGCCGCTGGGTCGGGACGACACGAGTTTGATGAAGTGATCCTCTGTTCGAGGCGTTCGTGCGGCACCATCAACCGCGCTGGCCGCTGGAGCTGCGATGCTCTCGGCAGGCACGGTGGAGCTCGGGGCATCTAGATTGCGAGCAGGGCTGATCAGCGTCCGGACGGGGACCGCTTTAACGGAACGAAAAGTCATCATTGTCTCCTTTGCGAAGTTCTTGAAACAACAATAGATGTAGGTCCTGACATAGGAATTTCAGCTGAGATATTTCGACACTCAAGGGCGCCGGAAAGGTTGAAATCGGCCGATCACCGCGCCCGACATATCAGTTGATTCTCGGTTCTGGCGCCGCCTCGCATTTCCGTCTCCTGCCCATCTCGCGCATACCGATCGACAAGTCCGGCAGTTCATTGAATCGATGAATCTGCTGAAGTCGACGGTCTTTATAGCGGATGCGCTATAATGAAGTCATGTCCAGAGCTAGCGAGATGATCCGTCAAGCCCGTGAAGAAGCGGGTCTCACCCAATCTGCCCTGGCAGAAAGATCAGGCGTCGCGCAAAGTGTCATCAGCGCCTACGAAAAGGGACGACGCGAGCCCTCTGTCTCAGCACTGGACACCCTGCTGAAGGCGGCGGGGTTTCGTCTTGCGCTTGAGTCCGAACCGGAATCGCTGCGTATAGTGCGAGCCCACTCTGCCGAGCTCATCACGAAATTTGCAGAATTCGGAGGCCACAATATCGCTGTGTTCGGCAGCGTGGCGCGTGGCGATGACCGAGCTGATAGTGATGTGGACATGCTCGTTGACATCGATGAATCTGTTGGTCTTTTTAAGCTGATGAAGATGCGATCGATTGCCGAGCGCATCCTGGGAAGAGAGGTCGATCTCGTTCCACGGAATGGGCTGAAAGCTGCAGTGTCCGAAACGGCGATGCTCGATGAGGTTCCGTTGTGACACGAGACCCTAAGTTGCGGCTGCTCGACATGATTTCTGCATGTGAGGCCATCACAAGGTATCTGCAGCGTGCTGATTCTGACGATGACATGCTGTTCGACGCGATCAGAGCTCGACTGATTGAAATCGGAGAAGCAACGAAAGATGTGCCTCCGACTCTGTTCGCCACCGAGCCGTCCATTCCGTGGTCCGATATCATTCGGATGCGCGATTCGCTCGCACACCGGTACTTCGACACGTCAAAGACGATAGTCTGGGTGACGGCCCGAGACGACATCCCAGAATTGGAAGCAGCAGTACGCAGGATCGTCGCTCGCTACGATCGGCCTTGAAGCTGTTGCCGGATAGCTGGAGCATTCGGTGAGCCATCATGTTGAGCGATTCGAGTTCGGCGGCGACAGATCGATTCGCAAATTGGACGTATGAGGACCCAAGAATCGGATGAGCTCCTCCTGCCGGGGTTGTCCTAAGACGAACCGGTATGCTCCGACGGTCCGCACGAGGGAACGGTACTGACGGCTTTCCCGGCTCAGAGGCATCGCTGGCACATACCGCTCGATCTTCGCTTCACCGTCCTTCACCCAATATGGGTCGAGGAGCGAATCGCCCTCGGGACGCGCCGCTTCGGCCGCGCTGAACATCCGATCCCACGGGTCCTGGACGGTTTCTCCAAGCGCATACTCTGAGTATTCATCGGCAACGTTCTTCCGAACAGCATGGCCTTTGTACCTGTGGACTCGTCCCTCTCGTTGTTCAAGATCCACGGGGTTGGACGGGAGATTCCAATGGACGACAGCGTGACTGTACGTATGGAAGTCGAGACCTTCCTGCCCCACAGAGGTGCTTGCAAGGACAAACGGCCAGAACGGAGAGTTGAAGCTTTCTCTTACTGTGGCTTCACGTTCCGATGCGCCTTCGTTTGATTGAACGCGGCCGAAGCGCGCCGCGAAATGCGAATTCACTTGTCGTGTTTCGACGGTTGCATGTCCATGTTGGTCACGGATGTCGTGGATGCTGTTCGGCGCGGTCCGAGTGGATGCGGCGCGGTGAATCTTGTCTGACAGTCTGTACGCTCGCTCGGCGGTGGATAGCCCCTTCAACTCTGGGCTGAGAGTGTGACTGTATTCGTCCAGAACAGCTTGAAGGTTACCGTCGAAGCAGTATCGAAGAACTTGCCTCCAATATGAATCGACGTCATCGCTCGAGTCATTCGTCGCTCCCCGAACGATGGCCATCAAGGTCGGTCGGTTGAAGAGGTTGCGCATGCCAAGTGCTGCGTGTAGAGCGTGTTGCCTTACCTCTGGGTCGTACAGCGCATCGGCGTCCTCCGATATGCGCGCTATTGCACGCAGCGCGCAGATTCCGGGAGCTGCGGCAGCGATCACTGTGAGCACAGTAGCGAGATCCTCTGGTGGCGGACCCAGCTCCTCCAACAGCGGGTTGAGAGCCCATTGTGCATGATCGGACAGTCGGCTTCCCCCGTCGCCCTCCGACCACCCTTCATAGGGGATCTGAGAGTCCCACCCCTCACGGGATGCAAGGGCGGAATCAAGAAGAAAGGGCGCGACACCATACCAGCGACGGCGAAGTCCCTCTGCTCCCTTTTGAGGGTGGATGCCAGCATCGTTCAGCATCGCTGTTATCCGGGCTTCCACGTTTTGTCCGTAGTTTTCAAGATCTAATGGCAGTCCCTGCCCGATGTCTTGCGCCACTGTGAGTGGGTCGCCTACTCGGGCAAGCGTGGGAGACGGGTAGACCACGCTGAGGTTCGGCAGGTTTCGAGGAAGATCTCGCTCCGCGTCCCATCCGAACCTCAAGGGCGGGGATGTTGTTCGGTCATCGTATGCTCGTCGCCTCTGTGACTCGGAAGGCGATGAATCAACAGCGAGCCTCTCCACCTCGTAGCTCACAAGCGATGCGATCGTCTTCGGAACGACATTCCACGCGGAGAAGATCAGTTTCTTGGTGAAACGCTGTGCTTCGTTGGTTGAATACGCCCCGCCTGGTTCGAAATAGGGCAGTGAAGGGCTGATCCATGCCAGCTTCCATGCGCCGGTGGATGTGAGATCACCAATCAGCGCACGCAGTTTCGGATTGGCAGGGTCGACTCGCTTGTAGTCGCGAATCGATGTCCACGACAGCAGAGAGGTCTTATGACTGCGGAGGGTCTCGAGCAGTTCTCCGTTCTGAGCTTCGAGCTCACTGAGGAACTTACTCTGTGTTTGGTACCCAGTCGGGTCCATCATGTTGTGCGTATAGGGGCCTGATCTCCAATACTCAAAAGCTCCGCCCGTTCCTATGACACGAGAGATGTCATCGAGGGCCCGCCATCCCTTGACATCGGGAGGAGTCAGAACGAGATCGCCGAACACCTTTTCTTCCAGCATCCCGTCCGCGTCGGCAGTGGCTGCAAGGCGTTCTGTTCTGGACATGACTGAACGCAGAGCCCGTTCCGCATCACTTCGAGCGTGTTCTGCTCGTTCGATTCCATCGTCACTGTCAATCAGGATCCCTTTCCTCATCACGCTCAAGGATCGAGCGATCGCCTGAGCCTTCTCCCGTCCGGCTAAGAAGGAAACGGTGTCAATGAAGTCCGTGTAGTGATCGTCGCCATCGGCTTCATCGGGCAACGTGTACATCTTGTACGGGGTTGCCGACAGGACCAGAGTCTTCGCTCCTTCGCCGTTGATCACTCGGTGTGCCAGCCTCTTGGCTTGGGGCACGACAGAATAATCGTCGTCAGCGAACAGGTTCTTGAAGCGTTGGAACTCGTCCAAAATGACTAGGTCAGGTTGAAGCTGTTCAAGAGCCGCATTCGCCATTGCAACTCGCATGCGAGCGATGATCGGGTATCGGGAACGGCGCAGCTCATCCGTCCGATGTGGAGTATGCGCCCACCTCGATTGATGATCGAACAGCTCCTCGAGGAAAGGCTGCCCTTCAGCCCCTTGCTCATCTTCGAGGTGCGCACGAAACGCGGAGACGATGTCGGCTGACACCGGTTCCTGACTCTGTGCCGACGAGAGCTCCTCGTCGAAGGTCTCGACCGCTGCTCTTCCCGCAAGATAAGTGGACCATGATCTGCGTGAGAACTCCCTTTCAGGAAAGGCACCGGCGAGCATTTGGTGCAGGAGTACCCGCTCAGTCACCGTGCCGGCGCCAGTTCCGAAGTTCAGAGAAGTTCCCGGTGTGAACGCGATGACTTGTACTCTGTGTTCGCCGGCGCTGCCCATCGTTCGCGGCAACAGGGTGAGCCGGTCCGCATTCGCCTGCACTTCGCCCTCGGTGAGCTCGGCCAGGCGGACAAGATTCTGGCGTGCGATCTGCTGATTCGAGCAGATGTAGACGATCGTGATCGGTTTGTCAGCTCGTTCCGAAGCTTCCCAGAGATGATCGATAGTACGCGCGGCGACGCCTTTCGCGACCATCGTCTTGCCAAGGCCGACCTCGTCGGCGACAAGGAATCTGTTCACTGCATCGTCGTCGCTCCACAGGCGCGCATATACGTGTTCAACTGTTGCGCGTTGGAACGGTTTCAGCCCCGCGAGAATCGATTCGACGTCAGGACGCTCTTCATTCATGACAATCCCTCCGGGGAGACCGACTCGAGCACGACGTCCCACATTGCGAGGAAGTCAGACGGAATCCGTTCCTCTGCCTCCGGCATGCTTCGCAGTTCATCAATCTGCTGCGCGATCTTTGCGAGCTCGCGGGGATGCCGAGTCGCTTGCATGAGCGGTTCGAACAGCACTACGGGTGGAAGCCCGCTATCGGGCGGTGAGTCGCCCTCTAAAATCATCGATGTGGAGGAATCGGAATCTCCCCGCACTTCCGACTCCAAGCTGTGTGTCGTGGGATCGAGTCCCAACAGCAGCGCGAGATAGCGCAATACGCTGGCCGGGTTCGAGAGGATTGCTGCCAATGCAGCCTTCCGCCGGTCGACAGGATCACCTGTCAGCTCACAGGTAATCACACACCGGCGGGTGACAGTGCCCGAACCGTATGCGGCAGTCGTCTCGACGGCGAGGAACGCTGTGATGCTGACCGGAGCGACGGTCCACGGGCGGTCCGTTCGCAGGTCTCGCACATCTGTATCGACGGTGTAGAGCCACACCTGAGTAGTTTCGGAGAGGTCATCGTCCGGTGGCTCCAATATCAGTTCGGCAGCCACCGATTCCGCGTCGACGATCGTCAGATTAAGTACAGGCTTGCTTCGGGCAAGCTGACGGTGGAATCTCTCAATCCGGTAGCGAACGTCGCGCTCAGCGTCAGATTCTGGATCCTCCCGATCAGGTGTGTATGGCTCAATGATTGAGGACAGCCCCACTGTTCCGTCTCCAGCGCTCAATACCGCGTCGACTCCGGTGGACTTCGTGGGGCCGTGCAGAAGAACATCGAACTCCACGTTCCGCGTCCAAGCGGATTGAGTGAAGTTCGCGCTCCCGGTCACTGTCAGCGATTCGGCATCCTGTAAGTCAATGATTGCAGTCTTCGCGTGAAGCCCGGTTTCATACCCCCACGCCGCAGTCGGAGGGGCTCTATCTGTGTCGGGTTCAGCCTCGTCGTCGGGGCGATCGGCTGCCGGATTCAAGACGTACGTGTCCCAGGATTCCAAAGCTTTGCGTCCGAGTTCGTTCATGGAATCGGCTCGAGAGATCAACATCGCGTCGGGAGCACCAGCTCGCGTGACTTCAAGCTGCGTTGCGGCAAGGAACGGACTGATGACGAGGGTTCGTGTCGCAGATTGGGGGAATGTCCACGAAGACTTCCCGAGGCCCATCGGAACAAGCTCTGCTCGGGTATACGGTGACGGCGCAGCCAGCCGAACAGCGGATAGCGATGCCGCAAGGTTTTCAACCTCATTCCTACGCTTGCGAGAAATGGGTCTGGTGCTCAGTTCGGGAAGAGCTCCGATGAAGTCTGCAACAGGGGTCGCGTTGATTGCGCCATCCGCATCCTCTTCAAGCACCAAAACTGTGTCCCATGAGGAGTCTTGCGTGAGGTTTCGACTTGTCACAATGACCCGATGCTGGAATTCGTTGGCTTCGTTCACGTAACGGACTGCCCACACTTTGGGGTGGAAGCTGCCCTCTGGGTTTGGAGGTTCCACTTCCAGGACGCTGTCTTCGAGAAAGGTGAAGATCCTGCTGTGGGATTTCGGGATGTGTATTCCGCCAGCCTGGACGAACACTGTAGTGCGGTCAACGTAGCGCTGCACTGCATCCAGAGTCGCGATCGGATTGCTCGTTGCCGCGGTCCCGATGTCATCGACACTTGCCATGGCGAAAGACATCGGTGCGACGAGTATCGACTCCAGGGTCAAGGAATAGGTCGTCGCAACTGCGTAGTCGATCTCAAATCCAGGTGATGGACGCAATGCGTCGGTCAGGAGCACCTGGTTGTCGGGGGTGAGCATCAGTCGGCGGTCCTTGCGTCATAGAGGTCTTGCAGGTGCTGGGCTACGTAATTCCATCGGAAATTGTTGCGACCAGTGCCAGCCGCTCCCGACCACGCGTCAAGTGCTCGACGGTTGCCAGGCGCGAGACGGGCACGCGGCCCCTTCTTCTCGCGCTCCCGGGAAATGATTCTCTGAATGACGTCAGCTGATCCGATGAGTTGGTCAGCAGTCCCCGCAGCGTTGACCGACGCGATCCATTCGCGCACGAACGCGATGGTGGATCGGGACAGTGCCCGACCAGTGGCAGTTACCATCAGCCAAATCAGATTCTGCTCCTCAAGAGTGGGAGTGCCTTCCCGCCGCGTCTCGTCGAACCATTCCCGGATTTGGTTGACATAGTGTTCTTCGTATGAGGTTTCATCGTCCATGTGGCGCTCGGTCCGCTGGGCAAGGATTAGGTTATAAACGAGGCTGGCCCCTTGAACTACGATTGCGTACCTATTCGCGCGAGATACAAGGCCCTGCAGGGCCTCTGGAAGGTCAGCCACGATCTCAGGAGACGCGAAAGACTCGGGTGCACTACCGAAATCAACCCATGACGCTGGCTGGTTCTCGACCAGATGCGCTAGAAGAGAGTCTGGGGCATTATGAACGATCGCTTCTCTCAGGAACTTCTCGTCCTCCGGTCGCAAAGTGAAGTCAGCAGCGTTCAGCAAGCCGGGTGGTGCTGAGGGGAGCCTTTCATGCAATCCGGTCGGGGTGAGTTCCATTGCCGCTTCGGGATCATCTGCGCGAGGAAGCACGCGTTTCTGCTCTCGCCGAAGTATGCAGCGTTCGAAATACTCTCGCGTGGTGAAACCGCGGTCGATTACTCCCCAGGTCGAAAGCATTCCCCAGTAGACAGCCGAGGCCCTGCGTTTGAGGTCCGCGCCGGCCACTCGTCCGATCACCCCGGCTGATTCCCCTCCGTTGAGCAGCGACTGAGTCAGCTGGAACTCACTGCGTGCGAACGCCCCGGACATCTCCGGCACTGTCGCATTGCGATCACTCGCGAGCTGCATCAACCACGGCACGAAGAGTGCGTACCGAATGCGAGTGTGCAACGTCGACGTTCCAGGGAAGAGCGTGTCTGAGAACGCATCACGGATCCCGCCGAGGCCGAGGTCATCAATTGTCGTCGAATCACGAAACTGGTCTACAACTTCCATCATGCGACGGCTTTGCTCTGCATCCGTCGCCATCCAGCCGAACACTGAAGTCATAGACTCATCCTCCGTTATGACAAGACTCATGCGCGAATTGCCGTTCCGCAATTGGCCTTTCCCTCATCTACAAAATCACATCTGACGCTAAGCGTCGAAATGTTTGGCGAAACCCCAGTGTGCTACTACTGTCGTCATCAGCTGGGCAAAGGGGGAGTAAAGATGCGCATCAGATTCGGGTGGACCCTCGACCGAGCCCCATGGCAGTCCCAGGCGAACACTCGCAGCGATGGCACCACGGATACGAACTCCACCGGCACAACCGTGGTCACGGGCCCGCTCGGTCTGCTCGGAATCCTCCAGACTCGATTGGGCACGACCCGTCCCAGCGTCGATCGTCCCATCCGCATAGCCCAATACCGATCGCTGCTCGCACAAGCCGACCACCCCTGGTATCGGCGGTCCTTCGCCAAAGACCCCTGGAACACCGCCCACCACCTGCTCGAGCTGCGCGACGACGCGATCGAGGCTGGTTGGAAACCGGCCACCGACA
>OMJG01001644.1_pt1 | contig 12442 bp, 10 predicted proteins | sample 1646431 | NCBI WGS metagenome assembly OMJG01 (sample SAMN03771674, study PRJEB25209) | food metagenome | isolation source: Cotija cheese | place: Mexico:Jalisco,Michoacan | collected 2011-12-12 | reverse complement strand
TATACAAGTAAATGCCTTGGTTCTTTAGGTATCCATCTTTCAAGCCGTACTTGTCATATTCTGACGATGATGAATAGGCAGAACGATGAGGTAATGTGTATGCCTGCATCGTGACCCCAGGACAGACAAGTTCTTCAGGTGACGACTGAGTCGCCTTATTGCGACTGTTAAAAGGATCAATCGCTTCAAGCGCCACGTTATTCACTCTCACCGTTAATCGAGCAAGTCCGTTCTCGCCCGACAGATACCTATGGAAGACTAGTGAAAGATAATCCTGAGCGTCACTGATAATCCGGGCGTAGTCTACCTTTCCCGACCCGTTACTTCCGGTCAGTCTGTCAAGGTTTTCCCAGAGCACAAGTGTGCCATCGTTGCCCAGATTCTCTGTAAAGGGAATGGAAGAGATATCAGAATGCTCAACTACTGTCCAGCGGTTATTCTTAACAACTTGGTCCAAGTCCCATGTAAATGCATAAGCTTCGCCCGATTGGCTGGAGACAACGGTCAGACGCCGGCATTGAGAAAATGAGGCTGTCTTTAGACCAAGTCCAAATCTGCCTAAATCGTTAGTTGAACGATCCTCTCTCGGATCACTACTACCCAATCGCATGGCTCGAAGTAGGTCCGATCGAGACAAGCCCCCACCATCGTCCAGTATTGCAATCCTAAAATCATCCGTAGGAATCGCGAGGACCGACACCTGCGTAGAATCAGCCGCGATTGAGTTGTCGATAATATCAGCGAGTGCACTATTGAATGAGTAGCCAATATCGCGAAGGCTCTCGATCAAGATACCCGGTTCAGGATCTAGTCTGAACTCCGACTGTAACGGCTTATCCACATTCGCCCTTGACACCAATGGACAGATGAATCGAACTCAATCTGCACTGCTCCGCCGTTGAGCTACAACGAACAACGAGGGGAGGAATTTCTCGTTGTTCAGATCGGAAGAGCACACGTCTGAACTCCAGTCACCAGATCATCTTTACAGAGAGGTGCGGAGAACGTTGTGCCGGTTGAGAAGCGCACTAGCACTATAACAAACGACTTCTTGCATACACGTAATCCAACATTGCTAGGTTACTTCATCACTCCACCAAGAGTGGCAACCACACAACCTGCTACCCCACCCGCGCCATGAGCTTGGCAAACGGACCGTCGGCCTCCACCAACCCGGCTGGAGAACCTGCCTGAATGATACGCCCCTGATCCACCACAAAGACGCGGTCCGCCATGAGTGCAGTCGCGGGCCTGTGCGCGATGAAGATGAGGGTGCGCTCCGGGGAGAGCGCCCTGAGCCCCTCGGCCACCGCGGTTTCCGTGTCACTGTCCAGATCCGAGGTCACCTCGTCCAGCACCAGCACTGGCGTTTCCCGCAGGAGGGCGCGCGCGAGCGCGATCCGCTGGCGCTGCCCGCCCGATACGCCGCCGCCCAGCTCGCCAATCTGCGTGTCTAGCCCTGCTGGAAGGGCCTCCGAGTTCACATCTAAGGCAACGGAGGAGCAGGCGCGGATGAGGTCTTCGTCGGCAGAATCCGGCGCCGCCATCAGGAGGTTCTCGCGAACTGTCCCCGAGAATAGGAACGGTCGCTGCGGAACTAGGGTCACCGCGTTGCGCAGCCCGGCCTCACTCAGCTCGCTTACGTCCGTTCCTCCGATGGTGACCGCGCCGGAATCGGGATCCCAGAACCGCGCAATCATTGCGCCAATCGTGGATTTGCCGGAGCCGGACACGCCTACGAGCGCCACGACTTCGCCCGGCGCCACGCTGAGCGAAACGTTGTTTAGGACGGGCGAAGACGCCGCTTCCTCGGTGTGCTCCCCGCCCGGATACGCGAAGGTGACATCGGTGAGGTCAACGCCTACGCGGCCGCGCGGCGGGTCAGCGGGAGACGCGGGCTCGGCAACGATAGGGGCGGCTTCGGTCACCTCGGCAACCGCGTGGGCCGCTGACAGCGCGTTGTCTAGGGCGCCGATGAACTCCTCGACGGCCAGGACAGCAGGCATGGTGGCGCTGGTGGCCACAACTGCAACGACGAGGTCCGTGATGGTGAGGCCATTATCCACGCGGCCGGCGCCCGCGAGGAGGACGAGGCCCGGCACAAGGAACTGAAGGCAGGCGTTCAGGCCACGGCGCAGGGCCGTCCAGTTGGCGTGGCCGATCAGGTGCTTGCCGATCTGCAGCTCGTAGCCGCGCATCTGATCGAGACGGCGCTGCTGGATACCAAAGGCCATGACGTCCTCGGTGCCCTGAACCGAATCGGTGACGTGATGGGCGAGGGCGCCACGTTCGTAGCGCAACTTGCGAGCACCCGCGGCGGTTGATTTCCACCCGAGGAAGGGAACGATGACGCCCACGGCGAGCCAGCCCACGAAGGCGATGAGGGCGGAGAGCGGATCCACCGCGAGCGCCATCCAGATCGCCACGGCCACGGGCACCACAACCACGGCAACGGCCGGGGCAATGGTATGCGCGAAGAAGGTCTCGATCCGATCGATGTCCTTGGTGGCGCGCGCGAGTAGATCACCGGATGCCCGGCCCTGCACGGCCGCGGGGGCCTGCGGTTCGAGGCGATCGTAGAAGTAGGAGCGCAGGCGTGCCAGCGCCTTGAACGCCACGAAGTGTCCGGTGTACTGCTCCAGATAGGCGCACAGCGCCTTGAGGAGGGCGAGCCCCACAAGGATCCAGAGCTGGGCGGCCATGGCGCGCGGCGCATCTGACAGCAGTGCCGTCACGGCCGAGGCTGCGCAAACGAACAGCGCTACGTTGAGCAGCTGACCAGCAATCCTAAAAACTGCGGAGGCGGCGAGCGGGCTCATCACCGGCCGAGCCACACGAACTAGCCATCCCATCAGCTCACGCCGCGTTGAAGGAATCGCGCTCATGCCGCCACCTTCCGCTCGTGGATCCGTATTGTTCTGTCTGCAGATTCCACCAAGGCTTGACGATGGGCAACAGTCACGACCGTCCTACCCTTCCGGAGAGTCGCAAGCGCCTCGCGAATCGCTTGCTCGGAGCCCAGGTCTACTTGGGAAGTCGGCTCATCCAACAGAAGGACGGGGGCATCCCGCAGAAATGCCCGGGCAATGGCGATACGCTGGGCCTGACCGCCCGAGATCTCCAAGCCGCGCTCCCCTACCTGAGTGCGTAAGCCATCCGGCCATTCGCGCACCTCCGCTAGGTTCGCCTGCTCAAGGGCCTGCCACATCTCCTCATCTGTGGCGTCTGGACGGGCGATCCGGAGGTTTTCCGCCAAGGTGCCCGTGAAGAGGAAAGCCGATTGACGCACCACCGCGCACATGGCGCGACGTTCTGCAGCAGTCCGGGGCACACCCCCGATGAGGATCTCGCCCGAGCTCGGTTCTGCCATCCCCGCCATCAGGCTGAGCAGCGTGGACTTGCCACCGCCTGATTCCCCAACCAGCACCACGTGTTCACCGGCGAACACTGAAAGATCGATGTGTTGGAGCGCCGAGGCGCCATCATCCCAATCAAAGCTCAGGCCACGGACCTCGATCGACGAGGATGTTGCGGTCCCGTCCGGCACATCCAACCCCTCCGGAACATCCAACCCCTCCGGCGTATTGAGCCCGTCAGCCCCATCCGGCTCGGTGTACCGCTTGAGCGCCTTGGAAGCGGCCATCCCGCCCATGCCCACGTAGAAGAACTTCCCGATGTGATTGAGCGGCTCCATGAGCAGCGGTGCCAGCAGTACGAGCGTGAGTGCTTGGCCGAGCGAAAGTGCCCCGGACGAATATCCACTAATCGCCTGCCATGCGGCCACAATGAGCATGCCCAGCGCAAAGCCGGCATCCGCCACGAGGATCACCACCTGATTGGCAGCCAGCATCTTCATAACCTGTTTGCGGACGGCTTCCGCGCCACCGGCGAGCCTCTTGCCGAACCGAACCCCGGCGCCAATGATCCGCAGATCGGTGAGCCCCTGAATGGCCTCAAGATACTGCGTGGCCAGCTGCGCTGATGCCGCCCGGTGCCGGCCCGAAACCGACGCAAAGATCCTCTGGAACCCGCCCACCATAAGCGGGATTAGCGGCAGCGCAATCGCCAGAATGGCCGCCTGCTTAACCCCCACGGCAAACCCTGCCACCACCAGCACCACGATCGGCGCGCTCATCTGCGCGATCATCGGCGCGGTGAAAGAGGCGCGCATGGCCGCGGTGCGTTCCACGGTGTCCGTCGCTAAAGAAACGGCTCCCCCGGACGCCCGAGCAGATCGATCCATTCGGCCGGCATCCCACGCTCGGCGAAGAACCGGCGCGCGCAGCTCCCGCTCCAGCTTCGCCTGCTTTGGCCCATAGCTCTTCGTTTCAAACCATTCGAGCAGCCCGATGAGAACCGGCCCCACAAGGAGCACAACCACAGAAAGGGCCTGAGGCCCCTGCATCGCAACGATTCGAGCAACGCTGCTTCCAATCGCCACGATAACGAGCGACCGCAGGAGTGTCGCTAACCAGATACTTGCAACCGAAGGGAAGAATCGCACACGGTAACCGTACGCGTCCCGATCGCCCAGCGCGAGCATGCCCAGCTCCTTCCGAGCTTTAGCTCCGCCGCCCCGCCGTGGTACCTTTCTTACATGCGTGTGTCACAGATCATAAAAGGTAAGGGAGGCGGAGCCGTCACCGCTCCGCCCACAGCATCCATCCTCGAGGTCGTTCACCTACTGGCCGATCGCCGCATTGGCGCCATCATTGTGATGGACGGGGAAAAGATCGCCGGTATCATCTCCGAACGCGACATCGTCCGCTTCGTCCGCGAATCCGGCGATTCAGCAACCAGCGTCTCTCACATCATGACCTCTGGGGTCACCACGTGCTCGCCCGAGGATGACATCGCGGACCTAGCCTCCGTGATGACCACCCGCAAGATCCGGCACCTGCCGGTTGTTGACGAGGGCAAGCTAATTGGCATCGTCTCCATCGGGGACATCGTCAAGGGCCGGCTCGATGAACTTCAGGCCGAACGGGACCAGTTGGAGGACTACATCCGGGGTTGATTGGGTGGCGGGGAGGAATTCGTCGTCGTCGGAAAAACTCGACGTGCCGCGGACACTACCCGGCCCCGCCCTCCAAGTCCGATACCATGGTATCCCGTGGCACAACTCGGTTTTGATCGCGAAAAGTACCTATCCCTTCAACTTGAGCACATCAAGGAGCGCCGCGCACAGTTCGGCGGCAAGCTCTACCTCGAATTTGGCGGCAAACTCTTTGACGATATGCACGCTTCGCGCGTGCTGCCGGGTTTCCTGCCGGACAACAAGATCCTCATGCTGGAGGAGATGCGCGACGAAGTAGAGATTGTCATGGCCGTGAGCGCCAAGGACATCCAGTCAAATAAGGTGCGCGCGGATCTGGGAATCGCCTACGATCAGGACGTCCTGCGGCTCATCGATGCCTTCCGCGAGCGCGGCCTGTACGTGGGATCCGTGGTGATCACGCAGATGATCGACGATAACCGGCCCGCGAAGAACTTCAAACGCAAGCTGGAGCGGCTGGGCCTAAAGGTATACCGCCACAGCCCCATCAAGGGTTACCCGCACGATATTGAGGCCGTCGTGTCCGAATCCGGGTACGGGAAAAACGAGTACATCGAGACCTCTCGCGACGTCGTGGTGGTGACGGCGCCCGGGCCTGGCAGTGGCAAATTGGCCACTTGCCTATCCCAGATGTACCACGATCACATGCGCGGCCTCACCTCCGGGTACGCGAAGTATGAGACCTTCCCTATCTGGAATCTGCCGCTCGATCACCCCGTGAACCTCGCCTACGAGGCCGCCACCGCAGATCTTGACGACGTCAACATGATCGATCCCTACCACCTAGCCGCCTATGGCCAGCAGACCGTGAACTACAACCGCGACGTCGAGACCTTCCCCATTCTCAACCTGCTGTTCGAGCACATCATGGGCGCCTCGCCCTACCGCTCGCCCACCGATATGGGTGTGAACATGGCCGGTTTTGCTATTTCCGACGACGACGTTTGCCGTCAGGCCGCCAACCAAGAAATCGTTCGAAGGCTGTACAGGGCCCTTGTAGCGGAGCGGCGCGATGAACTCGACTCCACGGTGTCCGATCGGATCGCTCTCTTGATGGGCAAGGCTGGGGTGAGCCAGTCCGATCGGCCCGTTGTGGAGCCCGCGCTGGCGAAGGCAAAGAAGACGAAGGGGCCGGCCGCTGCCTTGCAGCTTGCGGACGGGACGATCGTTACCGGCAAGACGTCTAAGTTGCTGGGGAGTTCCTCGGCGGTTCTGCTGAATGCCCTCAAGGTGCTGGCGGGGATCGATGATTCCGTGGATCTCCTGTTGCCCGCCACCATCGGGCCCATTCAGAACCTCAAGACCCATCACTTGGGGAGCAAGAACCCGCGGCTTCACACCGATGAGGTGCTGATCGCGCTGGCCGTTGGGGCCACCACTGATGACAACGCGCGGCAGGCGCTTGATGCTCTTTCTCAGCTTCGGGGCTGCGACTTCCATTCGTCCGTGATTCTCGGGCCCGTGGACGAGGGCGTGTTCCGTAATCTCGGGGTGAATGTGACGAGCGAGCCGGTGTTCCAGTACAAGAATCTGTACCGCAAGCGGTAGTGGGCCGCATGGTAGCCGCACAGAACCCAGCCCCGGGATTGCGTCAAACCTGCGCCAGCTCCCCCGGAATTGTGTCAAAACTACGGGTTTGGGGCGTACTGGACTGGGTGCGGGGGTAAGGCTTCGTCGTCGATCCAAATAATGGGTCAGATCTCTGGGGCGATGAGCACCTCAGCAACTTCGTCTCGCAGGCGCTCGATTGTGGCCTCTGGGGTCTGGGAATCAACCACCACCGTGTCGAAATCGGCAAGCGGCACTACCTCGTGAAGGGCTCGGCGCTCGAACTTGGTGTGATCAGCCAGAAGGACCTTGCGCTCAGCCACGGCGAGCATAGCGCGCTTGGTATCGGCCACGAACTCGTAGGGATTGCACACGGAGGATCCACACACGGCGGCATCTGACATCACGCATACGTCCGCGCGAATCTTCTTGATCGCCTCGACTGTGCTCGGGCCATGGAATGAATCAGTCCATGGGCGGTAGCGCCCGCCCATCATGAAAACAGTGGTTCCGGGCTTCGTCCCGATCGCCTGAACGACCGTGAGAGCGTTCGTGATGATCGTAAGTGGTGTTAGATCGGCGATTGCCGCAAGAAAAGGTAGCACCGTCGAGGAATCGTCAACGATGATCGATTCGCCGCGGGTAACAAGCTGGGAAGCCGCAGCGGCTATTTCATTTTTCTCTGGTGCGTTCAGCTTCGAACGCAAGGACGTTGGCATCTCCGATTGGCTGGACCTGGCCGGAGAGATTTCACCCTTGGATCGGGTCACGAGCTCAAGTTGCTCCAGCTTGGCCAAGTCGCGGTAGGCCGTCACAACGGAAACATCGAGCAGGCGCGCGAGTTCTTCGACTCGGACGGGGCCTTGATCGGTCACTATATCGATAATTTGGCGGCTGCGGCCGCTGAGTTGATCAGGACGTACCATGCTCTTCTATTTCCTTAGGGTGTGATGCGGCCCGAGGCTCCAGTGCCTTTTGATCGTTCTCTTGCGCAGGCACCGGTTTGGGCGAACTCCGGCGGTGTGAGGCCGGTGTGAGGCCGGTGTGGCGGGGCGGCCGCATCAGAGTACCACCCCGCCCCCTAGCTCATATTGAGCTAGCCTTCGTTGGCAGCATGGGCCGTGTAGCCCTTGATGCCTTCAGAGGCCTCCGCCATCTGCTCGTCGGTCAGCACCTTGACGGCGCGTCCGGTCCACAGGGCCCGGAGCTCGATCTCGCAGATGTACTCCAGATAAGGGAGCTTATCCAGAGCTGCCGGAAGGTCCTTGCCGATCGTGATGGCGCCATGGTTAGCCATGAGCGCACCGAGACGGCCGTTCAGAGCATTCGTCACGTTGGATGCAAGCTCGTCGGTTCCGAAGGTGGCATAAGGCGCCACACGGATCGCCCCACCGAACATCGCAGAGTAGTAGTGGCTGATCGGAATCTCGTCCACAACAAGCCCCAGCGCCGTTGAGGCAGGAGCATGGTTGTGGGTGATGGCACCGGCATCGGTTGCCTTGTACACACTCAGGTGGAGCGGGCACTCGGACGATGGCTTGTAGTTGCCCTCAAGCTGCTTGCCGTCCATGTCCACCACGGCCACATCTGCGGCGGTCATGGTTTCATAGGGAACGGCCGATGGCGACATCACCACATGCTCGCCAACGCGAATGGACACATTACCGGCGGTTCCCACCACGAGGCCCTTAGCTGCCATCTCTAGGCACGTGTCTACAATTTGCTGACGCTCTGCTTCATACAGCATATTTTCTCCTCAAATCTCTTCTTGTTTCTTCTGATCTGTTAACGAATGCTTGTTCTCTGTTTGGTTCCTGAGGGCTAGCAAGGGGTCAGCTCTTCGTTTACGGCCCGCCAGCCCGCCCGTTGCTGGCAACCAGCCAACGTTACTTCGCCCGCAAGTTGCCCGCCTCATAAACCTCAGGGTTCATGAGATGCTCCGGACGCTCTCCACGCACGAACCGCGCGATATCCGCGGCACCGATACGCCCCGCTAGCTCGGCTGCCTGCTTCGAAGCGCCGCCCAGATGCGGGGTCATTGTCACGCGAGGCGTGCTGAACAGGCGATGCCCTTCGGGAAGGGGTTCTTCGGGAAGTGCATCGAAGGCGGCGGCGAAGAGCTTGCCTGAATCGAGGCCATCGGCCACGGCATCGTAATCGAGCAGCCCACCGCGAGCGCAGTTCACTACGATCGCTTGATCGGGCAGCTTCGCAATCTGTTCAGCCCCAATCATGAGCTCGGTGTCCTTTGTCAGGCGCTGATGGAGAGTGAGGATACTGGCACGCTCAAGCAGCGAGTCCAAATCCTCCGCCAGCTCCATTCCCGGTTCAAGAGCGTTTGGATCAACCCACGGATCGAACACGATTACGTGAGCCCCCATTGCGGCGAGAGCGCGAGCGACCTTACCGCCAACGTTCCCGTATCCGCACAGTCCCACGGTGGATCCGGCGATCTCCGGCCCCACTTGATCGTAGTTGTAGTAATCTGAGCGCCAGTCCCCCGCCTTGACCTCAGCGTCGCGTTGGGCAATCTGCCGGGCGGCCGCCATAATCATCGCAATCGAATGCTCCGCGGTGGCAACTGCATTGCGTCCAGGCGCATTGGACACCACAACGCCGTGACGCGTTGCCGCCTCAATATCCACATTGACGGGCCCACCACGAGTGATCGTGATCAGTTTCAGATCTGGGGATGAGGCGATCACGCGCTCGGAGAAGGGGTAGGTGTGGGAGATAGCCACATCCACTCCAGTCAACGCCTCGATCAGCTCATCTTCATCGCCGAACGCCTCTCTCACCCCGGAAAAGTCACTGTAGGGCTCATTGGGCCAGTTGGACTGGATGGAGCTGACCTCTACGGCCCCGCCTTCAAGGCCATCGGCCCCGCTCAGAGCCTCGGTCAACACTTTGGTAGTAACGAAGCCGTCTCCGGCTGTCAGTACCTTCATTCTTATGCCTCGCTTTCACGGCGCAGTTCGCGCATCTGTGGCCACACGGGTTGGATCGCCTTGCGGGCCGCCTTGAACACTTCATGTGTGCGCCGGTAAATGTCATACTTCTCCGGGCTGGGAAGGAACTCCTCCATGCCAGTCTTCAGCATGTCCGCCGCCTCGGCTACATCCTTGGCCGCACCGGCAGAAACCAGCGCCAACACGGCTGCACCGCGAGCGCCAGCTTCGGGCGCCTCCTGGCGCACCACACGCTGCCCGGTAGTATCCGCCAAGATCTCGCACAGGAGGTCGGACCGGAATCCGCCACCGGAAACCACAAGATCTCCGCCCATCTTCAGGGTGTCCACACACTCGACCAGCGAGAACGCCACTCCCTCGTATACGGCGCGAAGGATCTGCGAGTTCGGCGTTGTCAGGGACATTCCCATCCATGACGCCGAGGCCGCGGTATCCAAGAACGGCGCACGCTCACCACCCGGCGAAGCATACGGTAGGTACACAACGCCACCGGACCCGGCCGGCGCAGATCGCGCATCCTTCTCTATCTCGTCCCAACCGCGATCCTGGAAACCAAGCACATCGCGGATCCAATCAAGGTTCGGCGTACCCGTCATAGGGACCAAGAATTCGAGAACCTGCGAGCCGCGGCCAGTTGCCAGCACCATAGAGAGGTTGGACTTTCGGTCGGCCGCCTTCGCCTGTAGCCGCCCCACAAAACCCGTGGTTCCAAGGATCAGCCAGCCGTCCCCATCATCTACGGCTCGCAGGCCAGCACCGGTCACAGCAACGTCGATCATGCCAACGCCAACGGGAGTGCCCGCCGGAATCCCGGTCTGGGCAGCCGCCTCTTCGGTCACCACTCCGCCGGGGGCATCCGATGCAACAGCCGGAGGAAGCAGCCGCAACGCTTCAGGCATACCCAACGCGTCGGCCATATCCCGCGAGTACTCCATCAAAGTCACATCGAGGAACGTGCGTGATGCCTCTGTGTAATCGGTCAGCCTCTCGCCCGTCAAGCGGTACCGCAGCCAGTCCTTGCAGTACAGGTGGGTGGCCGAAGCGGCCAACACGTCCGGATCATTCTCCGCAAACTCTTCGTACAGCACGGGGAAGAGCCCGCCAAAAACAGTGGTTCCAGACGTCTCAAGAACCTTCTCTGCCTTACCGTTCTTCGTCCATTCGTTGACGCGCTCTCCCGCTCGCCCGTCCAGCCAAGTAGCTGCCGGGCGGGTGGGCTTTCCATCCCGATCAACAAGCCAAGCACCATCGCCCTGACCCGTAAGCCCAATTGCCACAATTTCATTGTCCGGGCACTGTGCGCGAACTTCGCGCAGGCAGCTCGCGACGCCCTGCCAGATCGCCTCCATGTCCTGTTCGGCCTCGCCGAGCTTGCCGTAATTGACCGGCACAGATTCATGGTGGGTTGCGCGGATCCCACCAGAAAGGTCAAAGGCCACGGCTTTTACCGCAGTTGTGCCGCCATCTACCCCAATGACGATCTTTTCATCGCTCATAGAACTCTCCTTGTTCAACACGACTTCGTGCATCCCAAGTATATTCACATTATTTTCATAAATAGTAGTAGTTTTTTCATTCAATTATCACGGACTTTAGTCCGAGAGCTTTTTGGCGACGACGAATCCCCACCCCCGCTACCCATTCCATCCCGACGTGTTAAGTCATGTAACACATCCTCAAAACGTGTTAAGTTTCCGTCCTATTTTTAACCATAGATGGATTTTTTGGCTCACTACAACCATGTCACAGCCCACCTGGGATAGTCATGTCGTAGCACAAGCGGGACTGCGTCAGATCTGCGGAAAACTCCGGGGTTGCGTCAGATCCCGGAAATCTCGACGAGGCCAGCCCTTCTCCTCCAATACCGGAGCCGCTAGCGCCACCAGAGCCATTAGCACTTCGCCCTCATGAGGTTCACAATTAGGCATTGCATATCGTTTATCGATAGTTATATATTGCTAGACAATACCTCTCACCTCATATTCGGGAGATTGCAATGAAGAGAAGCGTCGTTTACACGTTGAAGGCGTTCATCGCCTTCTTCGGAGCAATCGTGTTAGCTATGGCCACATGGGGTTTACCCGCTATCGCGAACGAAAACACAGAATGGTACCCAGAGTTCGCTCATCTAAAGCTCCCGCTCATCCTTTTCGGAGAGGTTGCCTTGATAGCAGCACTCGGTTTTCTCATCTGCATCTGGGCACTGCTTTCCCGAGTGCGCGAGGACAAGATCTTTGACGAGTCCTCAATCCAGTGGGTCAGGGCAATGACATTTACCCCGGCATTCGGCGCTGTTGCATGCGGTGGTGCCGTGTTCTTCACCCCGGGTCCACCCGCCCTGAACATCGCTGAGATACTCGCGGCACTCGCCTGCCTAGCACTTACTCTCCTCCTCGTTGTTATGCGAGGACTGTTGGAGCAGGCGTCATCTCTTCGGAGCGAGTTGGACGTGGTGATCTAATGGCAATCGTCGTGGATCTGGACGTCATGCTTGCACGCCGGAAAATGGGCGTTGCCGAGCTGGCTGATCGAGTGGGCATCACGCCCGCGAACATATCCATCCTCAAGAACGGACGTGCGAAAGCCATTAGGTTCAGCACTCTTGAAGCCATCTGCCGAGAACTGAACTGCACGCCAGGCGACATCTTGCGCTACGAGCCCTAGCCAGTGCTCCCTCGATCACGAGGTGACCCATAACCCGAATACGTATCTCTTCCTTGAACGATGCGGCAGCCTCGATATATACGAGGCAAGACCCGTGTTCAAGAATGAATCTTCCAGAACGGTCGAACTGCTCGACCGCCAGAACTGAGTAAGAGAAAAGGTGGCGAGGGCTGAGTGCTCTCGCCACCTTCTTACACAAAGGGGT
>OMJG01001642.1_pt1 | contig 12461 bp, 11 predicted proteins | sample 1646431 | NCBI WGS metagenome assembly OMJG01 (sample SAMN03771674, study PRJEB25209) | food metagenome | isolation source: Cotija cheese | place: Mexico:Jalisco,Michoacan | collected 2011-12-12 | reverse complement strand
AAAAAGATGCTACTCACTTGAAAAGCAAATGAATAACATCTATAAATCTTAAATTATTTAGCATCATACCATGAAGCACCGACATGAGAAGAAACTAATAGAGGAACATCTAATGTTACGGCACTGTCCATAACATTACGTACGAGCTCTTCTAGGTCTGCCATTTCACTTTCAGGTGCTTCAAAAATCAATTCATCATGAACCTGTAATAGCATATGAGCTTGTAGCCCTGCTTTTGCAATCGCTTCCTGAACTTTGATCATTGCAATCTTAATAATGTCAGCGGCTGAACCTTGAATTGGCGAATTCATCGCTGTACGTTCTGCAAATGACCGGGCATTAAATCTTTTTGCCTTGATATCGGGTAGATAACGACGGCGATGAGCAATTGTTTCGACGTAGCCTTTTTCACGAGCGGAAGCAATAATATCATCTGACCACTTTTTAACATCTGGGTATTGGTCAAAATAGGTTTCAATGATGGCTTTGGCTTCTTTACGTGATACACCAATATTTTTTGAAAGCCCAAAATCAGAAATACCATACACGATTCCAAAATTAACGGCTTTTGCTTGGCGACGAATATTACCTTCTACTGGTTTGTCGTCCTTAATACCAAAGATACGACGTGCCGTCGCTGCGTGGATATCTTCGCCATTTATAAATGCAGCTTGTAGGTTTTTATCACCCGTAATATGGGCCAAAACGCGCAATTCGATTTGTGAATAATCAGCACTAAGAATTTGCCAATCAGCTTGACTTGGTACAAAAGCTTTACGGATCTGGCGACCTTCTTCAATACGTACCGGAATGTTCTGCAAATTAGGGTCCACTGAAGACAAACGACCAGTCTGAGTTAAGGTTTGCAAGTATCGGGTATGAACCTTCGAATCAGATCCATGAATCACACGCAACAGTCCTTCAACATAAGTTGATTGAATTTTTGCCACTTGTCGATAAGCCAAAATAGAAGCAACGATTGGTACATCGCCCATTTTTTCTAGCACCTCAACACTCGTCGAATAGCCAGTTTTTGTTTTCTTAATGGGAGTATATTTCATTTCTTCAAACAAAACGACGCCAAGCTGCTTAGGTGATTGCACATTAAACTCATGACCAGCTTGTTGATAAATTTTCTGTTCAAGTTCACTCAACCGCTCAGTTAGCTTACTGCGCATTTGTAATAGTTGTTCTGAATCAACGGTGATACCGGTTGACTCCATATCTGCTAATATTTTGGTTAATGGTAACTCGATTTCTTCATACAACTTAGTTTGCTCATGCTTTGACAACCGTTCTAATAACGGTTCCCGCAATAAGTTAATCGCCATGGCTTTGCGACCAAGGTGTTCAAATAAGTCTGCGTCAGCTTCGGGGATGGCAAATTTTGCACCCTTACCATAAACTTCTTCATCAGTCATGACCGCATAATAATCATTATCATGGGCCAATGCCCCTAAGTCATTGTTATTGTCGTTCGTATCTAATAAGTACGAAACGAGTAATAAGTCAAAATTGACACCTTGTAAGGCAACATCTAGCCGTTTTAAGCTGACATATAATTCTTTTGCATTAAAAACATTTTTCAGAATTGTCTGGTCTTCAAGAATTTTTTTAACTGGTGAATTTTGCGTTAGTAGTTCCATATCACGACTAGCAAAATAACCATTCTCTTGATTTCCAATAACAAAGCCAACTGGATTGGCTGTATGATAATTTTCATCATCTAATTCAAGGTAAAAGCTCACTGTACCTTGCAATTGAGAAACATGGGTTAAGCTAGCCGGTGTAATTGCGGATACTGCTAAGTCTGTATTATTCAAGTCGAATTCTACATCTTCATTATGTCCGCTCGTTGGCACCGTGTAACCTTGATTGGCAAGCTTAACTAATTGTGCTTTGAAGTCCAAATGTTGATAAAACGGAATAATATTTTCGTAGTCCGGACCCTTATACTTTAAATCGGATAACGAAATTGTCACTGGTGCGTCCGTCAAAATCTCAGCCAAGTCACGTGACAGCAATGCATCCTGCTTACCATTAATCAGTTTTTCTTTTTGCTTAGATGCCTTCATGTCATCAATTTGCTCGTACATTTCAGAAATTGAATGATACTTTTTAATAAGCTTTAAGGCCGTTTTAGGACCAATACCTGCAATTCCAGGGTAGTTATCACTGGTATCTCCCTGCAGTCCTTTAATGTCAACGATTTGCTTTGGCTCTAAGCCGTCATAAAGCTCCGCAATCATTGCTGGTGTATAGTGATCAATTTCTGAAATTCCCTTCTTGGTCACCCAAACAGTTATATCATCAGATACTAATTGTGTTAGATCGCGATCACCAGTAACAATAGTCACTGAATAACCATCCTCTTCACCAAGGCGGGCCATCGTACCAATAATATCATCGGCTTCATAACCAGATAATTCGTATGATTTGATACCATGCAGCGAAACCATTTGTCGTAATGGTTCGAATTGTTCGACCAATTCTTGTGGTGTGTTATCACGGTTCCCCTTGTAGTTATCAAATTTTCCGGTACGGAAAGTGGTTTTGCCCGCATCCCATGCTACTAGCGCTAAATCAGGATTAAAAGGTTCAATAATACCGTCTAGCAGATTATTAAATCCAACTAGCGCGTTTGTGTGTAGACCTTCGTGGTTAACAAAACGATCGACTTGGTTAATCAACGCATAAAACGCACGAAAAGCCAAAGAATTACCATCAATTAAAAGTAAAGTTGGTTTTGCCATATTTATCTCGTTTCTGGGTACAAGACCCCTTTTTATCTATTAATAGTTTATCAGAGTTCAAAGAGGGATAACAAGCTCAACAAAAAAGCATTATCTCGTTATAACGAGATAATGCTATCAAATGATTAATCACGTGAACCGAAAGCCGTAAATAATTGAAGAATGTAAATGAACATATTAATGAAGTCCATATACAAGTTTAAAGCACCTGATACGGCGATTCCTTGGGTGAGTTGTGCATTCGTCTCACCATGTTCATAGTACATTGCCTTTAAGCGATTCATATCATAAGCTGTCATAACAGCGAAGACAAGCACTCCTAGAATTGATAGGAAGAAGTATACGACACTGTTAAAGAAGAATAGGTTAATAATTCCCCCAATAATCAAAGCAATCAATGAACCAAATAAAATTGATGACAATGAAGCTAGTGACTTTTTAGTGAAGTATCCATATGCTGCCATACCCGCAAATAGAAAAGCTGTCGTTAAGAATGCTAATGCAATCATCCCCATGTTTACTGTGAGGCCAATTACTGTAAATGTGAATCCATTAAGGACTGCAAATCCCATTAACATTCCAAATGCCTGGGCCGGATTTTTGTATACCCGACTTGAAAATAACCAAACAAATCCCATCATGATACCAAAAATAATCAATGATGAAATTGGGCTACTAAAAATTCGAACAATTGGGCCAGCAAAGAATGTTGTACCCAAATATGCTGTCACGGCTGTTACCAGCAGTGCCAATGCCATGTATGAATAAACTTTTTTGAAAAAGCTATTTAAACCACTGGCATCCGGATTGACGATCCGTGGTTCTTGATTTTGAAAATTATCCATTTGTACCTCCTACGTTGTCAATGGTGACAAGGGTTCGGTGAACCGTCCCACTGACCTTAGTATAACAGAAACTTTATCCAAAAAATTAACTTTTTTACTGTAAATTCGTTTGTGTGTTTGCTAATAGCGTTTCAAAAGCAAATTCAGTCATTTGTAAATCACCAGCACCCATAAAGATGAACACACCTTCTTCATCTTCCAAAAGAGGTGCCACATCACTTGGTGAAAGAATTCCCTCAAACTTAGAAATCTTATTACCTAAGTCAGCAGAACAAATTTCACCAGCTTGTTCACGAGCAGAAGCGAAAATTTCTGTTAAGAAAACGTTATCTGCTAAGTCCAATGCTTTTGCAAAATCATCTTGATAGGCAATCGTACGTGAAAATGTATGTGGTTGGAAAACGGCAATTAGTTTACGATCTGGATATTTTTGACGGGCCGCGTCAATCGTTGCAGTGATTTCTGATGGATGATGTGCATAATCATCAATGATTGTCACTGGCCCGATATGTTTTTCCGTGAAGCGTCTTTTCACCCCTTGAAACGTTAACAATTCTTCTTGAATCAAAGATGTTTCTATCTCTTCAAAGTATGACACGGCAACAACAGCCAATGTATTCAAGACACCGTGTTGACCAAACAAAGGCACTTTAAAATTACCTAGGAATTTTTCATGATAGTAAGCATCAAAACTTAATCCTTTGGTTGAACGCTTAATATTAGTTGCAAAGAAATCATCAGTCTCAGGGTTAGTACCATAATAATAAACCGGTACAGAGACATTGATCTTGCGTAGCTGTTCATCATCACCCCAAGCAAAAATACCCTTTTTAACATTATTACCAAAGTCCTCAAAGGCGCTCCGCACGTCGTCGATACCCGTGTAATAATCTGGATGATCAAAATCGATGTTCGTCATAATTGCATAATCGGGTGTGTAGTCTTCAAAGTGGCGACGATATTCATCAGCTTCGAAAATAAAGAAACGTGCGTTAGGCACCCCTTTACCAGTGCCGTCACCAATTAAGTATGATGTTGGCGCAATCCCTGATAGCACGTGTGAAAGCAAACCGGTCGTAGAAGTCTTCCCGTGCGCACCAGCAACCCCAATTGAGGTGTACTTTGTAATTAATTGTTCGACCATATCAGGATAAGTCAAGATCGTTAATTCATCCGCCATTGCCAAAGCCGCAGCAACTTCAACGTGATCATTTTCAAAGGAATTACCACGAATAACAGTCATGCCTGGCTTAATATTTGCGGCATCGAATGAATAAATTTCAATTTCGGCTTCCTCAAGTGGCTTTTGAGTAAATGTATATTCATCAATATCTGATCCCGAAACTTGATAGCCTTGATCATGTAAGATTAATGCTAATGCACTCATTCCTGAGCCTTTGATACCAATAAAGTAATAATTAGGATTTTTGTCCATATCTCTCATCCATTCCAACGTAAATATTATTCGTTAAATTTTATTAAATCTATCTTATCAGAAAAAAACATCTGCCGACATAGTTTCGGCAAATGTTTTCAAAGAGTTAGTGCTCCTTAAAGTAACCATTGTCATCTCGAGCAGCTGAACTTTCCTCTTCCGAAAGAATATCGTCCAAGCTAAGTCCTAATCCAGTTTTTATAGATTTAGGCTTGTTTACCTTCGATACTTTATCGACAACCTTTTTGGCCTTTGTTGTGGTACTTTTCTTTGTGTTCTTTGATGATTGCTGAGGCTTTAAAGTCTCAACAGTCACATGTTGTTTTGTTGCCTTTTTAGGAAATTCCCCATCATCTGTTGCCAAGAAAATATACTCTGTCTTGGCAGCTAACAATTCTGCAACCTGTTGATCATAGGTATGCATAAGATTTTCATAAAAAACAATTGGTCGCTGCAAAGCCATTCAATCACCACCTTTTTATTCAAATAGTGATTGAGCAGCGGCAGAGTTGACATCAAATGGTGTACCGACTGGTGCAAAGTCATCTGGCAAAATTAACGCACCTGGTACTTGTGGCGCATTTGGTAGATGTAATTCACGTCCGGAAGAAATCATACCATTAGATGCAACGCCACGTAGCTCACCTGGCCAAATAATCAGTCCTGATGGCATCATTGCCCCAACCTTGGCAACCACGACCTTGATACCTTGCTGCATGTTGGGTGAACCTGAAACAATTTGAACACGTTGATCATTATCAATCACGGTTGTTGTCACTTGAAGGTGATCTGAATCCGGATGTGGTTCTGCCGTTTCAACATATCCCACAACAAACTTTGGTTCTTCATCAACAACTAGTTTTTCTGAGAAACCTGCTTTCTCAATTAGTTTATTTAATTCTGCAACTTGTTCTTTAGACAAGAACACTTGGCCAGAAACATTCGATAAATCTAACGTTTCACTAATATTGATAAAATTGTATCCAATTAATTTATTATTATCGGTTATAAACTGAATCACATTTCCCTGGTGTTTAATATGAAAATTTTCTGTTTGATTATTAGTTAATACGATTAGGTTATCGCCCATTCCTGCCGGATTATAGCTGGCAATTAGCATACTGTCAGTGCTCCTTTTAATTAATTTAGTTTTTTAATATTTAGTCGCCATAAATAATATCATTTACGGTTGTGGCGTCTAATTTTTGTGCTAGTGTCTCTACCAATGCCTGAGCAGCTTCAAAATCAGCCACTGACCAGACTGTTTGGTGAGTATGTATATAACGCGATGCGACACCTAGTGCAACAGATGGAATACCTTGATTCTGTGACTGTGCCCCATGAGCATCAGTACCACCCTTAGCAACAAAGTATTGTAGCGGAATACCTGCATCATGTGCTGTATCTGATACAAATTCTTTTAGTCGTAATGGCATAATAACACCGGGATCAAAGACTCGTAGTAATGCTCCTTGATCCATTTGTCCTTGGCCCTCAGCTGAACGGGTATCATCTGCTGTTGATGAGTCTAAAGCAAAGAAGATATCAGGCTTTAGTTGATTAACAGCAGGTCCAACACCTCTAAGCCCAACTTCTTCTTGCGTATTAGCACCCATAATCAGCGTATTTGGTAATTTTTTATTTTTCAGGTTTTCCAAAGCGTTTAAAATGGTGACTAACCCAAAACGGTTATCCCAACTTTTTGAGACCACACGCTTACCATTAGCCAACATTTTTGTTGTCACATCAGGCACAATAAAATCACCTGGGTGTATATCATAAGCTGCGACCTCATCAGCAGATGTAAAACCACCATCAAACAAAATGTCTTGAATTTGTGGTGTCCCATTCACATTTCCTTGACGTAACAAATGGGGTGCAACTGAAGATGAAACAACTGGATAGGCATTATCACGTGTAAAAAGTGTAAAACGCTCAGCGGATACTGTATATGGATTCCAGCCACCTACTGGAGCAACGACTAACATACCGCGCGACGTAACCTGAGTCACGACAAACCCAACTTCATCATATGGGCACCAAACATGATCCGTGGCGCTGTAGCATCTTGGCTATGGCGAATACCATACAATCCACCCAAACCATTTTGAACGACTTCATCAACCAATGGTGACAAATCTTGTCTAAATGCTTGTCTAACGAAATGCTCTTGACCAGAGGTTCCTTGTAATTCCGTGTATTTTACAATACGATTCCAAATTCGTTCTTCCAATATTTTCACGCTTTCTTTAGGAATTTATTTATGCCTTGTTTCGACTTAAAATAGCTCGAATTTGAGCTTCTAACATCCCGATACCGACCGCATTTGCCCCGCCTTCTGGCAGAATAATATCAGCATAACGCTTGGTAGGTTCCACAAACTGGTGGTACATCGGTTTAACAGTTTCCATGTACTGATTAACTACAGAATCAACAGTGCGACCACGTTCAACAATATCACGCTGCATACGTCGTATAAAGCGTAAATCATCATCAGTATCAACATAAACCTTAATATCTAGCAAATCACGCAATTTTTGCTCTGTAAATAATAGGACACCTTCCAAAATAATCACATCAGCTGGCTCAACCGTGATTGTTTCGCTTGAACGAGTGTGATTTGTATAATCATAGGTCGGTTGCTCAATTGTCTCGCGATTTAATAGTTGCTTTAATTGTGAAATCAATAGTTCATTATCCAATGAATCGGGATGGTCATAATTGGTCATACGGCGTTCAGCCATACTTTTTTCACTTTGATCTTGATAGTATGCATCCTGCGGCACCATCACAACTGACTCACCAGCCAAACGTTTAATAATATCTTGGCTAACCGTTGTTTTACCGGATCCAGATCCTCCCGTAACACCGATTACCATAGGGCGTGATGTAGACATGCTAAACCTCTTTCTTTTTTATTAAATAATTTTTATTGTAATGGTAGTGTAACTGTAATTGTTGTCCCAACACCAACTTGACTAGTTAATTCAATTTTACCTTGAGCTTGTTCAACTAGATCATTCACAATTGCCAAACCTAGGCCAGTTCCTGGAATTGATTTTGTACGCGACTTATCAACGCGATAAAACCGTTCAAAAATACGGTTCTGCTCATCACTTGGAATACCCAGTCCAGTATCCTTAACGGCAAATGCTAATTCACTCGCAGTAACCATCGCTGAAACTTTAACTGCCCCATCCTGACGATTATATTTCATAGCGTTCCCAATTAAGTTTGTCAAAATTTGCTCAAAATTACTCTTATTTTGATGAACGACCAGTGTGTCATTAACCTCATTTTTTAGAGTTAAATTCAAGTTATCCTTCAAATCAGCTTTCGCTTTAAAAATCTTTTCAACCATCTCAGACATGTTAAATTGCTGTAGTGAACTTGCTCTTTCAGGCACTTTTGCCAATGTCAAAATATCATCGGTCAAGTCCAACAAACGTTTTGTCTCAGACTGAATAATTTCCAAAAATTGTTGACGATCTGCTGGGTCTTCTTGTGCACCATTTAATAATGTTTCCGTGAAACCAGCAATTGATGTCAAGGGTGTGCGCAACTCATGAGAAGCATTAGCAACAAATGCTGTTTGCATATCCTTCATTTGAATAACTTCTGTCATATCGTACATTAGAACGAGTAACTCAAAATGACGTTCACGTGTTTCATAATAAACGACAGAAACATCCACTGTTTTATCATCTATTTTGACTAACTCACGTAATTTCTTTTTTTGTTTAAGTGCTTGCTCAAATAGCTCCATCAGACGATGGTACTTAATGACATTATCGTAGTGTTGACCATTTAAATTTTGCTGTGCATCAAGCAATTGACTTGCTTGATCATTTGCTTGAATTATTTTACGTTCAGTAGTAATTTGTAACACACCTAAAGGCATATTATCCATCAATGTTTCCATCGTACTGCTCTGTTCCTGCATGATTTTAATGCGTCTACTATTCAGATGTTGGACATTATTGATGGCAGCCGCCAATGGTGCTAGTGTATCGTCTGGATGCATTAACACATGAGCTGTATGCGTATGCGTTGTTTCTAAATCTTGTAACTTTTCAATAAATAATGTGAGGTGTGCATCACGTCGTTGTTTCTGTATTTCTAAAGCTAACGTTGTTGCACCAGCTAAAATCATTGAAAGCAAAATCAAAACGTGCCATTTCAAAGTCACGTTCTGATCCCCTGTTAGAGAAGTTAGCCATAATATTAGCCAAATAATGGCTGCATAGAGAAACCAGAAAAGAACAAATCGCTTTGCTGATTGGATTAATTCATCAATATTCATCATTCACCCCCTGAATCTTGTTCATTACGTGAACTGTCGAAACGGTATCCAAAGCCACGCACTGTTTTTAAATAAACTGGATGTTTCGGGTCTAACTCGATTTTATCCCGCAAATGCGATAAGTGCATATCGACCATCCGTGTATCCGGTCCCGAGAATTCATAGCCCCAAACGCCGTCTAAAATCGTTTCACGACTGAGAACGCGACCTTCACGTTCAGCCATATATGCCAATAATTCATACTCTTTTGGTGTTAATTTAACGATTTCATCGTCAAACTGCACAACCATTTTATTAAAATCAATCGTTAAGCGACCATATGATTGATTGTGTTTCACACTCTCTTCTTTTGGCGCTTGTGTTTTTTGACTAAAGCGTCGTAATACCGCGTGAACACGCGCAATAACTTCCCTTGGACTAAAGGGTTTTGTCACGTAATCATCAGCCCCAATCTCTAAACCAACAACCTTATCAATTTCATCATCTAAAGCTGTTAGCATAATAATTGGAATTTGATTTTTTTCAGCACGTAATTCACGAGTGACATCAACACCACTTTTTTCAGGCAACATAATATCTAATAAAACAATATCAATTTTTTGTTCGTGAAGAATGTCGAGTGCTTGCTGACCATCTTCGGCTAAAATCACATCAAAGCCAGATTTTTTTAAGTTATATGTTAGTAGAGTTTGTAATGATGGTTCGTCATCAACGACCAAAACTTTTGTCATAACTGAAAACTCCTATTTATATATATTAACTACAAGTTTACCACGAAAAATAGGTAAATTGCTTACCTATGTTAAGGATTAATCACTGCTTTTAATTAACTGAACGTTCATTCATTTATGGATAATTTCTGTTTGTGTCGCTTACTAATAATTTTAATAACGAGCATACCTACAACCAGTAATGTGCCTAATAAGAAAAGTGTCCACTCACCTAAGATAGCAACACCATAGCCTAGAGAAATTGTAATAATTGGTGAGAATAAATCAGTTGCAAAGAAAGATATACCAAATACCCGACCTAAATATTCCGGCGCACTAGCCTCTTGGCGAACAGTATTAATCTTAATAACAAAAGCCGAACGAGCAAATCCATATAAAATGACCAAGACAATGAACACCCAGAGATATTTAAAGAACGTTGCCAGCAGAAATGCCCCACCTAATAGATAGAAATCTCGGTACATGGAATTCATCGTATTATATTGTGGTAATTTTGCTAAAAGTAGACTGACAAAAATTCCTGCGATTGCTGCTAACGTTAGCGCCGTTGAATAACTAGTTGCAGTACCATGATAGTTGTGTTGAATAAGATATGGCATGGCTAAAATGAAACCTTCGAAAAAGAAGTTCGTCCAAATAGTCAATAACATAGATTCAAATAGCCTTGGCGATTGTTGAACATACTTGAAACCCGCTGTTAAGCTTTGTAAAAATGGCTCAATAATTTGTGTTTCTTTCCGAGGTGCTGGTTGATATTTAATGGCTAGGTTGAACATGACTGTCACAAATAGCATCATACCAAGTATTTGCAGAAATGTTCGTAAGTCAATCCAATCAAAGTGTAGTAATAAGCCACCAACTAACGGACCCAGAGCTTGTCCAGTTGAAAAGGCAGCACTAGCCCACGCATTAAATCCTGCCAGTGATTTTTTCTTGATCACATCCGGTAAGATAGATCGTGTTGCCGGATATGAATACGAGACATCCACGTTTAAAATAAATGTCAGCACAAATAAAATCCATATTTGTGGTTTATCTGGATTAATCAAGAAAGATAATCCTAAAGCTCCCAAGGCTCCTAATAAATCAGCTGCAAGCAAAACCTTTTTTCGATTAAAGCGGTCTAAAATTGAACCGACAAAAATATCGTTGATAACATAGACAATGAAACCAAACCCAGTCAACATGCCGAGAATTTCAGCATTACCATAACTTGCCACCAGGAACCAATTCAACCCGAAACGATAAACACCATCACCAAAGACTGAGGCAAAGTTTGATACCAATAATGGCAAACTGAAATTTGCTAATTTAGATTGATGTTCTTCCATACACCATACCCCTTTTTAACTATAGAAATTTAATAATCATGACACCTACTGCCATAATAATCACACCAATAATTTGTATGAAACTGATTGACGATCTTGCTGAGCGCCACCAACCAAATTGTTGTACCAACATTGACCCAATAATGGAACCAATTAAGCTCATTGTAATTGTCAGACCGGCTCCTATTTTTGGAACTGTAAGGACTGTTGCTAGTACAAAAGACCCACCAAGTATGCCACCAAACCAGTTCCAAACGGTTGTTGTTTTTAACTCAGACAACTTAGGCAATCGGCGTTCTAAAATTAACGAAAAAACAGTAATCAATATAAAACCTGTGAAGAACGAAATAAAGGCTGCTTGTTCAGAATTATGTAGTAGCGTCCCCAAATGACCATTAATAGCCTGTTGGATAGCTGAAACGGCACCAGCAATAATCGCCCATATTTGCCAGAATAATTTACCATTATTTTGGGAAGAATTATTTAATAGAAGTTCTTTCTTGTTTAATGCGCTGGGTAAAACAACCGCACAGATAACCCCTAGTGTAAGAATAACTAAACCAATGAAACGTAATCCTGTCAGTGGGATTAAGGTTGCTTTGAACCAACCGAATGTATCAATGATCGTGCCCATTAAAATTTGCCCAAGAATTGGTAAAATCACCGTCTGCATAGCACCAAGTTTGGGAAATAATACCACGTTAGATGTTAAATAAATACCACCCAATAATCCACCTGACCATATCCACATCGGTTGCTTACTAATAAATTGTCTACTGGGCCACAAATCGCCTGACATCCCCCAACTCAGTAATCCTAAAAATAAAGTACCTACCAAAAAAGAGATGGACGCTGCTAAAAAAGGTGATCGCACGATTTTACTTAAATCAGAATTAATTGGATTTTGATTAGCTAATAAAAATCCAGCTAAAAATGCTAAACCTAAGAAAATTGCTACCATCTGTTTACTCCCTTCTCATATAAATAGTTCTTCTTATGTAAAAAGAGTGGTTTTAACTACTATTTGATAGTTAAAACCACTCTATAATTGTTGGTTTTGTTC
>OMJG01001641.1_pt1 | contig 12475 bp, 10 predicted proteins | sample 1646431 | NCBI WGS metagenome assembly OMJG01 (sample SAMN03771674, study PRJEB25209) | food metagenome | isolation source: Cotija cheese | place: Mexico:Jalisco,Michoacan | collected 2011-12-12 | reverse complement strand
ACCGTCGTCGGCTCGCTGAGCAGCCGATCCCCGACGGTGAGGATCTCGGTCTCGCGGGCGCCGTACTTGGAGAGCTTCTTGCGCGCCTTGCGCACCTCTTCCTCGGCGGAGCGGCCCTTCAGGGCCAGCAGCTGCCCCGTGCCCCGCAGGATCGGCAGGGTGATGTCCAGGAGACCGCCCAGCGCCGAGACGGCGCGCGCGGTGACGATGTCCGCCTCGACCTCGCCGACCATCTGCTCGCCCCGGCCGCGCAGGATGCGCACCGAATCCCCCAGGCCCAGGTCCCGCACCACCTCGTCCAGCCAGATCACCCGGCGCTCCAGCGGCTCCACGAGGGTCAGGGACAGATCCGGGCGGGCCAGGGCCAGGCACAGCCCCGGCAGGCCCGCTCCGGAGCCCACATCCACCACTGAGACGCCCTGGGGGATCAGCTCCTGGACCACCGCGCAGTTCAGGACGTGACGGGCCCACAGCCGCGGAACCTCCCGGGGGCCGATCAGGCCGCGCTCGATCCCGCTGTCCGACAGATGACCCACGTAGCGGCGGGCGAGATCCAGGCGATCGCCGAAGATCTCCTCGGCCGCCCGCAGCTCCTCGCCCACAGGCTCCGGAGCCTGCGCCGGCGTCACCGTCGCCGCGGCACCCCGCGAGTCGGCGTCGGCCTGGGAAACCTGCGACCGGGCGTCGCCACCCCGCAACGCGCCATCAGCATCCCGGGAATCCGAGGCGGCTTTCCGCGACGCGGATCCGGTGTGCGGGCGGCTCATGCCGGCTCCTCACCCGGTGCCGTGAAGTCCACGGTCACCTCCGCCGGATCCGGGTGCTGGGGCACAGCCCCCGGCGCACCACCAGCCGCGCCACTAGCACCACCGTCGGCACCAGCACCGGCACCCGACGTCGCATCCTCGGCGGCCTCCCGGGGGCCGGTCACCACGATGTGGCGCTTCGGGCCCTCGCCCTCCGAGGCGGAGAGGAAGCCCAACTCGGCGACGAAGTCGTGCACCAGCTTGCGCTCATAGGGGCTCAGGGGCTGCAGGTGGCGATCCTTCCCGGACTCGCGCACCGAGGCCACCGCCTCCTCGGCGAGGCGGCGCAGCTCGCCCTTGCGCCGCTCCCGATGCCCCGCGATGTCCAGGATCAGCCGAGACCGGTTGCCGGTGGCCGCCAGCACCGACAGCCGCACCAGCTCCTGCAGGGAGTCCAGCACCTCGCCCTGCTTGCCCACCAGCATCTTCAGGTCCTCGGCCTGCTCACCCTCGGCCACCACCGAGAGGAAGGTGCGGTTCTGGTGCACCTCGATCTCGATGTCGCCGTCCAGGTCCGCGATGTCCAGCAGCTCCTCGAGGTAGTCGGCGGCGATCTCGCTCTCCTCCTCGCGCAGCGCCGCCTCCTCCGCGCTCGGTTCCGAGGCCGCGGCATCCGCGGCGCTGGCGTGTGCGGCTTCCGCGGCGTCGGCGTCGTCGCGGCGCTGGTCGGTGGGCTGCTGTGCTGACATCAGATGCTCCTTGCTCCATCCGTGCGGTCGGTGCGCTCGAGGGCCGCGGGAGGGCGCCCCACATCCGGGGTCGCGCCCATCCCGCCGCGGATCACTTCCGCTTCTTCTTCTGGCGCTGCTTGCTCACGGGCTGACGGCGCTGCCCGGCCTGGGCCTTCGCCCGCTGGGCCTCCAGCTCGGCCTCGTGCTCCTCCTTGGTCTTGCCCACGGGGGGAAGGCCCTTGGCGGCCCGGCGCTCGTTGAGCTCGCGCTCGGCCTGGGAGCCCGGCGTCGGGTTGTTGCGGATGACCCACCACTGCTGGCCCATGGACCAGAAGTTGGAGACGGTCCAGTACACGAGCACACCGAGGGGGAAGTTGATGCCGCCGACGGCGAAGATGATGGGGAACAGGTACAGCATCATCTGCTGCTGCCGGTACATGGGCGATTCCTTGGCCTGGTCGCTCATGTTCCGGGAGGTCAGCTGGCGCTGGGTGAAGAACTGGGTCGCGCTCATCAGCACGATCATGAGGATCGCGAGCACGACGGTGGTCGTGTGGTTGCCGTGGCCGGGGTGCGTCAGGGTGGAGAACAGCGGCGCCCCGAGGATCGTGGCGTCGTTGAACTGGTGCACCATATCCGCGGGCAGCACCAGCAGGTTGGAGCCCGACGACGCCGCCGCCGGCACCCCGCGCAGCACCTGCAGGAGGCCGAAGAAGATCGGCATCTGCACGAGGATCGGCAAGCAGGAGGACAGCGGGTTGGAGCCGGTCTTCTTGTACAGCGCCATCTGCTCCTGCGCCATCGCCTGGCGGGAGAGCTGATCCTTCTTGCCCTTGTACTTGGCCTGGATCTTGGCCATCTCCGGCTGCAGCTCCTGCATGCCGCGCATGGACTTGATCTGCTTGACGAACAGCGGGATGGTCAGGGTCCGCATCACCAGGGTCATGAAGACGATGGCGAGCACCCACGTCCACCCGGAGGCGGCGTCCATGCCGATCGCGGTGAACACCGTGTGGAAGAACCACAGGATCGCGGAGACGATCCATTTGAAGGGCCACAGGATGAGGTCGAAGAGGTTCATCGGGGATTGACTCCTAGCCCCGTGGTTCCACGGGGGTGTCATGTGCGTGCGCGCAGCGCGGATGGTTCAGCAGCAGGATCTGGGGGGCGCGCCCCGGAGCGAAGGTCCGGGGGCCGGCGGGCACCGGGTCCAGGCCGCCGGAGGCCCAGGGATGGCACCGCAGCAATCGTCTCACGGTCAGCCCCAGTCCCCGCACCGCGCCGTGCACCGTGAAGGCCTCCAGCGCGTATGCCGAGCAGGTCGGGAAGTACCGGCACACCTCCCCGTACAGGGGCGAGATGATCCTGCGGTACAGGCGCAGCAGGCCGATGGCGAGGTTCTGCGGCAGCGTCCACAGCGCCTGCCCGACGCCGCGGACGGGCACGTACTCCCTCGGCGCCCGCTCCAGCAGCTGCTGCGGCGTCATCGCGGCGTCGGGAGCTCTCCCGGCGTCCTGGGTGGGCTGGGCGGGGCTCATGCGGCGAGCTTCCGCCGGGCCGCGGCCAGGGCCGCGCGGTAATCCGCACCCAGGCGGGTCCAGTCCGCCTCGGCCGAGGCCGGCAGGGCGCGGACCACCAGGTGCAGTCCGCGGGGGGTCTCGGCGATCGAGTCGGCGGCGAGCTCCCGCAGCCGCCGCTTGACGCGGTTGCGCACGACGGCGTTGCCCACCGCCTTGGACACGATGAAGCCGACGAGGGTCGGCTCCTGCGGTGCACAGGGGTGGGCGTAGACGACGACGTTCCGGCGCCCGCTGCGGGCGCCGGAACGCGTGGCTGCTGAGAATTGGACCGACGTCCGCATCCGGTGCTGCTGGGCCAGCACTGAGCGGCTCCTTCGAAGACGTGCCGGGGTGCGGGCGCCTTCCGCGCGGGATCATCTCCCGGGCGCGGCGCACTCCCGCCTCAGACCCCGACGACGGGGGTGCGGCTCAGGCGGAGAGGTTCGCGCGGCCCTTGGACCGGCGGTGGGCCAGGATGGCGCGGCCGGCGCGGGTGCGCATGCGCAGACGGAAGCCGTGCTTCTTGGCACGACGGCGGTTATTCGGCTGAAAAGTCCGCTTGCTCACGGTGGGTACTCCATTGACGTCGATTCGGGCGCGGCCCGCGCTGGTGGATCCGACGGGGATCCGCAGGGGCGACGCGTGGGGCGATGCGATCCGCGCGGCGTGCAGGGCCGCGCACCGGGTCTCCTCGAGCCGCCGATGGTCTGCGGGGCAGCCCGGGCTGGAGGGTCGGTGGGCACACTGACGGCACACGGACGACTGATCGAGTCTAAGAGGGAGGCGGCGGGCCGGTCAAGCCCCCTGCGCCGCTTCGGGCCGTCGGAGACGCGGAATCCCGTGTCCCCAGGGTGTGTGCGCCCCGCGCGGCGCGACTGTGGATAAATCCCGGAGAACTTCCTGCCATCCCCAGCCCCGGGAAGACGCGGAACTACAGTCCTGTGATTACCGGAAGCGGCCGTCTGCGGCGGATTCCCGCGGTCGGGATGCTCTAGGCTGGCAGGAGCCGCCTCTCGTTATCCACAGAGCAGGCGGGTGTGTACAACCTTGTGGACAGACCGGGGAGAACCGGTGGAGAACCGCGCCCGACCCGCCGGCGCGCACCCCGCCGACGCCCCCGATCCGTCCCGTCGCCGACTTCTGAGGAGCACCGTGAGCGTTCAGGGCAACGAGCAGATCCAGACGCGCTGGGAGGCGTGCATCGCGGACCTGCAGAACAACCCCGACCTGACCCGCCGGGTCAAGGGCTCCCTGGACAAGGCGCAGCCGCAGGGGCTGTTCGGCACCACCCTGATCATCGCGGTGCCCAACGAGTACACCCGCGACGTCTTCCAGCGGGAGCTGAACGTCGCCTTCAAGGAGGCGCTGAACCGCGCCTTTCCCGAGGACATGGGCATCACCGAGGCCTTCGTCATCGACCCGGAGCTGGAGACGCCGGTGCCCGGCCGGGCCCAGGCCACCGCCTCGCCCCAGCAGCGGCGCACCCCCCGCGCCGACGCCGTCCCGACGCGCGGGGCCGGCGGGACCGGGCGGCCCGCCGCAGGGGGCGAGCCTCCCGCCGATCACCCGCGGGCGGATCACACCCGGCACGCGAGCTCGGAGCAGGGGCCCGGCCTGCCGCCCATCAGCGAGCTGGAAGCCGAGCGCGGCCACGTGGGCACCGTGCCCTCCCCGCTGCACGTGCCCGGGGCCGGGCAGGAGCCGGCCTCCCTGACCGGGTCCCGCCCGACGTCGGCCCCGGCCGGCTCCCCGGAGTCCGAAGCCCCGCGCCCCGAGGTGGTCACCCCCGGCCAGGACATTCCCCAGATGGCATCCAACACCGCGCCGAACGATGCGGAGTGGGAGTCCAGCGCCCGGCTGAACAGCAAGTACGTCTTCGACACCTTCGTCATCGGGCAGTCCAACCGCTTCGCCCACGCCGCGGCCCTGGCCGTCTCCGAGATGCCTGCCAAGTCATATAACCCGCTGTTCATCTATGGGGACTCCGGGCTGGGCAAGACGCACCTGCTGCACGCCATCGGGCACTACACCAAGCGGATGTTCCCGCACATGCGGGTGCGGTACGTGAACTCGGAGGAGTTCACCAACGACTTCATCAACTCCATCCGCGACGACGAGGGCTCCAGCTTCAAGCAGATCTACCGCAACGTGGACCTGCTGCTGATCGACGACATCCAGTTCCTCGCGGGCAAGGAGCACACGCAGGAGGAGTTCTTCCACACCTTCAACGCCCTGCACAACCACCAGAAGCAGGTGGTCATCACCTCGGATCTGCCGCCCAAGCAGCTGACCGGCTTCGCCGAGCGGATGCGCTCCCGCTTCGAGTGGGGCCTGATCACGGATGTGCAGCCGCCGGAGCTGGAGACGCGGATCGCGATCCTGCGCAAGAAGTCCCAGAGCGAGAACCTGGACGCCCCGGACGAGGTCATGGAGTACATCGCCTCCAACATCACCACCAACATCCGGGAGCTGGAGGGCGCGCTGATCCGCGTGACGGCCTACGCCTCCCTGAACAAGCAGGCCGTGGATCTGCCGCTGGCGGAGCTGGTGCTCAAGGACCTCATCACGGATGAGGGCGTCTCCGAGATCACCGCCTCCACGATCCTCGGGCAGACCGCGGCGTACTTCGAGGTGTCGCTGGAGGAGCTGCGCAGCAAGTCCCGCAACCGCACGCTGGTCACCGCGCGGCAGATCGCCATGTACCTGCTGCGCGAGCTCACGGACATGTCCCTGCCCAAGATCGGCCAGGAGCTGGGGGGCCGGGACCACACCACTGTGATGCACGCCGAGCGGAAGATCCGCAAGCTCATGGCCGAGCGGCGCAACATCTTCAACCAGGTCACCGAGCTGACCAACCGCATCAAGCAGCAGCATCGGGAGGGCTGAGGCCCGGGCCGGGGCCCTCCCGAGCTCATCCACCGTTTCCACAGGGTGATCCGGGCCCTGTTATTAACAGCTGTGGACAGAACTGTGGACAACCCCGCTCGGACTGTGGAGCTTAAGGGGATGCGCCGCCCGCAGGCTGTGGATCCCGCATCTGACCGGTCTCGCGCCTCCACACGCCGGCAGGATCCGTCCCCGGAGACGACCACAGGTTGCCCACACCCGCGATCCGCGAGCCGGCAGGGATCCGGGCGGTTTTCCACAGAATCCACACGGGTTGTTAATACTCCCGATCCTTTAAGAGATCATCCCCGACAACGAACCTCCCGGACCCTCGAGCCTGCCGGCAGGGCCGAGATCCGGCCGTGACCGGCCGCCCGACCTGTGGAATTCCAAGAATCCTCGGCGTCCAGCTCCGGTAAGCTGGCCCCAGATCCGATCCCCTCGTACCCCGCGCCTCGCGCGCGGAAGAAGGACAGCGCCACCGTGAGATTCTCAGTCGACCGCGACGTACTGGCCGAGGCCGTCACCTGGACGGCCCGCTCCCTGTCCCCCCGCCCCCCGGTGCCGGTGCTCTCCGGGCTGCTGATCACCGCCCAGGGCGGGGAGGTCTCCATCGCGAGCTTCGACTACGAGACCTCCGCCAAGCTGTCCATCGCCGCCGAGGTCGCCGAGGAGGGTCAGACCCTCGTCTCCGGGCGGCTGCTGGCGGACATCTGCCGCTCCCTGCCCTCCGCCCCCGTCACGGTGGAGACGCGGGATTCCAAGGTGTACCTGACCTGCCGCTCCGCGAAGTTCAACCTCGCGGCCATGCCCGTCTCGGACTACCCCGAGCTGCCCGGGCTGCCGGAGGTCTCCGGCACCGTGGACGGCGCGGCCTTCGCCCACGCGGTCTCCCAGGTGATCATCGCCGCCAGCAAGGACGACACCCTGCCCATCCTCACCGGGGTGCGCATGGAGATCGACGGCCCCCACATGACGCTGCTGGCCACGGACCGCTACCGGCTGGCCATGCGCGAGCTGACCTGGGAGCCCGCGGACCAGGGGCTGCAGACCGCCGCCCTGATCAAGGCCCGCACCCTGAACGAGGTCGCCAAGACCCTGGGCGGGGCCGGGCAGCTGTCCATCGCCCTGTCCGGGTCCCACGAGCTCATCGGCTTCGAATCCGGCGGGCGGCGCACCACCAGCCTCCTGGTGGACGGGGAGTACCCCAAGATCCGCTCGCTCTTCCCAGACCAGACCCCCATCCACGCCGTCGTGCGCACCGGGGAGCTGGTGGAGGCCGTGCGCCGCGTCTCCCTGGTGGCCGAGCGCAACACCCCCGTGCGCCTGGCCTTCGTGCAGGGCCAGCTGACCCTGGATGCCGGGACCGGGGAGGACGCCCAGGCCAACGAGGTCATCGAGGCCCAGCTGGAGGGCGAGGACATCACCGTGGCCTTCAACCCCGTGTACCTGTCCGAGGGGCTGGGCGCGATCGGCGGGGACTACGTCCGCTTCTCCTTCACCACCCCGCCCAAGCCGGCGGTGCTCTCCCCGCAGGAGAGCCCGGAGGCGGAGGAGGACCGGCGCTACCGGTACCTGCTGATGCCGGTGCGCCTGCCGCAGCAGTAGCGCCCGCGCGCAGCGGATCAGACCAGGAAAGGAGGAGCCGGCCCGGTGCACATCGACCACCTCTCGCTGATGGACTTCCGCACCTACCGGTTCCTGGACCTGGCCCTGACTCCGGGGCTCACCGTGCTGGTGGGGCGCAACGGCGTCGGGAAGACCAACATCGTCGAGGCCGTGGACTACTGCGCCGAGCTGGCCTCCCACCGGGTCAGCACCGATGCCCCGCTGGTGCGGGTGGGGGCCGAGCGCGCCTACATCCGGGCCCGGGTGGTGCGCGGCGGCCAGCAGACCGTCATGGAGCTGGAGATCACCCCCGGCAAGGCCAACCGGGTGCGGCTGAACCGCGCCGCGCCCGTGCGGGTGCGCGAGGCCCTGGGGATCTGCCGCACCGTCCTGTTCTCCCCGGAGGACCTGGCCCTGATCAAGGGCGAACCCGCGCTGCGCCGTCGCTTCCTGGACGATCTGGCGGTCTCCCTGCGCCCGGTGGTCGCCGGATACCGGGCGGACTACGAGAAGGTGCTGCGCCAGCGCAACGCCCTGCTGAAGTCCCTGCGCCGCTCGGGACGCACCGGGTCGGAGGAGCGGGCCACGCTGGAGGTGTGGAACGGGCAGCTGGTCAACCTCGGCGCCCGGATCCTGCACGCCCGATTCCAGGTTCTGGCGGCCCTGCTGCCGGAGGCCGACCGGGCGTACGGGCAGCTGACCGACGGCGGCAAGGAGCTGGCCTTCCGCTACGAGTCCCTCACCCTGGGCGCCCGCCCGAGGGAGGACGTCGCCGCTCTGGCCGCGCTGAGCCCGGCCCGGCTCGGGCAGATGCTGGCCAGCGCCCTGGAGGAGAAGGCTCAGGAGGAGATCGAGCGGGGGATGAGCCTGGTGGGCCCGCACCGGGACGAGGTGCAGCTGATGCTCGGCGGGATCCCCGCGCGCGGCTACGCCTCCCACGGGGAGACCTGGTCCTACGCCCTGGCCCTGCGCCTGGGCTCCTGGTACGTGCACCGGGCCGACGACGACGCCCCCGGCGCCTCCCCGATCCTCATCCTGGACGACGTCTTCGCGGAGCTGGACGCGGTGCGCCGCTCCCGCCTGGCGCGGATCGTCTCCGCAGCGGAGCAGGTGCTGGTGACCTGCGCCGTCGAGGAGGATCTGCCCCGGGAGCTGCCCGGGCGGCGTCGGGTGCTGCAGGTCAGCCCCGGCGAGGTGCACCCGATCGGATCCGATGCCGCCCCGGACGACGGCCGGCACGGCGCCTCCGCCCCCGACGCCGCCCAGGACCCCGCCGCATCGGAGGGATCGGGGGCGTCGGGTGCCTGAGCGGGGCGAGGAGGTGCGCCGGGAGCTGGAGCGCGACAAGATCGACGCCCCGGCCTCCCTGCTGCAGCGCCTGCGCGAGGCGGCCGTGGCTCGTGGGGAGGGGCGGGTCACCGGGGGTGCTGCGCGCCGGATCATCAAGGACTTCGGCGCCGTCGTCTCCGCGGCCCCGGGGCAGTCCCGCAGGCGGCGCTGGCGCGAGGAGGGCTGGGATCCGCGCGTGCTCGGCGGATACACCGGGCCGGGGAAGTCCTCGCGGGATCCGCAGGGGGTCGGCTCCGTGATGGCGCACATGATCGCCGCGCGCGGGTGGAAGGAGCCGGTGGCGGTGGGCAGCGTGCTCTCCCGCTGGGAGGAGCTGGTGGGACCCTCGATCGCCGCGCACGCGAGCCCGGAGAGCTACGAGAACAGCGAGGTCACGGTCCGCTGCGACTCCACCAACTACGCGACCTACCTGCGCACCATGCAGGGGCAGCTGCTGAGCACCTTCGAACGGGAGCTGGGCCCGGGCATCGTCACCCGGGTCACCGTCCGGGGGCCCGCAGCGCCCTCCTGGCGGAAAGGCCGCCGGGTGGCACCGGGCGGACGGGGCCCGCGGGACACCTACGGCTGAGCGCCCGCTCCCGTCCCGAACCCCCGGTCACGGGGGATCCCCCAGCCAGACGGGGTCAGGGCGACTCAGCCGCCTTCTGTGCCCGATGACGGGGCAGGTCCCGTCCCGGAAAGCTCCTCAGTGGGCGGAATCGGCGGTGCGACCGGGACCGGTCCGCTAGAATCGACGGGAGAGTGAATGATGGGCGCCCGCACCCGCGACGCCCGGACCCAAGGAGCTTGATTCCCCCAGTGGCATCCGCAGAGCAGCACGAATACGGCGCGAACGAGATCACGGTCCTGGAAGGGCTGGAGGCGGTCCGCAAGCGCCCGGGCATGTACATCGGCTCCACCGGTGAGCGCGGTCTGCACCACCTGGTCTACGAGGTCGTGGACAACTCCGTGGACGAGGCCCTGGCCGGGTACGCGGACCACATCGAGATCACCATCCTCGCCGACGGCGGGGTGAAGGTCGTGGACAACGGCCGCGGCATCCCGGTGGACATCCATCCCACTGAGGGCCGGCCCACCGTCGAGGTGGTCATGACCGTGCTGCACGCCGGCGGCAAGTTCGGCGGCGGCGGGTACGCGGTCTCCGGCGGCCTGCACGGCGTCGGGATCTCCGTGGTCAACGCCCTGTCCACCCGCGTGGAGACCACCGTGCGCCGCCAGGGCTACGAGTGGACCATGGCCTTCGCCGACGGCGGGGTCCCGCAGGGGGAGCTGGTCAGGGGGCGGGAGACCACCGCGACCGGCACCACCCAGGTCTTCCACCCGGACCCGGAGATCTTCGAGACGGTGGACTTCGACTACGAGACCCTGCGCGCCCGCTTCCAGCAGATGGCCTTCCTGAACAAGGGCCTGCGCATCACCCTCACGGATGAGCGCACCGCCGTGGACTTCGAGGACCACGTCGCGGAGGAGAGGAAGCCCAAGGAGCTCAAGCTCAACACGGAGACCACCACCGCGGAGGGCCACCGCACCGTGGTCTACCAGTACGACCGCGGGCTGCTGGACTACGTCCAGTTCCTCAACGCCAGCCAGAAGTCCCCCGTGATCCACGAGGACGTCATCGCCTTCGACGTCGAGGACACCGAGCGGATGCTCTCCCTGGAGCTGGCGATGCAGTGGACGGAGGCCTACCGGGAGTCCGTGCACACCTACGCCAACACCATCAACACCCACGAGGGCGGCACCCACGAGGAGGGCTTCCGCGCGGCCCTGACCACGCTGGTCAACCGCTACGCCCGGGACAACCGGCTGCTGCGGGACAAGGACGACAACCTCACCGGCGATGACATCCGCGAGGGACTGACCGCGGTGATCTCGGTGAAGATCGCCGAGCCGCAGTTCGAGGGTCAGACCAAGACGAAGCTGGGCAACTCCGAGGTCAAGGCCTTCGTGCAGCGGGAGGTCTCGGATCAGCTGGGCGACTGGTTCGAGCGCAACCCCAACGAGGCGAAGTCGATCGTGCGCCGGGCCATCACGGCCGCGCAGGCGCGGGTGGCCGCGCGCAAGGCCCGGGAGACCACCCGGCGCAAGGGCCTGCTGGAGTCCGGCGGGATGCCGGGCAAGCTGAAGGACTGCTCCTCCAAGGATCCGACGATCTCGGAGATCTACATCGTGGAGGGCGACTCCGCGGGCGGCTCGGCCGTGCAGGGCCGGGATCCGGAGCGCCAGGCGATCCTGCCGCTGCGGGGGAAGATCCTCAACGTGGAGCGGGCCCGCCTGGACCGGGCGCTGTCCAACGCCGAGGTCCAGTCCATGATCACCGCCTTCGGCGCCGGCATCGGCGAGGAGTTCAAGGTGGAGAAGGCCCGGTACCACAAGATCGTGCTGATGGCCGACGCAGACGTGGACGGCCAGCACATCACCACCCTGCTGCTGACTCTGCTGTTCCGGTTCATGCGACCGCTGATCGAGGCCGGGTACGTGTACCTGGCGCAGCCGCCGCTGTACCGGATCAAGTGGTCCAACGCCGCGGACGACTACGTCTACTCGGACGCCGAGCGGGACGAGGTGGTGGCCCGGGGTCTGGCCAACAACCAGCGTCTGCCCAAGGAGAACGGGATCCAGCGGTACAAGGGCCTGGGGGAGATGTCCTACACCGAGCTGTGGGAGACCACCATGGACCCGGAGCACCGCACCCTGCTGCAGGTCACCATGGACGACGCCGCCGCGGCGGACCAGGTGTTCTCGGTGCTGATGGGCGAGGATGTGGAGTCCCGCCGCGAGTTCATCCAGAAGAACGCCAAGGACATCCGCTTCCTCGACATCTGATCGCATTCCACCCAGGTCATATTCCGAAGATGGAATGATCCGGGCGGCGATGCGGCGAGACAGCGCAGAGCACACCCCAGAACGGAAAGCACACAGCCATGAGCGACGAGAACGCCACGCCGGAGAACGGCGCAGAGAACGAGGAGCGCGAGGTCCACGAGGGCGAGGTCGTGGACCCGGCCGTGCCCGGTCCGGAGATCCGCCTGACCGATCGGGTCGAGGCCGTGGACCTGCAGACCGAGATGCAGCGCTCCTACCTGGACTACGCGATGGCCGTGATCATCGGCCGCGCCCTGCCGGATGTGCGCGACGGCCTGAAGCCCGTGCACCGGCGCGTCATCTACGCGATGTACGACGGCGGGTACCGCCCGGACCGCTCCTTCAACAAGTGCGCGCGCGTCGTCGGCGACGTCATGGGCCAGTACCATCCGCACGGCGACTCCGCGATCTACGACACCCTGGTGCGCCTGATCCAGGACTGGATCATGCGCTACCCGCTGGCCCTGGGCCAGGGGAACTTCGGCTCCCCGGGCAACGACGGCGCGGCCGCCCCCCGGTACACCGAGTGCAAGATGGCGCCGCTGGCCATGGAGATGGTCCGGGACATCCAGGAAGACACCGTGGACTTCCAGGACAACTACGACGGGAAGAACCAGGAGCCCACGGTCCTGCCCGCCCGCTTCCCGAACCTGCTGGTCAACGGCTCCTCCGGCATCGCCGTCGGCATGGCCACCAACATCCCGCCGCACAACCTGCGCGAGGTCGCCGA
>OMJG01001640.1_pt1 | contig 12476 bp, 11 predicted proteins | sample 1646431 | NCBI WGS metagenome assembly OMJG01 (sample SAMN03771674, study PRJEB25209) | food metagenome | isolation source: Cotija cheese | place: Mexico:Jalisco,Michoacan | collected 2011-12-12 | reverse complement strand
TTACTTACCAAAACGAACACATCGATTTAATGGAACAATCTCGTGAGAAGTACGCAACTTATCCAAAATTAGTTGTGCCTGAATTTGCTAATATTACTTACATGGGTGAAGCCGGCCAAAACAATGAAGATGTGATCAGCGAAGCACCTTACAAGGAAATGCCCAACGATATTCGTAACGGCAAGTACTTTGACGAAAACTATCACCGTTTAAACAAATAATGTTTCACGTGAAACATTATGACACTCAAAAAATATTACAAGCGTTTTTTCACCTTGCACTGTTTTAACTATCTAAGATAATATATCCTAGCATTCATAAAAAAGGCCTTCATAAATTAATTGCATTTATGAAAGCCTTTATTTTAATTTTTTAGCTCATTTATGATTCGGTTACATTTAATGCCACCTGTCCCAGCCCGGCATCAAAATCAGCCCGCCAGTGTCCCGCTGTCAAATGTGGCGGCAACACAAACGTTCCCGATGAGACTCGCTGGCCAGCCGTCAGTGTTTTTCCTTGAGCTGCAAGCTTGCCAACTAACCACTGCAATGACTTAAGGGGATTCCCCAACACTTCACTCGCTTGACCAGTCTTAACCGTCTTACCATCATGAACCAACGTACACTTAGGCGCCGCAACTGCGTCAACTGAAGCAAATAGCTTATCAGTCGCCTGTTCGGTTCCATACACCACTAGACCACCGACCGCAGCATCAGCAACTACTAGATTCTTGGGCAAATCCGGAAACCAATCGGTGAACCGTGAATCTGGCAATTCAAGTCCTGGTGCAACAGTTGTTTTGTGCCATAAATCTGTCAATGAATCGGTCGCCAGCAGATCTTCCCTAGCCTTAAAGACCAGTTCAACTTCGACTAACGGATCCATTAACTGTCCCCGGCGAACCGTTGCCGGGGCCGCCAAGAAGTGATCAGCAACTTGGGCACCATATAGTGGCGTGTGTGCATCAAACATCTTTTGGGTCTCTGCACTAGTCAACGAAACTTTGTACCCACCGACCGTTTCTTGTTTTAAAGCCGTTAACGCAGCTTGGACTCGGTACGCAGCATCTTCGTCAGCGACACTACTCGTGAAATCAGTCATTTTTAACGCGTGGTGGGTCTGATAAGCCGTAAATAGTTGTTGTGCAACTTGTGTTTCTGTTTCTGTGGTGGTAGTTGTCATAATAAAACCTCCAATATGTGTTTGTGCCTGGATATCATACTTATATGTGTTTATGATGACGGATAAGCGATACAGCACTATATTCATCCGTCACCATTAATCTAGCCGTAACTTCATTATCTGATAGGTACTACATCGCGTGATGATGTACCGGATATGTTTGCCTAAGTTCGCGAGTCGGTATGACCACTACTGCTTGTATACTATGTGTCATCAAAATTGACGAATTAATCATCAACGGAAGGATGTGTTGCTTCATTTGATAAAGCCTACCCGTATCTATCAATGTTGTTATGTGTTTTTGTCATGCCTTACTTATTCTATGTGTTACTCGAGGAGCAGCTCCCCGTGCGACTAGCTACCACTGCCCACACTTGTTGGTAACTAGCCACCTGAATGTCCGATTTCATACTCCTCACCACCTTTAAATAACAAAAAACGCCCTTTAATCAACTCTTCTAATGAGTTAATTAAAGGACGTCCAAAACGGGTTACCACCTTTATTCGCGACTACCTCACAATAGTCACCTTAGTACGTACAGCAATTGCGATACGCCGGTACATTAATGGGTACCATCCAACGCCTTCTCCAACTTATTTCGGGGCGCAACTCCAAGGTGATCTATGTTAAATGGTATTGACTGCCTTGCACCAATCCACAGCTCGCTAACTAACCAGTTTAACACCGTTCCTTATCACGGTTTTTAATCTAAATTTAATTAATGATTAGATTTTAGCGCCAGTTTATCACAATGTCAACCGTTAAATTAAAAATTAATTAGATTAATCTGCTGATGGCGTATCCTTCGTCAAATCGACTAATTCCACGTACTGCTCAGTGTGCGTATCTCGTAACGTGTAATTTGGTGGTAGTGCGTCCGCATCCGCCTTAACAATTTGAAAGCCTACTTGCGCATAAAATTGCAACGCATTTTCATTGGCCATTACACACTTTAACGTTAGTGGCGCTGTCGCATATTGCCGCATTTCAGCTAATAATCGCTCACCTACTTTTAAATGGCGAAAGGCCGGTGCTACAAAAAGCAAATGAATAAAGTTAGCTAGTCGATATAAGGAACAAAAACCGGCGCGTTGGCCATCAATCCACGCAACTAACACAAATTCGCCACGACTGTCATCGATAAAATCTTGTAATTTAGGATTGACGACCCATGGAAAATCCTGCTGCCGATCCACTAAATAAATTTCGGCTAACGCCGCTTGATCCGCAGCCGTTGCCGGTTTTATCTCAATTCGTTTGGTCATCCTGCGACCCCTCTCCAATTTGATTGTTCTCATTATGACGTTAGTTGACTGCAATTACAAACAATCGTTAACCTAATGTAACTGATAGTGGTAGCTTTCCCCCACCGACTAGCGGTATAATATTAGCCAATACTTTCACTATAATGAAAGCGGGGAAAAAATGAAAACCGCAATTGTAACGGATAGCGCAAGCTACCTATCAGCGGCCGACGTTGAAAAGTATCATATTCACGTCGTCCCAATTACTGTTATTTTTGGTAAACAAACCTACTTGGAAAACGTTGAAATAACTTCCAAACAATTTTACGAGCGCATGCGCACTACCCCTGAACTGCCGACGACCACTCAAATCACGCTGGGACAGATGCAAACAACTTATGACCAACTGGCAGCTGAGGGTTATGATGCTGTCATTAGTATTCATCTATCCTCAGGGATTACCAGTTTCATTACCAACCTTGAAAGTTACTTACCGAACGTGACGAACATCAAGGTTTATCCTTTTGATTCGTTAATTACGGCAGCCGGTGAAGGTTATATGGTTCTTCTAGCAGCCAAATTAATCGCTGAAGGCTATGCACCCGAACAGGTACTTGCCCAACTGGCAAAGATTCGTGAGACAACCGGGGTTTACTTCGTCGTCGACAATCTTAGCCATCTTGTTCGAACCGGCCGCCTATCCAACGCATCGGGTCTTGTGGGCAACTTACTACGGATTAAACCCGTTTTAACGTTCCAAGATGGTAAGATCGTTGCAATTCAGAAAGAACGCACGATGCGCCGCGCCTATAGTGCTATTAAGGCCAAATTAGCTGCTGCCATTCAAGCAGCTGACTACCCCTTACGAGTCACCATCGAAACCGGCAACAATCCCGAGTTACAAGCTGAATGGACTGCTGATTTAAAAGCTAGTTTTCCGGATCTTACCATTGACGAAGGTGAGATTGGTCCCGTCGTCGGTGTCCACGTTGGCGAAGGTGTAATGGGCTTAATCTGGGCGCGCGATTGGGAAAAATGGACAGTTTAACGATTACTTAATTTTTGCTCATTAATTAGTATCTATACTAAAACAACTTTTGCCGATCAGCATTCGATGATCGGCAAAAGTTGTTTTTTTACGGCTATTAGTTAGGCAAGCAATGTTTATGACTTGCGCTTTTTGCGCTTTTTGCCTTTTTTCTTCTTCTTACCCTTTTTACGCTTCGAGCCTGATGATGTCTGTGACTTCGCCAATAACTTCTGGGCTTTCTTAATCAACTTGGCCTGCTGATCAGGTTCTAGCTGTTCCCACAACGTAACTAACCTCGGATCAACTGCCGGGGTTGGGGTCACGGCCACCGGAATTGGTGCAGCTTTTGGCACTGATGCGGTGGCGATGTCCGTCGTACCTAATAACCAATCCGGTGAAACATTCAATACCGTAGCTAATGCTGTCACCTTATCATGCTTAGCCACGTATTTATTGCTTAACCACTGACTAATTGAAGAACGTCCAATGCCCGTTTGTTTAGCTAACTGAGCAGATGTTAGGTTAGCTTGTTGCATTGCTTCTTTTAATCGATCCGCAAATATTCCCATCACATTAACCTCCTAGTGTAACGGATCCCAAGCGGGTAACCGTTGTGCACGTTCATTAAGTAATACTTGAAATTCCGGTGCTAAGAAACGCTTGTGAACCACCACTTCGTAGACGTACTCATCGAACCAGTCTTGGCTCATGACGAAGTAACCTTGATTGCCGACCTGATCACCCCAACTATTTTCAACTTTCCACTTAGTCGGTGTATCCGCAACGAGGTCAACCCCTGTTAAAGTCATAGCGTGGCTCACCTCACCTTCACCCGTCAATAAGCGTTGCGCCTTGGTCAGATGGTCGTTGACGCCAAATAGCTTACCAGTTTCAAACAAATGAGCATCCAAGTAACCCGTCTTGCGGTCCATTTGACGCAAGACGTCATTACCAAACCAAACCGTCTCGCCGGCCTGTAGTTGTTGAACAGCAACGTCCGTCAACACCCCCATATCAAGATTCAAAAATTCAATCGGCTTGCCACCGATAACATTATCTTCATCTGGCAAACTGTACAGCCGATTAAAAGGCTTATCTGGTGAATTAGTGACGACCACGTAATCATCCAAATCAGTTTCAAAGTAATCTTGATAAAACTGTTGTGGCGTTAAATTTGATATCCGGTGATACTGCCGCTCATCATCACGATATTCTAAATCAAAACTAGTCGGTGGTTCACCAAATGAGTAAGCCGTCATTCGGTACACCGCTTGTAACATTGATTTTTCTAATGATTGTAGCTCGGCTTCACTTGCACCATCCATCACGAGCTGTCGAAGTTTTAGCCCATCTTTACGGAGTTGCCGTGATAAGCTAGCCTGAAACGCCGTCGTATTTTCAGTATTGAACGACTCTGGCATGACACTAGCAGGGACAACACCGTACTTTTGCACCAAGCTAGCTGCCATTGCCCACTGACCACCATCTTCACCAGGATTAGTAAACAAGAACTGAACTAAGCGGTCATCAATTGGCTGACGGGCCGTTTGCTCAACGTTCCGATAAAAAGTGTTGGCCCGCTCGATCTTATCCCAGAAAAACAAATAGCTTTGCGATAATTCAAAATCTTTAACATGGTAACGGGTCGCAAATTTATGGCGCAATGTATTTAATAACGAAAACTCCCAACACCGGCCACTGTGTTTTTGATTGCTAACTTTCCCCGTGGGTACTTCAACAGAAAAAGTCCGCTCCAGACGACTAGCCGCTTGATAATCAAAGCTGGCTGCTTCAATCCCATTCTTAGTAATCGTCCGCGTCAATACTGATGCCCTTTGATCCTGCGCATGCGTTGTCCGTAAAGCGGCAAGTACATCCGATGTTAATTCAATTGCCATATTTACCAGCCTCCATCGTGATACTTGCCATTATTCTAGGCTTATTGGTCAGCAAATTCAATTTAGATGCTAATATTTGTTTATTTTTCTGAACAAAACTAGTCAATTCAACTATCTCCATGATTTTCCATGTGACAGATGACTAAATAATTGCCAATATTGGTAGCGACCCACACTCGTACGGCTACTGCTACTACCACTTATCTTCGACCGTTAACCAATAAAAAGCGCGACCCTCATGATGAGTCGCGCTTACTGCTATGTTCAATAACTAATTGAATTAATGTTGTGTCGTTTGGCCTTACTAGAATCCCAAAATGGTACTTTAACCACGCCAATTACCTTGTTAGCTGGGACAAAGCCCCAGTAACGACTGTCATTGGATACTGATCGATGATCACCTAATACAAAATACGAATTCTTAGGGACTTTAGTGGTCTTTAAATTCCAACTATAGCGATTTTCTAACCCACTTAGGTCCCAATTCGACGTCCCCTGAGTCCGTTCATACTGACTGATAAATTTTTGTGGAACTAGCTTACCATTAACGTAAAGCCTACCATCCTGGGCCTTGACTGTATCTCCAGGCATCCCAATCACACGTTTGACATATTTAACCGTCTTGGAGCGCGCATCTGGATCAACATGGTACGCATTAAAGACAATGACACTAAGGTGACGAATCTTAGCTGTTTTCACGACCGCTACTCGCTCATTATTATCTAAGTTGGGGTCCATTGATGGTCCGTCCACCCGAACCATCGTAAAAATAAAGTGCCTGATTACCATGGCAACTAGTAGTCCGACCACCACCGGCAAAATCCAGCTCATAATGCTCTTAAAAGTTTTCATCAAACGTTCTCCCTTACCCCACTCTAACTTCCAATCATTATAATCCAATCAGTACAGCTTGTCTGGTATTGATAAACCGTTTTTACAAATTCGTAAGTAAAGTTATCGTGGGAGACACTAAAATGACGACTACCCTAACCGCAATAGTCGTCATTATTCAGTGCACTTTTATACCAACAATTTATCCCAGCCTAAGATACCTAAGCTTGGGGTGTATCTTGCAAACTCCAATTAATCTTGCCATGGTAGTCACCTGCGTACATCCCGGGTTGTACATCCAAAAAGATGCCACGCCGTTCCTGCCACTGCTTTGCAACATCCGTGACCACTGATTTCCCCTTCGAATGTGTGCAAGCGCCTACCAACGTCATTTGATTCGTCATGATTTGCCGCTTGCCTGCTGAATTAACATAGACTAAGTCACCATTCAGACGATGATTTTCAGTCGCAAGCTCAGTAGCTGTTGCATAGACATACCATGCTGAGCCGCCTGAACGAGCATCTTTAACAGCTACTTGCCACTGATTCATTGCCGGTATCAATGTTTCTTTAGTCGGAATTTGCTGACTCGTAAAGCGAATTTGCGACACAATATGTTCAAAGCTCAGGCCACCAGCGACGGTCACTTTTAACGTATCAATGTTAGATTGTTGACCATTTGGACTCGTAACCCATATTTTAATTTCATTGATACCACGTTGTAATTTTTCAGCTGGTAATTTTAAGTGAAAGAACCCCGCTTTATGTGGTTCATCTTCAGTCCCATTTGCCCGATAGCTCATGATTGGTGTTCCATCCGCATGTGCAAAATGAATCGTCAAATCCTGATTATTCAGTTTAACATCTCGTTGTAAATCTGACGGGTCCGTTCCAACAACCATTCCTTTAATTAGGACAGCTTGGTCCTTAGTTGTCGAGAAGTTCCGACCACCCGTTAAAAACAAATTGAGTTTGATTTTTGATTTCGTTCTTGGCACCCCATTATTAACGATCGCCGTTGTCTGTCCCGGAACGTCATCATAATCATTCGTTTCCGTCACTGTAACCTTACCACTCCCCTGCAATTCTTTTCCCCAATCAATTCGCCAATGACCGTCATGCGTTACTCGTGCGGTCTGAACTTGACGACCAAACTTGGCAGTGATCAAATCGCCAACTTGAGTCCCAGTGCCTTGCATACTGTGGGCACCTGAATCAAATGTCGTAATATGTGGCACCAACTTAATTTGACTAGCAACTTGGTAATATTGCTTCGTTTTCATATAAGTCAACGTTGTCTTATAGGATTCATGGCTAGAATTAGTACTACTTTTATTACCGATCCACACTTTCTTACCGGCTTTAAATCGCCGGGATTGACTGATTTTAAAAACATCCGTACGTTGAGGATGCCATAACAACTTATTGACATTATAAATTAAAAATTTTCCTCCAAATTCCCAGCCTTTGTCATCTGTAACTATATCCCACATGTTGTATAACACCTGACCATTAGGCGAGCGAACATCCCCTTTTAAGGTAATACTCATCTGATCAGTGCGATGCGTCACATGACCATCGCGCACATAATTCGCTTTAATTTTTGTAATAGGCCATGGCAACTCACCAATCACTTGCTTCGTAAAACCACTCGTAATATCTTGCATCTCACTAGTCGGCTCACTGATGACACTTGCATCACCATCCATGGTCATCACAGTCCATACACATAATCCTCCCAATAACATCAGTACTGTCTGATTGAACACTCTTCTAAGTTTCAAGCTGTTCCTCCTCACTTAAAGATGTCTCGCCGATTATGCCGATAGGCCGCTAACACCACTAATAACGCTAATCCCATCATTCCCATAGACCACAGTACTGGCCGCTCACTAGTTTGTGGTAACCGTGGCAGCTTACGATGAATCCGCACACTAACAACGTGGTATGGTTTTATCCCATTGGGAATATTAAGTTGTTGATCATCGACTTGTTGTCTAGTATGTTGTCCAGCATAAAAATCAACTGCAACGGTTGATCGCCCCCCAACGGCGCCCAAACCAAATACCGGTAACATAATTAAAACCATAAAAGCTGTTATAATCGCTATGCTGATTTGTCGCACCAGCAACCACCCCCATCACCTAATCCCTCGACCGTCGCCGCCATAACCACACCAAGCTAACAATTCCTAGTCCTACTAGTAATGTTGCAACGACCCCAATACCAATTAAAATCCACATGCTCATGCCATGATTATCAACTGCTTCATGATTATACTGTTGAGCAGCAGCCATACTTATGTGAAACTTCCGCTTAAATTGCCAGCGATGCTCGTGATTGCTGACCGTCATGCTAAGCTCATAAGTTCCTGGTTGTAACGATTGCGCTTTTAATGGTAAGGCATTTTTAAAAAACGTATTCGGCGCCATCATGATTCCTTTTTTAGTACTACGAATAACGGCTTGTCGTGTATGTTGATTAACAATGACCGTTCGCACTTTTAAATTAGGAACAATGACCGCCGTCGGATTACGTAATGCCGCAATAATACTACGATGATAATTACTCAGTCCGGCTTTGACCGTTCCTAACACTAACTTGGGCGTTGGCACAGTTCCAGAAGTCAATTTCAAACCAATTACATAGGAATATTCATTGGTTACATTAATATTCTGTTCAACCGTCCCCGTCGACTTATCAGTGATCCGTTTAAAGTACCAGCCACCAAGTAATACGCCGTTAATGGGATGCGCAGGCATCCTAACTTTAATTGATACGACTTTGGTCCCCTTAGCTGGTACACTGACTGTTTGCGCCCCTTGAACCTTTGCTAAATGACTAATCTGATTTTTTAACGAACGATCAAACGTTGCGGCAGGATTAATGTATTCAATCACACCATTTCCATTCGTGTAGGCCGTATGAATGGCTGTTTGTACTTTAATATCACGATTAGTAACGTTATAGATGGTCGTTTTAAGCGTTTGCTGCTGCCCAGTAGTCATTTTCAAATCAAAAAAAGTATGCTCTTTATGAATCTGATTTTTAGGGAGCTGTGCAGCAACGCTAAACCCGACATCATTTTGTTGCGTTGTCTGATGATGCCTAGCTGCCAATCCTGGTTGTACTACACTAACACCAACAATTAAGCTTAAAACTATTAGTCCCATAAATCGTATGACGCTTTTCACTGTAATCTCACCCCGATATACTCAATATTTATCCAGTAAAAAAGGAAGCTACCTAAACCTGGTTCAACGATTAATAATTAGTCTTAATCGTTGCTATCACCACGGTTCCAACTTCCTCCTTCACAATCTACGATTAACTTGCTGGTGTATCAGTGAGACTCCAGTTCAACGTTGTTTGATAACCTTGCGCTTTAGCCGTGTTGGCCGGGATGGTTAACTTAATGTTACTTGGATCAATTTGGTCAACCGTGACACCGGCGCCCTTATCCTTAGCAGCGGACAACACGGTTGCCGAATTGCCGTCCAATACATTCGGGGCATCTACTGACATAGCACCATTACTTTCAGAACCAGAATTAGTCACGGCCCCTTTCGGTAATTGCAAGGTAGCACCCTTAATCGTTGAACCATCCTTTCCGGTCAATGGATTGCCAGCAACCGCCAATGACCAACCTGCGTTAGTTCCCCGCACGTCGGAAACTTCTGCAACCGCCTTTTTATTCCATAAACCTGACAAATCCGAATCGGTTTCCGCAGCCGTATATGTTTCTGGGTTCAAGACATCAATTTCATGGCTACCGAAATCTAATTTGTTGGACACATAGATGAGTGACAACCCACCACCAGCCTTACCACCATTACTACTATCACCGCCATTATCCGGTGTATTCGGGTGATCTGGATTAACTGGTGACACTGGGCTATGACTACCTTTAAACATAGCCTGAACATCAGTTACTCCGGTTGTATTGGCTGTACTGTCCGTACTAGGTCCATCAGGCGTATCAGCGTGTGCAATCATTCCTGAGCTCACTACTAAACTACCTGCCATTAAAATTCCGCTGACCAACTTACTAACTCTTATCAAAAATAACTCCCCCTTTAATTTTGTAAACACTGTAAACAATGTTCACTAGTTTTGAAGTGTAGCACCTTAATCTAATTTGGCTATCATTAATTAAAGTGTTGTTTCTTTTTTAATAAAACGTGTACAAAATTTAAAACAAGCCAACGAAAAAAGCACAATCACCAATTGGGATTGTGCTTTAGTGTCTTATATATGGATTTGCTTTTTTACTTACCGGCTAACACCTATGCTTTAGATACTTGTCGGCTAAATAAGTGATTTTATTGAACTTTCGCGATACGGCCTTGTTGAATATAAACGCTTAGAATCGCAATGTCAGCGGGATTGACACCGCTAATCCGTGAAGCTTGCGCAATCGTTGTCGGTTGAATTTTCTTCAGCTTCTGGTGCGCTTCAGTTGCCAGCCCGTCGATTGCATCGTAATCAATCCGGTCTGGAATCTTTTTGGCTTCCATCTTCTTCAGCCGCGCTACTCGTTCTTCCGCTTTTTGAATGTAACCAGCATACTTAATTTGGATCTCAACTTGTTCAATAATATGCCGTTCCAATGGCTCTGGTGCCGCGGGAATGAATTGCATCAAATCGGCGTACTGTACTTCTGGTCGCTTCAGAAAATCTGCTGCTAATACACCATCCTTAAGTTCACCAGAATTATGGGCTCGTAAGAAGGCATTAACATCATCATTAGGCTTGATTCTGATTTTGCCTAAACGGTCAAGTTCACTTTTAATTGCTTGTCGTTTAGCCTCAAATACCGCATACCGGTCATCATCGATCAACCCTAACTCGCGCCCCTTATCAGTCAAGCGTAAGTCCGCATTATCATGCCGCAAAATCAGCCGATATTCGGCCCGACTCGTTAATAATCGATATGGTTCATTCGTGCCCTTAGTTACTAAGTCATCGATCATAACGCCAATGTAAGCATCGCTGCGCTTCAAGGTGAATTGGCCACGATCAAGTGCTCGCAAGCCAGCATTAATTCCGGCCATCAACCCTTGACCAGCAGCTTCTTCGTACCCGGAAGTCCCGTTAGTTTGACCAGCTGTATATAAGTTCTTAATCAGCTTAGTTTCCAAAGTTGCTTTCAACTGGTAAGGCGCTACCACGTCATATTCAATCGCATAGCCCGGCCGCATCATTTCCGCGTCCTCCAGCCCTTTGATTGAATGTAAAATTCGTTGCTGTACTTCTTCTGGCATTGACGTTGATAGTCCTTGAACATACCATTCATCGGTATTGCGACCTTCTGGTTCCAAGAAGAGTTGGTGACGCTTCTTATTCGCAAAACGTACAATTTTATCTTCGATCGATGGGCAGTAGCGAGGACCGACACCCTCGATCACACCAGTAAACATCGGCGCACGATCAAGGTTTTCTCGAATAATCTTATGCGTTGTTTCATTCGTGTATGTTAACCAGCAAGACAACTGATGCTTTAAATCAATATAGTCAGCATCCTTCGTTTCAAAGCTAAAATGGTGCGGCTCTGGATCGCCAGGCTGTTCTTCTGTAACACTATAATCGATCGTATTACCATCAACTCGTGGTGGTGTCCCAGTCTTAAATCGTTCCAGCTTGAATCCTAGTCGTTCAAGATCACCGGATAACTTCATTGCTGGTTGCGAGTTATTAGGACCGGAAGAATACATTAATTCACCAATGATAATCTTCCCACGCGCAGCTGTCCCAGTCGTCAAAACAACACTCTTAGCACTGTAATGGGCACCCGTATTCGTTATGACACCTTTGCAAACACCATCTTCAACGATCAAACCATCGACAATCCCTTGACGTAACGTTAGATTAGGTTCCCGTTCAATCGTGTGTTTCATTTCAGCATGATAGGCGTGCTTATCGGCCTGAGCCCGTAACGCACGAACAGCTGGACCCTTTCCGGTATTAAGCATCCGCATCTGAACATACGTCTTATCAATATTACGGCCCATTTCACCACCAAGGGCGTCAATTTCACGGACAACAATCCCCTTAGCAGGCCCCCCAACGGAAGGATTACATGGCATAAAGGCCACCATGTCAAGATTAATCGTCATTAAGAGCGTCCGGTTACCCATCCGAGCAGCGGCTAAAGCCGCTTCGGAGCCGGCATGACCAGCACCAACGACAATCACATCATAGTCGCGGCCCTGATACTGCTTTACTTCTGTCATTACAATTTCCTCCTACCACTACTTACCCAGACAGAACTGACTAAATAGCTGGTCTAA
>OMJG01001639.1_pt1 | contig 12476 bp, 9 predicted proteins | sample 1646431 | NCBI WGS metagenome assembly OMJG01 (sample SAMN03771674, study PRJEB25209) | food metagenome | isolation source: Cotija cheese | place: Mexico:Jalisco,Michoacan | collected 2011-12-12 | reverse complement strand
CGTGGCCTCAACATTATGCAACATTTTTAGTTGTATAAACTATGAAATTACTTTAACGATGGTGATTTGTCACTTCTAACGAGGCGTTACATTTCAGCTTGGAGACAAAGTTTAGAAAATTGAAAGAGAAAAGTTGGCGGATTTTAAGCTTCATTTAAAGTTGGTGTATCTTTGATTTAAAAAAATCCATCTCATTTCTAGATATTGCCAAAATTATGAATTATGGAAGTATACTTTGTTACCGCACGACGCTGTGGTCAGTCTGTTTATTTTCCGGATTTTCACCTATTTGCCAAATTGAGGCTGTCTGACATTCACTTGCTCACCTTGCAAATGACGTAAGTTTTCTTCACAACCGCTTGATAAAAAAATGATGTAGATACAAAAAACAGCACCTAGCTTTTGCCAGATGCCCAATCTATTCTGCCATGCTATTGTGTTTAAAAGGCAGCAACCCCTTAAAACATTTTATTTTTTAATTCATAACTCACAGTATAAAGGGCCTACCTTAATCAGAACTTAAATATTTTATTTACTATCTGTGAAAAGATGAAAAAGACGCAAAAACATCAACCAAATTCATAGTGAAAGTGAATTTGACTCATGTTCTATAAAATTCTATTTTTTTCTGCCTGTAAAAGCATTTTTCTCTTTAAGTGTTTTCGGCGTCGTCCATTAATAATGAGCAACTTTTAAATAGTTTTGTTGGCTTTTTTGGGAAAAACCACTTGTTTCTGAAACGATATAAAGTGGACGTTTGCGTGAAGCTTGGAATGTTTTGTAGATATAGATCCCTAATAAACCCATTCCGATCAATGAAAGGCCGACTAGTCCAAATAACGTACATATCAAAAACTTTAATTCAGTGAATCCGATGATCAGTGATGTCAACAGGTAGATCCCTGAGAAACATAACGAGAGTCCGCCAGCCCAGATCAGTAATTTTAGTGGGAAATCTGAGAAGGATGTGATCCCGCTTAACGCCAAATTGATCATCATTTTTAAGGGATATTTTGACGAGCCTGCAAAACGTTCCTGCCGTTCATATTCGACGGAAGTTTGTTTAAAACCGACCCAACTAACTAAGCCGCGGACAAATGGATCAGTTTCATTCATTTTTCTCAGCTCATTGACTACACGACGATCCATTAAACGAAAGTCGCCGGTATCGACAGGAATGTTGATACTTGCCACCCGTTGTAATAAACGATAAAAGATTGTAGCCGATGTTTTCTTAAACCACGATTCTCCTTCACGGCTTTTGCGCTTGCCATAAACAACTTGTGCTCCATCCTGCCATTCTTTTATCATCGCCGGTATCACGGCTGGTGGATCTTGGAGATCTGCATCCATAACTACTACAGCGTCTCCCATCGTGTATCTGATCCCTGCTGAGATGGCCAGTTGATGGCCAAAATTACGCGAGAACTCAATGAGTTTAATGTTCAAAAACTTTTGCTGCATTGATTTGATCAAAGCAATACTTGAATCTAGCGAACCATCATCAATAAAGATCAACTCAAAATCTTGGGGTTGCTTTTCAATAAAATGTTCTAAAACTTCAATGGTTTTTACGATCCCTTCTTCTTCGTTATAAACAGGTAAGACTATTGAAATTAGATTTCGCATTAGAATTTCTCCCTTCTCTATCACACATGGAATACGAAAGTTATTTAATAAATCGAACTCAAATCATAAAGTACGCCGCTTTGCATTCCACCCATGCCCATTTGTCCGGTTCCTTTTTTGAGCGAACCCTTTTTTATTTTTTTAGTGGAACGTTTCGTAGGTTTCTTACCAGGTTTTTGTCCTTTTTTCATACCAGAGCTATTTGGCTGCATTCCTTGTTTGTTCATACCTCCGGGTTGACCTTGACCACCAGGTGCTTGGTTACCAAGTGAATTAGGTGCACCGCCCATTTTGGGGATCCCATTTTTAGGGTTAGTATTTTTTGACAAGGAGCTGGTTGTTGAACTTGTTCCGCCGTATTTATTAGCAGCTACTTTAGTGCCATTTTTCTTGATCCACTGAAGTATTTTGCCGATTTGACCTGATGAAGCTGAGGCGGTTTTGCCACTAATATAAAAGTATTTGATTTGTCCCGTTTTGACCAAATGTTTGAACTGTTTTAGCGTCAGAGCCTCATCAGTCCCGTTATACCCCCCTAAGGCCATCACAGCTTTGCCGCTCTTGATAATGTATGGAGCTGCGCTGTTTGAATCATTAGTGCCCATCAAGTATTTAGCTTTGCCCTGATGTTTTTGCAAATAACTTAAAAGTTTCGTGTTGACGTTTGAATCTCCCATGCCTCCGCCAGCTCCTCCGTTACCGCTCAATAGGTCCGGACCGGCAGAAGGGATCGCTGAAGATTCGGCTGCTAGCGTTGGGGTCAGTGACCACCAGCCTGGACTCAAAAGGATGGTAGTGATGCCGCCGATAACTGCCATTTTTTTAGTCAAATGATCGTGGACTAAGACTAATGCGCTGGCTAAAGCAATGCCTAAGGCGAGCAGCAAGTAAGTCAGCCATGGATAGTAGCTGTAAACATACCATGCTTGTAAAGCCGTTGTTGCAAGTAACGCAAGCGGCAGCAAATAAAATTTCCAGTTTGTTCGTGGTAAAGAACGGTTCATTTCGATCAGAACCTTACCGCCTATCCCAAATAAACCTGCGATCGCTGGTGCCAGCATGATCATATAATAGGGATGGAAGAAACTAGCAATTGAGAAGAATCCATAAACAGGGATTAGCCAACCCGCCCACAACAAAGTTTGTTTTTGTTGTTGGATAAGCTGATACCATTTTTTCTTTTTGTCACGATAGTAAATCATTCCGCCGAATAAACCGAAGAGAGCAAATGGTAATAACCATGCAATTTGTGGTCCCAAGTCAGACTGGAAGATCCGCAACGGTCCGGCTGTTCCGATGGCGAATGCACCACCACCGCCACCACCAGTTTTACCGCCAGCTCTAGTGCCGCCAGGGCCACCTGTTTGGGCTTGTGGTCCTTTCATGGAGTTACCTGGCTTTTTACCAGCCTGCAGACCCTTTTTATTTCCCGTTGGCTGCTGGCCAATAGCTTGTTGGTTATTTTTCGTGCCGTCACCTGGGACCTGACCTTTTTTCTTACTGTTCATTCCTTTTCCAAATGATCCGCCAGTCCCAGTGGTTTGTCCTAGCAAACGTTCGGAACCGTTGTAACCAAAAGCTAGTTCTAAAACTGAGTTGTGTTCTGACCCACCGACATAAGGCCGGTTGCTGGAGTTGGTCAGATCGACCGATAAAGGCCACGCGAGTGTGAAGACTGCTAGGGCGATCGTGCCGTACGTTAGCTTCTTTAGTTTTTGCTTCCAATTTTCCCGAGCTGCTAACCAATAAAATAAATACATCGCTGGTAAGATCATAAATGCTTGAAGCATTTTGACGTTAAAGGCTACGCCAACTAGCGCGAAACTTCCCATGACCCACCACGGTTTTTTACTGATCACGGCTTTTTCTAAAAAGAATAAAGCCAGCAGTAAGAAGAAAATTAAAGTCGCGTCCATATTGTTTGTCCGTGAATCTGCGACAACGATCGGTGTTAAAGTCATTGCTAAAGCAGCCAAACGACCGGCAAGTTTGCCAAAATAAGGCTTGATCAAGCAATACATTAAGTAGACCGAAGCGACTCCGAATAAAACAGATGGTAAAACAACGCTCCACCCATGAACGCCAAAGATTTTAGCGCTGATCGCCATGAACCATAAAGCAACGGGCGGTTTATCGACTGTGATATATCCTGCCGGATCAAAACTGGCGTACCAAAAATTTTTAAAACTTTCAGTCATACTGGTGATCGCTGCTGTATAAAATGAATTTGCGGACCCAGCCTGCCAGATCGCCCAGCCGTATAAGAATAATGCCAAAAGTAAAATTACTAGCAGGTAAGGGTCAAAGACCCACCTTCGTTTTTTCTGTTCTGTTACCGTTAAATCTTCTTTTTGTTTTGTTTCAGACATATGCCATTCCTCTTTTCGATTAATTAAGCTTGGATCGTTTTACTGCTTTTTTTAAAGACCCAAAACTTGCTGAGCAAGAAATTAGTGGGGGTCGTAATTAGTAAACAAAAAAGCGGGATCAACTCTGCTTGAAAGTTCCACCAGTTGGAAGCGACAAACGTTAGGCCTACACTAAGTAACCAGGTTAGACCGTAAGTGGCATAGAATCTGAGAACTAACCAGAAGTTGGGTGAATTAGCCTTAAAGACCCAGTGATCATTGAATAATAAGCCCAACAATGAAGTGATGCCATAACCGCTTGCCATTGCAAAGGTGTTTCCAGTTGACTGGTAGAGTAATAGATAAATAAGATAAGTGAGAAAAGTGTTGATACCGCCGATCGTACAAAATTTTATTAATTGCCCTAAATTTTGTTTCATTATGCTGCCTCCTTCGACCTTCTAGTGTGCTTTCAACTGAACAAAACTGAGTTTAGCGGACTTTTCTTAAACGTGGCTTAAAAAAAGCAAATTAAGTTTTACAAATTTGGGTTAATGTGGACTTTTAATAAAAAGTGGCATACTGTTAAGCATTAGAAAGTACGATAAATTCGAGATCAACGGGGGTAAAACAGCATGAATACTTTAAAAGTACTGATTGTTGAAGATGATGAGTCTTTGGCAAAAGGGATCCAACGTTTTTTAAATGAATCAGTTGAAACGGTCATTGCCACTGATGGATTAGAGGGACAAATGTTGGGAGAGGAAAAAATATTTGATTTGGTGATCCTAGATTTAATGCTGCCAACGGTTGGCGGGTATGATATTTTAAAGAAGTGGCGCACCGAAGATAAGCTGGACATGCCAGTTCTAGTTTTGACTGCCAAGGACACTTTGCCTGATAAATTACAGGGCTTTCAGCTAGGAGCGGATGACTACTTAACCAAACCATTTCACCGTGAAGAATTGTTGATGAGGATCAAGGCGTTGTTAAAAAGGGCAGGTCGGATAGGCAGTGACAATGTGCTTAAGGTTAGTTTTTTTGAAGCAGATACTAGTAAAAGAACTGTTTTGGTCAAAGGGCAGCCTGTGAATTTAGTCGGCAGGGAATATGATCTGTTAGTTTATTTATTACAGAACCCAGAAACAATTTTGACTAAGGAACAGATCTTTGACCGCATCTGGGGTTTTGACTCAGAAACAGCCTTGTCTGTGGTAGAGGTTTATATCAGCAATTTAAGAAAGAAGATCAAGCTAATTGCCGGGACACAGCCGATCAAGACTCTGCGCAATGTTGGGTATATGTTTGAATTAGAGGGTGAGTGATGTATTTGAAAAAAATAAAACCACGGACTTTTGAAAATAAACAACGTTGGGGACTATTCTTCAAGATCTTGCTTAGTTTTGCGATTTTATTTCTAGTGTTAGGCGGTGTGATTTATTTTTTCTTTCAACGGTCAATTTACCAAAATATCGATAGTGGTTTGAATAACCAAAAAAGACAAATCATGACGGATAAAAAAGCCCCGCAATTTCGCCGGACGCAACCAGGAAGAAGACCGCAAAGGGAACAGGCGCCTCCTGCGAATACCGCACAGTTTCGGACCATGACCGTTGTTTATAATAAAAAAGGTCAAGTGATCAACAGTAATGAATTCTTGAATGGTTTGACAATTTTCACTAAGATCCCGCTGGAAAAAAGCAAGGTCAATAAAAAAGAGACCATGACCCTTTATACTGGAAATACACAAACTTCGAACCATTATTTTCGCAAATTGTTAGTTAAGGTTCCCAAAGAAAATGCGAATACCATGTATGCTGGCAGATATGTTTTACTTTTAGAAAACATTGACTCGGAATTGCTGGCGATCAATAGTTTTCGGAAGTCTTTAATGGTAACTTTGGCATCTTTTTGGATCTTGGCCATTGCCATTGCTTATTATCTTTCACGGCAAAATATGAAACCGATCTTGCGTTCCTGGAAACGCCAGCAAGAATTTAGCAGCAATGCAGCCCATGAATTGCGGACCCCACTAACGGTCATTCAAAATCAAATGGAATTTTTGCTGACGAAACCGCGTGATCAAGTGATGGATCATGCAGTCGAAGTTTCAACCACTTTAGATGAAGTAAAACACATGAAAGTTTTGAGCAGTCAACTGCTGACGTTGGCCCGTTCAGATTCAGGTATGATTCAGATCAACAAACAAGCAGTAGATATTGAACCGTGGTTAAATAAGGTTATTCAACCTTTTGGCGAGATCGCAGATAGTCAAAATAAAGTCTTGAATACCAACTTGTTGGCCCAGGGACGAGTGAATTTTGATGCGGATCTGGTCCGTCAGCTGCTAGTGATATTATTGGACAATGCGTTGAAGTATACTCCTTCTGGCGGAAGCATCAATGTCTCAGCCAAAGTAAACAAAAAGAATCTAGTGTTTGAAATTTCGGATACTGGTCGAGGTATCGACGACCCTGAAAAAGAAAAGATCTTTGATCGTTTTTATAGAACTGATAAGTCACGTAATTCTAAAACAGGCGGAAATGGCTTAGGTTTGTCGATCGCCAAGTGGATCGTGGATGAACATCATGGCAAGATCAGTGTTCATGATAACTATCCAACCGGTACGATTTTTAATGTTGTGTTGCCGGAGTAACAAATAAAAAAGTTCTAATTTCTATCCCTCAAGCGATGAGGAGTGTGAAATTAGAACTTTTATTTTGCTTAAAATGGGTCAGAACCAGCACCGCCAGTAAAGAGCCCCTGGTAATCATGGGAAACATCGATATTTCCTATGTAATTTCCACCAGGGATCTGAGCCGTTTGCGAGAACTGCCATGCACCAAATTCAGAATGCAGCAAATTATTTGCTGACGGTTGATATGGATATTGTGCGATCCATGTTTGGCTTTGGCCGACAGTGTTGATCACGGCAGAACGATATAAATAGTTGGTGTAGGTATAAACTCCATGGTCATTATACCCGCCGTTTTTTAATACCTTCCAAAATGTGTTTAGGTTAGCAGCGACATTATCATTTTGAGTTGCAGAACTCTCCATATCTGCGAAAATTTTGATTTTAGTGTCAACGCCGTTATCTCGAAGAGTCTTTAATAAGTAGTTGGCTTCATCCGTTGCTTGAGTGCTATTGCTGAAATCAGCGTAATGATATATGTTGACATTCAGGCCGGCTTGAGCTGCTTGTTTCATTTGTGTGATCGCATAAGGATTTGTATAGTTTGAACCTTCTGTCAGTTTTACGATTACTGATTTTACTCCTTTTTGAGCCAAAATATTGTAATCATTCTGGGTCATGTTGGCCTGATAAGAGGAAACGTCGACAGCATCTTGGTTCGGACGTGTTGCATCTCCGATTTGAAAAACATCGGGTTGTGTTTGGGTTGCAACTTTTGAATTACTTCCTTGTTTAGCGAAAGGTTTACCCGTATATGACATGTCGCTTGCGGCAACAACTTTCATTGAGACGCCCAGCGAAACTACTAAACTGGCTGTAAACAAAAATAAGAATGCAACTTTGTGTCTATCAATAGATATTTGCATAATGGCCTTCCTTGAATTAAAAGCAAATGTTTTACTTGGGTGAAACTTTATCATCTATGTGTGTGAATTCAAGGGTTCTTAAGTAATTGAAAGGTGATTGTAAATTGGACGTAAAACTATGGCCATTTGTTGAAGAAATTAGTAGTTTTCAGTGCAAAAATGGATACACAAAAAGCCAAATACAATGGCTTTTAGGAAAGAAAACATTGTATTTGGCAAAATTGTTAATTGTTACAATTGAAATCTCAAAAAAGTGACTTAATCGTCAAGTTCACTGGTTTCTTTGGCTAAGAATTTACCAGTGGCGGCATTGAGCTGAACTTCAACTTTTTTGTCAGATTGTTGGAATTTAACCTCCCAATAAGTGGTCCCTAGCGCTTTGTTCAATGAAACTTCCGTAACTTTACCTGACTTAACTTTCTTTTGCGCTTCTTTGACTGCTTTTTTAACCGAAAGAAGATCCTTTGTATTTAACTTATTTTCTTTTCGTTTGACACCGTTTTGCTCGACTTGGTCCAAAGTTTCGGTACTTGTGTCAGAAATTTTCTTTGATTGGGCATCAACTTTTAATTCATATTCTTTCTGGTCACCAATGCCTTCAATTTCGTAGTAATACTTACCAGTCTTTTTTTCTAACGACAAAGACTTGACATCACTCTTTGGATATTTATCTTGATAGGCTTTGATTGCTTGTTTGACTGAAACGTCAGTTTTAGCAATTTGAGGGACCTTAGCAGCGCTAACAATGGTTTCAGTTGGTGCTGCTGGATTTATTGCTTGCATTGGCCCTTCGGACAGGCCAAAGAATAAAGCACCACCACAAGCTGCTAACAAAATCGATTTTGTTGGTTTGGAGTATTTCACTGTCAACATCCTTTCATTTTGCTCCGACTTTGATGACAAGTATTTTATGGTTTCGGTGGCTCAGGTTCGTCTTTTTTGTCTGGCTTAGGCGGTTCTGGTGCTGGTCCCTCATCAGGTTTAGGGGGTTCAGGTCCCTTTGGTGGTTCCGGACCTTTAGGTGGCTCAGGTGCTTGAGGTGTTTTTTCTTTCAAACTTGCCTTAATATCATCCAGATCAGCTTTGATGTCACCGAGTAGAGCATGTTCATCTTTTGCTTCCTGAGCATGTTGTTCAGCTAAGAAATGCACAGGTCCGGCAGCTTCATGTGGATCATGATGACAGTGCGAACGGTGAAAATTGTGTTTACCTTTGGCGCCGAGCCGTAATGCAACGGCGGGGAAGATTATTGCTGCGTGCACTGCATTGGCAAAGATAACACCGCCAATGAATCCTAGAACATGTGCGTTATTGATTTTTTCTTTTGTGTCTTTCATGGATGATTCCTCCTTGTTGAGTGTTTAAGCGGTAATACTTAAATGACAAAGTGGAAATACTAAAAAACTCTAGTACTCTCTTGCTACAACTATATTCTACCAAGAAATGGAAGCGGTTAAAAGTAACTGGGTTCAAATTCTTATCTGAATAATTCGAGTTCACTTCAGGCAAGTAAGATTATGTTTTTAAGGTAGGCTTATTTTAAATGTATCTTTGAATTTTGGCGTCAATTTTTTCTCACCTCTTATATGTAGAAGACCATTAGGATGCAATTTTTAATTCTACTAACAAATTATATTTCTAAGTGTTATTGGTTTTGTACAAGTCGACTATTTTCAAAAGCGATGTTTTAAAGAATGATAAAAAATTAGATTTAAAATATGTTTTTGGAGCATAGATTGATGTTAGTTCTATCAAAAAATAGTTGTACTAAACACTAATTATAGGTAGACTTAACTTAGTAGGGGTAAAAATAATTTGAAATTGCATAATATTAGGGGGAAGAAAAGTGCAAGAAGAGAAAAAAAGATTCAAAATGTATAAGGCAGGAAAAACTTGGGTGGTTGCTCCGCTAGTTTTGCTTGGAATGGTAGCTGGGATACATAGTAACGATAGTTCTGTTAAAGCTGATCAAATCTCACAGACTTCTCAAAAAACAGTTCAACTTGAGCAAAAACAAGATACCAAAAAAGCAAATCAAGTTGCTGACACTAAAGACAACACATCTGAGAAAGCTCCGTTAGTTGAAACTACGCAAAGTAAGGCAGAACAAACAAAGAGTGAATCAGATGCTAAGCAATCAGCAAATAACGTGACTGATCCTGTTGAACAGAAAAAAGACTCAGAAAAGATAGAGTCTTCAGAAAACGCAATTAGTAATAGCGCTTCACCAGAAAAAAGCAATGATGTAAATGAAGGTGATACTGACAATGCTCAGCAGAGCAATGTTAATGATCTTCAGAATAAGGAAGAATCTTCTGTTCAGAGCATTGAACATCAAACCTTACAAAATAATGATGTCACAAAAAAGAATGATCAAGAACAAAACAATGATCCTTCGCGTTTAATGAAGAAAAGTGTAAGTCAAAGTGCCGCTAAGGAAGTAAAACGCAATGGTTACTGGTATTTGGTTGACCAGAATGGTAATAATTTAACTGGTTTTAACCAGATCCCTGAAGGTGATAAACAAAAGACAGTTTATTATGATAATTCCGGTAAGATGCTGTATGGTCAGCAATTTATTCAAAACTATTGGTACCATTTTGATGAGATTCACGGCACAATGAGCACTGGTTTGACTTATTTGAAAGATGATAAAAAGACTGTCTTTTACGATGAACAAGGACGAATGCGTTATGGACTTCAAAATGTAAATGGGGGAAAATACTTATTCGACACACCAACTGGGGCTATGCACAGAGGATCAGCCCAATATCAAGGAAACACGTACTTTTTTAATAACAATGGTCAAATGTTCACGGGCGAAAGAAAAATGGACGGTCACTGGTATTATTTTGATAAGAATACAGGCAAGAAAGCAACTGGCTTTGCGGAGGTTCCAGCTGGCAATAATGTAAAAAAAGTGTATTACAATCCGCAAGGGCAAATGCAGTATGGACAACAAAAAGTTAATGGTTATTGGTATCATTTCAACGAAACAACCGGGGAAATGAGTCGGGGACTGACTTATTTAAAGGACGATAGAAAGACGGTCTTTTATAATAATGATGGACATATGCAGTATGGGCTTCAAAATCTTGCCAACCATAAATATCTATTCGATGATAAGACTGGTGCCATGCAAAAAGGATTGCTTCATTATCGCAATAAGCTATACTTCTTCCAAAATGATGGCAAGATGTTTACAGGACAAAAGAAGATCAATGGCGGCTGGTACTATTTTGATCAGCAAACAGGCCAAGCAGCAAGAGGATTTACAAATGTCCCAGAAGGAGCAGCTGTCAAGACAGTCTATTATGACCCAAATGGTAGAATGCAGTATGGTCAACGGAATATTGGTGGACACTGGTATCACTTCGATGAAATCACCGGTGAAATGAGTACAGGATTTGTGAGATTAAAAGATTTAAAGAAAACTGTGTATTATTATGCTAATGGTCAGATGTTATATGGACAGCAAAGCATAAACGGACACAAATATATGTTTAGTACGCCAGAAGGGGCGATGCAAACAGGATTCTTCTTTGATCAAAATCTTGGTGTCTTAAAGTACTATAATAACAATGGGCAAATGAGCATTAGTAATGTTCAGGCAGATAATGGTACACGATATGAGGTTGACAAGCAGACAGGCGCTATTTTAGGAGTTGGAGAAGTTAACTTTAATAAAAAGACTTATCTCTTTAAAAATGGTGGAAATGGGCAAGTAATAACTGGCTTCGTAACTCGTGGTAATAATACAGTCTATTATTTAGCTACGTCTGGTACTAAAGTTTACGGTCAAGAAAAAATCAATGATGCTTGGTATCTTTTTGATTTAGGAAATGGTGCCATGAAACGCGGCTTCCAAAATGTGCCAGGGCAAAATAAAATTGCCTATTATGATGTACAAGGCAAAATGGTACATGGTGAGATGCATTATCAAGGTCATTGGTATTATTTTGATGATAAGACTGGTGCGATGGCTAAAGGACTTACAAGACTCAATAATAAAACGACTTTCTATGATAATAATGGTTGGATGATTTATGGTGAGCATAAAGTAAATGGTAGTTGGCATCATTTTGATGAAACTACTGGCGCTGTGAGTGTTGGTTTTACTTATCTGAAAAATGGTAATAAGACGGTGTACTATAATTCAAATGGCTCTATGCTTTATGGTTGGCAAGTTATCGGTGAACACCAATATTATCTAAACCCTGTTACTGGAGCTCGTTCAACTGGTACGGTAAATATTAGTGGCGTTAATTACCGGTTTGGTTCTAATGGTGTATTCCAAGGATTTACTCAGAGAGTACTGAATTGGTTTAATAATCATCGAGGAAAGTTAACTTATTCAATGTTTGGTTCGAGAAATGGTTCTGATGGAACTGCTGACTGTTCTGGTGCAATGACCCAAGCTCTCTGGAGTGCAGGTGCCGGTAAACCAGCTGCTTCTGCAAGTCGTTGGGGCGGTTATAATACTGAGTCGATCCATGGATACTTGAATAATAATGGCTATCATTTAGTTGCTCAAGGTACAGCAAAATATACTCCAAGGTATGGTGATATCGTTATTTGGGGTAAATTAGGTGCTAGTGCTGGTGCAGGTGGTCATATTCAAATTATTTCTACTGGTGGTTCAGATCCTCATGGGGTATCGGTAAACGCACATGAACAGGATAGAAATGGCAGGAATGCTAAAAATCAGGCAGTCCAAGACTATTCGTATAGTTGGTATTGGAATTATGACAATCGACCATATTCATATATCTATCGACCAAATAACATTCATCGTGGTTAAATGTTAAAGTCTGGATTTTAAGAAATTCCAATAATGAATAATAGGGTTCAGAAAGGAAAATTTTCGGTTCTTTATCAAGTGATACTGATGAAATGAATTATTAAAAATAATAAGCAATTGGTCTACTTGGTCAAGCT
>OMJG01001638.1_pt1 | contig 12481 bp, 10 predicted proteins | sample 1646431 | NCBI WGS metagenome assembly OMJG01 (sample SAMN03771674, study PRJEB25209) | food metagenome | isolation source: Cotija cheese | place: Mexico:Jalisco,Michoacan | collected 2011-12-12 | reverse complement strand
CCTTTTCCAGGGCGTTCATGTGTTGGGAGAGAGCCGGTTGGGACCAGCCGAGTGCGCGTGCGGCGGCACCGATGCTGCCGGATTCGGCGATGGCGCCGAAGATGAGCAGTCGTTTCGGTTCGCCGAGGTCGAGGGCTTGTTCGAACACATTGGCCATAAGTCCAGCTTATGCCAGAGCAGAGGAAACCGGGTCTACCGAGTGTTGTCGGATCGGGTCAGACTGGAGGTCAAGGTCAGTTTTGGACGTCGAGGAAGTCGGCGGAGCATCGAGTACTACACGAAGATCAATGATGCGGTGGCAAGTCGGCTCGGCGGTCATCATTCGGCCCGGATCCTGCTCGATTCCACGGATTTTGCCGATATCAGGGAGTTGCAGCTCGCCGAGGATTGGGCAGGGGCGGATGCCGCACTGGCAGCCACGGCGCAGCGTCTGGTCGATGGCGGCGCCGAGGCGGTAGCCATCGCGACGAACCTCATGCATAAGTGCGCCCCGGCCATTGAGTCGACGGTGGATGCGCCGCTCATTCATATCGTCGATGCGATTGCGACGATGGCGAAGCGTCAGGGGTATTCGACTCTGGCGGTGCTGGGCACGAAGTGGACGATGCTCGACGGCTTCTACACCGACCGGCTTGAAGCACAGGGCATCAGAACCCTCGTGCCGAACGAGAAGACATGCGTCGAGGTCGATCGGATCATCTTCGACGAGCTCACGCAGGGTGTCTTCACGGATGCCTCGCGAGTGCGGTACGTCGAGATCATGAACGACCTCAAGGCACGGGGCGCCGACGCCGTGGCAATGTCGTGCACGGAGATCGGCCTCCTCGTTCCACCGGAGACCGCTCCCCTACCCGCCATCGACTCCGTCGACGCTCATGTCGCTGCGATTGTGGAGTGGATGATGGCGGAAGATTGCGTTCTGGTCTGAGCGGCGTTTGCTGCGGTTCCCCGGCCCTTGCGCCGCTCACCCTTGACCCGCCTTCGTCGCCCCTCCGCCTCCCTTCAAGCTGAGCTCTGTCTCGAGGTTCCAGACGGCAGGGTCACGATGCGTGACCACGATGACCGTCGATGTCAGCCCGGCGAAGGCCTGGGCGATCTTCGTTTCGGTCGCCTCATCGAGAGCAGAAGTCGCCTCATCGAGTATGACGATCGACGATCCTTTGAGCAGCGCTCGGGCGATGGCTACGCGCTGGCGTTCCCCACCGGAGAGTCCCTGTCCGCGCACTCCGACCTCTTGGTCGAGACCGTGCGAGCTCGCCTCGATGACCGCACCCAACTGCGCCTGCTGCGCAGCAGCGAGAACAGCCGCATCAGAAGCGTCGGGCCTCACCACCCGAATGTTCTCCGCCAGAGTCCCCGTGAACACGACCGAATGCTGCGGCACGTACGCGACCCTGGCGGCGATGTCCTCTTCACTCAGCGCGCTCACCGGAACACCGCCGAGGCTGATGCTGCCGTGCTCAGGATCGTCGAAGCGCATGAGCAGTCCGAGCAGCGTGCTCTTCCCCGACCCACTCGGACCCGAGACATGAACGCGCGCGTTCTCGGGGATGTTCACACTGACACCACGCAGCGACGGCGGCTGCCCGAGAGACTGCAGTTCGATCCCGTACCCCACCGGCTGCTCGCGATGTTCGGAGCTGGGCAGACGAGGCGCGTCGACGACGCGACGATAGTCACCGACCTGAGCGCGCACCTCGTTGACGGTGATTCCGGCCAAAGCCAGATCGTCGAGCGGGGCACAGGCCCGGGCGGTGAGGACGATCGTCGCCAAGCCCGCCAACGGGTCTGCGAATCCCCCAGTCCCCGCGAGGAGCGCCAGCATTCCCGCCAGCGGGGCGGCGCTGGCCAGCACAGAGATGAACGTCGCCGAGGCGGCTGCGCGGTTGGTCCGTCGCATCGCCTCCTCCTGACGGGCCCACGCCTCCACCGCGCGATCGAGCGAGCGAGCGGGCCCCGCAGCGGTGCGCAGCAGCTCCACATGGTTGACGAGTTCGAGAGTCGCCTCCGTCGCGGTCTGTTCGGACCTGCCGCGGTCGGCGTCGGCACGCTGCAGGCGCCGCTGTGCAAATACCTGACCGGCCAGAGCCAGCATCAGCAGGACGGCGAGCGCAACCGCGATGACTCCGGAGACGAGCGCAAGAGCAACGACGAGCAAGATAGGAACCAACGGAGCACAGATGAGCGTCTGCAGCTGATGCGCCGGAACAGCCATGAGCGATGGCACTCCCCTGCCGGCGGCAGAGGTGACGAGCGCCCGGTGCTCAGCGCTGAACCAGGAGAGCTTCGCCGCGGCGAGGGCTTGACCGATTCCCGCATAGAGATCCCCCGCCAGTCGAGCTCCGCTGAGATACCCCGACCGGGAGACGAGCACTGTGGTGACCACCGAGACCAGAGCCATGGTGAGGACGACGACGAAACCGCCGCCATCGCGAATTGCGATCCCGAGCACCGTATAGGCGCCGGCCTCGGCCAATGCCGCGAGTACCCATGCCGCACCGATCCTCCGCAATCGTCTCAGTGCCGAGGAGGGAAGCCCGCCGAGCCGGGAAGATCGGGATTGCGTGCGCGCGAGTTCAGAATCAGTCATGGTCAGCATCCTTCTTGAGTATCCGCAGCGGTGGTCTCGGCGTGAGTGCCGGGTTCGAACGCCCCGAGGGTGGATTCGTGTGTACCGGGCTCCCCGGTCTCATCCGGCCAGGTCAGAGAGATGACATGGTCAGCGCTCGCAGCGAGGGCCGGGTCATGAGTGATGACGATGAACGTCCGACCCTTCTCCCGTGCACAGGCCTCGAACTCCTCCCAGACCCGCCGGGCCGTGGCATCATCGAGGGCGCTGGTCGGCTCGTCGAGAAGGACCACGGGTGCCGGAGACAGAAAGGCCCGCGCAAGGGAGAGCCGCTGCTTCTCACCTCCGGAGAGCCGTGCCGCATCGCAGTCCAACGGCAACGGCAGCTGCGCACGAGAAAGCGCGGCGGCACAGGCGGCATCGTCCGCATCAGGGGCCACCAGTCGCAGGTTTTTCGCCAGACTGTCCGGCAGCGCATCCCCACTCTGGGGAATGAGCAGGATACCCTCCGACCGATCGCTCTCCCGCAGTTCGGTCACCTCGACTCCTCCGACACGCACGGTGCCGCCCTGAGGTCGCTGCAACCCGGCGATGATTCGCAGCAGCGTGCTCTTGCCGATACCACTCGGACCCGTGACAGCAGTCAGACTCCCCGCCGGAGCATGCGCGTCGAAACTGGTGAGGAGGAGCTGCCCGTCGATTCTCACACTCACATCCGTGACCACCACCTCGGTGCCGGTGCCGCAGAGGGCGGAACTGCCACCGCTGATGATGGGTTCGCGCAGCAGGCCCCCGATGCGAACCGCCGCCGCTTTCCCTGCGGCAACGTAGTCGAGACCATGAGCCAGGCGCAGGGCAGGAGTGACCAATGCCAGGCTGAGCAGCAGCGTCGCGGCCAGCACGGCCGGCTCGCCGCCCCCGCTGACGGCGTAGGCGATGGCATAGCTGGCGACTGCCTGGAGGAAGGCCGTCGCGACCGCCGCCGGAGTTGCGACTCGGCTCACCCAGGCGAGCATGCCCGCGGTGAATCGGCGGGTGGCCCCGGTGTATTCGGCGAGCGCTCCGGAGGCGGCGCCCGCTGTGCGGTAGAGGTGGATGCCGTGAGCGTAATCGTCGACGGCCGAGGTGATCTCGCCCATGATGAGTCCGCGTTGCGCACCGTATCGGGCCGAGAGCCGGGGGATCACGCCGAGGTAGACAACGGCAGCGAGGATCCCCGGTGCCAGGGCAACCAGAGACAGTGGTCCCGCCAGGAACAGCAACAGCAGCACGGCGCAGAGCGGAATGACGATGAGAGTGGCAAGCTCGCCGGGCAGGTGCGCGACCATGTGGTGCAGAGCCGCGACATCATCGGAGACCAGCCGCCGCAGACGGTCCGTCGACAGAGCGCCGAGGCGGTCCGAGGGCAGACGCGCCACCCGGCCGCCCACCTCTCGGCGAACTGCTGCTTCGAACCGCCCCTCTGCCGCATGGGAGAGCCAAGCGGACCCTGCAGCGAGGAGTGCCGCAAGGATCCAGGCAGAACCCGCCCACAGCGCCGGCGAGAGTCCCGGCCTGTCGATCATCCGCACGATCTGCCACAGCGCCCCCAGGCTGCTCAGACCTGACAGCGTCGCTCCGATCGCCGAGATGACCAGCGCTGGCATGAGAGGTCGAAGGATGGGTCCGACCGACGGATCGAGAAGTGTGTGTCTGTTTGGCATGGCCCTAACTATACGCGTATAGTTAGGGTGACCTAAAGGAGGGCTGGAATGAGAAGGCTCAATTGCGAACAGATCGTCGACGAGGCGGTCACCTTCATGCAAGCAGAGGGTGAGAGTGCAGTATCGATGCGCTCCCTCGCTGCCCGTCTGCAGGTGACGCCGATGGCGCTCTACCACCATTTCCCCGACCGTGACGCCCTGCTGGTCGCCGTCGTGGAGCGGGTGTCGGAATCAATCGTCTTTCCGCACCCCTCGGGCAGCCCCGGCGATCGCTCGGTCGATCTTGCGCTGTGCCTGCACGACTTCCTCGTCGCACACCCGTGGATGATCCGTCTGATCTCAACTGGACGGCTTGCGAGCGTGGCCGGGATGGCCTTCCCTGAGGGGTTCCTCGGCTGCGCCCGAAGTTCAGGGCTCAGCGACGAGGATGCTTTCGCGTTCTACCGGACGATGTTCGCGGCCGTTCTCGGACAGGCCACGATGACCTACGCGAAGCAGGGTGCTGCGGCAATCCTGCCTGAGCGCTCCGGGGCACTGTCCCTGCCCATCACCAGCGGCATGGCTGATCGCTGGCCCGACTTCGATGCCGCTGCCGACCCTCGCCGGATATTCACCGGAATCGCCGGCATCCTTCCTGCGAGCTGATTAACACTCACCCACAGAAAAGAGACAACTATGCCACGAAACACCCGAGGCTCGGCGACCACCGGGTTCGCCGCTATCGCCGTCGGCACGCTCCTCCTCAGCGGATGCGCCTCAGGCTCGACTTCAAGTTCGCAGGACGATGCCGCAGCCGGGGGCAGCGCCTATCCCATCGCCGTGCACAACAGCTTCGGGGACGTCACGATCGAGGAGAAGCCCGACCGTGTGGCGGTTCTCGGGTACGCAGACCTTGCGCTCGCCTCGGCGATGGGGTCCGATATCGTCCTCGCCCCTCAGACCTTCTCCTCCGTCTCCGGCGGGGACAAAGAGAAATCGCTGCCCTATATTGATCCGATGCCGGCCGAGACCGAATGGTTCAATCCGATGAGCATCGATGTCGAACAGGTCGCCGCAGCCGAACCCGATGTCATCCTCGCGACCGCTGCCTTCTCCCTCGACGAGGACCTCTACGACCAGCTCAACGACATCGCCCCGGTCGTCAGCTATGAGGAGGGCCTCTATCAGGCATCGAGCGAGGCCTCGGCTCAGCGCATCGGCGAAGTACTCGGAGAGGGAGAGACGGCCGAACAGCTCATCACTGCCGCCGACGACGCTGTCGTTCAAGTCAAGGAGGACCTGTCGAATCTCGACGGGGGCACCTTCCTCTATGGGCAGGCTCGTGATGATGTCGCGGTGATGCTCGTGGATAAGGAGAACGTCACTGCTCGCTTCATGCTCGGACTCGGCATGAAGGCGCTGCCGGCGGTCGCAGAGCTGGGAGGGAAGGGGTCCGTACCCGGAGCAGTCGACGTAAGCCTGGAGAAGGCCGATCTGTTCAACGACGCCGGGGTGCTGTTCATGACCTACCAATCCGACGCGGCGAAGAAGGCCTTCGAGTCGAACCCAATCGTTGCCGAGCAGCCGATCATGGACGATCGCTACGTTCCTGTCGGGCTCGAGGCGGCGACTGCCTTGCAGGACCCTAACGTGGTCTCAGTGCCGTGGCTGCTCGATGAGCTCCGTCCCGGACTCGAGAAGGTTCCCGAGAACTGACGTCAGCGGTGCCTGCACCACCGACGTCTGTTTCGTGCTCAGATCATCCGAGGACGAGGCTGCGGGCCGAGTCCGACAGACCGGCGGCAGCCTCGTCTATGAGGGCAGCTTCCGAATCCGCACCCGCGCTAACGAATCGCCCGGCGAACGCGTCCAGCGTCCCCGAGGCCAAAGCCAGCGCGAGGTCGGTGACCAGTGCGGGCGAGGTCCGGTCGTCGCCGGTGCGGAAGTCGTGGACTGGCATCGGCTTCGTCATCGCGGTCTCGACGGCTCCGGGCGCCATTTCGAAGATCCGCAGTCCCCTCTCCTGACCGAAGCGCGCGACCGAATCGGCAAGTCTGAACAGTGACGCCTTCGACGCCGCATACACCGCATGCGCCGGACTACCCTGGCCACAGCAAACTCACAGGGTGCGGATATCGACGTCTGAATCATTGATCGAAGTCGCTGCCAATGAGTCTCTTCATGTGCTCGAGACGGCCCCTCCCGAGCTCGAATCGTTCATTCGTTTCGTCTTGAACGTTCGCCTTTTCAAATCCCATTTCAGGTTCGACGAATTCGCTGACTCGCCGAATCCCGTGTAGCGCATTGACCAGCCACACCTCGTGCTCGTTGAGCTCAGTAGGTCGAACCCAGCGATGTTCGACGGGCACCGAAGTCGCGCAAGCTTCATCGAGGATCAGTGATGAAGTCACTCCCGGCAATGCACCCAGTTCAGCGTCCGGTGCACAGAGAGTTCCCCCGTCCCACCACAACACGCTCGTCGTCGCACCCTCGATGACGTAGCCGTACTCACTGAGCAGAAGCAGTTCATCGCAATCGTAGTCTTCTCGAGCCTGTGATCGTAGCCGCTCGAGCAATGCGATATCCGGCCCCTTGCGTCCAGGTGTGCCACGCGGATCGGAATAGGGAGGGATGAGGACTCGCAGTTCACGAGTCCGCGGCGGTGCGGGTCGTAAACGGAACGCCAACATTCGAGAGCCACCTGGCACCCTCTCTAGAACGTCCACTCGCGGGAACCACTCCCCCAACTTCGGGATCTTCTCAACAACCGACGCCCAGAATTCGGCAGTGACCACAGCACCGAAACCCACTTGCTCGGCAGCATCAGCGAATCGTGCTCGATGACGTTCGAACGCCCTCACTCGCCCGTCTACGACCAACCACGAATCCGCCGCCAGCAACATCCACTGGCCGACGTCCTCCGACGGCTCGTCGAATCGAGACTCCTGCGAGTTCCATACCCAAACAGTCATCGGTCTACTCCACGTGCAGGCGTGCTCATGTCGATATTGGCAGGAGCAGCCGCCTCGGCGGGGATCACGGTATAGATGTCTTCTCCATAATCACAGTTGACTCCGCTCCCGTCATTCGGGTCGCTCCCACCGGGGAACTCGGCACCGCCGAGCAACCGCAATAGCGGTGCCGCTTTCACCACCGTCTCCGCGTACTCCTCATCCGAGTCCGACAGCGCGACAATCGCTCCGCCAACCCCGTACCTCCAGGTCTCGTCACGGACCACGAGGGTGCGGATGACGACGCTGAGGTCAACGGCACCGTTCAGCGAGAAGTATCCGACCGCACCGCTGTACACCCCGCGCGCACCCGCCTCGAGTTCATCAATGATCGCCATCGTGCGCTGTTTTGGCGCTCCGGTCATCGACCCCGGAGGGAATGCTGCCCGCACACACTCCACCGGACTGCTCTGCTCGTCCATCTGTGAGCTCACCGTCGACACCATCTGATGCACAGTCGCATAGGACTCGATGCCGAAGAGCGACTCCACCTGCACCGATCCCAGCTCGGCCGTGCGCCCGAGGTCGTGCCGAACCAGATCGACGATCATGAGATTCTCCGACCGATCCTTCACCGAGGCCGCTAGTTCGGCCATGATCGCCGCGTCCTCCTCGGATGTGTCCCCGCGGGGACGTGTGCCCTTAATCGGCTTCGACTCCACTCGCCCATCGGCATCAATGCGCAGGAATCGTTCCGGCGAGGTGCTGAGAATCGCGGCTTCTCGGGTCCGGATGAACGCGCCGAACGCCGTCGGATTGTCCTGACGTAGACGCAGATACATCGCCAGTGCGTCCTCGTGTGGGTCGACCGTGGCCTCGAGCATGTTCGTCAGGCACACCTCGTAGGTCTCGCCGTCGGTGATCTCCCGCTGCACTCGATCAATGAGGGTCAGGTACTCATGTCGGCTATGCCGGGCCGACACGTGTGAGCGTGAGAGGCCGGAGGATATTGCGCCCTCACCTCGCGCCGAGGTGGCGCCCGGCTGAACGGGTTCACCGGCGTCGTGAGCGGGGATCGCTGCGATCTGTGCGCGGATTTCATCGAACCATTGTTGAGACGCTGTACGGCCCGCAGGGTCATTGGGTTCGCGCAGTGTGAGCAGGTGGATGCGGTCGGTGGCGTGGTCGATGACGAGGGCACGGTCGAGGAACATCATCACGGCGTCGGGCAGATCGGACTGATGTTGGTTCGGCGAGCCGACCTCGGCCTTGAGCTCATAGCCGAGGTATCCGACCCACCCGAGCCGAAACTCGAACGGCAAGTCGGGTCCGTCGGCGTTTGTGGCGGGCAGTTCCGCGTCTGTGCCGGATGATTCAGCATCGCTGGGTGCCAGTTCGACATCGGTATTGGAGAGTTCAGCGTCGATCCAGTCGAAGAATCCGGAGACCGCAAGTGAGGACGTTGCTCCGTCATTGTTCGTGCGCACGTCGACTGTCCCGTCCGGAACCGAGGCTGTCGCGACTTTAGCCAGCGGACCTGTCGGTGCACCCATGATCGAAAACCGTGAGGTGGCATTGCCGGGCAGGTTGCCATCGAGCCAAATCGACTCGCGCTGACCGCCGAAGAGCTCAGCGAACAGGCGGGCGTCGGCAACTGTCTGCGGCAGCTCGTCGGTGTCGAGGATGTATCGACGCGGTTCATCAGAACGGTCTTCGGCGGCCCGAACCTGCTGACGATCTGAGAGCGTCCCCGCGGGGACGCGAAAGGTCGAAGGCCGCGGATCGGATGCCGTACTCGTCCCCGCGGGGACGTTTGCTCTCGTACGTCGTGCGCACCACTCCACGGTCAAGTCGGCGAAGTTCTGCAGCAGCGCCCGGGCCTCCTCGGAAGCAATCGACTCGGGGTGGAACTGGGCTCCCCACTGCGGTCTGGATCGATGTTGCAACGCCATGACGACGCCGTCCTCGGACCATGCTGTGGCCTCAAGAGATTCGGGTAGTCCGGTGACCGCGAGCGAATGGTACCGCACCGCAGAGAACGGCGACCGAAGGCCGGCGAAGAGTCCGGTGCCCGAATGACTGATCGGAGATACCCGACCGTGCCGAGGTTCAGGCGCATGCGCCACAACTCCCCCGTGAACGTGCGCAATCCCCTGATGCCCGAGGCACACCCCGAGCACAGGGATCGGGGAAAGTTCGATCACCTTGGCGCAAATGCCGAAATCGGACGGCCGCTCCGGAGTGCCCGGGCCCGGGGAGATGACGACGTTGTCGAACTCGCTCAGCACGTCGACCGAGAACTCTGCCCAATCATTGGGCACAAGAGTCGGCGCGCACTCGTTCACCTCGGCGAGGAGGTGGAAGAGATTAAGCGTGAACGAGTCGGCGTTGTCGATGAGCAGAGTACGCATCACACAGATCTCCTCTCGAACTATGCGCGACAACATCGGAACCCAAGCGGATCGACGCAGCCGATGAGCGGGCATCGGTTCGCGTTTTGGGCATGTGTGATTGTATGTGAAGCTCCAATGAACTCGCCGCCATCATGGTACAGCTGAGAAACCGTCCGACATCGTCAGCACGGTGCCGCCCTCGAACCTTTGTAGGCGCGACGCAGCGGTCCCGATAAGGATCGGGTCAGAGACGAGGCCTGATGCCGTTCAGCAGAATGTCGAGCAGACGCCCGGCTCTGGAGGCATGCTCGGGTATGGGGGCCACGCTGAAGATGCCGATGAGACTGGCGGCGATGTCTTCGGCTGCGACGTCGCCGCGAAGATCACCCACTGACTCGCCGGCGCGAAGAATGTCCTCGATGGCTCCGACCAGCTCAGAATGGGTCTGAGCGTGGGCGATGTCGCCGGACTCGATCATGGCAAGCAACGTGTCCAACATGCCGCTTTTGGTCGCGACCCAGCCCCCGAACAGATCCATCCAGCGTCGGAGCGCCTCGGACGGCGGCACCTCTGCAAGCAGGTCACGGGCACCGCCGGTGAGCCGTTCGACCTGATCGCTGTAGATCGCAGCCACCAAGTCCTCGCGCGTCGGGAAATGTCGGTAGAGCGTGGCGATGCCTACCCCAGCCTCTCGCGCAACTTCACGCAGCGACGGCTCTGCCTCGGACGACGCGAATACACGGGTCGCCGCGTCGAGGAGCTGCTTGCGGTTGCGTGATGCGTCCGCGCGCGGGGCGCGGGCTTCCGGATTCCTCAAAACGGATCACGCTCCGTTTGTGCTACTATCGGCATGTACCGAAGCATAGTCCGTTTCTCTGTCCAGGTCGCATCCGGGAGTCAGATCACCATGAGCCCATCCAGAAGCACCTCCACCCCGTCCAGCACTGCTAGAGCCGTTCAGTTCGTCGAGTCGTTCGGCGGTCCCGAGACCCTCGAGCTACGCGAGGTACCCGTGCCGTCTGTCGGCGCCGGGCAAATTCGGGTGCGGGTGACCGCTGCCGGCCTGAATCCGATGGATTGGTTCATGACCTCCGACCCAGACGCCGCCGCTCGGTTCGGACTGAGCCTGCCGTGTGGGTTCGGCAACGACTACGCAGGTGTTGTGGACGCGGTCGGCGACGGGGCCCTCGCAGCCGATGGCAGCCGATTCGAGGTCGGAGACCGAGTGTTCGGCGGTGCCTTCTCCCGAAGCGTCGCCGACTACGTGGTCGTGGACGCACCCGGGCACATCGGGAGGGGCGGCGACGTCCACCGCACCCCGGAGGGGCTCGAGGACCGAGTAGCCGCATCCCTGTCCATTGCTGGGTGTACGGCCGCCGCTGCGCTTGCCGTAATCGACCCCGGCCCCTCTGACACCGTGCTAATCGGGGGTGCTGGAGGCGGGGTCGGAGTCTTTGCCGTTCAGCTCGCCCGCCTCGCGGGTGCCCGCGTCATCGGTACAGGTTCCGCAACCTCCGCCGACGCCCTGCGTACTTTGGGAGCCGAACCGACGACCTACGGCGACGGACTGGCCGAGCGGCTCCGCGACCTGGCCCCCGGCGGCATCACCGCGGCGATGGACCTCCACAGCACCGACACGATCAACGTGGCACGCGAACTCGGTGTACCCGATTCCCGGATGACCACCATCGCAGCCGTTGTCGACGGCGTCACGCCGGCCAACGGTGCCAACGCCGCCCCGGGTGCCATTGAGGACATCGCCCGGCTAGTGGCAGAAGGCCGGATGCGGGTGCCGATCGCAGCGACTTTCCCTGTTGATGAGGTGCGGTCTGCTGTCGAACTGCAGGCTGGGCGGCACGTGCACGGAAAGGTCGTCATCGACCTGCCCGGCTGAGCCGCTTGAACGTCGACTACTGCTGAGCGCTCAGCCGAGCACGAGTCGACGGGACGAATCCGACAGACCGGCGGTCGCCTCGGCGATGAGGGATTCCTCCGAATCAGCACCTGCACGGACGTACCGGCCGGTGAACGCGTCCAGCGTCCCCGAAGCCAGCGCCAGCGCGAGGTCGGCGACCTGTGCAGGTGACGTCCAATCGTCACCGGTGCGGAAGTCATGGACGGGCATCGACTTCGTCATCGCTGTCTCGACGACACCGGGAGCCATCTCGAAGATCCGCAGTCCCTTGTCGTGCCCGAAGTACACGACCGAATCGGCGATCCGGAACAGTGACGCCTTCGACGCCGAGTACACGGCATACGCCGGCGTGCCCTGCGCGCCCGATCCCGAGTTGAGGTCGATGATGCGGCTGGGACGACCGGTCGCCTCGGCGGCGTCCATGAGCACCGGGGCGAACGTGTTCACCATGAGTGCGACACCGAGGACGTTGGCATCGACGACACCCTTGATGGCCTCCGGGTCGGCCTCCCACAGCGGACCCTCGGACGACTCGATGCGACCGGCGTTGTTGATGAGCACCTGCAGGCGCCGACCGGTCCCGGACTCGAGCCCAGTGACGACGTCGCGGAAAGCCTTCACCGAGTCGATATCGTCGGTGCGCAGCCCGGCACCGGTGACCGCTCCCCCGGTGGCGTCGAGGATCTCCGCCGCCGCGGTCTCGGCCTTCTCCGCCGAGGTGGCCGTGACGACCACGTGATACCCGGCCTTCGCAAACGCCTCGGCGAGGTGCCGGCCGATGCCGCGGACGCCGCCGGTGATGACGGCGATCGTCTCGGCCGGGACCGCGGTCGCCTCGGCGGCGGTGTCGGTCGTAGGCATATTCGTTCCGTAGGGCAGCTTTTCTGACATGGGCATGGCTCCTCGGTGATGATCGGGTAGTCAGGTGTAGTGGTGCGCGGCTCAGAAAAGCTGCCCTACGGAACGAATAT
>OMJG01001637.1_pt1 | contig 12481 bp, 11 predicted proteins | sample 1646431 | NCBI WGS metagenome assembly OMJG01 (sample SAMN03771674, study PRJEB25209) | food metagenome | isolation source: Cotija cheese | place: Mexico:Jalisco,Michoacan | collected 2011-12-12 | reverse complement strand
ACAAGTCATGAGTGTTCCTAGAAACACGCCATTTTAATGGCGTTGTAGTTCATTTATCCTCAACTACATAAGTATCTGGATTAGAGATGAATACAAATTTGTACTGCATATTATGTTTTTTATATAAGAGAAGCATGAAGCTAACAAGGGTAAAATGAAAATAAGGCATGAGAAGGTCTGTATCTCAATGTTTAAATTACTCTTTTTCTCATATTAATAAAAATAGCAATGTACAAATAAATATAGTGACAATGATTTTCTTCAAGTAAAATTGACTTGTATCAATATAGCGCGATAATATAATGGTATAAACGCTTACATTGATAAAAAAGAGAGGAAATTTTTATGTGGACATTTATAATAGGTGTTCTCGCTTTAGTTACAGGGTACTTCACCTATGGTCGCTATATCGAGAAAAATTTTGAGCCAAATCCAGAACGGACGACGCCAGCGGAAGTTTTACAGGATGGTATGGACTTTGTACCTATGCCAAAATGGAAAAACGGTATTATTGAATTATTAAATATCGCTGGTACAGGACCAGTATTTGGTCCAATCATGGGTGCTTTATATGGGCCAGTCGCTTATTTATGGATTGTTTTTGGTTGTATATTTGCTGGGGCGGTCCACGATTACATGTTGGGGATGGTATCTCTTAGAAATAATGGGGCACAATTACCCGCTTTAGCAGGTAAGTATATTAATAAAGGGACTATGCATGTAGTTAACTTATTTGCTTGTTTACTATTATTATTGGTAGGTACTGTATTCGTTTCCTCACCAGCAGCACTTATTCAAAGCTTGTTGCCAGGTAATGTAGCTTTAATTATCATTATAATTGCTATTTTTATTTACTTCATTATTTCAACAGTTTTACCAATCGACCAAGCAATGGGGAAAGTATATCCTTGGTTTGGTGCAATACTCATCATTTCGACTTTAGCAATCGGTTTAACATTAATCTTTGGGGACCACTCAATGATTGAATTGTCTTCAGCTACTATGTCGAACTTTCATCCTAAAGGCTTGGCTATTTTCCCAGGTATCTTCTTCACTATTTCTTGTGGAGCGATGTCAGGTTTCCATGCAACCCAAGCACCAATGGTATCTCGTACAATGGAAAATGAACGTGAAGGGCGTTTCACTTTCTATGGTATGATGATCGCTGAAGGTGTTATCGCGATGATTTGGGTGGCAGCTTCATTAGCCTTATTCGACGGTGAAACTTTATCAGGTATGATTGATGCAGGTACTGCTTCAGCAGTTGTGAATGCCGTATCATTAGAATTACTGGGACCAATATTTGGTACTTTGGCAATTATTGGCGTTATTGTATTACCTTTATCTTCTGGTTTATCTGCTTTCCGCTCATTGCGTATTATAATTGCAGATTATACCCACATGAAACAAGATACACTACCAAAGATATTGACAATCACTTTACCAATTTATGTGATTTCATTCTTCTTAACCTTTGTGGACTTCAATATCTTATGGCGCTACTTCAACTGGGCCAATCAAGTTACAGCGGTATTAGCTTTATTGGTAACAACGCGCTATTTATTCTTGAAAGGTAAAAACTACTTCGTAACATTAGTGCCAGGGGTATTTATGTTATATGCCGTTGTCGTTTATTTGTTAAGTGAGCCTATCGGCTTTAACCTGGGGTTAAGTAATTTATCCTACTGGGGCGGGGCAGCCATTACACTAATCTTACTTGCAGTATATTGGCGTCAAGGTGTTAAGCAAAAAGAGGCCATTGACCCAAGTTCAAAACTAATCAATGATCAATTACAAATCAACCAATTATATCCAGAATTGGTTGAGAAAAATAACTAATAGGTCAATCCTAAAAGTAACAGATTGACTCATAAAAATGAAACGCCATCAAATTAGAGTTTTAAAAAAGCCGAGTAATCATTATTTGATTGCTTGGCTTTTTATTTATACTCACTTACTTAGAGATCAAATTTAATTGAGAAAACGTGTTGCCCCCATTTACAGTGGCAAAGCGTTATCTCTGTTTAAAGAATACTAACTGCCCAAAATAGAACCTATCATATAAGCAATTAATGCAGCTGCACCTCCTACTAATAACATTTCCATACCAGAGCGGGCCCAGTTTGTTAGAGTTAACTTTGATTTGATTGCGCCTAAAATAAATAGCGTAAGTCCAGTTAAGATACCTGCCACTACAAAAGTGTTTTCCATAAGAAATGTTGAAAATGAAGCAAAGACATATGCAATCAAGGGAATAAATCCATATAAAATAAATGAGCAAAAAGTAATTAAAGCATTATATATAGGATGTGCTTCTGTTTCTGCAGTGCCAAAGATCATATTTATACGTTCTTGTTCGATTACTTCTGGATATTTAGCTAATGTTTCTGAAATTAGTGAAGCATCTGTTTCTGTAAGCCCTTTGTTTGTATAGTATTCCTTGAAATAGTTTAGCTCAGTTTGAAAATCATATTTGAAATTAGATTGGTGTTGTTCAATTTCTTTGGTGATAAATTCGTTTTCTGACTTAGAAGATAAGTAGTCGCCTACAGCCATTGAAAGACCATCCGCTAATAAGTTTGAGAAGCCTAGGACAATTACAATCTGAAAGTCCAAAGCACCACCAGTCACACCCGAAACTACTGCAAAAGTTGTTATTATGCCATCTAAACCACCATAGACCATACTTTTCACATAATCGCTATTCATATGAAAATTAAACGGATTAGCTTTGATCATTATAATCCCTCCCTCATACGGCTATTATAGACTTTGGAGCTTCTTTCAGTCTATATAGTATAGTGTAAGCGTAGCGATCACCTCACAAAAAAAGTCTCCAAGACTATTTTTTGCTGAGAAAAAATAGTTTTGGAGACAATATGGTTTTCGTATACGGGCGTTTGATTGCCTATTCGTTATTGTTTTCTTTGTTATCTGAGAAGCTAGTCCCGAAGATGTTATCAATAATGGATAAGATACGGTCCCAAATACCTATAGCATCTTCTTGTAATTGCTCAGTATCTGCATTTTCGATTGCAGATGAAGCAGAAGCGGCAACGTTACTCGCAGCGTCAGACAATGAGCTTGCTAAGTTAGATAATTGTGTTTTTTGCTCTTCACTTAACTCAAGGTTAGAGAAGTTTTTCATTTGATCAATAATCGCTTGGATATTGTCTTCAGAAATCACACCATCTAAGTTGTAGTTATTCACAACATTATTCACGATAACAGTAATTTCATCTACAGAAATTGAGCCGCCATTTTGGTCTTTCAAGTCAGCAATTTGCGCTTTAATATCCGCAATCGCAGCGTTCATGTCGCTATCAGAGTAACCTTCAGTATCTTCATTCTCTTGCGTAATTGAAGAAGTTACCGCTAACTCATCTTGGGCCACTTGACGAGCATCATCATCTAATGAATAACCAGCATCTTCAAAGGCTTTATAAACACCCGCTAAGGCACCTGAACCATCTACTTTAACAGCAGAAGCAACTTTAATATCTACGTCAACTGCACCCGCAGTAATGGCCGCATTCTCATATTGGGCTTCAGTGATATCTGTTATTGTATCTGGTGTTTCGATTTCAACTGTTACGCCACCATCGTTATCCGCTGGTGTGATATAAGCTGAAGAGTAGACTTGGTTGTATGGGTAGCTATCTTGTAATAGGTCATTTAATTCATCAACAGCCACTTCGATTTCAGTCGTGCCATCTTCAACACCTAATAATTCTTTGGTTTCAGTATATTGGCTATCATCTAAAGTTTCCCCGTATGTAAGAATCGGGTCAATAGCAACCTTATCTGCTAATTTATTTGGTGCAGCTACGGCAAGTCCTAAAGCTAAAACACCACTAGTTAATAAAATTCGTTTTGTAAACTTTTCCATTGTATGATTCCTCCTACAGACTGATTATGACCATGAAGGTCGTAGTTGTCGGTAACGCCATTGTATCATTTTAAATTGGAAAGGGCTTTAGGAAACTGTTAACAAGGGTATAAAAATTGTTTAAGGAGAAAAAGAGTGCGAAAGATGATGCTTCCTGTCTAGGAGTAATGTGATTAGGATGTGAGGTAATACTGTTAGGTGCAAGTATTCTTGAATTTTTATTAATAAAGAGATTTAGGAAAGTATGCGTTTTCTAATTACTAGATTCTGTATTTTTATATCAAAGGTTTATAGAAAGAATTATAATGTAGAAAAATAGAACGCTACTTCGAAAGAATCTCGGCTGGAGCATTCCTAGCATGCCTTACTCTCTGAATCGTTAGACAGGCTCTCATACTATTAAGGTGCGAGAGTCCTCTCTAGAGACTCGAACCTAACTAGGGTGAGGGCGGTCCCACTGCTTTTTAAGACTATGATAGGAATAAGCATAACCTGAAAGTTAATGATCAGAAAAAATGGGTTACTAGCCATATCACTACAAAAATAATTTATTTCATATATACTAGAAGTAGACGAGTTTTTGAAATTGGGGTGAAATCAAAATTTTTATTAAAATTATTCAAATTAAGTGACAAAATTTCAGTTTAAAAGTATGCTTAAAGCTACAAGTTATGTCGTTTTTGGAGGGATAAAAATGAACATCGAACAGAAAAAAGAATTGTTAGCTATCTTAGCGCAGGATGCGCGATTAGCACCTAAAACTATTGCTAACATGATTGAAGCTAACGAAGAAGAAGTCGTTGCGCAAATCGCTGCTTATGAAAAAGATAACGTGATTGCCGGCTACCACACCATGATCAACTGGGACGTTGCCGATGACAACTTGCTATCAGCGATGGTAGAAGTCAATGTTGATTTACACCATGGTGTATCTTATCAAGACATTGCAGAAACCATTTACCAATATGACCAAGTAGAATCTTTATACTTGATGTCAGGTACTTATGATTTCCTATTATTAACGAAGCGTCTAACGATGGTAGATATCTCTAAATTTATCTCTAAATTAGCAGCTATCGACGAAGTTAGTGCTACAACAACCCACATTGTAATGAACCGCTATAAAGAACAAGGGGTTGTCTATAAAGATATCAAAGAAGATGGCGGGCGTATGGTGATCTCACAATGACAAAATCTCAAAATAAAACCGTAATTGACATGGAACCTTCTGGTATCCGACGTTTTTTCGACATTGCCAATGAAATCGAAGGCGTGATTTCGCTTGGTGTAGGGGAGCCTGACTTTCCAACGCCTTGGTCAATTCGTGAAGAAGCGATTCGGGCCATTAGAAAAAGTAAAACTTATTATACTGCCAATGCTGGTTTAATTGAATTGCGACGTGCGATTTCAAAATATGTAGACCGCAAATATGACTTGGATTATGATCCGGATACGGAAATGATTGTCACTGTTGGTGGTTCTGAAGCCATTGACGTTGCTTGTCGTGGATTAATTAACCCAGGTGATGAAGTATTGTGTATGGATCCGTCTTACGTATCTTACACACCGTCAATTAAGCTTGCTGGCGGGATTCCCGTACCAGTGAAGCTACCAAGTGAGCACGACTTCATTTTACAGCCGGAAAATATTGAAGCATTAATTACAGATAAGACAAAGGCTATTATTTTAAACTATCCAAACAACCCAACTGGGGCAGCGGCAACGCGTGAAGAGTTGGAAAAGTTGGCTGACGTCATTAAGAAACATGATTTATATGTCTTAACGGATGAAATCTATTCTGAAATCTGGTACGCCAAAGATAAATACACATCAATCGCTTCGTTTGAAGGGATGAAAGAACGGACAATCTACATCAACGGATTTGCTAAAGCCTTCTCAATGACAGGGTGGCGAATTGGTTACCTGTGTGGACCAGAAGTTTTAGTGGAACAAATGTTGAAAATCCACCAGTTCACGATTATGGCCGCACCAACTGTATCGCAATATGCGTCAGTTGTGGCTTTAGAAGATTGTGATGACGATGTAGAAGCGATGCGGAAAGACTATTTAAAACGTCGTAACTTCTTATTAGGCCGATTCCGTGATATGGATATTCCTTGTTTCGTACCACGTGGGGCTTTCTATACCTTCCCTGACATTCGTGAATTTGATATGACCAGTGAAGAATTTGCCATAGCACTCCTCGATGCGAAGAAACTGGCGGTTGTGCCAGGTTCAGCATTTGGTGAGGGTGGGGAAGGATTCTTACGTATCTCATACGCTTACTCAATTAAAGAATTGACGATTGCCATGGACAAAATAGAAGAATTTGTAACCGAGCTAAGAAACAAATAAAACAAAGATAAATATTGCGTATAGAAATGCAAATTCATTTTTCAAAGAATGATGCAAATGACAAGTGAGGGGCTGATTTCATGGGTAAAGAAGCATTAATCATTGTAGATATGAGTAACGATTTTGTAGCGCCAGACGGTTCTTTAACTGTTGGCCAACCAGGTCAAGCCATCGTTCCCTACATTAAATCTCTGGCAGAAGACTTTGTCAGCCAAGGGAAGGATGTGGTCGTGGCCATGGACGCTCATCAAGTGGATGATCCCCACTTTAAATTGTGGCCGGCCCATAATGTGGTGGGGACAGAAGGGCAAGCACTTTATGGTGAATTGCAGGACTGGTTGCAAGCCAACCAAGACAATGAATTGGTCACATACCTACCTAAAGAAAATTACAATAGCTTCTTTAAGACTGGTTTGGCGGAGTTGTTGCTTGATAAAGACGTTGATACAGTCCATGTTGTTGGTGTAACCACAGATATTTGTGTGTTTAATACGGTTAGTGGGGCAGATGCCTATGGTTTTCAAACTAAGGTCCATGCTAATGGTGTTGCAACCTTTACAGATTTAGGAGACACTATGCTTGAACATATGACACGGTGTTTCCACACTGAAATCATCAAGTAAAAATTGTCTCGCAAAGTCTGCATAATAAATGAATAGGTCATGATTTTCCTTCTTTCAAGTATGATGTGGTGTTTTACTTTATTTTAGGAAAGCATGGCCTTCTTCTATGCACAAAAATAATGTGGGTGAAGATCCCTTAAAAACGCCCACCAACACTACTTGAAAAAAACAAAAACTCGACGCCAGCTGACGTCGAGTTTTTGCTATCATAAGTACTATTTGTAATCTACACCTTTTGTGTAGGTGTTTGATGCATCCCAAAGTAGGTATTCGTTGGCGCCACTTTCAATAACAGCGTCAATTTGGTCTTGTACTTCGGTAACACCGTACTCAGCATAAGTACCTTCCGCTAAGTATGATGCGGTAAAGTCTTGCAACCAAGGTCTAGGTACTGGTGCTTCTTCCAGCTCAGCGTTTAAAGCATTCTCTTTTTCCATATAAGCTTGTACAACTTCATATGGGTACAAGTCTGGGTAGTCTAAGCCGAAGTAGCCGGGCCCCCAGTGAGAAGGGTAGATCATTGATGAAATGACATCGACATTTTCAGCAATCATATTGTAGTTCTGACCGATACCAGGTGTTGCGACAACATCTGTCACGTAACCAAAGATATCTGCAGAAACATCTACACCATATGGTTGAAGTTCTTCACGGGCGTAAGCTAGGAAGTCCGCGATAACCATTTGACGGGCTTCAGTTGAAGCTTTTCCGTATTCAGCGTAGTCACCCATATCGTAAGTTAAGGTTTCACCAAAAGTTTCAAATCCTTCTGGGAAGCGGACATAGTCAAATTGGATATCTTTATAACCAGCGCGAGCGGCTGATTTAGCTACTTCTACAAGGTAGTCCCAGTTATCTTTGTTGTATGGGTTTAGGAAGGCATCGCCACCATCGTTAGTCCATACTTCACCAGATTCTGTTAGGAAGGTACGAGATGGATCATCGTTGGCTAGGTTGGTATCTTTAAAGGTTGTGATACGAGCGATTGGATAGATTTGTTTGTCTTCAAAAGTTTGCATAATGCCTTCACCGTCAATACTATCTGTTTCGTTGTTGTTTACGGTATCATCTTCTGACGGTAGGTCCATAGTAATGTTCCCGTAGTCGTCTTTGACATCTAGTACAACTGAATTTAGATTGGTTTCATCTAAAAGGGCCATATTTTCATCAAATAGGGCTTGGTCAGTGGCACCGGCAGCTGATAGATAAATCCCTTTTACCCCATCTTCAGGATAGGCAATGTCATAACCTGAATCGTATTGGAATTTTGAGGGTAAATTTTCTGGTTGGTTTAATAAAGCTATTGCTTCTGTAGAAACATTTGGTAATTGTGTATCGTCACCTTCACCGCTTATCGCTGCAGCGCTAGCATCTTCATCACTTGCTTCAGTTGATTTAGCAGATTCACTGGTAGATTCAGCATTTTGTTTAGACGAACTTTCATTACTTGCGGTTTGTTCTTGGTTATTTTCATTGGCTAAGCCATACCAGTCTGTTCGAATGCCAAAGATTAAGGCTAAACCTAATACAATGGCTGTGAGTAGCCCTAAAACAAGTTTCCAATTGAATTTAGGTCCTTCGTTTTTTGGGTCTAAAGTTGTCTTAATATCCTGATTTGGATTGGATTGATTGTCTTTCAAGGTTCTGGCCTCCGTTCTATTTCATTTTATTGTGCTTGATTTTCTGTTTGCGAAAGTTTGGCTAATGCCGTTAAGTCAGGCAACATTTCAGATAAGGCTGCTTGTGATGTTTCAAAGTTACCGTTAATTTCCGCTAGGCCGTCAGAGAAGGTCGTTAGATCGCTGTCTTCAGCTGCTAAACTTGTGTAATAAGCATCTTCTTTTTCCAAAACAGCTTGGTAGTTTTCAATGTAGGCGCTCATTTGCGTGTTCACACTGTTAGCTAATTGGCGAGACGTATCAAAGTTGGCGAAATCTTCCCCAGCTGTGAAGTCAGTTTCGTCAAATTCATTTAAACTTTCAACCTGATCTTGGAAATCTTCAAATAGCGATTTTAATTCGTCAAATTCTTCTTGTCTGGTTTGTAGGTTTTCCCGTGTTGCACCCGTACCTGATTCAGCCAGGTTGGCTAGACTTTCATCAGCTGCTAAATCCGCTTCAAAAGCATCTTGCAAGGCCATTTCCTGCGTTTGAATGGATTCTAATTGCCCCATCATAGTTTGGGCGTTTTCGGCTGACTTTGTCACAACTTGGTCTGGTGTTCTAGAGCAAGCTGCTAATACCCCAATGCTCACCCCAACGATTGTAAGGGTGGTTAGTTTCTTCAATACCATTATCTATCTCCTTATTCTATTTTTTTCTTGTATTACCGCAGTGAATAACAGAAATGAATGCTGTATTTTTGGGTGTAGAATTGCGACAATAACCCATAAAGTATAATATACCCTTAATGATACGAGACTTAAGCGAATTTCTCAAGAAATTAATATAATTTTTAGAAAATGCCAAGAAAAATGAAGGAATTCTTTTTCCAGAAATTAGGACTTTAGTCCCTATCCAATGCCTGGTATTCAGTTATAATAGACTTAAGAGCTTGTGCAAGTTTTATGATGAAGAAAATGGGAAGGAGCGTGCGGGAATGAGTAAGAAGGACAACAACCGTCTGTGGCGACTAGGGTTAGCGGCTGCTGCAACAGGTGTCGGCTATGTTTATCATGCCTTGAGTCAAGAGCGATCGCTGCGCAGCAAGGTGATACAAGATGGTATGCGGATTAAGCGAGAAGCCAATCGACTAACCCATGCCAATAGCAAGAAACAAGCAACTGAAGACCTAGCTAAAAGGAGCATCAACCACGAAAACTTATTCTTTATTACCCGCGACCAAGCTTCAGAGATTCACCGTGGCAAAAATGGTGTCATGGTCGAGCTGACGGGTATTGATTCCAAACCAGCCTTAGACACGCGAGGGGATTCTCAAGAGACAGACAAAGCCTGGATTATTTATTTCCACGGCGGAAGCGGAATTCATACCCTCAAAGAACGCGAGTGGGCCTTCGCCAGAAAAGTCAATGACCGCTTTGGAACAGGGGCTGACGTGTCTATTCCATTACTGCGGTCCTTCGCCAACTATGACTTAGAGGCTGAAACCGGGCGGATTACAGCTTTAATAGAAGAAATCGCTGAAAAAACGGGACGGTCACTAGAAAATGTCTACTTCCTCTCCTCTGATACAGGTGCGATTCCAGCCTTATTGGTTGCGGACCGGATGGACCAAATCGGCCAGCCAGTTAAACGAGTGATTTTACTATCACCATGGCTAAATACCAGTTTTGACGACGTCAACATCAATCCAAACGATGTGCAATTTGACGCCACCAAGGTCAACGCCTTAAAAACGATCTGGCGGGATAAAAACCCAGCCTTGAACTATGCCAAAATGCCAATTGACTCAATGCCAGCAGTCGATTTTATTAACGGATCGGATGACAGCCATGCCTGCGACGGCCGTTGGTTGCACCGTCGATTACGTGCCCATAATCATACCAGTAACTATTACCAGTTTGATTACATGCACCATGAATTTTACCTGAACAACCTACCAGAAAGTCAGGAAGTTATCGACATTATCCACCAACAGATTATGAACCCATAATCCAGCATTTGCATTGGTCAGGGCGAGGTTAGCTGTTATAATATGAAAGAAGGAGTGATTCGATGTTTTTCCCCATGATGTTTGACTGGACTTATATCTTAATTCTTATTGGTGCTGTAATCGCGTCAATCGCAAGTGCCAACGTAAGTCGAACATTTAATAAATATAGTAAATATGCCACTGCAAAAGGAATGACCGGTACCCAAGTTGCCGAATACATCCTAGAATATTCAGGTATTACCAACGTTCGTGTTGAACGAATTTCTGGTAACTTAACCGACCACTACGATCCAAGCAATAAAGTATTGCGTTTATCAGATGCGACAGCCGATTCAAAATCGATTGCTGCTATCGGGGTTGCAGCCCATGAGTGTGGCCACGCGGTTCAAGACGCCCAAGGTTATTTCATGATGACCCTACGTCAAAAAATTGTACCCGCTGTCAATATCGGTTCAAAAATGTCTTGGCCAATCTTAATCCTAGGTGCCATCGCGGGCTATAACGAGACCTTTATCAACATTGGGATTATCTTGTTCTCTTTAACCTTACTTTTCCAATTAGTGACCTTACCAGTCGAATTTGACGCCTCTAAACGTGCGTTACAAATTATGGAAGATGGGCATATTTTAACAGCCAAAGAATTACCATATGCTCGTAAAACCTTGAACGCTGCAGCTATGACTTACGTCGCTTCAGCTATCGCAGGTGCCTTGTCATTACTACGTGTCTTGATTTTATTTGGTGGTCGTTCTCGCGACTAAGATGTAACCATTATTACTGGCAGAAAGAGAGCCTTGAGTACCACGGTATTCAAGGTTATTCTTTTGCGCGAAATAGGTCCTAGGGTGGATGGCGAAACTTGAGAATTTGATAAAATACTTATATAAGATTAGCTGATCTGAAAGGCAAGTATTGGTGTCTACCAGTTCATCGATTAGACAAGTATTATATGACCATAATCAATTGATTATTTTTATGAGGAGGTGACCGTGATTGCGAAGAAATTTAAAAGTGAAAGCTAAAGAGACTTTAAGTCAGAATGCAGGTTGGTTTGTCTTGTTTACCATTCTTTATTGGGCAATCGTATGGATAATTGGTACCTTACCAACTGCAGTATCCTTGGTCCTTTTCCCCATCAGCGTCCTGATTATTATCATTGAGATCGTTTTTATTGCCGGAGCTGAAATGGCTTATCTACGGTCATTGATGGTGAAGAATAACCAACGGCCAATACAAATCCACCGTGACATTATTGGGCCAATCATGCGCGATTCAATTAAATTCACTTGGGCAGGCATCCTACGTGGTTTTTATCTACTCATGTGGTCATTATTGTTGTTTTTCCCAGCGGTTTATAAAGGTATTGGATATGCATTGACCGATTATTTAATCGTCGACTTCCCAATCTTAACATCATCTGAGGCCATCACAGAATCTCGTCGGATGATGCGCGGCCGGAAATGGCGATTTATCTGGCTAAACCTACGCTTTATCGGATGGTACCTATTGATCCCATTCACGCTAGGATTAGCCTACTTCTACGTCAAACCCTACCACAGCCTAGCCTTAATCAATTTCTACGAAGAAGCATTAGATGAAACTGGCTACCCGGAAAAAGTATCACGACTAAGCCAAGCTAGAAAGCGCCGGGCCAAAGAAATGCTTGTAGAAGAAGAGGAATACACGCCGAAACCAAAACGAAAAGCCAAAAAACAAGACAATACATACCGTAGATTTGCAAGAAAAGAAAAAACGTCCACATACGAAACTAACCACAGCTTTGTGGATGACAAGTATATAGACGATAAAAACTGGAACGACTTTTAAAAAGAGGGTGCGAGCTTTGGCGCTTAGGCAGGTAGCACTGGAAGACTAGTGCCGTGAACACACATCGAGTGGCGCAAACTAGTCTGAAGTGGAGACCTGACTGGCAAAGCGAACCCAACTAGGGTGCGAGCTTTGGCGCTTAGGCAGGTAGCACTGGAAGACTAGTGCCGTGAAC
>OMJG01001636.1_pt1 | contig 12483 bp, 13 predicted proteins | sample 1646431 | NCBI WGS metagenome assembly OMJG01 (sample SAMN03771674, study PRJEB25209) | food metagenome | isolation source: Cotija cheese | place: Mexico:Jalisco,Michoacan | collected 2011-12-12 | reverse complement strand
TGGCAAGTATGGAATGTTCCTAGAAGCTCGGTACTTTAGTGCCGATGTAGTTCACTCACAACTATTTGCACAAATCGTTAGCTGTAGCGGGAATTGTATTATTTTTTAATTCTTTATGCAATTTTATCGGTAATTATATCGGCGGAAAAATGTTTGACCGTTTGGGAGGTCATAAGACAGCTTTAATCAATGCTTCAATTGCTTTGTTGGCTTTGATAGGCTTGATAATTAATCATGATTGGCCTGCTTTTCCAATCTTTTTATCGATGTTAGGTTTTGGTATCGGTGGGACTTATACGGTAATTAATTCTTCAGTGGCTTTTATTGAGGGAATCGATCGATATAAAGTTTTCAATAATATTTACATGGGCAGTAAAACTGGCAGTTTAATTGGAACGACCATTTGTAGTGTCATTGTAGGTATCCAAATAAGTTTGGTCTTTGTGGCCGACTTTATTTGCGTGTTGAGCTTTTTAGTTATGGCATATTTTCTATACAATAATCCTGCAAAAATTAGTAAAAAAGAACCTGCTAAGAAAATTTCATTTAAGTGGAAATTAACTCCAGGAATTGGGTGGATAATTTTATTTCTAGGTATGACTTGGATAGTCAATTCTCAATGGGGCAGTAATATTTCTACGCATTTGACTGATATTGGGGTGCCAGTTGGTAAATACAGTTTTTTGTGGACAATTAATTCTTTGATAGTGATGGCCTTCTTACCGGTGCTCAATCATTTTGCTGGAAAGCGTGACTGGTTCAAAAAGATTCAAGTTGCTTTAGGTGTCGCGTTGTTTATTGTTGCTCTGGGATCTTTAGTCGGCTCCACGCAATATTTGTCCTATGCGGCCGGGATGGTTTTCTTAACTCTAGGTGAAATGTTAGTTTATCCAACTGTGGCAGCTTTAGTGAGTGAAACTACGCCAAAAAGCGAGTCAGGATTGTATCAAAGTATCGTCAGTATGTCGGAAAACTTTCCTAAGGCAATTGGACCATTTCTTGGTGGAGTTTTGATTGAGAAGAGTTCCTATAATACGATGTTTCTGTTAGCTATGATTATGTTAGTTTTGTCACTGTTTGTGTTGTGGAGAGCTTATAAAAAGTTGGTTTGGGATAGGTAAGAGTTAGTTTAAAATAATGTAGTCGTTTTGCAAGTAATGAAATAGATAGTTTACCTAATAGGTTAATTGATCAGTTTCAAGAAACTTACATGACGACTATTTTTAATACTCAAGTACAACAAAATAAACTCACTAGTAATTTTGCTCGATTCAATGAAGACCAGATTAAATATATTGTTAATCAGCCCTGGCATAAAGAAGACTTCTCAAAGCGTGTTTGGAAAAACTATCGTGATGAATTACCAGGTCAGTTAGTCGATGTGATGTTGCGTGGAACGTTCATGGGTTATAGTACTGAACGTATCACTAAGATGTTTCAACAAAGGTTTGAAGGCATCCGTAGGCATCAAATACATCGTTTAGTCATAACTGAGATGGGGCATATTGCTGAACAAGCCACTTCAAAGGCTTATGGAGAATCAGGAATTGAAGAGTATGAATATATGGCAACTCTTGAATCCCATACCTGTGAAGTTTGTGCTCGATTAGATGGCAAGATATTTAAGATGTCTGAGAAAAAGGAAGGTATTAACTATCCTTTAATCCATCCTCATTGTCGTTGTACTACTGTTCCACATATTAAGGATTTGCCAGATGTTAAAAAGCGTTGGATGCGTGATCCAGGAACTGATAAAGGCAAGATTATTAATAATATGTCTTTTGATGAATGGAAAAAATCTTTTGGCATTAATCCATCTGGAGCCATATCTGGAGCATTGAATGATAGAAATGACCCAGGACAAATTAAGAGAACTGCATTTGCAAATAATTATTATCAAGAATTGCGAAATGCTAATAGTAAGGTACTGATTGAAAGAATATCTAAAAATTCTAAAATTTCATCAGAGGTTGTAGAACGTGCGTTAAATCATATATTAAATTCTAAGTATGAATTGTTTGATCCAGAAACATATGGAACAACCGTTCGTAACTTTGATCCAAGCTATGATATGGCTCAAAGTTTGCAGCGATTGAGAACTGGAACACCACTAAAACATGATATAATAATGTTGAAGCATGAATCATACGAAGCACAGTTGATGGACAAAAAAGGATTAAATTATCGTGAAGCCCATGAGCTAACCAATCAAGTTTATAATTATCAATTGGTTCTGGATAAATGGAAGGAGGATTACCAATAATGATGATGATTTATACACTAGTTTCAGAGAATAATAAGCATCGTGTTTATAAGGTGGTCTCCGATAACGATGAAGGAACAATCATAGTCAATAAACAAACTCATGAAGCTAGTTCTCAAGGGGCATTTAGTTCAATGTTTTCTAAAGAATTCATTGAAAAACTAGCTGTTGGAACTCTAAAATTTAAAACAAATCCGCCTAAGGAATTTACTTATGGTGTAGGTTAGAGCACTCGGTATTAATTGAGTGCTATTTTTATACCCTTTTTGACCTGAGCAAGTCGTAAAAGTGCTTATTTTTTATACCTCAAATGTGGCCGTTCCACGTAAATCTAACGAGAGAGGATTTTTAATTATGAAACGAGAATTTTTAAAGAGTTTGGACTTAGACGATAAAGTCATTGAACAAATCATGTCGAAAAATGGTGTTGATATTGAAAATGTCAAAAAGTCATTTGGAGATGTCGACTCAATCAAACAAGTAAAAGGGAATGATATTGTATAAGTATTTGTAGGCATCGGATGATTTTTTTAGTACTTTCTATTGGTTAATTGCTTCTTATCTATACTGGATGTATCGTCATATAAAACGTATGATGTATGACAATGTAGAACCATTGGTAATTTATTAACTAGTTATTATCCCTTCAAAAAAACCACCACGTTAAGAAACGTGATGGCGCTCGCCCAACCAATGAAATTTATTTGTGTTTCATTGTTACTTTTTGATATGCAGTGATATGCAATCGTTAAAATCTAATGAACTTGTAAAAATAAAAAAACCAGTGATATCAAGGCTTTTAAGCCTCAATATAACTGGTTGATTTCTCATTATGGAGGTGAGGGGAATTGAACCCCTGTCCATGCATAATGCTATGCAAGCCTCTACACTCATAGTCGTATCATTTGAAGTTTCGCCATCATGAACGCCATACGACCCGGCTCACCACAATGACTATCCCGATGATCTCTTTTTAACTATTCAGGATGCACAGTTAAACGTAGCCCAATAATTTTGAGACCCATTTCCAATCCTTGGGCGAAATTAGAATGGATCACGCTTAGACTGTTTTTAGGCAGCTAATGCGTAGTTATTATTATTTTTTGCAGTTATAATAAACTGTGCGTTTTAAAGGGACGCAAGGCCCTAAGTGCAGCCTGCACGCTACTACACATGTCGAATCCAGAACACCCCCATTGGTGTCCACCCACTATAATATCTAATTATTGATTAATTAGCAACTATAAAGCTTGTTTTTACAATGAAAATAATAATGCTTTAAAGGTGCTACTTTCAGTAAATATTGGTAGAATACGGGTTGAAAACGGAGGTAAGAAATGAACGAACAAAATGAAGGAAAACCCTTCTACAAGAGAAACTGGTTCTGGATTATGATTCTCTCCATTTTTATCATAGTATCAGCGACTACTTATATCGCTAATTTTTCTTTCTATCAAGGAAAAGCTGATTCAACTGTAGTCAGCCAAAAGAAAACTAAAAAAACTGTTGCAGACTTGTCTTTATCTGATAAATATAATGAATTAAAGACAGGGAAAACAGGATACTCGAAAAAAGAAGTTATCCAATTATTAGGAGAACCAACGTCAGTTCAACAAATTGATGATACTAGCCAAGTGGCCAGTTTGACTTGGGATAAGATGGATAATGGTAAATCAATCGTTATTCAGGTAACCTTTGAAAAGGGTAAAGTTTCTGCCAAGTCAATTCAGGGGTTAGACATTGACCGAAAACGACTTCTGACTAAGAAAGATTACAATAAACTTCAGAATGGAGACAATTATAATCGAGTTTTAGACGTATTGGGTGACCCAGATGATTATTCTGATACTAATGGAATAAAAACATTAATATACGAATCGGATTTAGCTGAAGCTGATCCAACGTATGATGCTTTAATTAAAATCGATGTTGCTAACAATAAAGTGGTTTCTCTAACACAACAAAATCTCAAATAAAAAAGGTGCATATGTCAAAACACGTTCTGCTTTGATATGTGCGCCTTTTATTGTGCAATTTTTTTACGGAATATGCCAAACCCTTTAATAGATAGACTAGAGATTCCTACTGACATAACGGCCAGTGAAAAGGAAATCAAATCACCTAAAGCTAAATTTCCTAAACAAACTAAAGCATCGATAATGAACAAACTGATATATTTCTCAATACCAAAGTTTTTATGAATGATCATTGGGGGGACTGTAGTCCCACCACTAGACATATTTAGTGCGTAAAGAATTGCTAAACCAATTCCAAAAATGATACTTCCTACTATTATAGAGATAACTCGATTATTAGGGATTAAATTAATTACCGGTGTTATGAACAGTAATAATGGTAATAAGAAACTTCCCAGCGCTAATTTAATAGTAGTTTGACGATCTAAATGTAAGTAAGCCAGTACTAACATCACAATATTTATGACAAGAACCGAGATGAATGTTGGGATTTTCCATCCTGCTTGCAACAAGATAGCAATTCCAGTGGCTCCACCGGCTGCTATACTGTGCGGCTCGAAGAACATATTTAAACTAACTGCGATAAGTTCCAAAGCAACTAACATTATTAGTAGTTTTGAGGACAATCTTTGTTTTTTATTCTTCATACTAATAACTATATCATGAATATATTTTTTGGGACAATAAAAGTACTCATTACCTTTATTTATCAATGTTTCAATAAGATTACTTAAATTACATAAACAGTTGAAAATGTAACTTTGCGGTTGTTGTCATGTAATATAAACCTGTTAGTATAGCACCATAGTAATTGAGAGAGCTCAATAATCTAAACTATTAAGGATGTAATTAATATATGAAAAAAGTTTTATCTATCGCTTTAGTAAGTGCAATGGCTTTATCAGGAATTCTTGCTTCAACTTCTAACACTGTTCAAGCTGCCGTAAATAACGGAGACAATACAGTGACAGTTGAAAAGGGTGATACTTATAAGAGTATTGCAGAAGCTAATGGAATTAGTATTTCTGCTCTAGAACAAGCTAACGGACGTGAAGTTGGCGGATTTGACTTGATCTTCCCAGGTGAAACAATTACATTACCTGGTGCTACAACTACAACCGATACTACAAATACAACAACAGATACATCAGCACAAGCAACTGATGCTTCACAACAAACACAAACACAATCACAAACTGCAAATACACAAGCAGCTACAGATACAACTTCACAATCAACAAGTACAACTAGTACTTCACAAGGAACATTCAAGATTTCATTTTATGATCCAGCAGTATTAGGTTCTAACATGGGTTATAGTGGTGTTGCTGCTAATCTATCAGTCTTTCCTAAGGGAACTCAATTAAAGATTACTTTAGCTGACGGAACAGTACTCTATAGAACAGTTAATGATACAGGAACATTTGCCAACAGTAACTCACAACAATTGGATGTCGCTATGCCAAGTTCATCAATTCCATCATATGGTGTAACCACAGCCTCTGTTGAAGTGTTATCATAGGCATGTACCAGACAATTGCAAAAGAAATCTCCTATTAATTTAGGGGATTTTTTTATTAATGAAAATCTAATCTTTTAATGTAAAAAGATAAATGAAAATAAATTTTTATATTTTTTATTTCTAAAAATATATTGCTTTAACGTTATAAAAGGCATAACGGCAATGCTCATTAACTATTGCTATTCATGGATTTGAACACATTTACTAATATAAATGACTTTTGGCATAAAACTATAAAATTAGAAAACTAACTGAAAAAACTTATTTTTATTGTTTGACATTTCAAAAATTAGATTGTATTATCTAACCAACGATTAACAAAGAGATATTTATTAAACAATTTGATCGGGGGAAGTAATTCAACCTCGTTAGTACAGAAAGCCTCTAATTGCTGAGATGAGGACAACGACTTGGATGAAAATGACCCGTGATTGGTGCGCTGAATCTTCGGATAAAGATGCAATGGTTGGTACCCTTTACAGTACACGCGTATAGAACTTTTGTACGTTGTTAAGGGGATAAGTGTAAATTTATTCCGAATTAGAATGGTACCGCGGAAAGCCGCTTCTAACATTGAACCCAGTGGGTTTAGTTAGAAGTGGTTTTTTTGTTTTTATAGATATTTTCAGTTGATTAAGTATTAGTTAAGGTGGGAGAGAAATATGAGTAAATTTAAGAAGTTTAGCAAGGTAATCTTATTAGCTTTTACAGCAATATTTATTTTTGTATTAGCTGGCTGTGGAAAACAAAGCAGTGACAAGACAGTTAAAGTTGGTATCAATCCTTCTGATGAAGAAATTTGGAAGGTAGTTAAGAAGAACGTTAAGAGTGAAGGCATTGATCTTCAAATCAAAACTTTCAGTGATTACAATCAACCAAATACAGCTTTGAACCAAGGAGAAGTTGATATCAACGCTTATCAACATACTGATTTCCTAAATTCATGGAACAAAGCACATCACACAGATTTAGTTTCAATTGGTAAAACAGTTATTCAACCAATGGCTCTATATTCAAAGAAGATCACAAAGCTTAGTGAACTAAAGAACGGCGACAAGATTGCTATTCCAAATGATGCATCAAACGAAGCCCGTGCATTGCAGTTACTAGAATATAACGGCATTTTAAAATTAGATGATAGTAAGACATTGCCATCAACTAAAGATATTAAAGAAAACAAATTGAACTTGAAGTTTACAACTGTTGATGCAGCCCAAACAGCTCGTGTCATGGATGATGTTACTGCTTCAATCGTTAATGGTAACGTTGCTAACGATGCTAAATTGGATCCTAAGAAGGCTGTTGTGACAGAAAAGATTAACAAGAATTCAATTCCTTGGATCAATATCATCGTTGCTCAAAAGAAAGACAAGAACAACAAGACTTACAAGAAGGTCGTTAAAGCTTTCCAAACAAAAGATGTTGAAAAAGCTATCAAGAAAGTTTATGGCGGAAACGAAATTCCAGCCTGGAACGCAAAATTATAATCAGACGTTAAAAATATGAGGAGGTTTTCTAATGTCAAAATTATCAGATCCATTAATTCAGAATTCGATTGAAGATTTAGAGAAATATATCGCACTGCCATCTGTTTCAGCAAAGAATCAATCTATCCCTGAGACAGCCGAATTCCTCAAAAATCTACTAGAAGATTTCGGAGCCGATGCTACAGTTTGGAATGAGTTTGAAGCCCCTGTCGTTTTTGCAGAGATCAAACCTAAAAAGCCAAGTGATACTACCATCCTGATTTATAATCACTATGATGTACAACCAGCAGAACCACTTGAGCTTTGGAATTCAGATCCTTTCAAATTAAAAGTAACAGATGATAAATTTATCGGACGTGGAGTTTCCGATTGCAAGGCTGACTTAATTAGTCGTATCACAGCTTTAAAGATTTATCGTCAAGAACATGGCGACTTGCCTTGCAACATCAAATTCTTAGTTGAAGGACAAGAAGAAGTTGCTAGTCGTCATTTGGAAGATTATTTGAAGAAATATTCTGATAAGCTTTCGGCGGATTTGGTAATTTGGGAATCAGGTTACAAGAATGAAAAGGAACAATTTAATTTCACTGGTGGAAATAAAGGTGTCCTATGTTTTGAACTTGAAGCCACTTCAGCAAACATTGATCTTCATTCATCCTTTGCTGCAGTAGTTGATTCCGCCACTTGGAGATTAGCTCAAGCTTTGAATGCTTTGAGAACTCCAGAAGGAGACATTAAGATTCCTGGTTTCTATGACGACGTTGTAGAACCAACTCAAAAGGAAATTGATTTAGTTAACAAAGCAACTAATCCTGATTTGAAGTCAAAATGGGATTTACAAGTTCCATTATTGAAGAACAAGTCAGTTAACTATAATTTGACTTTCAATCCTACTATTAATATAGAAGGAATCAGCAGTGGCTGGGAAGGACAAGGTGTCAAAACCGTTACTCCTAAAGCTGCTACAGCCAAATTAGAGTTCCGCTTAGTACCAAATCAAGATCCACACGATTTATTCGATAAATTAACCAAGTATTTGAATGATCAAGGATTTACCGATGTTAAAGTTAAGTATTTATTAGGTGAAAAAGGTTATCGTTGGGATTTAGACAGTCCAATCGTTAATAAGTTGATTGATACAGCTAAAGATTTCTTCGGTGGGGAAGACAAAATAGAAGCTTTGCCATCAAGTCCTGGTACTGGTCCAATGAACTTGGTCAACCACTACATGAAGGCTTCAATCGTTTCAACCGGAGTTAGCTATTCTAAAGCTGGCAATCATGCACCAAACGAAAATATTCGGATTCAAGATTACTTAGACTTCATCGATTTCTTTAATCAATTCTTGGGTAAATTAAGGGAGTAGTAAATAAATGGCAGAACAAAATGGGATAATTCAGCTAAAAGATATTGATGTTACTTTCCACAACGAAGGTAAAACAATTGAAGCCGTTAAAAATGTTTCAATTGATGTTCAAAAAGGTGACGTCTTTGGTGTTATTGGTTACTCTGGTGCCGGTAAAAGTACGTTGGTCCGTGTAATTAATTTATTGCAACAACCAACTTCCGGTTCAGTGATCGTTAACAACCAAGATATGCTCAAACTAAGTCAAAAAGATTTACGTAAAGCACGTCGCAATATTGGAATGATTTTCCAACACTTTAATCTAATGAATTCTCTAACAGTCTATGGAAATGTTGATTTTCCTTTGAGAGATTCAGGATTGAGTAAAGCAGAACGTAAGAAGAAGATTGATCACTTACTAGATATTGTTGGTTTGAGTGACCGTGCTCATAACTATCCATCACAATTATCTGGTGGTCAAAAGCAACGTGTTGCAATCGCCCGTGCTTTAGCTTCAGATCCAGAGATTTTGATTTCTGATGAAGCAACTAGTGCCCTAGATCCAAAGACTACAACCGAAATTTTGAATTTGTTAGGTCGTTTGAATAAGGAACTAGGTATCACAATTGTTATCATCACTCACGAAATGGATGCTATCAAACAAATTTGTAATCGTGTTGCTGTCATGGAAAATGGTCAGTTAATCGAAGAAGGTAGTTTGTTAACAATCTTTGGTCAACCTAAGGAAAAACTTACTAAAGACTTTGTTAATACTTCAACTCATATCGGTTCAGTGCTTGATGAAATCAGAGAAAGCGGCATTGTCGATAAGTTATCTGGTCGTTTGATTGAGCTTAATTACATCGGTGATTCTACTAATGAACCAATCGTAGTTGAACTTTATAAGCGTTTTGAAGTTGAAGCCAACATCTTGTTCAGTAATATCGAAAGATTGCAAAATACAACTGTTGGTATCATGCTCTTTGCCTTAACTGGTGAAGATCAAAAAGTTGAAGAAGCTATCAAGTATTTGAATAGCTTGAACGTAAATGTTAAAGAAATTAGTTTAGAGAAAGAAGGCAAATAATCTATGGCAGATTTAGTTAATAAATTTTTACCAAACGTCGTCGCCAATTGGGAAGGTGACAATGGTTTCGTAGTCGCAATTTGGCAAACATTATATATGACTTTTGTCAGTGCCTTATTTGCCGGAATCATCGGAATTATCTTAGGAATTTTACTAGTTGTCACAGCAGAAGATGGTATTACACCACATAAGGCTTTCTATACTTGCCTAGATAAACTAGTTAACCTATTCAGATCAATTCCTTTCATTATCTTACTAGCTGTTATTGGACCATTTACTAAGCTAGTTGTCGGACAAACAATTGGACCTACTGGAGCCTTAGTTCCGTTAGTTGTAGGTACTGCACCATTCTTTGCCAGACAAGTACAATTAGCCTTAGTTGAAGTTGATCCTGGTGTTATCGAAGCCGCTGAAGCAATCGGACTTTCACCAATGAAGATCATCTTCAGAGTTTATTTACGTGAAGGACTTCCAGAATTAATTCGTTCTGGTACTCTAACAATTATCAGTTTGATTGGATTAACTGCCATGGCTGGTGCTGTTGGTGGTGGTGGTCTAGGTAACATGGCCATTTCCGTTGGTTATCAACGATTTGAAAATGATGTTACCATCGTATCTATGTTATTCATCCTAGTTCTTGTCTTCGTAATTCAAGGAATTGGTGATTTTGCAGTACGTAAATTAGAACATTAATAACAAAGTGAACGAAAAAGTAGTCTATTTACCATAATTTGTCCAGAAAGTCTCGGTAGCTGTGAAGAGATCAAATTGATAGATGAAGAATGACTCGTGATTGGCATTCCCGAATAATCAAGGAATGATGGCTGGTATCCATTAAAATACTGACATGTAATACATGTTGATGAGAAAAGTAAGTGTGAATTTACTTTTGAAATAGAATGGTACCACGCCAAATAGCGTTTCTATCTAGGGTTTGACCCTTGATAGGAGCGCTTTTTTAGTTGAGAAGGAGAGATATATATGAAAAAACTTAAGGGATTATTTTTGTTAGTTGTTGCTACATTTAGTTTATTTTTATTAGCTGCTTGTGGAAATTCTCAAGCTAGTGGCAATGGAGAAAAAACAGTTAAAATCGGTGTTACTGGTTCCGACCACAGAACATTAGATGCCGTGGCTAAAAAAGTGAAAAAAGAAGGTATCAACATAAAAATTGTTGAGTTTACCGATTACAGTCAACCAAATACGGCTTTGGCTCAAGGTGAAATTGACTTAAATGCCTTTCAAACAGTTCGTTTCCAAGATGATTGGAATAAAAAACACAAAACAAATATCGTATCTATTGGTTCAACTGTCATTGCGCCAATGTCACTCTTTTCTAAGAAAGTGACTAACGTTGACCAAATCAAACGTGGTGCTAAGATTGCCGTTCCAAATGATACAACTAATGAAGGCCGTGCTTTACAATTACTTGAAAGTGCTGGCTTGATTAAGTTGAATGATGACAAGATTCCTAATTTGCAAGATATTACTGAAAATAAATTGGATCTAAAAATTTCCGCTCTTGATGCTGCTCAAACTGCTAAATCACTTGATGATGTAACAGCAGCCGTTGTTAATAGTGGTGTCGCAAACGATGCTAAATTGAATCGTAAGAGTGCTATTTATCAAGAAAAAGTAACTGCTAAGTCAAAACCTTTCGTCAATATTATTTCTGCTGATAAGAAAGATAAGAATAACAAGACTTATAAGAAGATTGTTGAAGCTTATCAATCAGAAGATATTGCTAAAGAAATCAAAAAAGACTATAACGGTTATGAACTACCAGCTTGGAATTACAAGATTTTACAATAGAATAGTTTTTGCTTTAATTGTTTTGCCATAAGAAGGCATTTCTATTAAGCAAAGGGGATGCCTTTTCAAATTTGAGGAGGAAAATCATGCTAAAGAACCGAATTAAGGGAATATTGTTAATATTCATTACCACACTTAGTTTGTTCATTTTAGCTGGTTGTGGGGGCAATCAGTCAAGTAGTAAAACCGTGAAGGTTGGAATTACAGGTGCTAATGATCCAGCACTTGAGAAGGTCAAAGAAATCGTCAAAAAAGAGGGAATTAACATTAAAATCGTTCAATTCTCAGATTACAGTCAACCCAATACCGCATTAGCTAATGGTGAGATTGATATGAACGATTTTCAGACCTATACTTTCCAATCTGATTGGAATAAAAAACATAAGACTAATATTGTTACTTTAGGAACCACTGTTATTGCACCAATGTCACTCTTTTCAAAGAAAATCACTAAGTTGAGTCAATTGAAAAAAGGTGACAAAGTAGCTATACCAAATGATGTTACTAATGAAGGTCGAGCCTTACAGTTACTGGAAAGTGCTGGTTTGATTGAATTGGATGACAGTAAAATTCCGAATTTGAGAGATATCAAAAAGTATAATGTAGGAATCAAAATTTCGTCACTTGATGCTGGCCAAACGGCTAAATCACTCGATGATGTAACTGCTGCCTGTGTTAATAGTGGTGTTGCTAGTGATGCTAAGTTAAATCCTAAAGATGCTGTTTTCCGTGAAAAGATTACAGCTAAGTCTAAACCATATGTCAATATTCTTTCGACTAATGCTAAGGATAAAGACAATCCTACCTTCAAAAAAATTGTGAAGGCCTACCATACTAAAGAAGTTGCTGATGTTATTAAAAAGCAATTCCATGGCTATGAGAGTCCAGCTTGGACTTATAAAATTTTACAATAATTAAAAAAGGAACTGTTTTTGAATGAAGTGCAATAAAAAAGTTAGACATTTTTATAAGTTTTAAGAAATCATGGATT
>OMJG01001633.1_pt1 | contig 12537 bp, 12 predicted proteins | sample 1646431 | NCBI WGS metagenome assembly OMJG01 (sample SAMN03771674, study PRJEB25209) | food metagenome | isolation source: Cotija cheese | place: Mexico:Jalisco,Michoacan | collected 2011-12-12 | reverse complement strand
AAAACCTACATTTCTTTCTGCCGAAAACCTACATTTTTAAACTGCCCTTGACAATTACTAAAGATACAATTACTATTGTGACTGATAAAGATACTGAGGTTCAATTTATTGGTAAAGACTTACCATTGACCGCCAACCAAGAGATTGAGTTAACTTATTAATTTATTCCATAGAAATAGCCCTACTAGAAATTTTTTCTAGCAGGGCTATTTTTGCTAACTAAGCACGATGCCAAGCAGCATAACCGATTGTTGGGAATAATCCAATCAAACGACTAACTTGTTGACGATCAAATTTGAATTCAATTGCTGGCAATAACGCATTGATAGCATCTTCAGCTTGATCACTAATTTCAGTGACACCAACTAAGTGACCATCTTTATCATGAATTTGAGTACTGTGAGCAATTGGCTCTTTATCAACAATATAGTACCAATAATTTGCTAAATCATTTTCACTAATTTGATACCCTTTCTTCTTACCTTCATCGACAGAAATTCCAGCTTGAGCAATTCTTGGAGAAGTGAAGACAACGGTTGGAATTACTGGGAATTTAATAGGATCAGTCGTTTGGCCTGAGAATAATGACATTAAATATTTAGATTCGAAATAAGCTGCGGGAGTTACTTTTGGTTGATTGCTAGAGATGACATCACCAGAAGCATAAATATTTTCAATATTAGTTTGTAAATAATCGTTTACTAAAACACCAGTTTTATCATATTTAACACCAATTTCATCTAAACCTAAATTACCAACATTAGGAATTCTACCCGTTGCATCTAAAATCCAATCAGTAGTCAAAGTTTCATCCTTACCATAATGAATTTGGTAACTATTATCTTTTTGCTCAAATGATTGGACATCACTATTTTTAATAAATTGAACTCCACGTTCTTTCAAATCTGCGACCACTTGTTCAACATAAGGTTGATAAAAATCTCTCAAAACTTTATCAGAATGTAGCATGACGGTAACTTTGGATCCTGCTGCATTAGCAATCGTAGCGAATTCCATTCCAATATAACCTGAGCCAATAATCGTGATGTGTTCAGGTAACTTAGTCAAATTTAAAAAGTCTTCACTATCGTGTGCCAATTCTGTTCCTGGAATATCGAGTCGATGTGACTTCAAACCAGTAGAAATAACGATTTTTTCAGCTGTTACTTTCTTATCATCATCAATGAGAACAGTATGATTATCGACAAACTTAGCATGACCATGCATCACTTTAGCACCGGCATCTTCCAGACGTTTTGTTAATCCAGCTGGCAGAACATCGATAATTTCTTGCTTATGTTCCATATTCTTAGCCCAATCGATAGAAATATTTCCTTGTAAAATATCATCCATTCTTTGAGCTTCACGTGTCATCTTAACTGGTTCATCAAGAGCTATTTTTGCATTACATCCTCGATTAGGACAAGTTCCTCCAACTAAACCGCTTTCAACAACCCCAACAGATACTCCTGTTTGAGCCAAGGGAGCTGCCCCATCAAAAGTTCCATGACCTGCTCCGATATACAGTACGTCAAAATCAAATTTTGCTGACATTAAAACACCCTCCGTTCTTTTTATACCTTTAACATAGCTTATTTCCATTGTCATGACAATTAATTTAATTTATTAGAAAATGGTTCTCTAAAAAATAAGATTTAGGTGTTGCATTTAATACTATTAATTTTAAACATGATAGAATGGTCTTGATTAGACAAAGGGGAATTGTAATATGATAGATCTGACTCGTGGAAGACCTATGAAAGTTATTTTTCTGTACACGATTCCTTTATTACTAGGTAACTTTTTTCAACAATTTTATAGTTTTATTGATACTTTAATTGTCGGAAAAACAATCAGTGTTAATGCTTTAGCTAGTGTCGGTGCAACTGGTGGACTGACTGGTTTAATCATCGGCTTTGCTCAAGGTATGACTAGTGGTCTAACTATCTTAACGGCCCAAAAGCATGGTGCCAATGATGAGCAAGGTGTTAAACAAAGCTTTGCTTCGGGAATAATTATCTCTTTTTGGATAACAATTATTTTTACTTTGTTAGCCTTAATTCTCGCCTACCCATTGTTAGTTATTATGCAAACACCTAAAGTATTAATTCATGATTCATTTATCTTTTTGGAAATTATTTTTGCAGGAATTTTTTCTTTCGTTGGGTTTGATTTTTTAGGTAATACAATGCGGGCACTTGGTGATTCACGTGTACCACTATTTTTCTTGATCATCAGTACCGTTTTAAATATCTTATTAGAATTAGTATTCATTCTTTACTTGCATATGGGTGTAGCTGGTGCTGGTTTAGCTACCGTTGTTGCACAAACGATTACATTTATAATTCTTTATTTCTATATTCGGCATCATATTCCATATTTAATTTTGACACGAAAAGATTTTAAGCTGGATATGAAAGAAATCAAAGAATTACTTCATATCAGTTTGCCAATGGGATTTCAATCTTCAATCATTGCTATTGGCTCCATCATCTTGCAAGTAATGCTGAACACTCTCGGTGCTAATGCTGTAGCTGCTTATACTGTGGCTGGGCGTGTTGAGCAAATTGCTACTTTACCAGCCTTTAGTTTTGGCCTAGCTTTAGTCAACTACACGGCTCAAAACCTTGGTGCTAAGAAATTTCAACGAATCTTACGTGGTGTGCGCGACGGTATCATTATTTCCGTTTCTTCCAGTCTCCTAATTGGTGGACTCTTGATTGTTTTTGGACGTGCCATCTCACATTTGTTTATGAATGGCACTCAAAACGCCGTTTTAAATCTGGTTCAAATTTACTATTATTTCAACGGTTCAACTTACTTTATTTTATCGATCCTATTTATCGTTAGATACACGCTTCAAGGTTTGGGTAATCAAAAAGCCCCTACCATTGCTGGTATTGCAGAGTTATTAATGCGTGTATTTGCCGGTGTTGTTTTAGTCCACTTCTTTGGATTTTACGGAGCCGCCATGGCCAATCCATTAGCTTGGAGCGGATCAGTTTTAGTTTTAGTAAGCACTTGGAACTTCCAAATCAAAAAGCTTAAAAATATGAGTAATTTACTTGATGAAAAGGTGTAATAAAAAGCAGTTTCACTAAAAATAGGTTCTTAATAAATTTTGATTAACGTAAATTTCAGTACTGAGCATTCACAAAGCTGCCACTACCGACTAGATAACGTCATTTATTGTTTATTTCCAATAATTCAAAGTCAAAAATAGCATCTATTCAGATAATAGTCCAAAGACTATATCTGAATAGATGCTTATTTGTCTTCGTTTAAATATTTAGCAGATAAATTCAAGGCATCTTCAACCGCTGGAACTTTGCCGATATAATTTAAGAAGGCATGGCCTAAGCCCCCATAACGAATGTACTTGGCATTACAGCCAGCCAAACCGATTTTTTGAACAAAGGCTTCATCTTGCAATCTAAATGGATCAAACTCCCCAGTTAGAACGAGAATTTTTTTAAAAATTAATGGCTGAGCATACAACGGAGAAATAATTGGAGCTTCTAAATCAATATTTTGTCCATTCGTATAGTACTTGGTCATGATAGAATCCAATTGCTTAAATTGCGTATAATTATTGTGTAAAATACGTCTTTGATCATCTTTAATTGGAATTTCACAATCATTCCATAAACAGCCTTGATGATTGGAACCGTGTACAACTGTAGGATAAAACAATAAATGTTTATCTATCTCGCAAAGTCCTAAATCATGACACAATTGACTAACACTTAAGGCAATCGCACCACCAGCCGAATCCCCTGATAAAGATATTTTATCAAACGACTTACGTGCTTCTATCACTACTGATAGTGAATCCATAATGCCATTTGGATAAGGTTTTTCGGGAGCAATTCCATAATCAACGCTATAAATAGCTCCAGCAAAATTAGTGGCTAATAAGGTTAAAAATGGTAAAGTATCTTCTGGAGTACCACCGTAAAAAGCTCCGCCATGCATGTAAATTAGCGCTTTATTTGAAGACACATCGTTTCTAAAAATTTTTAGATAACGAACTTTGCGACCTAATTCATAAGTGAAACTATTTTCAACATTGACGTTTGGATAAGAATTCTGGATAACATTATGGTTATTTCCATCACGCAATTGTGTCAAATCGTCTGGCAAATCAGGATCATCTGGTAATTTTTTCAAGTGTTCATAAATCACCGGATCATAAGAATGAGCGTCTACTCGATCTTTAACTACCATTTTTACTCGTTTCAAATGTGGTATATCAACAGATTGAATTTGTCTTAATCGTTCAAGTTCCACGTCATAATTATTCTTTATCATAAACGTCACCATTCTCTAAAAATTGATTTGTTATTCTTATAACTAAATACATTATATTGTATGTTTAAACATATATAGTTCTAAATTATAATAAATATTTTTATTAAATATGACAAAGCGACCATTAGGAGGTTATTTTTTGACATCAAAAGCCAAGCCAACCACTCGTCAAAGAAATTTACTCAAAGTACTTAATTTATTACAACAAAACGACTCCCAATCGGCTAAAAACTTATCGATTCAAACCGGTTTAAGTATCGTCAGTATCAACAAATTACTTGATGTATTAGACAACAAACACCTCATCACTAACGGCTTTTTAAACACATCAGGGCGACGTGCAAAAACTTATCAGTTACGTGCCGATGCTGGTAAATTGGGAATTTTTCAACTGATTGAGTCTAATGGAAAAATTCTAATAACTTATTATCTTTGTGATTTATTGGGGCAAATTTATCAAAAAAGACAGGCTACTAAACCTCTAGAATCATTAGATTACTTATTAGACTTTATCAAGACTATGACTTTAAAAGAACGCCCTATTAAAATTATCGTTGGTGTTCCAGGTGTTGAATTGAATGCCTTATTACAAATTAGTGACGTTCAATCGCTGCAAGGAATCAATTTGACTGCGGCCATTACTACCGCTACCGGAATCGATGCTTTAATTGTCAATGATGTCAATGCTAGTACTTATGGTGCCAATAAAAAATCTGATCAAGAAAATATCACTGTTGGCATCTATTTCCCTAAAAATTTTGGTCCTGGCGTTGGAGTCGTCATTAATAATCATTTATTGCACGGTGCCGATGGTTTAACAGGTGAAATCGAATTTGGTACTGTCTCTTCAAACGATAAAACACAAGAAATAATCCAGCATTTACAAAATATTATCAGTTTATTAAATCCCAATTTAATGATTGCTTATATCGAAAAATTAAACTTATCAAGTGGTGAAATCAATCATATTAAACAAACGATTGATAAAAAGTTGCCTCTTCATCAAAATTATTCACTAATTTTTGACCACAACTTTAAAAAAGATTATTTAACTGGTTTAATTGCCATTGGAAGACAACAATTTTTGCACGATCAAGTCGTTGATTGAAAACGCTTTATTGATTTGGTACAATATCTTTATCTTAATTAACCAAATTAAAAAAGGGAGTATTTATGATTAAACTAATCGCTATCGACGTAGATGACACACTTTTAAATTCACAAAATAAAATCACTACTCAAACCAAAGATGCTTTACAAAAGGCTTGGCAAATGGGAATTAAAATCGTGCTTTGTTCCGGTCGCCCTTTAGCTGGAGTGAATCCTTATTTAAAAGAATTAGGTATTGACGGTGATGAACAATATGTAATTACTTATAACGGGGCTCTAGTTGAAACCGTTTCTGGCAAAATCATTTCTAAAAATACTTTGGATAATGACAGTTATCGAAAGATTGCCAGTTACGCAACTATTAATCAGATGCCCTATTACGTCCTAGATGACGACAGCAACGTCTACACTTCCGATCGCAATGTTAATCGTTTTGCCGTTATCCAAGCGTGGGAAAACAGTGCTGGGCTTTTGATCCGTACCCCCGATGAATTAGCTGATGATTTTGAAATCACTAAAGCTGCTATTGTTGGTGAAAAAGAACAACTAGATAAATTTGAACAACCTGTCAAAAAACAATTCTCAGATGACTATTATGTAGTCCGTGCTGCTGGCAACTTTTTAGAAATTATGCACCAAAATGTCAACAAAGGTAGTGGTCTTAAAAAACTATCCCAAACACTTAATATTGATCCTAATGAAATAATGGTCTTTGGCGATGAGCAAAACGATATTCCAATGTTCAAATTCGCTGGTACAGCTGTAGCTATGGGCAATGGATCAGACCTAGCTAAATCCTATGCTGACAACGTTACTGACACTAACAACAACGACGGTATTGCCAAATTTTTGACTAAAAAAGTTTTTTAATTATTTAACAAATTCGATTGCTAGTTTCTTACATCTTCTTTTACAATTAAATCATTCGAAAGGATTTAATAATATGACAATCAAATTAGTAGCAACTGATATGGACGGTACTTTTTTAACCGATGAAAAAACCTTTAACAAGCCAAGATTTCAAAGAGTTTATGATTACATGCTTCAAAATGATATTCAATTCGTTTCTGCTAGTGGAAATCAGTATGACCAATTGAGAAATTTCTTTAAAGATTTTCCAGAAACTCTTTTTGTAGCAGAAAATGGTGCTCTAGTCGGCAGTCACAGTGAAGTTTTTCGCTCTGACATTTTTAGTAATGACTTAAAGATGCGCGTGATTGATATTTTAAATAGTCTAGAAGATATCCAAGTAATCATGTGTGGTCAAAAATCGGCTTACATCTTAAAAAGTTCAACCCCAGAATTTATCAAAACTAGTACGTTCTACTTTCCAACAATTCAGTTAGTCGATGATTTCAAGAATGTCGACGATGGTGTCTTAAAATTTTCTTGCAACTGTCCTGATGAAGAAACTGAATTTTACATGCAAAAATTAGCCGATTTAATTGGGCCAAAAGTTTCAATTCCAACTAGTGGTCACGGTGATATCGACGTTGTCAGAGCTGACGTCAACAAAGCTTATGGCTTGGAATATCTGGCAAACAAGTTAAATATTAAATCTGAAGAAATGTGTGCTTTCGGCGATGGTGGTAACGATTTAGAAATGTTGAGATACGTTGGCCATAGTGTTGCGATGGAAAATGGCTCGCCAATCGTTTTAGAAATTGCTAAATACCAAACTATTAACAATAACCAACAAGGTGTCATTGTTCACTTAGAAGAAATCTTTGATATATAAAAAGCATGTGGATAACCACATGCTTTTTCATTGCTCAAAATAACGTTGTTTTTCTAATTCCCAATACTTTTTATCTTGATCGTTAATCTCACGCAAAACTCTGCAAGGATTTCCAACCGCTATAACGTTACTAGGAATGTCTTTGGTGACAATTGAACCTGAGCCGATAACAACATTATCACCAATTGTCACACCAGGATTGACGACTACATTGCCCCCAACCCAAACATTATTACCAATCGTTATTGATTTACCATATTCATAATATTCATTACGTATTATTGCATCAATTGGATGACCTGCAGTGTAAAGACCCACGCGAGGGCCAAACATGACATTGTCACCGATTTTTACATTAGCAACATCTAGAATTATACAGTCATAATTGCTATAGAAGTTCTCTCCTATAACGGTGTTACAACCATAATCAGTATGAAATGGCGGTTCGATATGAATTTTCTTACCACTTTGCTTAAAAAGATCATCCAGAATTTTCTTACGATCAGCTTCTTGATACTCTGTCGTTTGATTGTACTCACGCAATAATCGTTTGGCTTTATGAAAATCTTTAGCAAGTTCAGGGTCATCAGCAACGTACAAGTCTCCTGCCAACATTCTGTCTTTTTGTGAACGCATAGTTTCTCCTATCTGAAAACTGGTTTACTATTACGGTATTGAATATCCTCAACGCCATCAAGCACATTACTGAAACGAGCTACCGCAAAGAAATAATCCGACAAGCGGTTAATAAATTTTAAAACAAAATCATTAATGGGTTCTTCTTGCATCAAAGCAACGATTTCCCTTTCTGCTCGACGAGTAACAGTTCTGGCCATATGCAAATTAGCAGCGGTCTTTGAGCCACCAGGTAAAATAAATTTCTTAGTCACTGGGACTTTAGCTGAGTATTCATCAATCTTCTTTTCGAGCCAGTCAACTGATCCATTGTCATCTTTAAAAATAAAATCGTGTTTTTTATCAGTCGGTGAAACAGCTAAATCAGTCCCACAATCGAATAGCAATTGTTGAATTTCTAACAATTCATCTTTTAGAACTTCTGTTTTGTCAGATAAATTAGCAATTACCACGCCAACTAATGAATTTAATTCATCAACTGTTCCATAAGAGTCGATCCTTTGAGCCGATTTGTATAAAACATCATTTCCAATAATTCTTGTTTTCCCTTTGTCGCCAGTTCTAGTATAGATTTTCATTATTGAACTCCTTATTTAATTAACTATGAATAATTATCATACATTCTATAATAAATTATCAATAATTTCACAATGAATAACCATAGCTTTATCTCTTGTATCTATGTATAATATCACATGTAAGCGCAGTCATTGTGAAACTGGAGGAGATTACATGAATGATAGTTTAACCTTACAACTAGTAGGGGAATTTATTGGTACATTAATTTTGATCTTACTTGGTGACGGGGTCGTTGCCGCGGTTACATTGAAAAAATCTAAAGCCCAAGGTTCTGGTTGGATTGCCATTGCTCTTGGTTGGGGACTCGCAGTAACTTTGGGGGTTTACTGTTCAGCCTTCTTAAGTCCAGCTCATTTGAACCCAGCAGTTACGTTAGGTATGGCTATTGCCGGAGTCTTTCCTTGGTCAAGCGTTATTCCTTACATGGTAGCTCAAACCTTAGGTGGTGTCGTTGGTGCTATTATCGTTTGGATCAACTACTATCCACATTGGGAAGAAACAAAAGATTCCAGTGCAATTTTGGGAGTGTTTGCAACTGGACCTGCCATTAGAAATTACTTCTTTAACTTTTTAAGTGAGTTCATTGGTACATTTGTTTTAGTTTTCGCATTATTAGCCTTCACTCGCGGTAAATTTACCGAAGGTTTAAATCCAATCGTTGTCGGACTATTGATCACTGCAATTGGTTTCTCACTTGGTGGGACTACTGGTTACGCTATCAACCCAGCCCGTGACCTTGGACCTAGAATTGCTCATCAAATCTTACCAATTGCCAATAAAGGCGATTCTGATTGGGCCTACAGTTGGGTGCCTATCTTAGGACCTCTAGCTGGTGGCGCTGTTGGTGCATTCTTATATTTATTAATTCCGTAATAATTTTAAAAGGCGAACCTAAATTACTAGGCTCGCCTTTTTGATGCTCAAAATAAATCATATTTTTGCTTATAATTATTGAACAATTTTATCCATCGTTTACCGACAAATAATAGCAACACCGCCGTAAACAAAGCATGGACAAAATCAAAGTAAAAACTAGCCATAATCGAGGTAAAGACACTCTTAATAGTAATTGGATCAACGTACCCAATAATATAATAAACGTCCATGATCCATCCCATTAAAAAGCCACTAGCGAATCCCCAAACGACTAAAAGCCACTTAGGTACGCCACTGCTCATTAAACCGGAGATCAATCCAATCATGCCTAAAGCAAACATTTGCCATGGCGTCCAAACTCCTTGACCAAAGTACATATTAGAAGTCAAAGCGATAATTGTTCCCATCAAGAAACCAGTTTCTGGGCCACTAACTACTGCTCCCAAAATCAAAATAAACAATTCTGGCTTCACAGATGGCAATACTGCAAAAATAATTCTACCGACTACTGCTAAGGCACAAATAATAGCAATAAAAACTATCTCTTTGGAATTGTGTTGTGATTTCTCAAATCTCCAAAAGTAAACTCCCAAAGTCACAATTAAAAATCCAAATGAGAATAACAAGTAGTTTCGACTAGAAAAAACTGCCATCAAAATCAAAACTAACAACGATAATACTAATAAAATTGTTGACTTACGATTCAAAGTGTTCAATATCCTTCCATGACAAGGCTTTAGGGAAAATATCTCTCAAAGCCTTATTTATTTCTGTTGTATAAAAATATCTATGACTAAAAAAGGCTTGTGGACTGTTAAAATCGCTCAATTTGCCATCAAACATCATTGCTATCTGATCGAAATATTGAGCAGCAAATAACAAATCATGGCTGTTGACAAACACCGTCCCACCTTTTTCCTGAAATTCTTTAAGACGACGACCTAACTCCATTCGTTTGTTGGGATCTAAGCCTTTTGTAGGCTCATCTAAAAACAATATTTGTGGATTCTTGATAAATCCCAAAGCTAAAGCTAAGAACTCCTGTTGACCACCACTCAAGTCATATGGACTAACGTCTTCTAATCCCTTCAGTGAAAAAACTTCTAAAACATTCTCTATTGTTTGCTGACTTTGACTTAGTTCAATTTGAAACTCTACTTCCTTAGCAACGGTATCTTTAGCAAATAAAGTTGCTGGATCTTGTGGCAAAACAAAAACGTTGCGATAAAAATCCTGAGTTAATTTTTGCCCAGCAAACAAGATATGACCAGATTGCTTCTGCAATTGTTGTGTAATCACTTTGAGTAATGTTGTTTTACCCATACCATTAGGCCCAACTACACAATAAGACAATCCTTTCATCAATTTAAAACTAATGTTGTCTACAATATTATTGCCATTGTATTTAAAGCGAAAGTTTAACTGACTAACGGAAAATAATTCTCTATCGCTTTGAATCGAAATATTATTATCTTTAAACTGCAATTCAGCTTGATGATGATGAATAATTGAACTCAATTCTTTATTATTCAGTGGTAAAGAAACTTGTTCTGGCAAATTTAATTCTAAAAATAAACGATCAATTTGTGTTAGATAGTTTTGATAGCGAGAATTGACAAAAATAGTTTGCAAAGCTTTACTAGTACTCTGATCAACAATCAAATGACCAGCCTCCATTACGGCTAAACGATTAGTATATTGTATTACTTGGTCTAATTTATGTTCCACCAAAACTATCGTCATATCAAATTCGACATTGACCTTGTGAACCATTTGCAATAATTTTTCAGCCGCTATCGGATCAAGTTGCGAAGTCGGTTCATCCAATAGCAAAACTTGTGGCTTTAAAATTAGAGCACTCGCCAAATTGATCAATTGCTTCTGTCCACCGGATAAATTTTTAATCGGTTCATCCAATAAATTAATGATTCCCAAAAAGCTAGCGATTTCAGCAATTCGCAAACCAATTTCATTATCAGATTGGCCTTGATTATCAAGAATAAACTTCAATTCATCTCGTGGAGTCTCCATAATTAGCTGATTATCCACAAATTGTGAAACATAAGCAAAATGATTCGTATCTCGTAATAATTCTGTTTCAATACTACCAGAACTTTTACCATCAGCTATCGGCAGTAATTGTTTCAATAAAGTACTTTTACCACTGCCAGTTTCTCCAATCATTACTACAAAATCGCCCTTATTGAGTGCAAAATCAATCTTATTTAACGAAAATCTTTGACTGTTGTAGTATTGGAAGCTGTAGTCCTTGAAACGTAGTATTTCCACCATAAGTAAGCCCGTCCTCCCATAATTAATGGCAACAAAACCAGTAAACTATCTAAAATCGTGATTATCCAAATTTTAATGTCAGTTTGAACAGTTAATTTGGCTGATCCAAAGTTGATTCTACCAATTTTCAAAATCACTAAAACAAGATTGATTATTATTGAAATCAAAATAACACTCAAAATCATCCGATCGCTATTTTTAAATTCAGTTCTCCCAATTTTGTGTTGACGTTGTTCATAGCCTTTTAGAGTTAATGCATCAGCCACATTCATAAAACTGGCCATTGCTTTGTTCAAAACCACTTCGATAAGAGCCATAGTCGCTTTGATTTGTTGGGTAAATTTTCGAGATTTCTCATAAACTCGAAAATTATTCAAAGCTTTAGTTTCCTGATAAATAGCAATGATTTGGGGAATAAATTTAATCGTAAGGACAAAAACAATTGCTACACTTTTAAAAAACTTGGCCAACAATTCAAAAACAACTTTAATTCTGACTAAAGCATCGTACAGATAAAAAGCCCACAATAAATTTACAAACGAAATACCTAAAATAATTCCATTACTGAGCGATTCAGTGGTAATTTTGACAAATGGTATCGTTAGTAACAGATTATTGCCACGTTGGTTTAAAATCAAATTAAACAATAACGTCACTAAAAAAATCATTCCCGAAAATTTACAATAAGTTTTAAATTTATCCTGTTGTGTATAAAACGAAACAATCAGCAGTGAAATTAATACACCGGTAATAATAATTGGATTGTTAAATAGCAGAGATATTAAGATGACATTAACCAAATAAGCAAATATTACTAAATCATTAGTATTTTTTTGAAAATGAAAAATTAACCGATTCAATATCCCCACCTCTTTTCCAATATTCTTATTCTAACTTATTAACTTTAAAAATCTAAATGATTCAAGCAAGTTTTATTTTGTTATGGCAGATTGTAAAATATAACCGAACACTAGTGGACACAAAAACCCATAAAG
>OMJG01001632.1_pt1 | contig 12540 bp, 4 predicted proteins | sample 1646431 | NCBI WGS metagenome assembly OMJG01 (sample SAMN03771674, study PRJEB25209) | food metagenome | isolation source: Cotija cheese | place: Mexico:Jalisco,Michoacan | collected 2011-12-12 | reverse complement strand
ATACCCAAGTCCGGCTGAAGGGATCGGTCTTGAAAACCGACAGGGGCTTAACGGCCCGCGGGGGTTCGAATCCCTCTTTCTCCGCTACTTAAAAGACTTCGATTCAGATAACTGTTTCGAAGTCTTTTTTATTATTCTTTTAAAAAAGCGGTATTGAGACTTTATTTTGTCTCAATACCGCTTTGCTTACTCCTTATTTCAAACTATCTGTAATATCTTTGATTTCTTTTTGAGAGAGATCAACGATTTTTTCGCCATCTTTAGTATCTTCTTTTAAAGCTTTGCGTGCTTCTTTAGAGTGGTACAATTCAGCAACTTTCTTGTATGTTTTATTATCTTTATCTTTGTCATTTACAGCGATAATGTTGATATAAGGTTTAGATGTATTAGTATTGTCTTTTTCTAAGAAAATCGGGTCCTTCTTAGGATCTAAACCAGATTTAGAAGCTACACCATTATTGATAACTGCAATATCTACATCATCTAAAGAACGTGCTGTTTGTTGTGCATCCACTGCTTTGATGTCTAAATCTTTCTTATTTTCTACAATATCTTTTTTGCTTCCTTTTAAGCCGAAGTCTTTAGAAAGTTTGATATAACCTGCATTTTCTAAGAGTTTCAATGCACGCGCTTGGTTAGATACATCGTTAGGAATAACGACCTTTGCCCCTTTTTTCAAATCTTTAATGTCTTTAATCTTCTTAGAATAAATACCTAGTGGCGCGAATACTGTTGTACGGATTGGCGTAATATGAGTCCCTTTGTTTGCTTTCTCATATTCATGTAAGAATGCGAAATGTTGGAATGCGTTCATGTCGATATCCCCATCGTTTAGCGCCTTGTTCGGTACGTTGTAATCAGAGAATTTCTTGATTTCAACGTTAATTCCATCTTTCTTCGCAAGTTCTTTCACTTTATCCCAAACCTTTGTATCATCTGATGCAACCCCTACTGTGACGGTCTTATCATCTTTCTTATTGCCGCCGCAAGCTGCAAGTACTACGACTAATGCCATTAATAATACTAATAACTTTTTCATATCTTAAAAAACCCCTTTGTGTAATTAATTTCTGCGAATCTTCTTAGCCAAAACATTCCCGAGAGATTGAATCAGCTGAACCATAACGACTAAAATAACAACTGTAATAATAATGACGATAGTGTCGAAACGTTGGTAACCATAAGCTAAAGCCAAGTCACCGATACCGCCGCCACCTACCGCACCGGCCATAGCTGTTGAACCGATTAAACCGATAATTGCAGTAGTAATCGCTAAGATTAACGAACCTAAAGCTTCCGGCATTAAGAAATAACGAATAATTTGGAATGGTGACGCACCCATTGCATTCGCTGCTTCGATAACCCCTGAGTCTACTTCCAATAGTGAATTTTCAACGAGACGTGCAATGTATGGTGCTACGTATACCGTCAAAGGTACAATCGCAGCTGCTGTACCAATGGATGTACCTACGATTAATTTAGTAAACGGCACAATCGCGATTAACAAAATAATGAATGGAATCGAACGGAAAATGTTAATAATCGGGTTCAAGATATGATAGATTGCCACATTTTCCCAAATACCGTTTTTCTTTGTCACTACCAGCAAGATGCCTAATGGAATCCCAATTAACGCACCAATTACCAGTGAAATCGAAACCATCAATAACGTTTGATAGAGCGCTTCCCATAATTGCGATGAGTCTAAAGATGAACCTAGCATATTATCCGACCTCCTCATATTCGATGTGATGTTGTTTCAAGTAATTATATGCGCGTTGTTTCTCTTCGTCAGTTCCTTTAATACGTAAAGTCAAATAACCGACTGAAGTATCTTGAATATCCGACATCGAAGCATAAATGACATTCACTTCTAAATTAAAGTCTTTGATTAATGTTTGAATGACAGACAAACCTAATTGAGCGCCTTCCATATAAACTTTCACATCTTGATAATTGGCATCGGTCGGTAATTGATGAATCATCTTCTCACTGATGTCTGTACTGATAACTGTAGAAACGAAGTTCTTCGCTGTTTCGGTTTTCGGATGACTGAAGACATCTAAGACAGTGCCTTTTTCAATGACGCTTCCTTGTTCCATAACGGCAACTTTATCGCAAATCTTTTGAATGACACTCATCTCGTGGGTAATCAATAAAATCGTTACTTCAAATGTTTCATTAACACGCTTTAAGAGTCGCAAGATAGAGTCCGTAGTAGCTGGATCGAGTGCACTTGTAGCTTCATCACATAATAAAATTTGAGGATCCGTGACAAGTGCTCTGGCGATGGCTACTCTTTGTTTCTGACCACCAGAAAGTTCATTCGGATATTGCGAACCTTTATCTCCAAGTCCGACGAACTCTAACATTTTATCTACTTTCTCTTTTATGTATTTTTTACTCTTGCCTTCCAAAATCAGCGGCATTGCCACATTATTAAATACCGTTTTTGAATTCAGCAAGTTGAAATGCTGGAATATCATTCCGATATTCTTCTTAACTTTACGCAATTCTTTCTTGCTGTATTGATCTATTTGATGTCCATCGACAACGACCTCACCGGATGTTACATTCTCAAGTTTATTTACTAAACGGATTAAAGTACTCTTACCTGCACCGCTGTAGCCAATAACACCGTAGATTTCTTGTCGTTCAACAGTAAAACTGACATCCTTTAAAGCTTGAATTTCTGTTGAGCGCTTATGGAATGTTTTACTCACATCCTTGAACTCAATCATAGGTTAGCCCCCTCTGATATTTTGAAATGAATGAATTTTGCCTCTATTTTGACTTTTATTTTGAAAAATAAAAATTCCGGGGACAATGAAACAAGTCCTCGGAATAATTCGGCTCGTCTCATCTTTACAGCATTTGCTGTAGGAATTGGCACAGTAATCGACTTGTTACGATTTCGATCCTGCTGCCGAGGTTTCATAGGGCCTGTCCCTCCACCTCTCTGGATAAGAGTTATGTATTCAGTTCATTTATTTATATCCCATATATTACATTACTGAGTGAAAAAGTCAACATTAATTTTTAGAAAATTGTTAATTTCAACTTAATTCTAAACACTAGAGCCAGTAAGCGTTTGCAACTTTTCAACTCAATAGTAAAGCTATTCAAAATCAGTTCATTTACCCGCTTTATCTTTTCCAGCTTTATTAAAAAGAAATCCTATAAATCGTACTAGAACGACTCCTGTGATGACACTGATAATGAGCGGAATCAGAAAGCTCATCCAATTATTCATAGGTAAGAACTCCCGAAACAAAGAGCCTACTACTATGGATATTATAATAACTATGGCGAGTATGATTTCTTTATAATCTTTCATTTTATTGCCCCTCCTTTTTGTCACTCTTTTTTACCTTATCATTTTAAACCCCTCTTTAAAAATTAAAAAAAGAACCAGGCTCTGTGTCCTGGCTCTTAATTTGAAGAAAACTTATTTATTTTTGATTTTTACGGCGTTTCATACCAAACATCATTGCAGTTCCTAAGCCAGCAAAGATAGTACCGTAAAGCATTGGTGCTGTATCGTTAGCGCCTGTATTCGGTAATACTTTCGCTTTTGGTTGTGTTTTTTCTGGTTTCGCTGTGCTTGGCTGAGTAGCTGCTTTATTTGGTGTTGAAACTTTTGTTGTTGTTTTTACTTCTGGTTGATGATTTGGTTCTGGTTTTCCAACTTTATGACTGCCATCATTATTTGCAACAGGAGTGTGAGTTCCTGTTTCTGATGGAGTCGGTTGAGGACCAGTTGGTGTTGTATCTTTATTTGGTACCACTGGTGTCTCATTATGACAATCTTTGTTCGGTGGTGTATCCGGTTGTCTTGGTTTAATTGGATCCGGTGTAATCGGTTCCGATGTAATCGGATCTGGTTTAATTGGTTCCGGTCTCACTGGTTCCGGTACACTTGGTGTTGCTGGCACCAATGGAATCATTGGAATTGTAACTTTCGGTGTTTCAGGTTTATGACAAGGTACGATAATTTTAGTTTTATCTGCACATTGTAATACTACATTACCTTTCACATCGTGGTTGTATCCAATAATTACTATCGCATTACCATATTCATCGCATGGAATTTCGATACGATGACCATTACTAAATACAATAACGTTTGTATTATATTGGTCAATGTAATTATTTACGATATAAACAGGTGCTGTTGGTTGAGCATCTCTGCCATCACGGCCGTCACGTCCATCTCTGCCATTTCTGCCGTCTCTGCCATCGCGACCATTAACACCGTCACGACCATCTTTACCGTCTTTGCCTTTCGGTACAGTGATTGATTTACCATCATTGAATGTAACGATTGTATTGCCATCTGGATCGACAGATTGACCAGTAATTGTAATCGACTTACCATCTTTACCGTCTTTGCCGTCAATACCATCGCGACCATCTTTACCTTTCAAGACTGTAATCGTATTACCGTCGCTGAATTCGACAACTGTGTTGCCATCTTTATCTTGATGCGAATCTTTCACAGTAACTGAAACGCCATCTTTACCTTTTGGAATTGTAATTTCGTGTCCATCACTAAATGTCACTTTCGTATTACCGTTAGGATCCAAAGCTTGGCCAGTAATTGTGATTGACTTGCCATCTTTACCGTCCTTACCATCTTTGCCTTTTAAGACAGTGATTGTATTGCCGTCAGAGAATTCTACAACTGTGTTACCGGCTGCATCTGGATGTGAATCTTTCACAGTGACAGACGCACCGTCTTTGCCTTTCGGTACAGTAATTGATTTGCCATCATTGAATGTGACTTTCGTATTACCATCTGGATCAATAGTTTGGCCAGTTACTGTAATTGATTTACCGTCTTGACCGTCACGACCATCTTTACCATTTAATCCTTGTTCACCTTTGTCGCCTTTAGCAATTGTAACTGAAGTACCATCGCTGAATTCGACAACTGTGTTACCGACTGGATCTTTAGCTGTTGAAACGATTGAAATTGATTTACCATCTTGACCTTTAGGTACGACAATTTCATGTCCATCGCTGAAGACCACTTTCGTATTACCGTCAGGTTGTACCGCAGAAGAAGTAATTGTGATAGATTGACCATCTGCTCCTTTATCACCTTTAGGCACTACGACTTCATGGCCATCACTGAATGTCACTTTCACATCGCCATTTGGCAAGTTTTCAGTGTTAGTGATAGTAATTGATTTGCCGTCTACACCATCTTTTCCTTTTGGTACAGTCACTTTAGAACCGTCACTGAAGTCGATAACTGTATTACCATCTGCATCTGGTTCAGCTTTAGTAATAGTAACTGATTTACCGTCTAAACCTTTAGGAATATTGATTTCACGACCATCTGAGAATGTCACTTTTGTTGAGCCATCAGGTTGTACTTCAGTTCCTGTAATAGTTACAGAAGTATCATCATTACCTTTATCTCCCTTGTCGCCTTTATCTCCTTTAGGAATTGTAACGCTGCTTCCATCACTGAATGAAACTACTGTGTTACCATCTGGATCTTTAGTTGTTTTAACGATGGTTACAGAATCTCCAGCATCGCCTTTCGCGCCTTTAGGTACGATGATTTCATGTCTATCGCTGAATGTGACTTTAACATCTCCGCTTGGCAATGTTTCGGTACCAGTAACAGTGATTGATTTGCCGTCCACACCATCTTTGGCTTTTGGAATTGTAACTTTAGAACCATCTGAGAAGGTTACTTCAGTGTTGCCGTCTGCGTCCGGTGCTATATTTTGAACAGTGATTGATTGACCATCTGCTCCTTTATCTCCTTTAGAGATAACAGCTGTGCCGCCATCGCTGAAATGGATGACTGTATTGCCGTCTGCATCTTTTTCAGTACTTGTTACTGTAAGTGGCGCAGCATCTTTACCGTCTACACCATCTTTACCTGCGTCACCTTTTTCTCCTTTAGGAATTACAAGTTCTTTACCGTCTGAGAATGTGACTTTAGTATCACCGTTCGGTTGCGGTTCTACTTTCGCAACAGTAACAGATTGACCATCTGCGCCGTTTTGACCGGCTGCTCCTTGAGCGCCAGTTTCACCTTTATCACCTTTAGCGACTGTGACAGATGTACCATCTGAGAACGTTACTTTCGTGTCGCCTTCTGGTGTTTTTTCAGTGCTTTGGACAGTAATAGATTGACCGGCTGTACCAGCTGCTCCTGCGTCACCTTTATCGCCTTTCGCACCTTTAGGGATAACGACTTTTGTACCATCTGAGAATGATACTTCGGTGTTGCCATCAGGAGTTTGCGTTGTTCCTATTATTGTTAATGGTTTCGCATCTGCGCCATTTTGGCCGGCTTCACCTTGTGTTCCTTTTGGTATCGTTACTTCTTTACCATCGGAGAACGTTACTTTCGTATCGCCGTTTGGTTGCGCTTCTACTTTTGCGACAGTAATAGATTGACCATCTTGACCGTTTTGGCCAGCTGCTCCTGTATCACCTTTAGCGCCTTTTGGAAGCACGATTTCATGACCGTCACTAAATGTTACTTTTGTTGAACCATCCGGTTGTACTACTGTATCAGTGATTGTAATAGATGTGCCATCTTGTCCTGCTGCGCCATCTTGAGCTTTCGGAATGACAACTTTAGAACCTTCTGAGAAATTGACAACTGTATTGCCATCAGCATCTGGAGCAGAACTATCTACAGTAATCGATTTACCGTTTTGACCTGCATCGCCTTTTTCCCCTTTTGGAATCACAATTTCACGTCCATCACTGAAAGTTACTTTCGTCGAACCATCAGGCTGAGCTTCGCTGCCAGTCACAGTAATCGATTTACCATCAAGACCGTTCACACCGTCTTTAGCTTTCGGAATCACGACTTTAGTGCCGTCTGAGAAGGTTACTTCAGTATTGCCGTCTGGTGTTTGTGTTGATCCTGTTATCGTTAATGGTGTTGCGTCTTTTCCTGCTGCACCTTGGGCTCCAGTATCGCCTTTATCACCTTTCGCACCTTTTGGAATTGTAATCTTAGTTCCATCTGAGAATGTGACTTCATTATCGCCATTATCAAGTACTTTACTTGAAGTAATAGTAACTGAAGTTCCATCTTTACCATTCGTACCGGCTGCACCAGCATCACCTTTATTAATAGTAATTGAATGTCCATCTGAGAAGTTGACTTTCGTGTTACCTTCTGGTGTAGTTTCTGTGCTTGTAATCGTGATTGAAGCACCATCTTTTCCAGCTGGACCTGCTGCACCAGTGTCGCCTTTAGCGCCTTTAGGAATAGTGACATGTGAATCATCGCTGAATGTGACAACAATATCGCCGTCTGCATTAGGTTCTAATGATTTAACCGTAATCGATTTTCCATCTGCGCCTTTTGGAACTGTGATTGATTTACCATCACTGAATGTTACTTTTGTACCGGCTGGTGTTTCTTCTGTTTTATCAATTGTGATTGAAGTTCCATTTTGACCGGCTGCTCCTTGAGCTCCTGCAGCACTAGTTTCACCGCGATCGCCTTTGTCTCCTTTTGGAATTTCAAGTGTTTTTCCATCTGAGAATGTAACTTGTTTATTACCATTTGGAAGTGTTTCTGTGTTCGTGATAGTAACAGATTTTCCATCTTTGCCTTTTGGTACATTAATAGATTGACCGTCTAAGAATGTGACCTTAGTGTCGCCATTGTCTTGTGGTTCAATGCTTGCAATAGTGATAGACTTACCATCTTTACCTGTCGCGCCTGCAGCTCCAGTATCTCCTTTGTCGCCTTTAGAAACAGTGGCTGTTTGACCATCGCTGAAATGAATTACAGTATTGCCATCTGCGTCTTTATTAGTGCTTGTGACTGTCAATGGTTGAGCATCCTGGCCTTTGTCGCCTTTTGCACCTTTAGGAATCGTTAATTCTTTACCATCTGAAAAGACTACTTTAGTATCGCCATTGGCTTGAGGTGTCACACTTGCAATAGTAATAGAATCACCTTTGTCGCCTTTAGCTCCTGCAGCACCTGTTTGACCAGCCTCTCCTTTATCTCCTTTAGAGATAGTAGCTGTTGAGTTATCGCTGAAGTGTACGACTGTATTGCCATCTTTATCTTTTGTTGTGTTAGTTACAGTTAATGGTGCGGCGTCTTGACCTGCTGCGCCTGTTGCTCCAGTATCGCCTTTATCTCCTTTGTCTCCTTTAGAAACAGTAGCTGTTTGGCCATCACTGAAGTGGATTACAGTATTGCCGTCTTGGTCTTTGTCAGTGCTTTGAACAGTTAACGGAGCAGCATCAGCACCTTTAGCGCCAGCGTCTCCTTTGTCGCCTTTCTCACCTTTAGGAATAGTAAGTTCTTTACCATCTGAGAAGACTACTTTTGTATCGCCATTGGCTTGCGGTGTAATACTTTTTATAGTAACTGAGTCGCCCGTTTCACCTTTAGCACCTGTGTCGCCTTTATCGCCTTTAGAGATGGTAGCAGTTGAACCATCACTAAAATTAACTACAGTGTTGCCATTGCCATCTTTTGTTTCTCCAAGTACTGTTAAAGGTTTGGCATCTGCGCCTTTAGCTCCAGTGTCACCTTTGTCTCCTTTTGGAATTTCAAGAGTTTTGCCATCAGAGAAAGTCACTTGTTTATTGCCATTAGGAAGCGTTTTAGTTTCAGTAATTGTAACAGATGTACCATCGTTTCCTTTTGGAATTTCAAATGATTTGCCGTCAGAGAAAGTCACTTTAGTTGCACCTGTCGGCAATGTTTCAATTTTATCTATGGCAATAGAAGTACCGTTTTCGCCTCGGTCACCTTTTTCACCTTTAGCGCCAGATTCGCCACGATCACCTTTATTGACAGTGATTGAAGTACCGTCACTGAATCTTACAACTGTATTGCCGTTATTATCTTTAGTTTCACCAATGACAGTTAAAGGTTTGGCATCTTTACCGGCTGCCCCAGTGTCTCCTTTGTCGCCTTTAGAGCCTTGTTCTCCTCGTGGACCTTGGGCTCCTGTTGCTCCACGATCTCCTTTATCTCCCTTAGGACCTTGTGCGCCACGGTCACCTTTAGAGATAGTCGCAGTTCTACCGTCACTGAAATGTACTACTGTGTTGCCATCTCTGTCTTTTGATTCACTAGTGACAGTCAATGGTGCGGCATCTTGGCCTTTATCACCCTTAGCTCCTTTAGGCACAACAATCGATTTTCCGTCGCTGAAGTTGACTTTAATATCTCCGTTCGCTTGCGGCTCAGTTGTAGTGATGCGGATTGAATCACCTGCATCTCCTTTGTCTCCTTTAAGGCCTTGGGCTCCTGTTGCTCCTGTGTCACCTTTTTCGCCTTTAAGTCCTTGGGCTCCAGTTGCTCCTGTTGCTCCACGATCTCCTTTATCTCCCTTAGGACCTTGGGCTCCAGTGTCTCCGCGATCTCCTTTTGCACCTTTAGGTACTTTTACCGTACTACCGTCACTAAATGTAACAATAATATCTCCATTTGCATCTGGAGTTGAACTCTTAACAGTAATCGACTTACCATCTGTGCCTTTTGGAATAGTGATTGATTTGCCATCTGTGAAAGTTACCTTCGTATCTCCATTTGGTAATTTTTCAGTAGTTTGGATACCGATTGAAGTTCCCGCTGGACCTTGGGCTCCAGTATCGCCTTTATCTCCCTTGTCTCCATCTCTACCTACAGGACCTTTGTCTCCTCGTTCTCCTTTGTCTCCTTTAGGAATAAAAATACTTGTTCCATCAGTGAAGCTTACTTTCGTACCCGTTGGTGTCTGTTGAGTATTAACTACACGAATAGAATCTCCCTTATCACCTTTAGGAATAATTATTTCGGTACCATCAGTAAAAATTACTTTAGTATCTCCACTTGATAATTTTTCAGTATCTTGAACAGTAACTGAATCTCCTTTTGGTCCTCTTTCACCTTGTATACCTTGAGGACCTTGAGGAACCACTACAGAATTGTCATCAGTAAAGGTTACTTGCATATTACCATTTGGTAATATGCCGGAACTTTTTACTTTAATAGATTCTCCTTTGTCTCCTTTTTCACCTTTAGGACCCTGAGCCCCTGTCGCACCTTGGTCTCCTTTTTCACCTTTCGCTCCAGCTTCTCCGTCTGGTACGAAGAACTCACCAATTTTTTCACCAGTAGCTTTATTAGTAATTGTAACTAAAGTACCTGGTTTATTGTTTTGTGTAGTTCTTACACTAGAGTATGCAAGTTCTGGTGTACGGCCATCTCTAGGTACAATTGTTTTACCCGGTAAACTTGTATTGCCGTCTTTGTCAACAGTTGCTGAAATAACTTCTCCTTGTTTTAATGGATTAGCCAAATGTTGAGTGTACTTACCTTGTGCATTTGCTGTAGTATGATAAGTTGCCAGACCTACTTTAATAGTTACAGGCACATTCGGAAGCGTTTCACCTGTGACTACATTATCTCCAGATAGTCTCGGATCTACTACTGGCGGCATAACAAAATTATTTGTATTGTTCGCAGGGATACCCACACCTAATTCAATAATTTCATTCACAGGTTGTAAAGTAACTCTTTCTGTGATATCTCCTGCGCCTAATTCGATATTTTTGTAATAAGAAATAATTTTACTTACTTGTTTAGAACCATTTTTTCCTTGTTGCTTAACTCTCTGCGTATTTACAGGAATATCATTACTTGTTACGTATACAGTCTTAAAAGGAATAGGTGCTGTAGAAGTATCATTCATTCGAGTTATATTAAAATCTACATTACCATCTAAAACTACTTGCATTTTTTCATTAAAATAGTTTTGAGTAGAATATGGGTCAAGATTATTACTATATCCATTTCCATTAGGATACATCATTACAAATCCATTTACGCTTAAGTCACTATTCCAGTTCTTAACAGGTACACTAAACTTAACGTCTGCGTATCCACTATTTCTTAACGCTGTATCAGTTATAAACGGTCTGCTTTCTAATGCATATCCTTTCGGATAGCCTGGTTTTGCTCTACCCTCTAATAAATTGACTGTGGAAGGTTTTGTAGTTGTTCCTACTATTGTTACAGTGGTTGGTATCGCAACACCTCTTCTTGTATCAAAACCATCTCCAAACGTAAAGCCGCCTAAATCAATAGAGTGTGTTTGACCAGTACCAGGAGTCGCATAATACTTAACTTCAAAATCCATTCTATTATGAGCTCTATCTGGTTTTGCGGTTAATACATAACGCGCAGGTTCTTGTCCAGAATACGTTTTACCATCACCTGTAATAATAATCCCTCTTACAGGGTCAATGGATGCCGAAGCTTTTAACGCCCCAATTGCTTCCGAAGTTGAGATGTCTTTTGGAATATCTACATTCGATTCCGTATTAGGATCATTAAAGTTTGCATTCTCTGTTGATCTTGCTGCGTATGAGATACCTTCGTCAGTCATAGAACGTACTGCATAAACAGTGTATTTAGATGTCTGCTCATTCGCATATTCAATACCTGCTCGTAAAATATCTTGGAATAAATCTTCTGCAGATATAGTATTATAATCCACTTTCAGTTTACTCAAGATGCCTTCTATATCTTCTGAATTATAATTTTCAGCAAGTTGTTGACGAACGAATTCTTCTTTGTTCGCTGACTGTCCATATTGATGAACAAATTCTACAGGAGCCTTTACGCCATCATTTACTTCTGTAAAGTCTACAGAGTTCTCTGGCACGTTATTTAAATTTAAACGCGTCGGTTCTGAAGATTGTTCAGCAGTTTGTGATGTTGCTTCCTGTTTTGCTGGGTCAGTATTTGTGTTATGTTGCTCGTTCTCTTTGTTTTCAGAGACTGTATTTCTGATGTTTTCAGCAGAAACAGCTTCCTCTTCTTTCTCTTTTCCTACATGCGGCTCTGTAGAATTTGTACTTGTTTCTGCTTCAGTTACTTGTGCATTTGCAGGTTCAGAAGCCTTTGTTGTTTGTGTGCTAGGTTGCTCTTTGACAAGTTGTTCTGATACGCCTTCATTCTTTACAGATGTTTGATTATTCGAAACTACATCATCAGAGACGTTCGAAGTTTGTGCCGCTTCTGCATTGTTCTCATTTTCTGCAGCATCTGCATCTTGATTCAAACCGAATATCAAAGTTGTACCTAACAAAATTGACGCCGTACCTACAGTGAATTTACGTATAGAATACTTATTGTGAATATTCGGCAAGAAGTCTAGACGTTTGTTTTTACGTGATTTCATTGGTGTCCTCCATGTTTTTTATGTTGTACCACGCTACTTTATTTTAAATAAAGTAAATCTCTCTATATATAGTCGCACGAAACCATTGTAACAAACTTTCGCAGATAAATGTATAGTAATACTTATTTTCATCCAAATTTTATAACCTTTTTAGTTTTATCTTTACTTCTACGCTTTATTTACTCCTAAATTTTGTAAAACTCTTTTTATAAAACTAGATTTATTTTCTAACTTTTAGACAACAAAAAACTGAACCTCAAACAAAGGCTCAGTTCATAACTATTATTTTGATTTATCACTTTGTGTTTTACTTTTCTCGGGCGTATAATCTACACCTTTAGTGTAATCTCCAGAA